>Ga0209437_100153_pt1 | contig 154068 bp, 145 predicted proteins | sample AraplaL_Cvi_mTSA_FD_184266 | JGI IMG/M metagenome (GOLD analysis project Ga0209437, IMG submission 184266) | Arabidopsis root microbial communities from the University of North Carolina, USA - plate scrape CL_Cvi_mTSA (SPAdes) (version 2) | ecosystem: Host-associated > Plants > Roots >...
CAAGGTTCAGACGCTCCTTCTTGGTGAAGCCCTGGGCTTCGCCGGAGAGGATTTCGTCGAGCTTGCGCAGACGCTGGATCGAGTTGGAGATCGTCTTCCAGTTGGTCATCATGCCGCCGAGCCAGCGAGCATTGACGTAGTACTGAGCCGAACGCTTTGCGCTGTCGGCGATCAGTTCGGACGCCTGACGCTTGGTGCCGACGAACAGAACGCGGCCGCCACGAGCAACGGTGTCGCTGACAACCTGCAGAGCGCGGCTCAGCAACGGAACCGTCTGAGCGAGGTCGATGATGTGGATGTTGTTACGATCGCCGAAGATGTACGGCTTCATCTTCGGGTTCCAGCGGTGCGTCTGGTGGCCGAAGTGAACACCTGCTTCGAGAAGCTGGCGCATAGAAAAATCGGGCAATGCCATGCCTTTATATCCTTTTCCGGTTGAACCTCCGCAAGGCGAACAGCATCCTCTTCGAGAATGCCACCGGGCGGAACGTTCCGGATTTCTCCCGGACAATCCCATGCCTTACGTGTGGAATGCGGGTGCCCATACATTCGATTTGCCGGGAATGCAAGGCTTTGGTCTAAAAAATCCGCCCGACCCTGCCCTCAAGCCGACAGTTTGTCGAGCAGCGCCAGCATCACATTGGCGTCCGGCATCGGCAAGACGGCATCGATTTCCGCCGGCAGAAGGCCGGCAATGGCGCTGTCGGCATCGCCGGTGACTGTTCCCAGCGGCCCGCGAAAGCCATGCTTGGTCCAGGCGAGTTCCTGCAGCCGCGGGCTGATCAGCGCTTCGATCATCCGGTCAACCTGCTCGTCGATGGCGATGAGGGGATGGGAGGAGTAGACCGTCGGATGCGGATAAAGCACGACTGGCTTCGCGCCGCTGCTGGCCTGGATTCTCTTCCAGCGCTGCGGATCGGCGAGAATCCATTCCACCAGCTGATTCTCATAGCCGACAATCATCGGCTCGCCACCGATACCGCCCGCCAGATACTGCTCGAAGAGCTTGCCCGAAGACGACGCCTTGAAGCCCATGTTGCGGAAGATGGCCTGCGTCTTGTCGCCGAATTGCGCAAGACTGGCGGCGCTGGCGACATTGCCGCTCAGCAGGCTGAGCACCAGACCGGCGAACATGAAGCCCGAATTGGAACGGTTGGGATCGGTGGAAACGATCCTCGATTGCCCATAAAGTGCTCCGACGCCAAGCTTCGACCAGCTCGCCCCGGAAAGCACGGCATCCAGCAGCGCCTTCAGATCGAGCTGATGCTGCCCTTGCGATGTCGTCGTGACGAGTCCGGCTTTGGTCAACCCTTCGACCACAGGCTGCCAGGAGTAGACGACGACAGGCGTGTTCAGAATCACGCGGTCGTTGCGGATCTTGATGCCGTTCTGCCTGGCGATATCGACCATGATGGAAGATGAGGGCCACAGAAAGGACGGCGTCTGCGAGAGAAGCGCCTGCTCCCGCACCATTTCGACGGAGCCGGCGACGCGGCTGTTGATCTCAAGCCCATGGCCGTGCAGCGCCGAAATCACATCCGGATCGGCAAGGAATGCTTCCTTCTCGCCGCCGATGAAGCCGAACAGCTTCGTGCGATTGCCAAGCAGCCCCTGCAGTTCTGGCCGATCCTTCACGGCGAAATAGCCGCCAGTGCCTGCAACACCGGCGGCAAGAAGCCCTACTCCGAAAGCGCGGCGGGAAATAGCCATCAGCGTCCTATATCCTCTTTGAGCGATGCCTGTATGAGACGCAGCTCGGTATCAAGCGTATCGAGCCTGTCGTCGACCAGGCTGTCGGAATAGTGCACGAAAGCGTCTTCGAGTTTGGTCAGAACCAGATCGACTTCCCGAAGGCGGGCAACATCGGGTTGACGCTTTGCCTCAAGCACCGCGAAACCCTCAGCCACTTCGGCGGCGCGCGGCAGATAGTAGCTGAGGAACCGCCTGACCGTGGCGGCGCTTTCCGGGTTGGCTTCCACCTTGGCAAACACATCGGCAGCGATCTCCGCCAGGTGTCGCACCCGCTTTGCCGCCTCCTTGCTGGAGATCTGAGTGGCCGAAGCCTCCAGCCTGCGCGCGGCAGGCGCAGCGGAATTCAGGAGATCGCGGGCGAACTCCAGTCGTCCCCGGCCAATGACGTTGGCATCCAGCCCCTCGAAGAGACCCCGCGGTGCCAGCACGAAGATCAGGCCAACGAAAACCAGGACGCCGATAACGGCGGCAATCCATATCGGCATGCCTGCCAGGAAGCTCAGCGCAGGAACCACCACCGCAGCGGCAATCCCCGCCACGATCCAATTCCAGTCATTGCCGAACCCGTTGCGCATTGCTGTCCTTGAGCCTTCCCGCCCTTCTTCGAAGCGCGAAAAGGCTCCATCCCTCTGTTATCACGCAATTCCGGACGGAAAACCGCTGCGCACTTTTCCTGGTACTGCTCTAGTTGTAGCCACGGACCGCCCGGAACGCGCTGACCAGATCGCCACGGCCATCGAACACGCGTCCCGAGGTCTCCTGCGCGAGGGCATCCAGCTGCCGCTTGTCCGCATCGCCGAAGGTGATGCCGAACACCGGCACGTGCGGATTCACAGATGCCCAGCGGCTCATGAAATCGCGATTGGCATCATCGGACTTTCCGTCGGTCATGATGACGATGGCAGGCAGATAGGACGGCAGGTTTTGCGTGCCTCTCATCCAGTCGAGCGCCTTGCTCGCACAGGCATACATATCCGTACCGCCGCCTGCTCGCTGGCGGGAAACCCTGTCGACAAGCATCTTCTGCTGGGCTGGATTCCCCGAACCTTCGTAGGTCGCCCGCACGTTGGCATCGAAAGGAATGACCATGATGCGATCGGCAGGCGTCCATTGCGCCAGGACCTTCCCGGTTTCGTCCGGATTGAACAGGAACCGCATTGCTGCCTGCAATTGCCCCTCGCCCTGACCTTCCATCGACCCGGAAAAATCCAGGCAGAGGGCGGTCAGCGACGGTTTGCGCAATCCCACCTGATAGAGATCGAGCGCCTGACGGATAACGGCGGGCTCGGGCATGCGAACAGCGGTGACCAATCGGGTCGGATCAAAGTTCCACGACGGATCGGGCTTGGCGGAGACGTCAGCAAGCGGAATGCGGCGGCCCGTATCGGCGATGCGCTTCTGCACCGGAGCGGAGCGGAGGTATTCGGCGAGCTGGTTGAAAAAGGTCTCCACCTCCTGCCCTCGCCCGTGATCGACGAAGCCGATCGGTGAATCGGCAACCACGACACCATCGGCCGGATAGATGGCATAGAGCGGCTCCTTGCCCATGCCCACCAGCTTGTCGTTGGTTTCCTTGAGGACCGCCTCGTAGTTCCACATGGCGTCGTAGAGAACGCCCTTCCTCGCCGAATCCGTGTAGAGATCCGCGAGCCAGCCCGAAGAGCCGGAAGAACGCTCGACACCGGCAAGGAGCGAGCGCACGGCGTCTCGAACCTCGGGCTTGTCGAGATCGCCCGGCTCGATGACAGGCTTGTTGCCAAGCGCGCTGGACAACATACCGAGATAGGCGCTGGCGCCGGAATTGGATTGAGTGGCCGACGTCATGAGAAACTTCAGCGAGCCGTTCTTCACGGCCGCCAAGATGTCCTTCATGTAAACCGGCTTGCCGGTCCAGCCGAGCCCATCTGCCTTGGATTTGCGCACGCCGAGAATAACCGGCATCTGCGCGACCGATGTGAGCGACTTCACCCGGCGCTTGGCGTCGAACATGTCGACCCAGACACTCGATGCCGGCCAGACGGCATCCTGATCGACGCCTTTCTCGCTTTGGAGAGCAAGTCCGATATCCAAAGTGCCCTCGTAGGAGAACGTGCAAGCAGCCTTCTTTTCCTTGCAGAATTCCTCGACGATCGGCTGAAGGACCGTATTCTCCGAGCCGGAGACGATTGAGAATTTCGGCCCCTGGCCGCCGACGTCGCAACCGCTCAGCGCGATTGCTGCCGTGAGCGTCAGACCGGTCACGAATGTGCGGATCATCATCACGTCACCGCGCCTCGATCATGGCCTTCTTGAGTTCAATGGTCATTTTCTGCATCCGCTGCTCGGCCTCGGCCCGCTTGGCGCGGCCATCCTCCTGCACCTTCAGCACGCCGCCGATCGTGTCGATCAGGTCGCGGTTGGCGGCGGCGAGCGTGTCGATGTCGACGATACCGCGCTGCGATTGCTGTTCGATGGCAATCGCCTGATCTTTCATCATCTTCGATGCCTGGCGGATCATGTCGTTGGTGGCGTCGGTAACCGTCTTCTGCAATTCCAGCGCGGACTTCTGCTGCGTAAGGCCAAGCAGGATCACCATCTTCTGCTTCCAGGCCGGCACCGTCAGCGCCGAGGTGGCTTGCAGGTTTTCGATCAGGGTCTCGTCACCAGCCTGCACGATACGGATCTGCGGCAATTGCTGGATGCCGAGCTGGCGCGCCTGCTGCAGATAGAAGACCCGCTTTTCGAGACGATCGAGCGCCTGCAGGCTGTCCTGATAGATCTGCGCCTCCAGCATGCCGCCGCCTGGATTGGCGGAGGCGGCATCGGCAGCACTCTTCAAGCGCGGAAGTTCGGTCGTGCGGAAACGTTCGGCGAAGGTCTTGCCGGCTTCCACATAGGCGTCGAGCTGCAGGATGGACTGCTTGGTTTCCTCATGCAGATCATCGAGAAGGGCGATGTCACGGCGCAGAACATCCTTATGGCGGTCAAGCTCAAGACCGATGCGATCGATCTGGCCGGCGACATCCTCGAATTGCTCCTTGAAGCGCTCCAGACGCGCCCTGAACGAGGAAAACATCCGCGACAGGAATCCTTCGTCTTTCAGCGAGGCCGGATCGAGCTTCTTGGATTTGACGATGATATCGGTCAGCAGCTTGCCGACTTCACCGAGATCGCGGTTGCGGACCTCGCGCAAGATACGGTCGGAATAATCCGAGACGGACTGCTGTGCGCGATCGCCGTACACGGAGATGCCGGCCCGATCGGTCAGATCGATGGTATCGCCGATACGGGCGATCTCCGCCGGGTCAGCGGCTACAGCCGGCAGCGTCTCGTGGGAAGCGGCTGGGATATCGGCATTGCTCATAGGTCGCGCTTTCTCGTCGATAACACGGAGCCGACCGCAAATTTTCAATCGCCCCCAAGACGATCATTCCCCCGCGCGCCCCACCACAATTCCAGATCGGCACAGGTGTGAAATAGACTCACCCCTGCGTGCCGACCGTTTCACACAATAGTGAAACTTGGATCACAGTTTTATGACGATGGTTTCGCGCCCGGCGCGCTGGCGGAGAGCTACTGGCATGCCTTGGTGTCGAGGACCTCAAGCTTGGTGAGCTTGCCGGTCAAGGAGAAATCGCCGTAATCCATGGTGAGATCCCTGGTTATGCCGTTCTCATAGAGCTTGAACGACATGCGATAGACCGGCATGGCGTCACCGGTGGACTTCTCGTTGAAATAAGCGACCGTGACCGGCCAGAAGGCCGTGGTGGCGAAAGCACCCGCCTTGGCGGCGTCGGGATCGTCCTTAGCCGGAGTCTGCTCCTTACCCACCACGGTGGTGGCGATCAGTGGCTTGTCGCCATCGTCGGAGCCATCGAAGACCTGCGCCTCGAAGAAGTTCTTGCCGAGCTTTGCATTGTGGATGATGTCGAGCATATGCTCCGTCGGAAAACGGCTCTCGATCAACTCGACCTGCTTGCTATGCGGCTGGGTGAGATCGACTTTTATACCCTTCTGGTCGTCGACCGCAGCGCCCCGCACATCCTTGTCGAGCTGGCTGTCGGTGTATGACTTGGTCTCGAAGCGAAAGATCCGCTTGCCGAGATCTTCGAATGTGGTGGTCTGCTGATCGCTGACACGGGTGGAGTCGCCGGTGTCGATCTTCGTCACGAAGCGGAAGTTGGTGGTGAAGCCGGTGCAATCGGAACCGTTGAACTCATAAACCATACGGCCGAACATGCCGGCAATGCCGGAGCGATCGGAGGCATCCTTCAGCTCCAGATCATAGACGGCGCGGTGCGCGATCAAGCCGCTCGGGCCGGCCGCATGAGCAGCCGTGGTCCCCAGTGACAGAATGCCCAGCCCCGAAACAACGGTGGCAGCAATACTCGAGCGGAACATTCATTATCTCCTGTTGGACTCGCACGCGATGTTATAAGAACGCTTTCGGCTGAAACGAGGCTGCCTGTTCCGATTGACGGAATTTAGTCTTGATGCCGGATTTTTGAAGTTTTTACAACAAAACGGGAGATGAAAATGTCCGACGCAATAGAGGGTCGCCTGAAGGAACTTGGCATCGTTTTGCCGCAGGCCGCAGCACCGGCCGCCAACTACGTTCCCTATGTCATCAGCGGTAATCTCCTCTACCTCTCGGGCCAGCTGCCAATGGAAAACGGCAAGATCGGCGTGACGGGCCATCTCGGCAAGGATGTCGACGTCGCTGGCGGCCAGCGAGCAGCAGAACTCTGCGCCATCAACATTCTCGCTCAGGCGAAGGCTGCGCTCGGCGGTGACCTCGGCCGCATCAAGCGGCTGATCAAGCTGAATGGCTTCGTCGCCTCGACGCCCGATTTCGTCGAACAACATCTTGTGATCAACGGCGCCTCGAATCTTCTGGCAAATGTACTGGGTGAAGCTGGCAAGCACGCCCGCGCCGCGGTCGGCATGGCAGCTCTGCCGCTGAACGCCGCCGTCGAAATCGATGCTATTCTGGAAATCGCCTGATGAGCAAGCTTGCCTGGCTGACTGAGCGTCCCGTCGCCCATCGCGGCTATCATGACATGAACAAGGAAGTCTGGGAGAATACGCTCTCGGCCTTCAGCCGCGCCATCGAGGCCGGCTTTGCCATCGAGTGCGACCTGCATTACGCCTCGGACGGCGTTCCGGTCGTCTTCCATGACGACGATCTGCAGCGCGTCTGCAATCTGCCGGGTGAAGTGCGCGATCGCACCTCGGCCGAACTCGGGCTGCTTTCGATCGGCGGCACCAAGGACAAGATCCCGACGCTGAAGCAGCTTTTGCAGCTTTGCGACGGCAAAGTACCGCTGGTTCTGGAGCTCAAGGGACGCGAGGGCGACGATGAAGGTTTTGCCGAAGCCGTGCTCGAAGTGCTGGAAGGCTACAAGGGACATGTGGCCCTTATGAGCTTCGATCACTGGCTGCTCAAGGATCTCAAGGCCCTGGGGTCTCCCTATCCAGTCGGCCTCACCGCCGAGGGAAACAAGCCTGAGACATTTTTTCAGCATGACGAAGCCATGCAGCTTGGGCTAGACTTCATCTCGTACTTCTTTGGCCATCTGCCCAACCCCTTCATCACGGCGCAGCGCCAGCGCGGCATTCCGGTCATCACCTGGACCGTGCGCGACGAAGCGGCCCGCAAGCACACATTCGCCAATGCAGACCAGATGACCTTCGAAGGTTTTGATCCGCGCGCTACCTCGTAAATCGAGTTCGATCGAAGGAGAGGTTCTGCGCAAACCAATTTGCCGCTGCGCTTGAAGCGCGCCCATGGGGCGCATGGCGCAGCGGCAAGAGTCCGCCCTCCTCGTTAGCGCAAGAGTTTGATGACAGACGAATTATCCATTCGAGTCGAACGATCCTTCAAGAACATCGCCCCGGAAAGCTGGTCCAAGCTCGCCGGAGCCTCAAGAACCGGCAGCGTGCTGCCATATAATCCCTTCGTCTCGCACGCTTTCCTCTCGTCGCTTGAGGAGTCCGGCTCGGCGACTGACAAAGCGGGCTGGCTCGGCAATCACCTGCTGCTGGAAACAGACCGCGGCGAACTGATCGGGGCTGTCGTCGGCTATCTGAAAAGCCATAGCCAAGGCGAATATGTCTTCGATCACGGCTGGGCCGACGCCTTCGAGCGCGCTGGTGGCCGCTACTATCCGAAGCTGCAATGCTCGATACCTTTCACACCCGCCACAGGGCCAAGGCTGCTTGTTGCCGAGGGGCAGGATCGCGAGGCAATCCAGCCGGCGCTTGCCGAAAGCCTGAAGGAAGTCACGCGGCAGCTCGGTGTTTCCTCTGCCCACATTACCTTCCTTCCGGAAGACGAGGCGTCAGTCTTCGAAACGGATGGCTATCTGCATCGCACGGACCAGCAGTTCCACTTCATCAACGAAGGCTACGCAGATCACGATGCCTTCCTGGAAACCCTCGCCTCCCGTAAGCGTAAGGCACTGAAGAAAGAACGCCGCGCCGCGCTCGAAGGCGGCATTACCATTGACTGGCTGACCGGCCGCGACCTTACGGAAGACATCTGGGACCAATTCTTCGCCTTCTATATGGATACGGGCAGCCGCAAGTGGGGCCGACCTTATCTGACCCGAAAATTCTATTCGCTGATGGGCGAGCGCATGGCTGATGATGTCCTGCTCGTAATGGCGAAGCGCGAGGGCCGCTATATCGCCGGCGCCATCAATTTCATCGGCGGCGAAACGCTCTATGGACGGCATTGGGGCTGCATCGAGGATCACCCCTTCCTGCATTTCGAGGTCTGCTATCATCAGGCGATCGATTTCGCGCTGAGCAAGGGATTGAAGCGGGTCGAAGCCGGCGCACAGGGCGAGCACAAGCTCGCACGCGGCTATCTTCCCGTGCTCACCCATTCCGCGCATTATATCGGCCACCAAGGCCTACGGCGCGCCGTTGCCGACTATTTGAAACATGAGCGGGAACAGGTGGAGGAGATGAGCGAAATTCTCACCGAACACAGCCCCTTCCGCAAGGGTGAGCGGCAGGATACTTAGAGCAATTCCAGCAAAAGTGCGCAGCGGTTTTGCGTCCGGAATTACGTGAAAACAAAGAGATAGAGCATTTCTGCGACTCCGTTCGGGGTGGAAATGCTCTGGACATTCGGCACAATCGAAACTGCAGATGAGGAGACCCTGGATGACCAGCCCGGCCTATGACAGCAACAATATTTTCGCAAAGATCCTGAAGGGTGAGATTCCATCCCATCGCGTCTATGAGGATGAGCACACCGTCGCCTTCATGGATGTGATGCCGCAGTCATCAGGCCATACGCTCGTCGTGCCGAAGTCGCCTTCCCGCAACATTCTCGACGCCGATCCGGCAGCGCTTCAGCATGCAATTGCCGTCGTTCAGAAAGTCGCTGTCGCGGTTCAGGAGGCGTTCGACGCCGATGGCGTCTATATCGCCCAGTTCAACGAGCCTTCCGCTGGCCAGACCGTTTTTCATCTCCACTTCCACGTGATCCCTCGCCACGAAGGCGTGGCTTTGAAGCCGCATTCGGGCAAGATGGAAGACGGCGCCATTCTGGCTGACAATGCCAAGAAGATCATCGAAGCCCTCCGCGGATGACACACGACAGAATTCTCTGATGTTTTCAATCAGGAATCCTTTTTAACAAACTGAAAAGGCTGCATTGTTTCCAATGCAGCCTTTCTTTTTGAGCCTGTTTTACCAGTTACTTGCGCGGAACCTTTGGAACCGTGCCGCCTTTGCGTGGCGACTTGCCTTCCGGCTCCCCGCTTTCCGCAGCGGCCTTTGCCGAACGGCGAGCATCGGCGGCTGCGCCGGCCTTGCTCACGCGGCTTCTGGTCTTGACGGTGGTGTCACCATCGTCCTCTTCCACCTCGACCGGCGGTTCGCCAACCTCAGCTTCGGGCTTCGGCCGGATCGGTGCCGTATCGGCGGTGGCATCGAGAATGATGCCGGTGGTCCCGTCTTCCTTCTTGCCGACCGTGACGGTGACGACGCCACCCTTCTTCAGCTTGCCGAAGAGGATCTCGTTCGCCAGCGGCTTCTTGATGTTTTCCTGGATGACGCGCGCCAGCGGACGGGCGCCCATCTTGTCGTCGTAGCCCTTCTCGGACAACCAGGCGATGGCGTCCTCGTGCAGATCGAAGGTAACATTCCGTTCGGAAAGCTGCGCTTCCAACTGCATGATGAACTTCTGCACGACCTTGTGGATAACGGTCGTCGGCAGTGGCGCGAAGGGAATGACCGCATCCAGACGGTTGCGGAATTCCGGCGTGAACAGGCGGTTGAGAGCCTCTTCATCCTCGCCCGTACGCTTGGACGAACCGAAGCCGATGGCGGCCTTGGCCATTTCCGAAGCGCCCGCATTGGTCGTCATGATCAGGATGACGTTGCGGAAATCGATCTTCTTGCCGTTATGGTCGGTCAGCGCGCCATGGTCCATGACCTGCAGCAGGATATTGAAGATATCCGGATGCGCCTTCTCGATTTCATCGAGCAGGACCACGCTGTGCGGATGCTGGTCGACGCCGTCGGTCAGGAGGCCGCCCTGGTCGAAACCGACATAGCCGGGAGGTGCTCCGAGCAGACGGGAAACCGTGTGACGCTCCATATACTCCGACATGTCGAAGCGCAGCAGTTCGACGCCGAGCGACGATGCCAACTGCTTGGCGACTTCCGTCTTGCCGACGCCGGTGGGGCCGGAGAAGACATAGCAGCCGATCGGCTTGTTCGGTTCGCGCAGGCCGGCACGCGCCAGCTTGATCGAGGTCGAGAGTGCTTCGATAGCCGTGTCCTGGCCATAGACGACCGAACGCAGTTCCTGTTCGAGGTTGGCGAGGACCATCTCGTCATCCTTGGAAACCGTCTTCGGTGGTATGCGGGCCATGGTGGCGATCGTCACCTCGATCTCGCGCTCGGTTATCAGCTTGCGACGCTTGGACGGCGGCAGCAGCATTTGGGCGGCACCCGTCTCGTCAATGACGTCGATCGCCTTATCCGGCAGCTTGCGGTCGGAGATATAGCGAGCCGACAGCTCGACAGCCGACTTGATGGCGTCGTTCGAGTAGCGCAGGTGATGATACTCTTCGAAATAGGGCTTCAGGCCCTTCATGATTTCGATGGCATCCTCGATGCTCGGCTCGTTGACGTCGATCTTCTGGAAGCGCCGGACGAGCGCCCGGTCCTTTTCGAAGAACTGACGATATTCCTTGTAGGTGGTCGAACCGATGCAACGGATCGCGCCAGAGGAAAGAGCCGGCTTCAGCAGGTTCGACGCATCCATCGCGCCGCCTGAAGTGGCGCCAGCACCGATGACGGTGTGGATTTCGTCGATGAACAGCACAGCGCCCGGATACTCTTCGAGCTCCTTGACGACCTGCTTCAGGCGTTCTTCAAAGTCACCGCGATAACGGGTGCCGGCAAGCAGCGTGCCCATATCGAGCGAGAAGATCGTGGCATCGGCCAGAGCTTCCGGAACCTTGCCTTCGACGATCCGCTTGGCAAGGCCTTCGGCGATCGCCGTCTTGCCGACGCCTGGATCACCGACATAAAGCGGGTTGTTCTTCGAGCGGCGGCACAGCACCTGGATGGTGCGGTTGACCTCCGAATGGCGGCCAATCAACGGGTCGATCTTGCCGTTCTTGGCCTTCTCGTTGAGGTTGACGCAATAGGCCTTCAGCGCATCCTGCTGCTTCTTGCCATTGCCTTCCTCCTGCTCGCCGCGGGCGGTAGGCTTGCTCTCGGATTCACTTTCCTCGGCGCCGCGCGGAGCGCGGGTCTGGGAGGAACCCGGGCGCTTGCCGATGCCGTGAGAGATGTAATTGACCGCGTCGTAGCGGGTCATTTCCTGTTCCTGCAGGAAAAATGCAGCGTGGCTTTCCCGTTCGGCGAAAATCGCGACGAGAACGTTGGCACCCGTCACTTCCTCGCGGCCGGACGACTGCACATGGATCACGGCGCGCTGAATGACGCGCTGGAAGCCGGAGGTCGGCTTGGAGTCCTCGTCATAGCCCGTGATCAGGTTGGACAGTTCATTATCGACGTATTCAGTCAGAGTCTTACGGAGCGCGTCGAGATCAACATTGCACGCGCCCATGACAGCTGCGGCGTCGGCGTCGTCTACCAGCGCCAAAAGCAGATGTTCCAGCGTGGCATACTCGTGATGCCGCTCGTTCGCGTAAGTCAGTGCCTGGTGCAGCGCCTTCTCAAGACTAGGCGAAAATGTTGGCACGTTCAGATCCTCACTTCTTTTCCATAACACATTGCAGCGGATGCTGGTGTTCCCGGGCAAAATCCATCACCTGGCTCACCTTCGTTTCAGCTACTTCATATGTATATATCCCGCACTCGCCGACGCCATGGTTGTGGACATGAAGCATGATGCGGGTGGCACTTTCGAGATCCTTTTGAAAGAAACGCTCCAGGATATGGATCACAAAGTCCATGGGCGTATAGTCGTCGTTCAGAAGCAGCACGCGGTATAGGTTGGGTTTCTTGGTTTTGGGCTTGGTGCGTGTAATCACCGAGGTCCCGCGATTTCCGTTGTCCCCGTTCCTTTCGCTGTTGTTTTGCATCCGGATCGGCTCTGCGATCATTTCATTCTTCCTCAAATCATCCGGCAGAAGCTATCGCATTCCGACTTGGCACTGGGTTTGGTTCATTCACTTGGTCGGGCCAGATATCCGAACCACTAAGGTAGTTCATATTGGCGTGATTTTAAGCCCCTTACCGGACACTGCAATCACAATTCGCTGACAAAGGGGGCCGCAGCCGAAAAAGTCGCGGCATAATCTCGACGCCGGTTCGATATGCGAAAACAAAAAGACCGGCCGCGCGTTACGCAGCCGGTCTTTCCGGGAATTTCAGCTTTCAGCTAGGGATCAGGCAGCAGTTGCAGTCGCTGCGGCCTTGCTAGCAGCCTTCGTCGCTGCGGCGACCGGCGCTTCGTAAGGCTTATAGGCATTCTTGGCGAGATCGGCGTACATTTCGCCGAGCTTGGTGGCTTCGGCAACGAAATTTTCGTAGGCGGACTTCACATAGGTGCTCTGAAGTTCGAAGGCGGCTTCGAAGCTCTTGACGCCGGCGAGCGTTTCGAAGTGCGAAACACCGTCCTGGAAGGACTTCTTCGAATATTCAGCAGTTTCAGCGGCAATGGCCTGAAAACCCTTACTGACATCGGAATAGCTCTTCAGCGCCGTGTCGATGGCTTCCTTGCCCTTCTTATTTGCTTCGTCGAAATTGAACATGCTTCTCCGTCCCTTGTTGGCCGGCCGACGGCCGGTTTACAGGCAAGAAGCTTAAATGCGACGCACAATTAGTCAAGTAGTCTTGTGCGACGCAATAACTACCCTTGATTGCATTTCCGATAACAATCCCATGTCAGCGCGGATGTTTGCACTGCATCATTATGATTTCTCTAATATATATTAGAGCCCTTGCAACCACAGGCTTCGAGAGAAATATCACCATTTTCGGGGAAAATCATGGGCGGAGCGATCGCTTGCGCAAATGGCCTTTTGATCCGCCAATCGTGGCATCTGCCGCGATGAACAAAGAAAAGAGCCGCATTTCAACGAAATGCGGCTCGAGAACTCGGCTGCAACACAGGGTCGCAGAGGCGAATTAGAGATCGACGTCCAGGATAGCCATCGAAAAATTGTAGGAGCGGTCGCCGTCTTCGTCGTCGATATAGACGACGCCCAGAAACTCTTCGCCGAGATAAACTTCAGCCGAATCGTTCTTGCGCGGACGAGCCTTCACGACCATCTGCGGGTTGAACGTGCGCTTGAAATAGGCGTCGAGTTTCTTGATTTCTTCAGGCTTCACAATGCTTCTCCGTGAGGATCTCTGGTTGGCCGCTTCTTGCATAGGAAAAGCGGCAGTGTAAAGACCGGAACCGCGCCATACACCTTTTGAGGCGCCTCGCGCTTCCGAAAATCATGCTACATTTCCCCTAGATTCCGGCGCCCATAATCTGATCCACGACTAATTGCTCGGCCAGCAGCTGGTCCATGGAGCGTGAAGGCTCGGAGCAACCGGCCTCGCCGACAACCTTGGCCGGCACGCCGGCAACCGTGGTCTTCGGGGGCACTTCCTTCAAAACGACGGAGCCGGCGGCAATGCGCGAGCAATGACCGATCTGGATGTTGCCGAGAATTTTGGCTCCGGCGCCGATCAGAACACCGTGGGCGATCTTCGGATGGCGGTCGCTCCCTTCCTTGCCGGTGCCCCCGAGGGTGACGCCGTGCAGGATCGACACGTTGTCGCCGATCACGGCCGTTTCGCCGACCACGAGGCCGGTCGCGTGATCGAGGAAGATGCCCTTGCCGATGCGTGCAGCCGGATTGATATCGGTCTGGAAAACGCTGGAGGAACGGCTCTGCAGATAAAGAGCGAAATCGCGGCGGCCGCGATTGTAGAGCCAGTGCGCCAGACGATGGGTCTGCAACGCGTGGAAGCCCTTGAAATAGAGCACCGCCTCAAGGAAACGAAGGCAGGCCGGATCGCGATCGTAGATCGCCTGGATATCGACCCGCAGGATCGATCCCCATTCCGGCCAGTCGGCCAACATTTCCTCGAACGTCTGCCGCAGAAGGATCGCCTGCATGTCCGGATGATCGAGGCGCTCGCAGATGCGATAGATGACGCATTCTTCCAGCGAACGGTGATTGATGATCGTCGAATAGAGGAAGGCCGCGAGAAGCGGGTCACGCTCGGCGGCGGTGCGAGCTTCCTCGCGCATGCTATCCCATATGGGATCCACGACCTTGACCGCACCCATGCCCTCCAAGGGGCGAATATCCGTTACTGCGACCATTGGCGGTCTCCCGATTTGCTGTCAGGAATGCATTATATAGAGTAAATGGCACACAAGACAAATGGATCGAGCGCGGATGAATTTGGAGCATGATTTTGCCGGCGGTCTCCTTCGTGTCACCGGCAGCGACGCCATAGGCACGATCACGATCAACAATCCCGCGAGGAAGAATGCCTTGACCGCTGCCATGTGGCGAGCCATTCCCCAGGCCCTGCGCATGCTGACCGACAAGGCACATGCCCATGTGATCGTTCTGCGCGGCATCGGCGCCGACTTTTCCGCCGGTGCCGACATCAGCGAATTCGATAGCGTGCGCAAGAATTCCGAGACTGCCGTCGCCTATGAAGCGCTGAACAGCCAAGCCTTCGAGGCCGTCCGCCACTGCCGCGTGCCGACGATCGCGGCGATCCGCGGCATCTGCTACGGCGGCGGCTTCGGGCTCGCCGCTGCTTGCGACCTGCGGATCGCCGAGCAAGGCGCGCGCTTCGCCATTCCCGCCGCCCGCCTCGGCATCGCTTATCCAGCCGACGCGGTGCAAGATATCATCAACGCACTCGGACCCCAGATGGCAAAAGTCGCGCTCTTTACCGGCGCGCCGATGTCCAGCGAGAAAATGGCGGCGTCCGGGTTTTTGCTGGAGGAGATCGAAGCCGGTTCGTTCGACGGCGAAATCTCCGCCCTCGCCCATGCGATCGCCGCAAATGCGCCGATTTCGCTACATGCCTCGAAACTCGCGGCCCGCGCCGTCCTTGAACAAAATGGAGATCTGCTGCGTGAGGCAGAGATAATCGGCGCCGAAACCTTCGATAGCGCGGATTATGTGGAAGGACGCGCCGCCTTTGCCGCGCGCCGGAAGCCGCATTTCACCGGCGAGTGACCTGATCGGCCAGATCCGGGCCTACCGGTCCCCGATCCGCTTATAGAATTCGAGAACAGCTGTTTTGAAGACCTTGTCTCCGACGGCAAGCATGTGATCGCGGTTCGGGATGTCGACTGCCTCGGCATGCGGCATCAACGCGGCAAGTTCCTGTCCGGAGCCGGCGATATCATCCTTGGTGCCAACCGCGATCAAGGTCGGCGCCTCGATCTTCGCCACATCCTCCTTTGTCGCCAGATCGCGCGACCCTTGAATGCAGGCGGCAAGCGCCTGGCGGTCACTCTTGGTCTGCTCGGCAAAGGCGCGGAACATGCGCCCGCGCTGATGCGTGACATCGTCGAGCGACGGGGCAACGAGCGCATCCGCAATCGGATCCCAATCGCCTACACCCTCGACCATACCGATACCAAGGCCGCCGAGGACCAGCGAGCGGACGCGATCCGGATGCGCTATCGCCATGAAGGTTGCGACGCGCGCGCCCATGGAATAGCCCATGACATGGGCCTCCGGGATACCCAGATGATCGAGCAGCGCGACCGCGTCTTCGGCCATGATCCACGGATGGTAGACGTCGGCGTCATAAAGCTTGTCGCTTGAGCCATGCCCACGATTGTCGATCGCGATCACCCGATAGCCCGCATCGCCCAGCGTCTTCAGCCAACCTGGATGAACCCAGTTCGCAATCGCCGTCGAGGCAAAGCCGTGAATCAGCAGCACAGGCTGACCGTTCGGATCACCTTCATCGAAAAAGGCGAGCTTCAGGCCGTCCCTGACGAAATGGGACATCGAAGGAGCATTCAAATTCATGGCATTATCTTTGCAAACAGGGGTTTTCCTGATGCCGGACCATATTTTATCGGCGATATCAGGTGAACCCCGCAACGGTGAAAATCTCTGCGCCGAGCCGGACTTTCGCACTACACAATCGATGAGAAGGATTATAAAGAGGGGCTACCAAGTCTGGCGCAACATTCATGCCGCTCAAGGCAAGACGCATTCGGAGATCATCATGGCCGGTCACAATATTCCCCATTTCCAGAACGACGGCGGACACAGCGTTATCGAGATCGGCGTCAAGGAATTCATGTGCACCGGCGCCTCGGTTCCTTACGATCATCCACATATCTTTATCGATATGGGCGACGATAACGAGAAGGTCTGCTCCTACTGCTCGACGCTCTATCGCTACAATCCGTCGCTGAAGGCCGATCAGACCAACCCGCCGGGCTGCGTCTTCCATTTCAAGGCGGCCTGATACGATAGCCGTCGATCGGACATAGAGAAATGCCGATCAAGACAGCCGCAATCATCGGCGCCGGAATAGCCGGATTGACCACGGCGCTAGCGTTGGCAAGGCATGGCATACGTTCCGAAATTTTCGAGCAGGCCGAAGCTCTGACCGAAGTCGGGGCCGGCCTGCAGATTTCCCCGAACGCTTCCCGCATTCTCGACACGCTCGGCGTGCTCGATACCCTTCGGGCAGTCTGGCTCGAGCCGGAAGAAGTGCGGCTTGTCTCGGCTTCCTCGCTAAGACTTGTCGCGTCCGTCCCGTGCGGAAATTTCGCCAGAGAACGATGGGGCGCACCCTACGGTACGGCACATCGCGCCACGCTACAGAAGGTGCTTCTGGAAGCCGTGATAGCCAATGCATTTTGCACGCTTCATCTGGGCCAGCGAATCGAGATTACAGATCGACAGACACTTGCCGGCATCGCCGGTCGAGACGTGGATATCGTCATCGGCGCAGATGGCGTGTGGTCGAAGGCTCGTGCAATGGTGCCAGCCTCTCCCTCACCCGTCTTCTCCGGCAATATCGCCTGGCGTTTCACCATTGCGGAAGGTTCAGCGCCAGCGATCCTGAACCGGACCAGCGTCACCGCATTTCTTGGTCCGGCCAGCCACCTTGTCTGCTACCCGATCCGGGAAAATGCCGCTTTCAACATCGTCGCCATCGTTTCCGGCAGCAGTTCGAGCCGCGATTGGAGCACCGCCAGCAACAAGGCGCAGCGCGAGCAGATGCTACGCGGCTTCTCCGGCTGGAACAGTGCGATCATACAGGTGCTCGAAGCACAGGAGCAGGCAAGCTTCTGGCCCCTCTATGAGATGAAAGCCGGCCGTTGGCACAATGGCAGCGACACGGTGCTGATCGGCGATGCGGCGCATGCGATGATGCCGTTTGCCGCCCAGGGCGCGGCCATGGCGATCGAGGATGCCTTTGAGCTGGCGGGCATGCTGGCGACACGCCCGCCGGCGGAGGCATTCGACGTCTTCGAAAAACATCGTACACCGCGCATTGCCCGGCTGCGCCAACGCGCTGCCTTCAATCAATTCGCCTACCATGCACGCGGCCCGATCCGCCTGGCACGAGACCTCGTCCTCTCTCTGCGGCCGCCGCAAAGCCTTGCGGCGGATATGGACTGGATTTACGGCTATCACGCCACCGGCTGATCAGACTTCCCTGACCGCAGCAAAACCCTTTTCGATATCGGCTTTGATATCGGCCACGTCTTCGAGGCCGATCTGCAGACGGATGACCGGCCCTTCCGTCGGCGCCTTGGTGACGCGCCGGTCATTCAGATTGACTTGAAGTGCAAGGCTTTCGAAGCCGCCCCAGGAATAGCCAAGGCCGAATATCCGCAGCGCATCAAGGAAGGCATGCGCCTTGACCTTGAACTTCTCTGGGCTGTCGACGGCCAGCACGAAGGAGAAAATGCCGCTCGAGCCCTTGAAGTCACGCTTCCAGATCTCATGCCCCGGGAAGCTCGGCAGCGCCGGATGCAGAACCCGTGCAACTTCCTCCCTGCCCTCAAGCCAGCGAGCGATCTCAAGCGCGCTCTCCTGATGCCGGTCGAGGCGCACGCCCATGGTACGCAGGCCGCGCAGCACCTGATAGGCGTCGTCCGGGGCACCGCAAATGCCAAGCTGGCCGTGCGCGTCCAGCAAGCGCTCCCAATGCGCCGCATTGGCGGAAACGGTTCCCATGACGATATCCGAATGACCGGCCGGGTACTTCGTCACCGCATGGATGGAAACATCGACGCCGTGATCCAGCGGCTTGAAATAGAGCGGCGTCGCCCAGGTATTGTCCATGGTCACGACACAGCCATGTCGATGAGCAGCAGCTGAGATCGCCGGAATATCCTGCATTTCGAAGGTGTTGGAACCCGGTGCCTCTGTGTGAACCAGCTTGGTGTTCGGCTTGAACAATTGCTCGATGCCGGCGCCAACCAACGGATCGTAATAGTCGACCTCGATGCCGAGGCGCTTCAGCATGGTATCGCAGAAGAACCGCGTGGGACCGTAGACCGAATCAACAATCAGAGCGTGGTCTCCTGCCGACAGATAGGCCAGAAACGGCACCGTGACCGCCGCAAGGCCTGAGGGCACGATGACCGTTCCGGCCGAACCTTCCAGCGCGTCCATAGCCTCGCACAACGCGTCGGTCGTCGGTGTGCCACGGGTGCCGTAGGTATATTTCTGGTCGTGCGTCTCCATCACGCGGGCATTGGGAAACAGCACCGTCGAGGCATGCACGACGGGTGGATTGACGAAGCCGTGGAAATCGAATGGCGAATTGCCGATATGGGACAAACGCGTGTTGATGCCGGCGTTCTGCAGGAGTGTGTCTTTGTCTTTCATGTCCGGATATGCCTTTGGCGCTGTAGGAAGCTGGTTTTGTGGCGAGCAAGTCCAGTTGGGTCAACCCCGATCCTGTCGACACAGCATATTATTGCAAGGCTAAAATAACGAAAGTTGCGCGTGAAACCTCGTTTTCGTGCAGTTTTTTAGCAAAATGATGCTCATTTTGGCGTCAAATGCCCATTTCCCAGCCCCAAAAAGCGAATTCTCCGAATAAACCGGCAATATTCGGGCCGATCTCTTGACCGCCAATCCATTTACGACTGTGATAGGACCACTCGCGCCTGGAGAGTGAGGAAATGAGGTTCACCAAGAACCCGCTTCGGGAGCGATACGCTTTAACTATAAAACAATAGAACAAAGGTTGGGAAAGATGAACAAGTTTGCTCTCTCCGCATTTCTCGGAGCCGCAGCATTGGCTTACTCCGTTTCTGGTGCCTCAGCGTCGACGCTGAGCGACGTCAAGGCCAAGGGCTTCATTCAATGCGGTGCGAATACGGGCCTTCTCGGCTTTGCGCAGCCCGATGCGTCCGGCAATTGGGCCGGCTTCGACATCGACTTCTGCCGCGCAGTCGCTTCGGCCGTCTTCGGCGATCCGACCAAGGTGAAGTTTACGCCTCTCAGCGCCAAGGACCGCTTTACCGCGCTGCAGTCGGGTGAAATCGACGTGCTTTCTCGCAATACCACCTGGACCATCAACCGCGATACCGCACTCGGCCTCAAGTTCCGTCCCGTCACCTATTACGACGGCCAGGGCTTCATGGTTCGCAAGGAGCTGAACGTGAAATCGGCTCTGGAGCTTTCCGGCGCCGCCATCTGCGTCCAGTCGGGCACGACGACCGAGCTCAACCTTGCCGACTACTTCAAGACCAACAACCTCCAGTACAATCCGGTTGTTTTCGACAAGCTCGAGGAAGTGAACACGGCCTATGATTCCGGCCGTTGTGACGTCTACACGACTGACCAGTCCGGCCTTTATGCGCTCCGCCTGACGCTCAAGAACCCGGACGACAACGTCGTTCTCCCCGAAATCATCTCCAAGGAACCACTTGGCCCGGCAGTTCGCCAGGGCGACGACCAGTGGTTCAACATCGTCAGCTGGACGGCCTATGCGCTTGTTAATGCCGAAGAATTCGGCATCACGCAGAAGAACGTCGACGAGATGAAGAATTCTGCAAACCCGGATATCAAGCGCTTCCTCGGCGCAGAGCAGGGTTCCACGATCGGCACCGACCTCGGGCTCACCAACGACTGGGCCTACAACATCATCAAGGGCGTCGGTAACTATGGCGAAGTCTTCGACCGCAACATCGGCGCAGGCAGCCCGCTGAAGATTGCACGCGGCCTCAACGCCCTGTGGAACAAGGGCGGCATCCAGTACGCTCCTCCGGTGCGCTGAGCACCCTATATAGGCTAACCTCTAGAGGAAGGCGGCGTGCCGCCTTTCTCCCCTAAAGAAAACAAGCCTGAAACAGGCACATTGGGGAAAAACTTTGTATGGCAATTTCAGCAAATTCGCCTAGCGGCGAACGATCATCCGTATCTTTATTTTACGACCCCAGAGTCCGGGGTGCGTTCTATCAGGCTCTGACTATCGTCATACTCGCCGGCATTTGCTGGTTCGTCGTGACGAACACGGTCGATAACCTCCGCGCCTTGAATCGTACCTTCGGATTTGGCTTTCTCGAAGGACGCGCCGGCTTCAACCTGGGGCAGGCTCTCATTCCCTATTCCAGCGATTCCACCAATACGGATGCATTGATCGTCGGGCTGCTCAACACGCTTCTGATATCGGTCGTTGGTATCATTGCGGCGACCATCGTCGGCTTCATCATCGGTGTCGGCAGGCTTTCGAACAATTGGCTGATCGCAAAGCTTTCCCAGACCTATGTCGAAATCTTCCGCAACATTCCGCCGCTGCTGGTCATCTTCTTCTGGTATAGCGGCGTTCTGGTGTTGCTGCCGCAGGCGCGCGACGCCGTGCATCTGCCATTCTCCAGCTATCTCAGCAATCGCGGCCTCGCCTTCCCGAAACCCATCTTCGGCGAAGGCATGGGAGCCGTCGGCATTGCCTTGCTGATCGCCATCGCAGGCGTATTTTTCGTCGCGCGCTGGGCGCATCGGCGTCAGGCGGCGACAGGCCAGCAATTCCACACGATATGGGCTTCGATCGGCATATTGATCGGCTTGCCGTTGTTGGCCTTCCTCGCAACCGGCATGCCGCTCTCCTTCGACTACCCGATCGCCGGAAAATTCAACCTGACGGGCGGAACAGTCGTCGGACCTGAGTTTATAGCGCTCCTGCTCGCGCTTTCCCTCTATACGGCGACTTACATTGCCGAAATCGTGCGCGCCGGCATTCGCGGCGTGCCAAAGGGCCAGTCGGAAGCGGCCGGTGCGCTCGGCCTTCGGGCATCGGTCATCACAAGGCTGATCGTCATCCCGCAGGCCATGCGCATCATCATTCCGCCGCTGACGAGCCAGTATCTCAACCTGATCAAGAACTCCTCGCTCGCCATCGCCATCGGCTACGCCGATATCGTCGCGGTCGGCGGCGTGATCCTCAACCAATCCGGCCGTGCCGTCGAAGTGGTCATCATCTGGATGGTCATCTATCTGATCCTGAGCATCATCACATCGCTGTTCATGAACTGGTTCAACGCCAAGATGGCTCTGGTGGAGAGATAAGATGTCTGCAGCAAATCAGAGCTTCGTCAGCAAATCGCTTTTGTCGGCACAGCCGGCACCCGCCAGCGAAAAAGGGCCGTGGCACTGGGCCAAGAAGAACCTCTTCGCCACGCCGAAGGACGTCGTTTTGACGGTCCTCGCCGTAGCCCTGCTCGCCTGGGCAATCCCGCATTTGGTCGATTGGTTGTTCGTTCATGCAGTCTGGAACGGAACCGACCGCACCTTCTGCGCCACGACCGTCCAGGGCGGCACGCAACCGGATGGCTGGAACGCCGCCTGCTGGGCCTTCGTGCGTGCGAAATTCCTCGTCTTCATGTTCGGCCTCTACCCACCGGAAGAACGCTGGCGGCCGGTACTCGTCGCCATCCTCATGATCATCGGCTTCGCGCCGTTGCTGATCCCGTCGTTTCCCCGAAAAGGATTGAATGCGATCATCGCATTCTTCGTGCTGCCGATCCTCTCCTTCTTCCTTCTCCATGGCCTGAGCATTCCGGTGATCGATTGGGATTTCTGGGGCTACCTCCACGTGAAGTTTTCCGGCGTAACATTTCTTTCCACCGTCGAAACTGAAAGATGGGGTGGCTTGCTGGTAACACTGGTCATCGCCTTTGTCGCCATCGTAGTCTCCTTCCCCTTCGGCATCCTCCTTGCGTTGGGACGCCGTTCAAAAATGCCCGTCTTGCGTATGCTGTGCGTGATGTTCATCGAGATCATCCGCGGCGTGCCGTTGATCACGGTGCTGTTCATGGCCAGCTACATGCTGCCGCTCTTCATGCCGCAGGGCTGGACTGTGGATAAGCTGCTGCGCGCCGTCGTCGGCGTTTCGATCTTCACCTCGGCCTACATGGCCGAAGTCATCCGCGGCGGCTTGCAGGCCGTGCCGAAGGGCCAGTTCGAGGGAGCCGATTCGCTCGGCCTCGGTTACTGGCAGAAGATGCGGCTCATCGTTTTGCCGCAGGCCATCAAGCTGGTCATTCCCGGCATCGTCAACACCTATATCGGCATGTTCAAGGACACGTCGCTGGTTGCGATCATCGGCATGTTCGACCTGCTCGGCATCGTTCGGCAGAACTTCTCGGATGCGAATTGGGCAAGCGCGGTAACGCCGGTGACGGGCCTAATTTTCGCCGGTTTCACATTTTGGCTGTTCTGTTTTGCAATGTCGCGCTATTCAGGTTTTGTGGAGCGCCATCTCGATACCGGCCACAAGCGATAAGAAGTGAGGGAACTAGAAATATGGCTGAAGCCCAACCCAAAAAACTGACCATCTCCGAGACGGAAGTCGCGGTTGATATCGTCAACATGAACAAGTGGTACGGCGACTTTCATGTGTTGCGCGATATCAATCTGAAGGTCATGCGCGGCGAGCGTATCGTCATTGCCGGTCCCTCGGGATCGGGCAAGTCGACGATGATCCGCTGCATCAACCGTCTGGAAGAACATCAGAAGGGCCAGATCGTCGTCGATGGCACGGAATTGACGAACGACCTGAAGAAGATCGATGAAGTACGCCGCGAAGTCGGCATGGTGTTCCAGCACTTCAACCTCTTCCCGCATCTGACCATTCTGGAAAACTGCACGCTGGCGCCGATCTGGGTGCGCAAGATGCCGAAGAAGCAGGCGGAAGAGATCGCCATGCACTTCCTCACCCGCGTCAAGATTCCGGAGCAGGCGAAGAAATATCCCGGTCAGCTCTCTGGCGGTCAGCAGCAGCGCGTCGCAATCGCCCGCTCACTCTGCATGAACCCGAAGATCATGTTGTTCGATGAGCCGACCTCGGCACTCGACCCGGAAATGATCAAGGAAGTGCTCGACACGATGGTCGGTCTTGCCGAGGAAGGCATGACCATGCTGTGCGTGACCCACGAAATGGGCTTTGCACGCCAGGTCGCCAACCGCGTCATCTTCATGGATCAGGGCCAGATCGTCGAACAGAACTCCCCGAAGGAATTCTTCGACAATCCGCAGCACGAGCGCACGAAGCTCTTCCTCAGCCAGATCCTGCACTGATACGGTTCAAATTGAATACGAGAACCCGCCGCTGCCACGCAGTCGGCGGTTTTTTTCATGCGCGCTCCGTGGGTGGCTTAGCGAGACAGGGCTGCTCAACGTAGCGGCAAGGCGTGGGTCTGCTTGACGATCTGGCTCGGCACATCCGTCTTGACGTTCTGAATGCCGTTGATCTTCGTCAAATGGGTCGACTGGAACCGCCTGTAGTCGTCGAGATCGGACACAGCGACACGCAACAGAGCATCGCTTTCACCCAACATGATGTAGCACTCCATAACCTCGGGCAATTTCCTCATCGCGGCAATGAAGTGCTCAATCGTCTCGGCATCCTGGGCCGTCAGCCAGACGCGAGCAAAGAGGGAAAGTGGTAGGCCGGCCTTGACGGGATTCACCACGGCGACATAGCGATCGATGATACCGGCATCCTCAAGGAGCTTTACGCGCCTTAGACAAGGCGACGGCGATAGCCCCACCTCCCTGGCGAGTTCCACATTCTGCATACGCCCGTCACGCTGCAGCGCGCGCAGGATACGCTTGTCGATCTCATCCAGCCGCATTGGCATCTCCTGCTAACAAAATTCATATACTGAGCTCTGATGCCAATTATCAGCCTATAGTTGGCATCTACGCAAGCCGATTGCGCCTGCAAGGATCTAAGCTTCCATTTATGGAAAACGCCAATATCCTCCTTTTCGCCGGAACAGTCCTGCCGCTCCTCTGCACACCAGGCCCCGATATGCTGTTCGTGGCATCTCAAACAATGTCCGGCGGTGCGGGCGCAGGGTTGCGCTCGACGGCTGGGGTTTGTACCGGCTATATCATCCATTCAGCACTTGCGGCGTTGGGGGTCGCCGCAATCATCGCCGCCTCTCCCACCCTATTCATGGTCCTGCGCTGGCTCGGCATTGCTTATCTTGCCTATCTCGCCGCTCGCCTGATCATGTCGTCGCTGCGGGTTGGCACCATCGCCCCAACGAGAGCAATGGCCGTGAGCGACGCATTCCGGCGCGGCTTTCTGACGGCCGTTCTCAATCCAAAAGGCATGGTGATCTATTTCGCCATCCTGCCGCAGTTTACCGACCATGGCCGAAGCGTAGCGCTGCAGGCTGCTCTGCTCTCTGCCGTTTTCATCGCGCTCTGCGGCATGTTCTATGCCTGTCTCAGCATCGCTCTTGCGATGCTTGGCTCCCGAACGAGTGTCAGCGATCGCCGCCGCCGTTGGATCGAAGGCATCGCCGGTTGCCTCCTGCTGATCGCCGCCGGGCGATTGGCGACGTGAACGACCGATATAGCGCTTCGCGCAAAACGCGATATACTAACCCCAAAATCGCAAAATATGGGGCATTCACAAAGCGTTAGGGGAAGCGGGCTGTGAAGAGAAGCGACAGGATTATTGGCGGGCTTGCGCTTTTGAGCGCCGCGATCATCGTCATCAAACTAAGCGGAGCAATGTTCGGCTACGATCTGTTCCAGATGGCGCTCGACGCCACCAGGCCGGCCGCCGTGGGAGGCTGGCCGACGGAAGCGAACTGAGGCAGATTTTGTCTTGGGCATCCCTAGCGGTTAGGCGATAACTCCGCTGATGAAAAAGGGCATCTCGTGGCTGAAAAGTGTAAACAGCGCCGGGAAATCTTTAAACGCTGCTCGCCAGGCGATGAAAACTGTCGCTAAGCTATTGAAAAGATGGCGACCCCTGCAGGATTCGAACCTGCGACCACCTGCTTAGAAGGCAGGTGCTCTATCCAGCTGAGCTAAGGGGCCAAAGGCCGAGCCGCAAAATGCTTGCGGCCGCGAACACATGCCTGAAACCGGCGCGAAACTCAATGGGCAACGGCTTTAATAACCGTCTGCCTCAATGAGTCCAGGGCTGGATACGGTTAAAGCGGAAATTATCGGTATAGGAAACCACCTGGCGGATAGGATCCTTCGGCGCGATGACGCGATAGTCGATGCCTTCGCGCTTGGCGTAGTCTTCCGCCTGCTCCTGGGTGTCGAACGTCAGCTTCAACTGCTGGCGCGTGTCGGCCGACGAGGTGTACCCCATGATCGGATCGATCTTGCGCGGGATTTCCTGATCGAATTCCAGAACCCAGATGTTGGTCTTGGCCTTGCCGGATTGCATGGCGGTCTTTGCGGGACGGTAGATCTTGGCAGGCATTGCTGCAGCGCCTCCGAATAAAGCGGGAGCGACCCGCCTTGTGCTTCACTTGTCTTGCGACGACCCCTGCGGATCGAGCGCGTCATGACGTTTGATTAGCCGCGAATCCCTTTAGTTTCAAGCAAAAAGACCGCGGAAACCGGCGCAAATTCATAGAGGTGAGAGCGATTCCCAAGACCGACCACATGCACGGCCCATGCTTCAAACATGTTGGAATTTGGCGATCAAATGTCATTGCAACGCGGCATCTCAGCTTTCCACCGGTCGCGGTGGTGGATCCTTCCCTGCAACGACGTCAATTCCCAGGAGACGGATCAAGCCGTTGTGGCAGGTCCCGGCGAGATCAGCGTCGATCGGCGGGTTCATGACATCGGTCGGAATGGCGCAAGCTTTGATCGGAAGACCGTATACGACATCATTTCGAAGTAGACCTCCCCGACAAGCTTCCTAAGATGACCTTGCGAGGCTCCTCAAGTGGATCGAATCGGCTCGGGAGCGCTGACTATTTATTCTCGGAGTTTTTTGTGAGCCAGATTTCACCCGTTTGCATCTCCCTTGCCGAAGCCCTGATCGACGATCCGTTTTACCGTGCGGTGACCATAGAATCCGGTGACGATGAGGAAAGCAGACAAGCCATTCTTGCCGAGTATTTCGATCTTGCAATCGTCGAAGCGCAGGGAATCGGCGAAGTACGGTATGCTGGCGCCGATGGCGCCGCGCTGTGGCATACCAACGAGACGAGCAACAACGATATCGAGATCCATGTCGCTGCCCGCAAGCAAGCGCTTGCCAAGCTGTTGGGAGCTCGGGGATTTGACAATTATCTGCGGATTTCCGAATCCATGGCCGAGCACGTCCCTCAGGAACTCTTCGACGGGTGGTACCTGTCGATTCTTGGTGTGCGGCCGCAAGCACAAGGAAAGGGATTGGCGCAGCGCCTTCTCCAGATAACGCTGAGCCGGGCAGATCGCCAAGACGCGATATGCTTTCTCGAGACGTTCAATCCCCTGAGCTTGCCCTTCTACCGGCGACTGGGCTTCCGGGACGAGATCCGTTGCTTCGAAAAGATAACGGAACGAGACTATTGGATCCTTGCGCGGCAGCCGTCTTCGCGGACATGACGCCGTTGGCTAACATCCGGCGCCGGGAGCAATCTCCAGCGGAAGGATGCATAGAGGGTCCGAGCGAGACGGAGAGCGCAATGAGAAAATACCAAAAAGCGCCGTAGCCGGCGCAATCCCACAGTGACCGAACGCCTCGGAACTCAGATCTTCGATTTTTTGGGAATTATATCAGTTATTTAAGTGGTCGGAGTGGAGAGATTCGAACTCCCGACCCTCTGGTCCCAAACCAGATGCGCTACCAGACTGCGCTACACTCCGTACCGTCGACATGACCGCCTAGAGATTGCCCTCGGGCAAATGGCCTCATGTCTTCATTCTGCGCCGTCGAACACTTGATCCAACGGAACGAGTGGGGAGATACACGGTTCATCCGCCCGCTGCAACAGCTAAAATCACGCTGGGGAAATCTTCCCCGACGAAAATCTATTTGCCAAGTTTTGCCGAAATGGTGGCGCTCGTCACCTTGTCGCCCACGGCAAGGCCGAGTTTCTTGGCGATCCCGCCGTTCAGCTCGATGACATAGGCAACCGGCCCGTTGGAACTGATGATCGCTTCCGAATAGGGTACGGCATTTTCCTGGATATGGGTGACGGCACCTTTCTGGTCCAGAAACAGCATGTCGAGCGACAGCTTGGTGTTTTTCATCCACATCATCACGGGGCGCGACGTGCCGAAATCAAACAGCATACCGTGATCGGCCGGCATCTTGTCTCGATACATCAGCCCGTATTCCAGCTGCGGTGGCGTTACAGCCAGCTCGACCGTGAATTTATGCGTCTCGCCCTTAGCCGACCTGATCGATAGCGGCTCCGATTCGAACTTCACCGACTGCTGATCCGTGGTTTGCGCTGCAAACGAGCCCGAGGCACCCGCTCCAACGATAAAAAGCGCCAAAATGGCGCTTTTCAAAACCTTGAGAACCAAATCTCTTCTCATATCAGTGAGGCCGCGTTGCCGGGCTTGGCGCATCCGGATGGATCTCGGCAGCCATCAGCCCCTTGTCACCGGGACCGAAGCGTACAAGCACGACTTGACCCGGTCGCAACTCTGCAAGGCCGAAGCGCCGCAGCGTTTCCATATGCACGAAAATGTCCTCCGTGCCCTCGCCGCGCGTCAGGAAACCGAAGCCCTTGGTGCGATTGAACCACTTGACCAGCGCACGCTCGAGGCCGCTCGTAGCGGTAACCTGCACATGTGTGCGAACCGGAGGCATCTGCGACGGATGCACCGCCGTCGACTGATCCATGGAAAGAATTTTAAAGGCCTGATAACCGCGCTCCCGGCGCTGGATCAGCGCAACAATGCGGGTCCCCTCAAGGATCGTCTGGTAACCATCGCGGCGCAGGCAGGTGACGTGCAACAACACATCCTGCATGCCGTTATCCGGCACGATGAAACCGAAGCCCTTGGCAACATCGAACCACTTGACGACGCCGGAGATTTCGATGAGCTCGACGGCATCACCCGACATCTCTTCGAAGTCGATAATTCCCTTCGACGAAATTCTGTCACCCATCCTAGCCAGCCCTCGATTACGCGTCACACTGTTACGTTTAACTGATTCCCTGATATCAAGATTAACATCTTGGTAACGGAAAAGCGCAAGTCCTAGTTTTCGTTTATTCCCACCCTAAGATTATCGCTCCAAGACTTGCGCGAAGCTGGTGCTTTGTCCGAAGATCCGGCCAGCCACACATTAAGAGAGGAAATAGAATGCGTTATCTCCATACGATGGTTCGCGTCACCGATCTCGACGCCTCGTTGCACTTTTATAGCACCTTGTTCGGCCTTATCGAAACCCGTCGCTACGAAAACGAGAAAGGTCGATTCACACTCGTTTTCCTTGCAGCCGACGAAGATGCCGAATCATCCCGAAGCAACGGCGCGCCCAGCCTGGAACTGACCTACAACTGGGATCCGCAGGAATATACCGGCGGACGCAACTTCGGCCACCTCGCCTATGAGGTCGACGATATCTATGCGACCTGCCAGAATCTGATGGACAACGGCATCACGATCAACCGTCCGCCGCGCGATGGCCACATGGCATTCGTGCGCTCTCCGGACGGCATCTCCATCGAAATCCTGCAAAAGGGTCCGAACCTTCCTTCTGCCGAACCATGGGCTTCCATGCCCAACACCGGCACCTGGTAAGACGGAAACTTTCGCGAGGCTTACGGCATGCGCGGGACCATCCGTTTCGCGCTTGCCGCCCATGCCCATCCTCCGGCATGCTTGGACGACTCGAAGCATCATGCATCGGATATGGCGCGGTCATTGTTCCCAGTGAGCACGTGCGATATCGCCGTCCCTCGCCAGAGGCCGTTCCGATGCAAACCTTTTTTGCGGGGAACGTCCTATGTGCGATCAACAGACTTTATACCGCGGGAAAAAGCTCGCAAGCACTATTGCCGTCATCGCCTCATTTGTGATGATCGCGGGCTGCGCCACAACGGGCAAGAAGCCGATGGAAACGTCGGATGCCGCACCGGTCGCGCAACCGACAGCTGCCGAACAGCTCGCCGCCGACATGAACAACAAGGCCGACGCCCGGCGACGCAAAGGCGACCTTGCCTATCGCGATCCGTTGGTACATAGCGTCAACGATACACGCCAGCAGATCGTCGCCCAGCAGAATCAGGCGTTCTATCCCGCTCCGGCAGCAGCGCCCACGGACGCGCAGACTGGAATCGCCGGCCTGGTGACGCAGCCGACAGGCGTCAATGCCAGCAGAAGCAGTATCTTTGCCGCCCCGCCGCCCATCGCCGCAAACCCGGACGGAACACTCGCCAAGAACCAGCCTGACGGCGGCCAGACGATCACGCCGATGATGCGCAGCGTCTACAGCACTCCGCCTGGGATGGTGCAGCCTATGACACAGCAAGCGCCCGATCCCGCAGCCGCGAAAGGCCTGACCTCCGCGGACGTGTTGCCACCGCCTGTCATTCGCAACGCAACCACCCCTGCGACAAGCTCGCCGCAGCCAATTGCGCAGGTGACGGCATCGGGGGTATCGGCCACGCCGAACCCGAACGTACGCGAACTGAACAGCAAGCAGGCAGCTATCCTGGCGCAGTTCGTGGCTTCGAAAAACCAACCCCAGAACGGCAAACTGCTGGTGCAACCCGCCAAGGGCGTTTCTGACGAATAAAGAGCCCGCGTTTGCAGGGAATCTGCGACATCGCCGCCAAGGTCCTGTTAAGTCACGCTTATTCAAGGCCGGCGGTAATTTCATCCATCTGTCATTTTTTCCACAAAAAAGCAAAATTGCCGCTTGCAGGAATGAAATCACCCCGCTATAAGCGCGCCACACAACAGCTGCACGCGCCCTTCGTCTATCGGTTAGGACGACAGATTTTCATTCTGTAAAGAGGGGTTCGACTCCCCTAGGGCGTGCCACTGTTGTCCTTCCCCAAACCCAATCGAATAAGCCTTCGCTTGCAGAAGCAATTGGTCGTTCTTATCTAGTTTGTGCGCATGCGCCCTTCGTCTATCGGTTAGGACGACAGATTCTCATTCTGTAAAGAGGGGTTCGACTCCCCTAGGGCGTACCAAATCCCGGTGTTTCAAAGTTTTCCACAAGGCCTCGAAAAATCTTTCCCTAGTCATGGATTTTTCTGAGATTTTTCGCGATTTTCCGCTTGCGGGAATGAAAGGTGCTGACTATAAGGGCGCCACAGCACGCGCCCTTCGTCTATCGGTTAGGACGACAGATTTTCATTCTGTAAAGAGGGGTTCGACTCCCCTAGGGCGTGCCACTGTTTTTCCCAAATTATCGAGAAATTTCAAAGCTGCGCGCTACTTCGGCTCGACGGTCAAAACCATTGGCATCGCCCACGTAGCGCTTGATATCGGCCACCGCAGAAGCTGAACGTCATCACCCTGGACCTGCGCTTCCCAGCGCGCGTAAAACTTTCTCTGGAATCCCGGCAAACGGACACTTTGGCAGGCAATCGGCCCGCCATCGAAATTAAGCGCGATCTTCAGATCCAGAGGGGAGCTTTTTAAAAACTCTGCCAATGCTGCGAGCGGAAAGAAGGCTTCCTTTGTGGTCCCGACAATGATGCGGCCCGCACCATCTTTGCCGACGAAGGTGCGGTTGGCCAGCCAACGGCTTTTGGCGTTGACGTGGGTCTGCCCATCGGAACCAATCAGCAGAGGGTATGAGACCATGGCGTTTGCCGCCCCTGCGAACGCCGCTTGCCAGTCCTGATGGGCCAAATCCCTGATGTCGGCGAATCCATCGCCTGCGATAAAAGCGCCGGCCTTTGCCTCGTATGTCGCCGGCCCCATGGCGATACTATTGCTTATGATCGGCGTATCCGGCCTCCCCTTGAGGTCGTAGTAGCTGCCGTTAACAATGAGGAGCGCTTCCGGCAATACGCGTTCCCATTCATCGATGCCTCTGTCTCCGTCCGGCGCATTTCTCGCTACGAAACGATACAGCGCGGGATCTATGCGGTTCAGCAAGATGCGATCAGCCTCACTACCGTTCACCATGACCGGCAGTTCAGCAACCTCGAAGCCTTTCCGAGGCTCCTGCCACGCAAGAGGGCCTGGTTGCGCCACCGGCTGCGGATCGCGGAGCGCCAGCCTCATGGAAGGTGACAAGCGCGAATCGTCAGGCCTGACTGAAATCCAGTAAGTGCCGCCACGCCGCAAAAAAGTGTTGAAGCCGTAAGCACCATTGCGCGCCGATAGCCAACCGGCAGCTCCCGCTGTCGTGAGCGACACCAAAACAAGAATTGCCACCAAGAGTCTAAGCCTGAAAGACATCGGTACCATCCAAGATCGTCGATCGCAGCGCTGCGTGATTTGAACGAATATTTCTTCACAAATGGCAATAGTTGGATGCAGTTATGGAATGCTGCGAGACGATAGTTCATTGCTATCGACGAATCTCATCGCTTGGTCTGTTCTCGTGGTCGCTCAGGGCGCCTTTGCTGCGTCCGTGACGCGAAGCTGCACACGGCGGCTCCCTTGCCAGTGATCGGCACCGAGCGTACCGGCCACGTGGATCTGAGCGCCTCGCGAAGACATCAACAACTGGCCAAGCGGCGTCTCAGCGGCACGGAAGGCAATGCCATCAACCCGGCCGCCGTCCTGCGCTTCCAGCGTGATCTTGATATGCGACTGACCGACAAGACGGGAATCGCGCAGCCTATGGCTGGGAAGCGCAAAGATGGGCTGCGGATGGCCGGAGCCATAGGGACCGGCTGTTTCAAGGCGATCTATCAGTTCGACGGTCGCGCCGCTTGCGCCGATTGCGCCGTCGATCTTCAGCGTCTCGTTCGCCACCAGGCCAGCCACCTGCTTCTCGGCCTTTTCCGTGAAGAAGGCGCGCATCTTTCCGAGATTGCTTCGCTCCACCGTCAAGCCGGCCGCCATGGCATGGCCGCCCCCTTTGACCAGCAGGCCTGCATCCACGGCGGCGCGAACCATCCGTCCCATATCGAAACCGTTGATCGAACGGCCGGACCCGGTGCCTTTTCCCGACGAATCGAAGGCAATGGCAAAGGCCGGCCTGCGAAACTTGTCCTTCAGCCGTGAAGCGATCAGGCCGACAATGCCCGGATGCCAATTCTCCCGCGCGGTGATGATAACGGCCGCGCCATCGCCGTTGCCGTATTCCGCCAGTGCTTCGGCCTCAGCCTCCTGCAACATCGCAGCTTCCATGGCCTGGCGTTCGCGATTGAGCTCATCGAGCTTAGCAGCGATCGTCTCGGCCTCGCCGGTGTCGTCCAGCGTCAAGAGGCGCGCTCCAAGCGCTGCATCGCCGATGCGGCCGCCGGCATTGATGCGCGGGCCGATCAGAAAGCCGAAATGATATGGCGTGACCGGGCCGCCTAGCCCGGCCTTGCGGAACAGCGCCGCAAGGCCGGGATTGCCCTGATGGCGGGCTGCAATCAGCCCCTTGACGACATAGGCGCGGTTAAGCCCCTTGAGCGGCACGACATCGCAGACGGTCGCAAGCGCGACGATATCGAGCCAGGAAAGCAGATCAACGGAACGCACGCGGGAATCACCCGCCTCGCGCAACTGTTTCAGGGCGGCGACCAGAACCAGGAAAACGACTCCGGCAGCGCAGAGATGCCCCTGCCCGGACAAATCATCTTCGCGGTTCGGATTGACCAGCGCATGGCATGGCGGCAATTCATGTCCGACCTGATGGTGATCGATGACCACGACATCGATATTGCGCGCCCTCGCCGCCTCGAGCGCTTCGAAGCTGGTGGAGCCGCAATCGACGGTCACGATCAGTTTCGCGCCATTGTCGATGAGCTGATTGATAGCATTTGGATTGGGGCCGTAGCCTTCGAAGATGCGATCCGGGATATAGATGCTCGCGGGAACGCCGAAATGGGTCAAAAAGCGATAAAGCAGCGCCGAGGAAGCCGCTCCATCGACATCGTAGTCACCGAAGATCGCAACGGTCTCGCCGGTCTTGATTGCGCGCAGGAGACGCTGCGCCGCCTTCTCGCAATCGGTCAGCAAGTAGGGATCAGGCATCAGACTGCGGATCGTCGGATCGAGGAAGGCCATAGCCTCGTCGATGCCGACGCCACGTCCGGCCAGCACGCGGGCAATCAGTTCCGGCAGGCCATGTACCTGCGCAATCGCAAGCGCTCTGTTCTGACCAGCCTGATCGAGACGGGAAACCCAGCGATTGCCGGAAACGGAACGCTCGACGCCCAAAAAGGCACGCTGAACTGGATCGACCGGTTGCTCCACCATCTCTCCCAAATTGTGAGGACGGCAGCGTCCGGGGACGCCGCCGGTCAGCCTATTCCTTCGGCCGCTCGATGCGGATGACCTGCGGTTCGCCGACGAGGTAGCCTTCGGTCTTGATGGCCGCGACTGCCTTGCGAACCGAATCCTCCGTCGTCGCATGCGTGACGAGAATGATCGTCTGATGCGCCGAAGGCGCCAGGTGCTGCGTCGAGCGCTGAACGATCGATTCCAGCGAAATATGATTTTCCGCCATGCGTGTGGCGACGCTTGCGAAGACGCCGGTGCGGTCGAGAACCGTCAGACGGATGAAGTAGCCGCCTTCGTGGCTCTGCATCTGCGCCTTGCGGTAGGGTTCGAGCGCCTTGGCGGGATGGCCGAGCACCGGAACGCGCTGCTCGCCCGGCCGGCTCTTGGCAATATCGGCGATATCACCCAGCACGGAGGATGCCGTCGCATTACCGCCGGCGCCGGGGCCGACCATCAGCAATTCGCCGAGAATGTCCGATTCGATCGCCACGGCATTGGTCACGCCATCGACCTGGGCGATAACCGAATCAAGCGGCACCATGGTCGGGTGTACGCGTTGCTCGATACCGGTTTCCGTGCGCTGGGCGACGCCGAGCAGCTTGATGCGGTAGCCGAGATCGGCCGCAGCACGGATATCCTCGATCGAAACGTTGGTGATGCCCTCGAGATAGATGTCGTCGGCTGCGATGCGATTGCCGAAGGCAAGCGTCGTCAGGATGGCAAGCTTGTGAGCGGTATCGTTGCCCTCGATGTCGAAAGCCGGATCGGCTTCGGCGTAGCCGAGACGCTGCGCTTCCTTCAGGCAATCCGCGAAGGACAGGCCCTCTTTCTCCATCCGGGTCAGGATGTAGTTGCAGGTGCCGTTCATGATGCCATAGACGCGCGAAATCGTATTGCCCGTCAGGGATTCGCGCAGGGCCTTGATGACGGGAATGCCGCCCGCGACTGCCGCTTCGAAATTCAGCAGCGCGCCCTTTTCCTCGGCGATCTCAGCCAGCTCGACGCCATGATAGGCAAGGAGTGCCTTGTTGGCCGTGACGACATGGAGACCGCGTGCAAGTGCTGCCCGCACAGCCGCATTGGCAGCTCCTTCGGAACCGCCGATCAGCTCGACGAACACATCGATATCGGCCTTCTGAGCGAGATCCACCGGACCGCCGAACCATTCGATATCCGTGAGATCGATCCCACGATCCTTGGTGCGATCGCGCGCGGTGACGGCAACGATCTTGACGGGGCGGCCGCAGGTAGCGGCAAGCTCTTTGGCGCGGCTCTGGATGATGCGGACGAGCGAGGCACCAACGGTACCCAAGCCCGCAATGCCGATTTTGAGGGCATCTGCCATGGAAAATTCCTGATCAGTATATTGGAGCGGCAGCCGCCAAAGCGGCTGCCGCATAACATTACGAACGATGTGCGTTCAGCGAAATCACGTTGTGCATCGTTTCATCCGCTGAAGAGAGGAAGCGCTTCAGATTGCGCGCTGCCTGCCGGATGCGGTGCTCATTCTCGACGAGCGCGATGCGGACATAATCGTCGCCCTGCTCTCCGAAGCCGATGCCTGGCGCAACCGCGATATCGGCCTTCTCGACCAGCAGCTTGGAAAACTCCAGCGAGCCGAGATGACGGAACTTTTCCGGGATCTTCGCCCAGGCAAACATGGTTGCAGCCGGCGGCGGCACGTCAAAGCCGGCCTTGCCGAAGCTTTCGACGAGAATGTCGCGGCGGCGCTTGTAGATGCTGCGCACCTCCGCGATGTCAGAGCCATCGCCGTTGAGCGCGTGCGTCGCCGCCACCTGGATCGGCGTGAAGGCGCCGTAGTCGAGATAGGACTTCACGCGCGTCAGCGCCGCGATCAGGCGTTCATTGCCGACGGCAAAGCCCATGCGCCAGCCCGGCATGGAGAAGGTCTTCGACATCGAGGTGAACTCGACGGCAACGTCGATGGCACCTGGAACCTCCAGCACCGACGGCGGCGGCGCGTCGTCGAAATAGATCTCCGAATAGGCGAGATCCGACAACACGATAATATCGTGCTTCTTCGCGAAGGCGACGACTTCCTTGTAGAAATCCAATGTCGCCACATAGGCCGTCGGGTTCGACGGATAGTTCAGGATGAGCGCCAACGGCTTCGGGATCGAATGACGCACGGCCCGTTCCAGCGGCGGGAAGAAGCTATCGTCCGGCTCGACAGGTATGGAACGGATCACGCCGCCGGCCATCAGGAAGCCGAAAGCATGGATCGGATAGGTCGGGTTCGGGCAGAGAATGACGTCGCCCGGCGCAGTGATTGCCTGCGCCATATTGGCGAAGCCTTCCTTGGAGCCGAGGGTGGCGACCACCTGCGTATCCGGATTGAGCTTCACTCCGAAGCGGCGGGCGTAATAGGCCGCCTGCGCCCGGCGAAGGCCCGGAATGCCCTTGGAGGAGGAATAACGATGCGTGCGCGGGTCCTGCACCACTTCGCACAGCTTATCGACGATCGCCTTGGGGGTCGGAAGGTCGGGATTGCCCATACCGAGATCGATAATGTCCGCCCCGCCCGCTCGCGCGCTGGCTTTCAAACGGTTGACCTGTTCGAAAACGTAGGGCGGCAAACGCCGGACTTTATGAAACTCTTCCATTTCTTTCCCCATGGGACAGCGGCCCTCAAAACCGCACTGAAGTTCGTTGCTCTCCCGGACAGCCGCAATACGAACTTGGAACTCGCGGCGCCGCAACCAATGTCTTCTCGAAACATGCGGTGAATCTTGGGCGGTTATGCACGCAAGGTGCACTTAACCGAAAAAGACGCATCCAAACTCAGCCTATCCGAACGCTTTGCGTCCAAATCGCCTGAAAGGCAAGGCTAATTCTGCGTCTGCCCTGGCTGCGCGCTGCCCTCTTTCTGAATTTCCTGCAGCGTGTCCTGGCCATGCTCGGCGGCGAGCTTGCGCATCTCGGCAACGCGCCGCTGGTACTCAGCCTCGGATATGGTGCCGGACTTGCGCTGCGATCCGAGCGCTGTCAGCTGCTTGACCATATCGCCCGCCTGCTGATCGTTGATCTGCACATTTGCGGCAGTCGGCGGCGAGTTGAACGAAGGATAGCCGTCCTTATAGTACTGCTGCGTGCTGGTATCGTTGACCGCGCTGCCTCTGGCAGGCTTCATGACGACCGCTTGAGGCGGTTGCTTGCGCTTGGCGTATGCCGCCTTTTCCTCAGGCGTCGAGCAGCCCGCGAGCGTCAAAGCGAGAATCCCGCACATCGCTCCGCAAAGTACGGAATATCGGTTCAGTCTTGCCACCATGCCGCCGCCCATAATTGTCGCCCTGCCCAATTCCTTGCCGTGGGTTGAGACTGTTAAATTTGTCGCAGCGGCAAAGCAAGAGCAGGCTTGCGTTTCATTCGACTTGTATTCCGTTTCCCGCAAGATGTACAAATGGAAAACAGGATGCAGCTGCCGCCGGGAGGATGATGCGTGACCGACAGCAAGCGGGACAACAGTGAAGGAAATGGCGGCTTTGCGGGTTTCGATCCAAAGTCAGTCGAGCCTTACATCGTTAGGGATCCCGAGGCGATGGCTGTCAATTTCGCCCGTGCGCTGGAAAACCTCGGAAAAGCCGCTTCCGCATGGCTCGCTCCACGTGAGCGCGGCGAGAAAGTCGACACCGTCGCCGATCCGATCACAGACATGGTCAAGACGCTTTCCAAGGTCGGGGAGTATTGGCTTTCCGATCCCCGGCGAACATTGGAAGCGCAAACCTATCTGCTCTCAGGCTATTTCGGCCTGTGGACAAAGACGATGCAACGCCTCAGCGGCGATTCGTCAGCGACCTCAGAAGCCGAACCCGTCAAGGATAAGCGCTTCGCCGACGAAGACTGGCAGAAGAATCCCTTCTTCGACTTTTTGAAGCAAACCTACCTCCTGACCGCCGGCTGGGCCGAAAAGCTGGTCGGCGACGCCGAAGGATTGGACGAGCATACCCGTCACAAGGCCGCGTTTTATACCAAGCAGATCACGGCGGCCTTCTCGCCGACCAATTTCGTTGCAACCAACCCGCAGCTTTACCGGGAAACCGTCGCCTCCAATGCCGAGAACCTCGTGCGGGGCATGAGGATGCTCGCCGAAGACATCAATCTTGGCCGTGGCGAATTGCGACTGCGCCAGACAGACATCACCAAATTCGCCGTTGGGCGCGACATGGCACTCACCGCCGGCAAGGTGATCGCGCAAAGCGATGTCTGCCAGATTATCCAGTATGAGCCCTCCACGGAAAAAGTGCTGAAGCGGCCGCTGCTCATTTGCCCGCCCTGGATCAATAAATTCTACATTCTCGACCTCAACCCGCAGAAATCATTCGTAAAATGGTGCGTGGAACAAGGGCATACCGTCTTCGTCATATCGTGGGTGAACCCCGACCAGCGTCACGCCGCAAAGGACTGGACGTCCTATGCGCGTGAGGGCATCGATTTTGCTCTGGAAACGGTTGAAAAGGCCACCGGCGAGCAGGAGGTCAATGCAATCGGCTACTGCGTCGGCGGTACGCTGCTGGCCGCGACGCTCGCCCTCCACGCCAAGGAGAAGAACAAGCGCATCCGCACGGTGACGTTCCTGACGACACAGGTCGACTTCACCTTTGCCGGCGATCTGAAAGTTTTCGTCGACGAGGAACAGATCGCGTCGCTCGAGCAGCAGATGAATGTCGTGGGCTATCTTGAGGGATCGAAGATGGCGACCGCTTTCAACATGCTTCGCGCTTCCGAGCTCATCTGGCCCTATTTCATCAACAGCTACCTGAAGGGCCAGGATCCCCTACCCTTCGACCTTCTGTTCTGGAACGCGGATTCCACTCGAATGGCGGCTGCCAACCACTCGTTTTACTTACGCAATTGCTATCTCAACAATGCGCTCAGCCAGGGCAAGATGGTGCTCGACGGCAAGACATTGTCTTTGAAGGACGTGCGTATCCCGGTCTACAATCTGGCGACGCGCGAGGACCATATCGCCCCGGCTAAGTCAGTCTTCGTCGGCAGCCAATGCTTCGGCGGTCCAGTAGAGTTCGTGCTGACGGGCTCCGGCCACATAGCCGGCGTCGTCAATCCGCCGGACAAGCGAAAGTATCAGTTTTGGACCGGCGGCCCGGTGAAGGGCGAATACGAACACTGGCTGGAGGACGCAAAGGAGACGCCGGGTTCCTGGTGGACACATTGGCACGCATGGATCCTCTCCCAGGACCGCCGCATGGCGCCGGCACGCCAGCCGGGTGGCCAGGCGCTCAACGCGCTCGAGGAAGCGCCGGGCAGCTATGTGATGGAGCGGGCCTAGACAGCCAATCACCCATGCTTTTCAATCCGCCCCTCGTTTCCGCCCGGTTGATCGCGCGCTACAAACGCTTCCTTTTCGATGCGGAGCTGGACGACGGAACCTTCATTACCGGCTCGTGCCCGAACACCGGCTCCATGCTGGGATTGACCGCGCCGGGCTCGCGCATCTGGCTCTCCGAGCATGAAGGTGGCAAACGGAAATATCGCCATGTATTCGAGTTGATCGAAGCCGATGGCACGACCGTGGGCGTCAATACCGCCATGCCGAACCGCGTTGCGGCGGAAGCGATCGCGCTCGGACAAGTCTCCGATCTCGGAGACTATACCACAGTGAAGCGCGAGCAGAATTATGGCCGCAATTCCCGCATAGACCTGCTTTTGACCGACCCCTTGAGAACAACCACCTATGTCGAGGTGAAAAACGTCCATTTCATGCGACAGGCGGGGCTGGCGGAGTTTCCCGATACTGCTACGGCACGCGGCACCAAGCATCTGGAAGAGCTGGGCGATATGGTTGAGGCTGGTTACCGCTCCGTGATGCTGTTCGTGATCCAGCGCGACGATTGCGATCGGTTCCGGATCTGCGACGACCTCGACCCGGTCTACGCCAGGGCTTTCAAGCGTGCTTTGGAGCGTGGCGTCGAGGTATATGCGCTGAAATGCCGGGTTTCGCCGTCGGAAATCGCGCCGGCCGGGTTGATCCCGATAGACGAACCCGGCATAGCTGCATTAGATATAAAGATACAGATTTCTGCTGAAGGCTAACTATGGTGAACTACATCGAAGCGGCAACGGCGCCGGCGAAGAATACCGGTGCTATCCGCATCTACGGACAGGATGCGTTTGCCGGGATGCGCAAGGCGTGCCAGCTGACCGCCCGCTGCCTCGATGAACTGGCCGCCATCGTCGAACCCGGCGTGCCGACCGATGCAATCGATCGCTTCGTCTTCGAATTCGGCATGGATCACGGCGCCTATCCGGCGACGCTGAACTATCGCGGCTATATGAAATCCTCCTGCACATCGATCAATCATGTGGTCTGTCATGGCATTCCCAACGACAAGCCGCTGCGCGAAGGCGACATCGTCAACATCGACGTGACCTATGTGCTCGATGGCTGGCACGGTGATTCCAGCCGCATGTATCCGGTCGGCGAGATCAAGCGCTCGGCCGAACGGCTTCTGGAAGTTACCTACGAATCCCTGATGCGCGGCATTGCTGCTGTACGCCCGGGTGCTCGCACCGGTGCCATCGGCGAGGCAATCCAGGTCTATGCCGAGGGTGAACGCTGCTCCGTCGTTCGCGACTTCTGCGGCCACGGCGTCGGCAGCCTGTTCCACGATTCACCGAACATCCTCCACTACGGCCGTGTCAGCGACGGACCGGAGTTACGCGAAGGCATGATCTTCACCATCGAGCCGATGATCAATCTCGGCAAGCCGCATGTGAAGGTGCTGGGCGATGGCTGGACGGCCGTCACGCGGGACCGCTCGCTGTCGGCGCAATACGAACACACTGTCGGCGTCACCGCCACCGGCTGTGAGATCTTCACGCTATCGCCCGGCGGCCTCGACCGCCCAGGCCTGCCGCCGCTGCAGGGATAATTCATGGCGAAGCGCCCCGCTCCTTCCACTGGACATGGAAACATGCCCCGAGATGGCGGCGGGGCAGCGGAGGCTTTGGAAGAGGCTCCTCTTTTCGACGAGCGATTGTTCTTCCCGACAAAAGCGGCAAAGGCCGCGCCTGCCACGGCCGAGGCCGACTATCACGGCCATCGCGAGCGGCTGCGAAATCGTTATCGCGACGGCGGCGACACGGCGCTTGCCGACTACGAAATTCTCGAATTGCTGCTGTTCCGGCTCATTCCACGCCGCGACACCAAGCCGATTGCCAAGGCCCTGCTTGCCCGCTTCGGCACGCTTGGCGGCGTATTCGGCGCTCCCGTCAATCTGCTGACCGAGGTCAAGGGCGTCGGCGATGCCGTGGCGCTCGATCTGAAACTGATGGCCAGCGTCGCGCAACGCATGCTGAAGAGTGAATTGGCAGGCAAGCCTGTGCTCTCCTCCTGGAAAGCGCTGATCGATTACTGCCATACCGCCATGGCCCACGAGGCGCGCGAGCAGTTCCGGCTTTTATTCCTCGACAAGAAGAACGCCCTCATTGCGGATGAGATCCAGGGGTTCGGCACCATCGATCACACGCCCGTCTATCCGCGCGAAGTCGTCAAGCGTGCGCTGGAGCTCTCCGCTTCGGCGGTTATCCTCGTCCACAACCATCCATCAGGCGATCCGACGCCCTCGCGCGCCGACATCGAGATGACCAAGACGATCATCGATACGGCCAAGCCTCTGGGTATTACCGTTCACGATCATATTATCATCGGCAAGAACGGACACGTCAGCTTCCGAGCATTGCGGCTGATCTGAAGTCGCTATTCGATCTGCGAAGTATTGCACCCAAGTACAGCAATGCCGGATTAATATATTTTAATATTCTCACCTTAAAAATTCCATATCTACTCCTAAAATCGTCTCGTTCCGCCCATTCGGTCCGGTTTTCATTTTTCAGTTCGGCGTCAGGATGATCTGGCAGAGGAAATGATGGATCCAACTCGGCGAATTCGCCGGCGGAAGCTATTGTTTTGATTTGGCCTCTTCGCCTGAGAATGCGGCCGATCTGGAGATCATATGCAGAAGACATCATCAACGCTTGCTGGTTATCTCCGTCGTGCCGCCCGTGTCGCGGCCATTGTCGTCGGAGGATTCGCGGCGGCGGCTGGCGGCTTCTATGCCCATATGGTCTGGACGTCGAACTTCCATCCCGTCATAGCCGGTGAGGTCTATCGCTCTTCGCAGCCCTCTGCGGAGACGATAGCCCAATTTCAAAAGCAATATGGCATCAAGACCATCATCAATCTGCGCGGCGACAATACTGGTCATAATTGGTACGACAATGAGGTTGCCGAAGCCAAGCAGCTCGATATCAACCACATCGACTTCCGCATGTCGTCGGCCCGCGAGTTGACGCAGGAGCAGGCGGAGCAACTGGTCGCCATCATGCGCGACGCGCCGAAACCCATCCTCATTCACTGTCAGGCGGGCTCGGACCGTACCGGACTGGCGTCCGCGCTTTATCTCGCCGCAATTACCAAGGCCGACGAGGCCACCGCCGAGCATCAGATGTCGATTGTCTACGGGCACATCTCGCTTTCCTTCCTGCGTGCCTATGCGATGGATCGCACCTTCGAGAAGCTGGAACCCTGGCTTCGGCTTTCTGCCTCCTGAAGACACGAAGGTCGCGTTAGATATTCTGTAACATTGAGCAGCTACCGGTTGACGGAGCATGTTGCATTGCGACATTGATTCCCTATTCAATCATCCGAGGCTTCCCGATGGACCAATTCGATCTCCTAGTCGTGGGCAGCGGCCCTGCCGGCCGCAGAGGCGCCATTCAGGCCGCCAAACTCGGCAAGAAAGTGCTCGTCGTCGAGCAAGGCAAGCGCGTTGGCGGCGTCTCGGTCCACACCGGCACCATTCCCTCCAAGACGTTGCGCGAAACAGCGCTCAATCTCTCGGGCTGGCGCGAGCGCGGCTTCTATGGCCGTGCCTATCGCGTGAAGCAGGAAATCAGCGCCGAGGACCTGCGCCGTCGCCTGCTGATCACGCTAGACCATGAAGTCGAAGTGCTGGAACACCAGTTTGCACGCAACCGGGTTCAGCATATTCGCGGCAAGGCGAGCTTCGTCGATCCCCAGACCATGCAGATCGTCAAGGATGATGGCGAAGTGGTCACCGTCTCGGCAGCCAGCATCCTGCTTGCGGTCGGCACCAAGCCGTTTCGTCCCGATTACATGCCCTTCGACAACAAGACGGTTCTCGACAGCGATGAACTGCTGGAGATCGAGGAGCTGCCTCGGTCGATGGTCGTCATCGGCGCGGGCGTCATCGGCATCGAATACGCGACCATCTTCAGCGCGCTCGATACGCAGGTGACATTGATCGATCCCAAATCGACGATGCTCGACTTCATCGACAAGGAAATCGTCGAAGACTTCATCTACCAGCTGCGCGATCGCAACATGAAGCTGCTGCTCGGCCAAAAGGCCGAGAAAGTGGAACGCCTGCCGAACGGCAAGGTGGAACTGACGCTGGACAATGGGCGCCGCATTACGACGGACATGGTTCTGTTCGCCGCCGGGCGGATGGGCGCGACCGATACGCTCAATCTCGAAGCTGCCGGCCTCGAAGCCGACAATCGCGGTCGCCTCAGCGTCAATCCGGAAACCTTTGCCACGAAAGTTCCGCACATCTTCGCCGCCGGCGATGTCGTCGGTTTTCCGAGCCTTGCCTCGACTTCGATGGAACAGGGCCGTATCGCCGCCCGCGTCGCCGTGGGCGCGATCGCCAAGGAACCGCCGAAATACTTCCCCTACGGCATCTATGCCGTGCCGGAGATTTCGACCTGCGGCCTCTCCGAAGAAGAGGTCAAGGAACGGCATATTCCTTACGAATGCGGCATCGCCCGTTTCCGCGAGACCTCGCGCGGCCACATCATGGGTCTCGACACCGGCCTCCTGAAGATGATCTTCTCGCTGAAGACGCGCCGGCTCCTCGGGGTCCATATCGTCGGCGAAGGTGCGACCGAGCTCGTGCACATTGGCCAGGCGGTGCTGAACCTCAAGGGCACCGTCGAATATTTCGTCGAGAACACCTTCAACTATCCGACGCTCGCCGAAGCCTACAAGATCGCCGGCCTGGACGCCTGGAACCGCATGGGCGACATCAAGTCGGAGCTCTAATAGAGAGCAATATTGACCATGCCGTCGGGGCCAACTACCCTGTCGGCATGATGAGCATTCTCAACATCGCTTCGGTCTTCTTCATAAGCCGCTAGTTAAGCGGCCATTGAGCCACATGAAGATGCAGACCAGCTCCACGGCTTTCTAGCCGCAAGCATGGTCTGTGACCGAAAAAATCGTGCCGCCAAAACTTTTAGAGGGCGAGACACGGTGCGACATTTGAGAAAGATTTCAAGATGCACGACGAATATCAGAGCTCTGCGGCGCTTGGCGCGGCAGATATCGAGCAATTTATCGAACACGGTTTCCTCCGCGTCGATAATGCGTTTTCAGCAGAACTCGCTCAACAAGCGCGTGCCATCATGTGGCGTGATCTTCCGTGCAGCGAGCACGATCCGGCGAGTTGGCGGTTCCCCGTCGTCAGGCTCCCGGGTTATGGTGGCGAGCCGTTCCGTACCATCGCCAACATGCCTGTTCTCCGCTCCGCTTTCGATCAACTGGTTGGAAAAGGAAGATGGGTTCCGAGAGATGCCCTCGGCACTTTCCCCGTGCGATTTCCCCATCCGGACGATCCGGGTGACGCCGGCTGGCATGTCGACCTCAGCTTTCCCGGCGACGATTGCGATCCCAATGAACGAAGCGACTTTTCGGCATGGCGGGTAAATGTCACCTCCAGGGGCCGTGCGTTACTCACCCTATTCCTGTTTTCCGATGTGGGTGAAGACGATGCACCGACACGCATCCGGGTCGGTTCGCACATGGATATGGCGCGCTATCTTGAGCCGGCGGGCGAAAACGGGCGCTCTCATATGATGCTGCAAGACCTTGCAGCCGATCACCCTCAGGCTCTGGCAACGGGAAAAGCGGGAACCGTCTATATCTGCCATCCCTTTCTCATCCACGCCGCCCAGAAGCATCGCGGAACGAGGCCACGCTTCATGGCGCAGCCATCGATTGGCCTGGCGGAGCCCTATCGGCTGGAGCGATCGGATAGTGCCTACAGTCCTGTTGAGATCGCCATCCGCCGCGCACTGGGCAAGGAATGATTGCCAGGAGCGCATTCATGTTGGACCTCGTCGGCGGCAGCCTAAAGCGCGTTGCGATCTTTCAGATTCGCTTCACGCGCTTTAACTCTTTGATTTCACGCATGTCGTGGTCGCAAAACCGCTGCACACTTTTGCGCGACATGCTTTAGCTTACCAACAAAAAAGCCCTGCCGCGAACGGCAGGGCTCCTAATTTCAGTCCAGAAGGAAAACCGATTACTCGGCGCTGTCTTCAGCAGCCTTCTTCTTCGGAGCGGCCTTCTTCTTCGGCGCAGCGGCTTCTTCGCCTTCGGCAGCAGCTTCGGTCGCTTCAGCCTTGGCAGCAGCCTTCTTCTTCGGAGCAGCCTTCTTGGCAGCCGGCTTGTCCTCGTCTTCGTCGTCAGCCAGCAGGGCTTCCTTGGAAACGGTCTTATCCGTAACGTCGACTTCGGTCAGCAGATGGTCGATGACCTTCTCTTCGAAGATCGGCGCGCGCAGGTTGGCGGAAGCGCCAGGCGTATTGCGGAAGAATTCCAGGATTTCCTTTTCCTGGCCCGGGAACTGCTGCAGCTGAGCATAAAGCGCACGCTGGAGTTCGTCTTCGCTGACTTCTACGCCGGCCTTCTCACCGATTTCGGAGAGAACGAGACCGAGGCGAACGCGACGCTCAGCGAGCTTGCGGTATTCCTCGCGAGCCTTTTCTTCGGTCGTGTCTTCGTCTTCGAAGGTCTTGCCGGATTCAGCCAGATCCGTCTGGATCTGACGCCAGATGCTGGCGAATTCAGCGTCAACAAGCTTCTGTGGCGTGTCGAACTGGTACATTTCATCGAGCTGGTCGAGAATCTGACGCTTGACCTTCTGACGGGTAACCGAGCCGTACTGGCTTTCGATCTGGCCGCGAACGATTTCCTTCAGGCGGTCAGCCGATTCAAGGCCGAGCTTGGAAGCGAGTTCGTCGTTGATTTCGATTTCGCCGGGAGCAGCAACTTCCTTGACGTTGATGTCGAAGGTGGCTTCCTTGCCAGCGAGGTTCTTGGCCGGGTAATCGGCCGGGAAGGTTACGGTGATGACCTTCTCATCGCCAGCCTTGACGCCGACGAGCTGCTCTTCGAAGCCCGGGATGAAGCGGTTCGAGCCGAGAACCAGCTGCGAGTCTTCGTCCTTGCCGCCGTCGAAGGCAACGCCGTCGACCTTGCCGAGGTAATCGATGGTAACGCGGTCGCCGTCTGCGGCCTTGCCCTTCTTGGTTTCGTAGCTGCGAGCGCTTTCGGCGATCTTGAGGATCTGCTCGGTGACTTCTTCGTCAGCGATTTCAGCCACTTCGCGCGTAACCTTGACGCCCTTGACGGACTTCAGTTCGATCGCCGGAATAACTTCGTAGGACAGCGTGAATTCGAAATCGGCCTCGGCAGCGAGGATCTTTTCTGCCTCGTCCTTGTCCTCGGTCATGGCGATTTCCGGCTGGGTCGCCGACTTTTCGCCGCGCTCGCTCAGGATTGCCGGCGGCTGGTCACGAACGATCTCGTTGACGAGATCAGCCATGATCGACTTGCCATAGACCTTCTTCAGGTGTGCAACCGGAACCTTGCCCGGACGGAAGCCGTTGATGCGGACCTTGTCCTTGACCTCGGCAAGGCGCTCGTTCATGCGCACTTCCATGTCCTTGGCCGGGATGACCACCTTGATTTCGCGCTTCAGCCCTTCAGCGAGCGTTTCGATAACCTGCATTGTCCTACCTTCATTCATGGCGGCCGTGCCCAGACAGCCGTTCGTTTCGATGAGCACGACGCCGGAAAATCCCGAGCGTGGCTTGGATGCAATTCCCTGTCACTTTGCCAAGAGCGCCGCGCCTTCGAACGAACGCGCAAAAGGCAGCCCTACCTCGTTACGAGCCGAAACATCTTATCCGCTCTCTTTTCGAAAGCGGGATGCCTGGGCAAAATGGCGCGTCCTACAGCATATCGGAGGTCAGGCCTGTTCAGCCTCCCCCGTCCACAAGACAGTGTTGGTGCGGGTAGAGAGACTTGAACTCCCACGCCTTGCGGCACCAGAACCTAAATCTGGCGTGTCTACCAATTTCACCATACCCGCGTTCCCAGAACCGCATGGCGATGCCTGCCCATGGGGCCTTCCGGAGCGCGGCGTCTCTATATCACCCGTTTCAAACCACGCAAAGGAAAAATGACGGTTCCACGACTGCGCTCAAAGCTTATCGGCATCTTCGGGCTGATATCGTCAGTAAAGCGGCTCTTCGTAGACCGATTTACCGTCGAGCAGCAGGCTTCTGATATGGGCTCTGCCATCCGAGGAGATGCGCGCGGCAATGGCGACGCGGTTGGCATTGCGTGCGCTTTCGATGTCGTGCCCTTGTCCTTCGGGCACATAATAGCGCTCGATACCATAGGTCACGCCGATCATCTGCTGCGACGGATCGGCCGGCTCTCCATAAAAGGCATAGTCGAACGGCGTGCTCTTGAGGATGACCGTATCAGGTTTCGGATCAAGCGGCTTGAAGGATGATTCGACAATGCCCCAATAGCCGTCGTCCTGTTTCTTAAGGCGAACCGACAGCGTTTGCTGAAAAAGGCTGATCTTCGGCGGTCCATCGCGCAGCGTCGAGATCGGAACCCTCGAAATATCGTAGTTCAAGGTGACGTAATCGCCACGCAGCAGATCGCGCGGATCGACTGGCGCCGTCTTCAGGAGGACTTCGACGCCGCTTCGCAAGCCCCAGGCCCGTTCACCGACCATATAGCCAAGGACGGCAGTCTGCAGGACCGCGACGATAATCGCAGCGATCCACAGACGGCGCGGAGTGTTCGCGGAAATGCTCTTGTCGGCCATATCGGTCATGCCCGTGTCTCCTGCCTGCCTGCATTGGAGAATCGTCGTTCCAGCTGAATGACCACCCATGCGGCAAGCGCCACCATCAGACCGGCGATCAGGAAGAAGCCTGCGGTGCCGATGATCGAGCCGATCGTCTCGCTGGCAAGGTAGAGAATCTCGCAGGCGAACACGAAATAGGCGAGAAAACGCACGGCGCCATTGTCACGGCCGCTGAGCGCAATCGCAATCACCGAGCTTGCCAGCGTCGCGACCGCCACAATGATGAGCGGAAGCGTGGCTTGCGCCCAGACATTGTTTTCGAAGGATTCGTTGGCGATTTCCGCATGGACCAGAAAGAAACCGATCGCCGCAAGAAGAAAGGTGTAGAAGGCCGGCGCGGCCCCCGCCGTTCGCGCAAGTGGCATTAGCGGCGAGGCCGGGATACTGACGGCAAGAAAGGCCGCCATTCCAAAGGCGGCGAAAAGGATTGCCGCGTTGAGGCTCTCATTCAGCCCGAAAATCCAGGCCAGCCACCCGACAAGCATGAGATAGGCAAAATGTCGCGCCCTCGGCGCGTCGACATATCTGACAAGTGCGATCAGCACCGCAGCCATCAACAACGGCACCCAGGGCATGGCGCCTTTCCACTGATTGAAATGGTCCCACAGATAGGCGCCGCAAAATGCCCAGGCGAGAAAGCCGGCAAGCGCGACCTGCGCGCTGGAGCGAAACAGAGCGGCCACGATGCACGCCGCCGCGAACCAGACGATTAACATCGTCAGTTCGTCGCCGGACATATTGTACATCTGTCCGACAAGCGCCATGGCACCGCCAAAACTCAAAGTCCCGAGAATGAGGAGTGCCGATGCCAGAATGGAGCGCCCGGAAGCCAGCAGATAGGCGGCGCCGAGATAGAAAGCCCATATCATGGCGACAAGCGAGGTAAGGCGCACGATCCTCGGGATCGCCTCCCAATTCGCTGAAATGAAGAGCAGGAGCGCCAGGCCTAGAAGCACAGACGCGATGATGGTCAACACCCGACCCGCGCTAAAGCTGGTCTGACGCCCATCATATTCGTGCAGCACGGCCTTTGCCGCCGCCGCGTCGACGAGACCTTTCTCAACCCAGATCTTCAGATCCCGCTCCAGCCTGCCTCTATACATCCCGGCTCCTTGCTACGATTCCCTCTATGACAAGAGTTAGCACACTTCAGCGATCCACAGTCGGCGTGCTTTCGTTAATGCGATATTAAGCGATTGGCCTGTATTCTAACGACCGGTATCGAGGTACTCACAAAAGACATGCGCAGGCAGCATACCTCTCATGAAAATATTGCGCTGCACAAAATGAAAAAGTCATACTATTAATCACCCAACAGAATACAGCGGTGGCGCGCTGAGCCGGCCCTGGTCGGGAAGAGCCTGAGGATTGATATCCTGACATTGAATTCGGAGCTGCACACTCCTCCTCCCAGTGCGCTCCGATGGATTGACGACACTCCTCCTCCCAGTCGTCAATCACCATAAATGACGCCCACCGCACCCTCCTCCCGCGGTGGGCGTTATTTTTTTGCCCACTTAAATCGGTTTATGCACCGCAAACGAGGCTTCAGACGAGAAGCGCCGCCAGATGGTGAATTGCCGCCGCCCAAGAACGGACAGCTCGAACATAGCCGATGCGGCAGCTCGACCTCCCCCAAAACCGCAAGGCTGGCAAAAACATGGCTGAATGGCGGCACCTACCGCAACAGGTGCTGAAATGCTGGGCTTGAGACAAAGCCACGCGCCCAACCTCGCTCTTGCTTCAGCCGTGATATGCACATAAAGCAGCCATCTTCTTAGGCAGATCGCCCGCAAGACATGCAGTTTACGCATGGGTGACATGATGCTTTGGCGCTTTTAGTCCGTGAGGCACAGCCTATATAAGGAGGCATCAGATCGACGGCGGCACCAATCACGGAGCTGCGAGATCTTCAGATCCTCGAAAGGGACTAAAAATGAACCTGACCCGCTCTTTCAACAACTGGCGCAAGTATCGTCAGACCGTAAACGAACTCGGCCGCATGAGCGCCCGTGAACTGCACGACCTCGGCATCGACCGCGCCGACATCCATCGCGTTGCTCGCGAAGCCACCGGCCGCTAATCGCCGGATAGGCTTCGCCCACTCGCGAAAGCCTTCTCAACGCCCGTTGCGGACCTCCGCGACGGGCGTTCTTTTTGTTCATTGTGCACCGCAACATTTTATAATTCGCGACGAGCCATTCGCAGGACGCAAACCGTCCAAATTCTAAGCATTGGTGGGTTTTTGGGCGTCATATTGCACAAATGCATAGCAGACGCCTTTTATTTGCACTGCACAAAAGGCGCGTTTGCGCCTATATAGAGTGCAACAGCTGAGGCGGTAATCGTACCGCCCGCGAACAAGATACCGAGGACAAGATCATGAACCCGATTCGCATTGCAAAGAACTGGATCAGCTACCGCCGCACTCTGAACGAACTTGGCAACCTCTCCAGCCAGACCCTTTCGGACATCGGCGTCAGCCGCTATGAAATCCGCAACATCGCTGCCCGTTCCTTCCGTTAATCGCAGGGAATTGCAGACTGCTTCAAGACGGCGCCCTTCGGCGCCGTTTTTGATTCCGGGCGATGGGAACGCCTCGCAATCGCAAAGCCGTGACGCAATTTCGAGCGGCATGCTTTGGTAAAGCGATTGGATCGTCGCCCTGCCCGTGATAATGACGCCCGCATGACACAGACCAGTTCTCACTCTCCCATTCACGTCATCGGCGGTGGCCTTGCCGGCTCGGAAGCCGCATGGCAGATCGCCAATGCCGGTGTGCCTGTCATCCTGCATGAGATGCGTGGTGTGCGCGGCACCGACGCGCACAAGACCGACGATCTCGCCGAGCTTGTATGTTCGAATTCGTTTCGCTCCGACGACGCCACAAGCAATGCTGTCGGCGTCATCCATGCCGAAATGCGCATGGCTGGCTCGCTGATTATGGCATGTGCCGACAGGCATCAGGTGCCGGCCGGCGGCGCGCTCGCAGTCGACCGCGATGGCTTTTCCGCCGCGGTAACGGAGGCTGTCTCAAGCCACCCGCTGATCACTGTCGTGCGTGAAGAGATCCAGGGATTGCCGCCGAAGGAGTGGGACCAGGCGATTATCGCGACGGGACCGCTGACCGCACCCGGGCTAGCCAGCGCCATTCAGGCCGAAACCGGCGCCGATGCCCTCGCCTTCTTCGACGCCATCGCGCCGATCGTCTATCGCGACAGCATCGACATGGATATTTGCTGGTATCAGTCCCGCTATGACAAGGTTGGACCAGGTGGTACGGGCAAGGACTATATCAACTGCCCCATGGACGAAGCGCAATACAGCGCCTTCCTGGATGCCCTGATCGCCGGCGACGCCGTCGGCTTCAAGGAGTGGGAAGGGACACCATATTTCGATGGCTGCCTGCCGATCGAGGTCATGGCCGAGCGTGGGCGCGAAACGCTGCGCCACGGGCCGATGAAGCCGATGGGCCTGACCAATGCGCATAATCCCACAGTGAAGGCCTATGCAGTCGTTCAGCTGCGCCAGGACAATGCGCTCGGCACGCTCTACAACATGGTCGGCTTCCAGACGAAGCTGAAATATGGCGCACAGGCCGAGATTTTCCGGCTGATTCCGGGACTTGAAAATGCGGAGTTCGCACGCCTGGGCGGCCTGCACCGCAACACTTACATCAACTCCCCGACCCTGCTTGACCGCTCACTGGTGCTGAAATCCCGACCAGGCTTGCGTTTTGCCGGCCAGATTACCGGCTGCGAAGGTTACGTGGAGAGCGCCAGCATCGGGCTGCTCGCCGGCCGTTTCGCCGCGGCGGAGCGCAAGGGAGAAGCGGCATCGCTGCCGCCCAATACGACGGCGCTCGGCTCGCTGCTGAATCACATCACCGGCGGACACATCGTCTCTGACGAAGAGCCGGGCAAGCGTTCCTTCCAGCCGATGAACATCAATTTCGGGCTTTTCCCGGAACTGGAGCCGGGCTCGATCGTCAAGCCGGAAGGCGTCAAGCGCTTCCGCGGCAAAGACAAGACGATCATGAAGCGCCAGCTCATCGCCAAGCGCGCGTTGGCCGATTGTGGCAGCTGGCTCGGCGTGCCGGCTCCGACGTTTCCGGAAAAAGCGGCCGAAATCTGAAGCTTTCTAAAGCGCGTCGCGATCTTTCAGATTCGCGTCACGCGCTTTAGCTCTTTGATTTCACGCATGTCGTAGCCGCAAAAACCGCTGCACACTTTTGCGCGACATGCTCTAGGTTTCAGGCCTTTGCCGGCGGCGCGTGGTGTTCAAACCTCTCATCATCGCCGCCAGCGACATAATTGCCGAGCAGCCAGAGAGAGACTTCCGCGGCTTCATCAGGCGTCTTGAACTCGAAAGTGCCGTTGTGATGCGGTACGTCCAGAAACTCGACCGTCAGGCCGCGGCCGGTTCCCGAAAGCTTGGCACGCGCCCTGCCGGGCTCAATGAGATGAACGCTGAAGTGATTGCGCACATTGCGCATGAAGCCCGCTTTGTCGTCATGCAAGCGCACGAAAAGCGCCTGCCCATCGGCCGTCGTTTGCAGCTGACGGATTGCCTCGGTCGGAAAAGCGCGGCCGAACTCTAAAATGGCCAGGCCGGTATCGTGCAGGCCGTCTTCCTTGTTCTGCGATGCCATGCGCGTCGCGAAATAGGCAAAAAAGATGACGATCGCAAACAGTATGCACCAGACGACAATACCCACGGCAGATCCCCCTGAAATATAAATCAAGTGCCCATCCATCTCCATAGACGGCGAGACTTGCGCGAGCTTGGTGTATTTCAGATCTTCTTTATGATCGCTGATATCGCCATGCGCATCTGCCGGCGCCATTGCGGCAGTGCCAGCGGGCGATCGAAGATGCCGGCCCCAAGCGACTGGGCCTTCTTCAAAACCGGTTCGGCCAGTGTTGCCGGCAGAAACGCTGGAAACACGGCCGCCGGTATGGGGCCGGCCGCCCTCGCCTTGGCAAGGTGCTCGCGGCCAAGTCCGGCAAATGCCTCGATTGCCACGGAAATGCGCGCCTTGTCCTCGCCGGCGAGGAAGGAATTACGATCGAGGCCTGTCGCCGACAGAATTTCGATCGGCAGATAAAGTTGGCCGCGATGACGATAGAGCGGCATCAGCAACAACAGCCCGGCAATCGCCTGAGCGACACCGGCATGGCCGGCGGCTTCGGCCGAGAGCTTCGCTTCCTCCGACGACAGGACCAGGCTGGCAAGCTGAATCAGCGCCGATGCCGTTTCACCGGCATAGCCTTCCAGATTGCCGCGGGTCTCCATCGGGTCGTCGTAAAGATCGAAGATGCGCGCATCGATCATGTCGATCAACGTCTGCCGCGGCAAACGGTATTGTTCGATGGCGTTCAGGAGTTCAGCGGCAATCGGATTGGCCTCACTGGAGCCGTGCGCCTGCCCTTCGAGAAGGTCGCGCCAGTATTGCATGCGCACTTCACCCGGCAACGGCTCGTGCACCAGATCGCGGATGCGCGCCAATTCTGCATTGAAGGCATAGAGCGCTGCGAGCGCCGGGCGCTTGTCTTCCGGTGCCAGCAGGCAAGCGAGGTAACGATCACGATCGGTATCCCGAAGCGTAGCAAGGCAAATGTCCCTGTTGTCGCGGGGCGCGGCTGTTGTCGTCATGCTCTCGGTCCGGACGTCAGACTGCGATCAGCGCAGCAGCTACGGCACGCGACTCGGACAGCATGATATTGAAGGTGCGCACCGCCGCGCCTGTGCTCATCGGGTCCGACGAAATCTGCTTGGCGCGCAAGGCAGCCTTGAGCTCGGCAGGCAGCGGACGCAACTCCATGCCTGTGCCGACAAGCAGAACCTCTATCTCGGCTGCTTCGTCAAGAACCTTCTGGAAGCGGTCCGGGGTCAGCGCATCGCCCTGCAGCATGTCCCAGCCGTAAATGCCCGAGGGCAGGCAAAGCAGCGAGCCGCGATGCGACATGTCGGCAAAGCGAAAGCCGCCATTACCGTAAGCGTCGATCGGTGCGCGCCCGGGAAAATGCGCGTTACGGATTTCTATACCTTTAGCCAATGTATTACACCGCTGGTTTGCCTGACTGAATGTCGCCGGCGGCGGGCCCATTGCTTTCACCGCCGGTCTGGAACTTGTCCGGACGCAGCTTGAACAGGATCAGCACGGGCGCCGCAATATAAATCGACGAGAAAGTGCCGACAGCGACGCCGAAAAGTAGCACGAAGGTGAAAGAGCGTATCACCTGGCCACCGAAAATGTAGAGAGCGAGCAGCGCCAGAAGCGTCGTCGCGGATGTCAGAATGGTCCGCGATAATGTCTGATTGATGGAAGCGTCAATCAGGATCGGCAGGGGCATCTGCGAATAACGCTTCAGGTTCTCGCGCATGCGGTCGTAAACGACCACGGTATCATTCAGCGAATAGCCGACGATCGTCAGGATCGCGGCAATACCGGTCATGTTGAATTCCATGCCCGTCAGAACGAAAAGACCGAGCGTCAGTATGACGTCGTGCATCGTCGCGATGATCGCGCCGACGGCGAACTGCCATTCGAACCGCAGCCAGATGTAGATCAGAATTGCAAAAAGCGCCGCCAGCACGGCAAACGATGCAGTCGTCGTGATCTCACCGGACACAGCGGGGCCGACGACCTCGACGCGTGAGAAATCGTAGTCCTTACTCAGCTCCTCGCGAACCAGGGTTACGGCTGACTGTTCCGCGTTCTCCCCACCATCCTGTGCATGCACGCGAATAATGGCGCCCAGACGATCGGTAAGCCGCTCGACCTGCACATCGCCGGGGATGATACCCTCGAGGCGGGATTGAATGTTTGTCGGATCGGCTACGCCCTGCTTGGCGCGAACCTCGATGATGGAGCCGCCGGCAAAATCGATGCCGAGATGCATGCCAACCGTCGCGAAGGCAAGGAGGGTCGCGACCGACAACGCCGCAGACACGGTGAATGTGTAACGGCGGATACCCATAAAGCGGATGTTGGCATTGTCGAAAACACCGCTGCGCACGCCGACAAGCAATGTACGCGGCTTGCGGTGCGATATCCACATATCGACAAGCGAGCGCGTGACGAAGCAAGACGTGAAGAACGTGGTGAAGACGCCGATGATGAGGGTTGCGGCAAAACCGCGGACGGAACCGCTGCTTGCATAGAAGAGAATAGCAGCGACAATCAGCACCGTCAGGTTGGCATCCGCAACCGTCGCAGCCGCCCGGTTGAAGCCGTGGCGAAGCGCATCGACAAGGAGATGCGTCTTCTTTTCTTCCTCGCGCACACGCTCGTAGATCAACACCAGTGCATCAAGCCCGATACCGATGATCAGCACGATAGCGGCGACGCCCGGCAACGTCAGCGCTATGCCGAACAGTCCCATGATCGCCACGACCATGGTGATATTGATGATCAGTGCGATGGTCGCGACAACGCCCAGCAAGCGATAGAAGCCGATCATCAGCGCCGTCACAAACACCGCCGCGGCGATACAGGCTATGATGCCGTAACGGGCCGTCTCGCTGCCAAGGCCGGGCTGAATGGTTCGCTCCTCGACGGGCGTCAGCGTTGCAGGCAATGGCCCGCTTTTGACCATGACAGCCAGATCCTGCGCGCCGCGCGCCGTGAAGTCGCCGGGAATGTCAACCTCTCCCGTTGCGATCACGGTCTTCAGCACAGCCGTCGAGATTACCTGATCATCCAGCACCACGACGACGATCCGGCCGAGGTTGCTTGCCGTCGTTTGCGCAAAACGGTGGGCGGCTTCCGGCGTCAGCTTGATGGAAACCGTGCCGTCGCCGTTCTGATTGTTGACCATCGCGGTTGCGTCGGCAAAATCCACGTTGGAGAGAACGGGTTGCCGCTGGACCAGATAGCCGACCGGCGGATCATCCTCCGAAAACATGACGTCGGACCCGGCCGGAGGATGACCATCCATGGCGTCCTGAACCGACATCGATTGATCGATGAAGCGGAAGCTCAATTCCGCGGGCTGACCGAGAAGGTTCTTCAATCGCTGCGGGTCGGCAAGATCGGGCACCTGCACGGCAATACGATCGCGCCCCTGGCGGCGGATCAACGGCTCGTCCACTCCCAACTGTGCGATGCGATCGTGAATGATCTTTATCGACCGGGCGACTGCGGAAGCGACGTGGCTGTCGATATCCTCATTGGTGATATCAAGCGTCATCGCGCCGTTGTCACCCTGGGAAAGCTTGACGGCCGGCTTGTCCGATCCCGCCGTAAGCGGTCGCAACGCCGTCAATGCGGCCTGGATCTGCGCGGGATCGTTGATCTTGAGTTCGATCTTCTGTCCGGTTCCGGTCAAGCCGGAATAGGCGATATTGACGGTGCGCAATCGGGTTCCGATATCGCCGACGATATCCTCAAGGCGATCCTTCTCGATATCGTCCCGTTCGATCTTCAACAGGAGATGCGAGCCGCCGCGCAGATCGAGCCCAAGTCCGATCTTTCTATGCGCCCACCAGGAAGGGAGAGAGGAAATGGTGCGCTCCCCAAGCAGGTTGGGAACGGCAAGGAGCACGCTCAAGAGAACGGCGAACCAGATCAGGGTGGTCTTCCACCAGGAGACGTGCAGCATCGCTCTCTCGAATTTTTGGCTTCTCTACTGCGCCCCAGTCTCCCCGAGGTTTACCAAGGGCGCAGTAACACCTTGAATTTGTGCACAGTCCCTCAAGAAAGTCGATTCCGATTTTCGAGGACATGCACTCGTCAGGCGAGCTGCCTGCACGGGAGAAGCTTACGCAGCGTCGGCCTTGACGGGCTCGCCCTTGACGCGAACTTCCGAAATGGCGCTGCGGACAACGCGAATGCGAACGCCGTCTGCGATTTCGACTTCGAGTTCCTTGTCGTCGATGACCTTCGTGACCTTGCCGACAATGCCGCTGGTAACGATCTGATCGCCGCGGCGAATGTTCTTCAGGATCTCGTCACGCTTCTTCGCCTGTGCACGCTGCGGACGGATCAGAAGGAAATACCAAACGACCATCAGCGGTACAAACAGGATGATCATTTCAAAGCCGGATCCGCCGAAAGCGCTGGCGGCCGAATCTGTCGCGCTCTGCGCATATGCGTTGGTGATAAACATCGAGAACTCCCTTGAACTCCTTGCGGGAACCGGGCCCCGCGTCAGGTGGCCGGAATATAGTTACGCGCATGGCGATTGCAACAAAAACAGCCGCCAACCGTACCGTTTTCCCGGTCTCTTAGCCTTTCAGGCCAGAAAGGAGCATGATACCCGGCAAGACAGCGCGCGCATTTTACGACTTTCTTGTTCAATATTCAGGAGGAAAACGGTGACTGAAGACCAAAACGCCCTGATCCTTGCCGAAGTTCGCCGCCTTGCCGATGCCGTCGAACGTCTGGCCGGACCGGCTCCGGCCATCAACGACTGGAATGCGGCCGACTGCTTCGTCTGGGCTCCGGCCCGGCTTCATCTGCAGCCCGTACCGCGGCCGAACCGGGTGGCGATCACCCTCATTCGCGGCGTCGACCATGTGCGCGACATTCTGCACGAAAACACTCTGCGCTTCGCGGACGGCTTTGCCGCCAACAACGTTCTGCTTTGGGGCGCGCGCGGCATGGGCAAGTCCTCGCTGGTCAAGGCCGTCCACGAGGATGTACGCCGCGCAACCGGCGTATCCCTGAAACTCATCGAAGTGCATCGCGAGGATATCTCCTCGTTGCCGGTGCTCCTCGACATTCTGAAGGCAGCGCCGCACCGCATCATCATTTTCTGCGATGACCTCTCCTTCGACCACGACGACACCGCCTACAAGTCGCTGAAGGCAGCACTTGACGGCGGCGTCGAGGGCCGTCCGGACAACGTATTGTTCTATGCCACATCGAACCGTCGCCATCTGCTGCCGCGTCACATGATGGAGAACGAACAATCGACGGCGATCAATCCGTCGGAAGCCGTCGAAGAGAAGGTTTCCCTCTCCGATCGCTTCGGCCTCTGGCTCGGCTTCCACAAGTGCAGCCAGGAAGACTACCTGCAGATGATCGACGCCTATGCCGACCATTTCAAGCTCGACCTCGACCGCGCCAAGATACACCACGAGGCGCTGGAATGGGCAACGACACGCGGTGCAAGATCGGGCCGCGTTGCGTGGCAATACATCCAGGATCTCGCAGGACGGTTGCGCATCGTGCTCGAGCGCGACTGACCGGACACGTTCAATACCCTAGCGCGCTTCGCGATCACTCGGTCTCACTTCTCGCGCTTTAGGTCACTGATCTCACGCATATCGTTGTCGCAAAGCCGCTTAACACTTTTGCGCGAGATGCCCTAAACGACAAAAAGCCCGGCAAACACCGGGCTTTTTGCAGAGTCCTTGAGACGCACTACCTATTCAAGGAACGTCATTGGGTTGACCGGAGCGGAGTTCTTCCGGACTTCGAAATGGAGCTGCGGCTGGCTGACATTGCCACTCATGCCCGATGTTGCGAGGGTCTGACCGCGCTGAACCTTCTGTCCGCGAGCAACGCTGAGCGCATCCGCATGGCCATAGACCGTGACGGTACCGTCGTCATGGCGAACGAGAACCGTGTTGCCGAGTTCCTTGAGGCCATTGCCTGCATAGATGACAACGCCATTCTCGGCTGCCTTGATCGGCGTGCCTTCGGGAACGGAGATATCGATACCGTCGTTGCGGCTACCGTTGACGTTGGCGCCGTAACCGGCGACGACCGCGCCGCGAACCGGCCAGCGATACTTGCCGATGCCGGTCGCCTCAGGCGCATCCGCCTGCGTGTCGGACTTGGCGGCATCGTTGATCGACTGGCTCGGAGCGATCGAAGCGACCTCTTTCGCCTTCGGAGCGTCAGCTGCGGCGACCTTGGGTGCCTGCTTTGCAGCGGACTCTGCCACCGGCACGGCGCCCGGTTTGACCGAGACCTTCTGCGGCTCGATGGAGGCCGTCTTGACCGGATCGGCAGCAGCAACTGCGCCATGTGGCAATGCCAGCGCCTGACCGATGCGAATGCTGTCACCGGCCTGCATGTTGTTCGCCCGCTTCAGTTCGGCGACGCTAACGCCGCTTTCCTTGGCAATTCTCGCCAGCGAGTCACCCGGCTTGACGACATAGCTGCCAGCACCCTTCGGGCCGGGGCCCTTTCCGTTACCGGCGGCAAGCTTGTTCGGATCGGGAAGACCGGCCTGAGATTTGCCGCGCATCTGATTGCCTGATGGCAGTGCAAGCGCGTCCTGTTGCGGAGCCTTGGCAGGGCCTGGCATCTTGCCGCCCTTCGACAGGTCGGTGGCTTCCGAAGCCATCTTGGCCGGGCTCGAGGCGCCTGCACCGTTCTGGGTCGGAATGATGATCTGCTGACCGGGCTGTGCACCGGCGCCGTTACGCAGACCATTGGCCCGCAGGATTTCCTTCTCGGGAACGCCATAGCGACGCGACAGCAATGCGATGTTTTCACCCTGATGCAGCGTCACGCTCGGAGCATTGACGGTGGTCCAGCCGGGAGACATCTGCGGCGTAGCGGCGGCATTCTTGATCGTACCGGTCGACAGAGTATCGGGTGCGAGCGCCGGAGCGTTGCGCGAACCATTGTTGTTGCGCGACGCCGGGAACGGCTGGGCCATAGCTTCGTTTTCGGCCCGGGAGTTTGCTCGCGGACGGGCGATCTCGGCAGATGCACCGGGAGGAGCAAGCTCGGAGCGCTGGATCGCCACCGGCGCAGCGGATGCGCGCGCGCTGGAATAAGAAGGATTATAGCGGGCCGGCGAGTTCGGATAGGGTTGCGATACCGGTGCGCTCTGCTGTGAATAATCCTGCTGGCCGTAACCGCCTGCCTGGGCGACATCGGCGCGCGGCACGGGATCCCCGTTCGGACCGTTGAGGCTGCGACGATTTATCGAACCCGTCGTCACATTGTCCGTCTTATTGAAGAGCCCGCTGAAACGGGTCGTGTCTGAACTACAAGCTGTTGCAGTGCTCGCCAGAAGAATGGCCACAAGGACTTTCCCTGCCGATTTACCGAAGTTTGAAGAAAGACTGAAACCCATGACTCGACCCACTTAAGACGCAACCGATTATGGGTCGATTAAAGCGCGTTAATCTTACCATGCGGTTAAAGCACTGGTGCGACATGTGTTTTTTTGAGGAATTGCTAACCATAGAAAAAAGAAGCAGCCTTCGGCCCCGCCGTACCGGCTGCTTCAACCGGAAATAGGCCTCAAAGATAGGAGGCGAGCATCGGCACGATTGGCTGATAAGGAACGTCGAAAAGCTCTTCGCGCTCGAAGCGGCTTCCGGTTTTCGTCAACCGCACCAGGCGGCAGACATCCTCGGAAACGATCAGGGGTGCGATCATGGAGCCGCCCGAAACCAGCTGCTCGGCATAGAAGCGCGGCATGGTCGAAAAGGCTGATGTCACCAGGATGCGATCGAAAGTCCCCTCGCCCTGCAGCCCGGCACTGCCGTCTGCCTGACGGATGATGACATTGCGCAGACCGAGCGCGTCCATGCGCTGCTGCGCTGCCGTCGTCAGCGTCTTGTAGCGATCGATGGTCAACACTCGCTCGACGATTCGGCCCATGACGGCGGCGGTGAAGCCGCTGCCGGTCCCAATTTCGAGAACACGATGGCCAGGCTTGATCTTCAAGCTGTGAAGGATACGCACGACGAGGTCGATGCCTTCCATGAAGGCGCCGCACTCGATCGGAATCGTCCGGCTGGAATAGGCGTCATCGGCAAATTGCGGCGGCACAAAAGGCAGGCGCGGCGTCTGCTCGACGGCCGTCATCAGATCGATATCCAAGATGCCTTCAGCCCGCAGCCGCAAGACTACCGCTGCAAAGCCTTCCTTTTCCACCAAACGAGGCGTCAATCCGTTACTCCATACCAAGCGCCCGCGCCACGCGGTCTTGCGCCGAATAATCCGTCAGATCCAGTTTCAAAGGCGTTACCGAAATGCGATTTTGCTTCAGCGCCTGAATATCCGTTCCCGGACGGAAGATGCCGCTGCGTTCGCCGAACCGCAGCCAGTAGTACGGGAAGCCGCGACCATCTGCGCGCTCCTCCACCTGAACGTTAAAGGCAAGATTGCCCTGCGCCGTCACCTCCGTCCCGGTGACTTCGTCCGGGCGGCAGTTCGGGAAGTTCAAATTCAGGAAAGTGCCGTCGGGGAGATCGACGTCCAGCAGTTTGCCGAGCAGGGTCGGTGCATGCGCCTCCGCCACTTCCCAGGGTACGATGCGGGCACCGTTGTCGTAGACATAGGCCTGACTCAGCGCGAAAGAACGAACACCCTGAAGCGTGCCTTCGATCGCCCCCGCGATGGTTCCGGAATAGGTGACGTCGTCGGCTACGTTCGAGCCCGAATTGACCCCCGAAAGGATGATATCGGGTTTCTTATCCAGGACCTGCCGGATGGCCATGATGACACAATCCGTCGGCGTGCCGCGCAGCGCAAAGTGCTTGTCGGAAACCTTTCGCATGCGCAGAGGCTCGGACAGGCTCAGAGAATGTGCAAGACCGCTCTGATCGGTCTCGGGCGCAACGACCCAGACATCATCAGACAAAGTGCGGGCGATGCGCTCCAGAGCCGCAAGACCTTCAGCATGAATGCCGTCGTCATTGGTCAAAAGTATGCGCATCACCCCACCGCCTTGTTATTTATGCTGCTTTCTCGATCCTCGTCACACCACCCATATATGGCAGCAGTACGTCCGGGACAGTGACAGAGCCGTCGGCGTTCAGATAATTCTCAAGCACCGCGATCAGGCAGCGGCCCACGGCCGTGCCGGAGCCGTTCAGCGTGTGAACGAACTTCGTGTTCTTATCTTCTTTGCCGCGATAGCGAGCGTTCATCCGACGGGCCTGGAAATCGCCGCAGACCGAGCAGGAAGAAATCTCTCGATAGGTATCCTGCCCCGGCAGCCAGACTTCGAGGTCGTAGGTCTTGCGGGCGCCGAAGCCCATGTCACCGGTCGACAGCGTCATGACGCGATAATGCAGGCCAAGGCGCTTCAGCACCTCTTCGGCACAGGCCGTCATCCGCTCGTGCTCGGCAACGGAGCTTTCGGCATCGGTGATCGACACGAGCTCGCACTTCCAGAACTGATGCTGACGCAGCATGCCGCGCGTGTCGCGACCGGCAGAACCCGCTTCCGAGCGGAAGGACGGCGTCAGCGCCGTGAAGCGCAGCGGCAGCTTTTCCTGTTCGAGAATTTCGCCGGAGACGAGATTGGTCAGCGTCACTTCGGCTGTCGGAATCAGCCAGCGGCCATCCGTGGTCTTAAACAGATCCTCGGCGAACTTCGGCAGCTGGTTCGTACCGAACAAGGCCTCGTCACGCACCAGCAACGGCGCGCTCACTTCGGTATAACCGTGCTCACTCGTATGGAGATCCAGCATGAACTGGCCAAGCGCCCGCTCGAGACGCGCCAACTGCGACGTCAGCACCGTGAATCGCGAACCGGAAAGTTTCGTAGCGCGCTCGAAATCCATGTAGCCGAGCTCTTCGCCGATGTCGAAATGTTCTTTCGGCTGATGGTTCCAGGTCGGCTTGGCACCCCAGGCATGCTTGACGACATTGTCATTCTCGTCCTTGCCGACGGGCACATCGTCAAACGGGATGTTCGGGATGCGTGACAGCGCGTCGTTGAGCTCGGCCGTCAGCACGCGCTCCTGCTCTTCCGCGGCGGGCAACGAAGTCTTGATGTCGGCGACTTCGGCCTTCAGCTTCTCGGCAAGCTCGCTGTTTTTCTGCGCCATGGCCGCGCCGATCTCCTTGGACGCGGAGTTGCGGCGGGACTGCATATCCTGGACGGACTGAACGACGGACCGGCGCTTCTCGTCGAGCGCGATGAGGCTTTGCGACAGAGACTCCATACCGCGCTTGGCAAGCGCTGCATCGAAAGCCTCGGCATTCTCACGAATCCATCTGATATCAAGCATCTTCGTTCCAGGTCGTTTCACATGATTACAGCTCCGACCGAGACTTCGGTCGGAGGTCGAAACGGCAAATACCTGAGAAACGAGGCTGAGACTTTCTTCGCCTAGACGTCAATCCGTCTTTGCAACGTCGGAACTCTCGCCACTCTCTTCAAGCGCTTGCCGGGTACGCTGGCGTTCCACGAGTCGCGCCGCGTAGATTGAAATCTCGTAGAGAAGGATCGTCGGCAGTGCAAGACCGATCTGAGACATCGGATCCGGCGGCGTCAGCACGGCCGCGACGATAAAGGCGAAGACGATCGCGAACTTGCGCTTCTCCGCCAGCCACGTCGACGTCAGCAGGCCGACGCGCGCGAGCAGCGTGGTGATGACGGGCAGCTGGAAGACAAGGCCGAAGGAGAAGACCAGCGTCATGATCAGGCTCAGATATTCCGAGACCTTCGGCATCAGCGCGATACCCACCTGACCATCGCCAGGGGCCTGCTGCATCTTCAGGAAGAACCACATCACCATTGGCGTGAAGAAGAAATAAACGAGTGCCGCACCCATCAGAAACAGGATCGGCGATGCGATCAGGAAAGGCAGGAATGCAGAACGCTCGTTCTTATAAAGACCAGGCGCGACGAACTTGTAGATCTGGGCAGCGATGATCGGAAAGGAGATCACCAGCGCTCCGAACATTGCGACCTTCACCTGGGTGAAGAAGAATTCCTGTGGCGCGGTATAGATCAACTCGGCCTTTGCAAGGTCGAGATGCGCCCATTCGACGGCCCATTTGTAGGGATAGACCAGATAGTTGAAGAGATGCTTTGCGACCGCGAAACATGCGATGAAGGCAATGAAGAACGACACCAGCGACCAGATGAGCCGCGTGCGCAATTCCATGAGGTGTTCGATAAGCGGCTGCGGCTTATCGTCGATATCACCCGTCATGCCTCGTCCTTCTTCTTCGGCGTTGTCTTGCTGGCTGTAGCACGCTTCCTGGGAGCTGCGGGCGCTTTCGCTACATCGGCGGTTGCCACTTTACGTGGCGCGCGCTTGGGCTTTTCCGTGACAACGGGTGTCTTTACAGCTGCGGCAACCACTTCGTCTGCCTTCGCTGTTGTCCTGGCACGCGGCTTCTTAGGCTTGGCAGCAGCAGGTTCGTTCGCAACGGCGACCGGTGTCGGGGGAAGCACCGGCGCTGGGTTGCTTGGCGCAGACGTTGCCGCAAGCGCCTCCGGCAAGCCGGCCGAAACGCCCGGCACCGGCCCTTCCGGCAATGGCGTAGCAGCGACTGCAGGTTTATCCGGCGTCGCCGATCGTTGCAGATCTGCCTTTATCTCGTTGCCCATCTCGCGCAGCGGGTTCATAGCCTCCCGCAGCGAATTGACCGGATTGAGCTTCTGCGCGTCGGCAATCGTCTGGCGTACGTCATCCAGATCCGCTTCACGCATCGCTTCATCAAATTGGGCACGAAAATCGCCGGCCACCTTGCGGGCCCGCGCCGTCATCTTACCGATTGTCCGCAGCGTTGCCGGCAGTTCCTTCGGGCCAATGACCACCAAGGCCACGACGGCAATAACCACCAGCTCCGACCAGCCTATATCGAACATGCAAAGGCTCCTAGGCGCACGGGAAGCCGTCAGGCCTCCGCTTGCCCGACTGTTTACTTGGTTTCGTCAGCCTTGTGCTCGACAGTGCGAGACGTCGTCGATGCCGTCGTCTGCGTCGAGGTTTCATCCTCGTCGCTCATACCCTTCTTGAAGCTCTTGATGCCCTTGGCGACGTCACCCATCAGCTCCGGGATCTTTCCACGACCGAACAACAACAGCGCGATGGCCAGGACGATGAGCCAGTGCCATATGCTTAGAGAACCCATTGCGATAACTCCCGATTTCAATGTCCTCACGATGTAAGACGTTTGCATATGTTTTTCAAACAACAAAATGCACTGCATCCACGCATATCGGGATGACAAACGCCGCTAGAGCGCCGTGCTTCCCCAGGGAAGCACAAAGGTCGCTCTATCTCTTTCACTCTACGCATCAGGCTTTCCGAAAATCTTGTCAGATTTTCGCGCCGATGCTGTTGCGGCGACCGAGCGTCTCCGGGTCAGGAGGATGGGGGCATAATCGCATCTACTGATGGCAAAACAGAGACCTGTTGCCAGATTTTGAAAGAAAAGACTAATATTAAGAGAGGCGATACTGCCGAAAAGGCTCAATCGTCCGAAGAGCCGCCGGTGGGCGAAAGCAGGCCCAGCTCTTCCAGATCCATCTGCGTAATCGGATCCTCGTCTTCCGTCAGCTCGTCACTCATGAGAGGCGACGGAATATTGAAATTGGCTGGAATACGGCCGGATAGCAGCCCCGCACCCTTCAATTCCTCGATACCGGGCAGATCGCGCAGTTCCTCCAGACCGAAATGATCAAGGAAATCGCGGGTTGTTCCGAGCGTGACCGGCCGACCGGGGGTGCGGCGGCGACCGCGAAAGCGGACCCAGCCGGATTCCATCAGCACATCGAGCGTGCCTTTGGATGTCTGCACGCCGCGGATGTCCTCGATTTCGGCGCGCGTCACCGGCTGGTGATAGGCGATGATAGCCAGCACCTCCAGCGCGGCACGGGAAAGCTTGCGCACCTCGCTCTCATCACGCCGGATCACAAATGAGAGATCGGCTGCGGTGCGAAAGGCCCAGGCACCGTCGATCTGCACGAGATTGACGCCGCGCATGGTATAATCGGCCTTGAGTTTCCGCATCACGGCGGCGACGTCGACATCTTTCGCGACGCGGTCGGCGATAAATGCCTCCGAAACAGGCTGCGCGGAAGCGAAAACCAGCGCTTCGGCGATACGCTCGGCCTCGGTGGAGCGACGATCGTCAGCCCCCGGCGTCAAAGTTTCAGGTTCATTATCCAGCTGATCGTCGTGCGGCTCGGTCACGTTCGCATCCCTGCCCTATTCCGCAGCTTCAAGCGAGGAATGCTTCGGCCCACGCCGCATGTAAAGCGGCTGAAACGCGCCATCCTGGCGAATTTCCATCTGCCCTTCCCGCACGAGCTCGAGCGACGCCGCGAAAGCGCTGGCGATGGCCGTCACACGGTCATTAGCGCTTGTCATGTAGCGCAGCAAATAGTGTTCCAGGGCTGTCCAATCGGTGATCTCGCCGATCATGCGGTCCAAGATGACGCGGGCATCCGCAAGCGACCAGACCCGGCGCTTCTCGATCGTCACCTGCGTGATCGCCTGTCGCTGCCGCAAGCCGGCATAGGCGGTCAGCAGATCGTAGAGGCTGGCATCGAAGGCGGACTGGCGCCGATCCGGAATATGCTCGGGCGCACCGCGAACAAAGATATCGCGGCCGAGACGATTGCGATTGACGAGATTCGTTGCCGCATCGCGCATGGCCTCCAGACGCTTCAGGCGGAAGGCGAGCGTGGCCGCCATCTCCTCGCCTGTCGGGCCGTCTTCCTTGCTCTGCTGCGGGATGAGCAGCTTCGATTTGAGATAGGCAAGCCAGGCAGCCATCACGAGATAGTCGGCCGCAAGTTCGATGCGAATGCGCCGGGCTCTATCGACGAACAGCAGATACTGCTCGGCGAGCGCCAGCACCGATATTCTGGATAGATCGACCTTCTGGGTGCGGGCCAGGTGCAGGAGCAGGTCGAGCGGGCCTTCGAAGCCCGCGATATCGATGACCAGAGCCGGCTCGTGCGAGCCGCGCTGCGTCTCGCCATCTTGCCAGATCTTGTCCATCGGTGTCGCCGCCTGCTGTGGCTTTTCCGTGCCGCTTAACTTGTTCACCCGTCAGCTCCTCGGAGTCCGGTTCTATGCCACCGCAAACATCGCATCGAATTCGGCGCGAAGCGCGGCTTCGTCGGAACCGTCATTCTTTCCGAACGCCGCTTCGACAGCCTTTGCCCGTGCCAGCGATGCTCCCGCAAGCGCGGGAACGTTGCCAACCACCTGTCGCATCTCGTCCATGACACCGTTGCAATGCAGCACGATATCGCAGCCGCCTGCAATAATATTCGCTGCGCGTTCGCCGATCGTGCCCTTCAATGCATTCATCGAGGTATCGTCGGATAGGAGCAGCCCTTGGAAGCCGATATAGCCGCGGATGATCTCCTCGACCACCTTGCGCGATGTCGTGGCCGGATTGTTCGGATCGACGTCCGTGAAAACGACATGGCAGGTCATTGCCATCAACTCATCCTTCAATGCGACGAAGGGCGGGAAATCATGGGCCTCAAGTTCCGCACGCGGTGCGGAGACGACGGGCAGCTCGTGATGCGAATCGGCAAATCCACGGCCGTGACCAGGCATGTGCTTCATCACGGGCAGCACACCGCCGGCCTTCAAGCCCTCCGCCGCAGCGCGTCCCATCTCCGTTACCGTTACTGGATCCGACCCGTAAGCACGATTGCCGATGACGTTGCTCGATCCTTCCACCGGAACGTCCAGCACCGGCAGGCAATCGACATTGATACCAAACTTCAGCAAATCGAAGGCATGAAGCCGGGACATCAGCCACGCGGCGCGCAGACCGCGCTCACGATCCTGGCGATAGATATCGCCCAAAGCCTGCCCGGAAGGATAATGCTGCATGATAGGCGGGCGGATTCGTTGTACCCTGCCGCCTTCCTGATCGATGAAGACAGGAGCATCGCGCCCCACGCTGTCACGCAAGGACGCAACGAGATCGGCGATCTGCGCCGGCTCGGAAATGTTGCGTCCAAACAGGATAAAGCCCCAAGGCTGCTCTCCCTGATAGAAGGAGCGTTCTTCGGGCGTGATAGCATGGCCGCTGCAGCCAAGGATCATGGATTTCGATTCGGTCATATCCGAATCATAGAGGCTGACGCCGCGAAACGCGAGTGACGTCAAGGCGAGATACACAAGAACGGCGCGATCGACCCGAGATTGCTGAATTCAAAGCCGCAAACCTCCCGAGCTCTGTGTTTATATCCGCTGCAGCGGGAGATGATAAACGACAGAACGATATTTCGGATTGCTTCGACGCTCCCTCACCTCGCCGCCATAAGTCTCAGCGATGCGTCTGCTGGCAGTATTCTCCTCCGCGACCGGATACTCGAAGTGCTGGACTGGTAACGATCCGCTCGCCCATCGGATCACGGCCCCGATCAGTTCGCGGCCAAGGCCTTTTCCATGCATATCGCCGCGGAGCCAAACCCCGAGTTCAGGCGTGCCGGAACGAGCCGCATGAACACCGACGATACCAAGGAAGCGGTTGTCGTCGCGAGAACGGGCGACGAAATGAAACTCCGTTCCATCCTCCGCCGCAGCAAGCCATAGGCGCCAGACTTCCTCGAAATCCGCCGACGTTGCTGGCGGCTCCCAAGCCATGAAGCGCGTGATCGCCGGAGATATGAAGGCAAAGATATCCGGCGCGTCGTCGGCTATGAAAAGTCTAAGGATCGTGCGCTGGGTCGATAGATGCATGTCCGACCTCTCTACCGGGCATTCCACGCCCGACCATGCGGGCAAAAATCCGCCAAAAGCAAATCCGCCCGCAGTCTGATCTCTGCGGGCGGATTGTTCCATTCGAATCGAGCTGCTGCTGACCGCTCGACTTTTTATTTCGAGATCAGGCAAGTGCCGCCGGCGGCGCGGTAACGCTCGCAAATGGCTGCGGCCTCATCCTTCGTGCCGGCGACGACGCGGACACGGTAGTAGGTGCCCTTGCCGGCGATATCGGCCTTGCGGATCTCAAGCGGGTGCTTGCCGATGATGTTGGCAAACTTGACCTTGAGGTTTGCCTGCGACTTCTGCGCATCGGCTTCGGTCGGCAAGGAGGCGATCTGCACGCCGTAAACGCCGCTGCCAGCCGCCGCGGTCGCAACCGGAGCTGCCGCTGCAACCTGCTTCGGCGTCTGAGGCTTGGGCTGGGCATCCGGTGCAGGAGCAGCGGTGTTCGCCTTGGCGGCCTCGGGACGGGTCGTCGGAACCGGATTGGTCTTGACGACGCGGATCGGCGTGCTTTCGGCGCTCGCTGCGTCGCCGTTGTCAGGCTGCGCTGCGGGTTGAGTGTTTGCTGCTGCCGGGCGCGAACCGGTCGAAGCGACCTGGTTGTTCGTTGCGGCAGGCGCCGTCTTGGCTGTCGATGCCGGAGCGAGCGCAGGCTCGTCACGCGGCACCAGCGAACCATCCGGCTTCACGATCATCGTACGCACCTTGCGCGGCGACACGGCAGGAACCTGATCGTCGCCATTGGCCGCAACATTGGCATTGCCGCCATTCTGGTTCGGCAGCAGACGCGGATCCGAGGTGTCACCAACTGCGGTCGGCGTTACCTGATCGCCGCTACCGTCATCCGGAGAGATCGATTCGGGGATCAGCGTCTTTTGAACGACGTCGACTGGCCGCTCGTTGGAGGAGACCAGCTCCTTCTGCTTCGGCGCTGCGGTGCTGTCGCCAGCCACACGGTCATAAACGGCCTTGTCTTGATTCGGGACAACGGTGCCGCCCGGATTTTCCGGAGCCACCTTCACCGGATCGGCATCGGCAGTGATGACGCGCGGTTCGCCGGAGAAATTGGAGATCGGCGCGCCGTGGCGGACCCAGCTGTAGGCGCCGTAGCCGCCTGCACCGAGCGCGACGATAACGGCGGCTACCGTCACGATACCACGCACGGAGCGAGTCGGGCGGCGATTGCCGGCTGCCGGGTTCAGCGTCATCCGGGCGACGTTCTCGACCGGGGTGGACGCTTCGCGATAGCTGCGGCGGAAATCTTCTTCCAGCGCACGTTCGAATTCATCGAACTCTTCCATGGGCGGCTTGGCAACCGCAGCCGCGGGCTGGGCGGCCGTGTTTTTCGACCAGGAAGCGGCAGCCGCGACGCCGACACCCAAAGCTGCAGCGGCGGCAGGCTTGAATGGCTCGGGCGCAGTTTCCTTTGCGGGTGTGCCAAGAAGGCTCGCCATCTCCGAATCAATATCGAAATCATATTCGGGCGGAACGACGATCGGTTCTTCAGGCTCGATAGCCGGCAGATGAGGAACGTGCGAACCTTCGAAAGTTTCGACACGCTCTTCCGTCTCCGAAATCTCTGTCGGATCGAAGGGCAGAGCCTGGTCGGCTTCGAAGGCAGGCGCGGCGTGATGCAATACCGGCGCAGCGACAGGCGCTGCCGGAATGGGCTGCGGCGCAACTGCTGCGACTGCAGGAGCCGAAGGTGTCTGTGCGGCACGGGAAGTCAGCGGCTCGACAAACGGAGCAGCCGGAGCCGGTTGCCGGGCAGCTTGTTTCTCAGCTTCGGCGAAATCAAGTTCGGCGAGTTCCATTTCGATATCGGCGAGATCGAACTCGAAATCCTGATCCACGAACGGATCTTCGGCGCCGAAGGTGATCGGCTTTGACTCTTCATGGCGCGGCGCAGCCGCTACCGGCATGGCCGGATATTCGGTGGCGGTTACGCCGAAATCACCGAAAGCAGGCTCAGTCTTGGCAACGGTCGCATTCGACTTGCTTGGAACCGGGTAGCGATCAACATCGGCCAGCAAAGCGTCGATCTCTGCCGAAAGGGCTGCGGCATCCATAGGCGCGGGCTTCTGCGGCTCCGGTGCACGGGCAACCGCGGGAACGGGTTGAGGCAAGATTGCCGCCTGCGGCTGGTAGGCAGGTTCGGCGACTTCGGGCGCGCCGAAATCGATTGCCATCTCGTCTAGCATTGCTTCGACAGGAGCGCTCGGCGGCGGAGCAACCGGGGAAACCGTGGCTGGCGCTGACTGCTCGCGCGGCGCTTGTGCAGATGCCAGCGTGAAGTTGGCGAGCGGCAACCGAACCGTAGCGGCTGCGGACTGCGGCGTCTTGGTGACCGGAGGTGCCGGCGGCTGGATCGGCGCAGACTTCGGAGCCAACTGGGACACCTGCTGCAACGCCGGAGCGATCGACATCTCAAGTTCGTCGATCAGATCGCGAGCGCCCGTGATCGGCTTGGCCGGGACGACTGGCTGCGGCGCCTGCTCGAAAGTAGGCTCAGCCCGTACCGTCTCAACCGGCCTCGGGGCCGGATCGACCGGAGCAACCTGGGCCGATGGAGCCGAGGTGTCATTTGCAGGATTCATGCGAGGCGTATCGTAACGCTCGAATTCGCGCAGAAGCTCGTCTTCGAGATTGAAGGCAGGCTCCTGACGCTGAGAGGCAGGAGCCGCCTGAGCAGCGGGGCGCGGCTCGAAACCTACGATGCGGGCCAGTTCCGCAAGCGGATCATCCTCCGCAAAGAACCCGTCGTTTCCGCCTGCGCGATACGCCAACTGTTTTTCTGCCATCACCCGTTCCACTCGCAAACGCTACAGTTAAATGCCAGTGCAATGTGGGTAAATGGTGACGTCTATCGCATTTCATCCGGTGCTGCGGTCCCGGTTATACCGAGACCCGACTTCAAAACCGACGCGACAGCGTACACCAGCCCAAGTCTGGCAATGCTCAATTCTCGGTTCTTATCGTTAACAAATCGTAATTCAGGTAAATCTTTACCTTTGTTCCAGTGTCCATGGAAGGAACTTGCTAGATCATAGAGGTAAAACGCGATGCGATGCGGCTCCTGCGACTGCGCCGCAGCTTCGATGATTCGCGGGAATTCAGCAACCTTGGCGATCAGTTGCAGCTCGGCCGGGTCAGAGATCGTACCGATGACTGCCTTAGCCAGATCGAGCGAGGCGATATCGAGATCCGGGAACGCTTCCTTGGCCTGACGGAAAACCGACATGCAGCGCGCATGCGCATACTGCACGTAAAAGACCGGATTATCCTTGGACTGCTCGGTCACCTTGGCAAAATCGAAATCCAACGGTTCGGAACTCTTCCGATACAGCATCATGAAGCGAACCGAATCGCGCCCGACTTCATCGACAACTTCACGCAGGGTGACGAAGTCGCCCGAGCGCTTGGACATCTTTACGGGTTCGCCATCACGGAAGAGCTTGACGAGCTGGCAGAGCAGTACGGTAAGCTTTGCCTCACCGTCCGATACGCCGCGCGCCACGGCCTCAAGCCGCTTGACGTAACCGCCATGGTCCGCACCGAGAATATAGATCATCTCGTTGAAACCGCGATCGAACTTGTTCTTGAAATAGGCGACGTCGGCGGCGAAATAGGTGTAGGAGCCGTCCGACTTGATCAGCGGACGATCGATATCGTCGCCGACCTCGGTCGAGCGGAAAAGCGTCTGTTCGCGATCTTCCCAATCCTCCGGCAGCTGCCCCTTCGGCGGCGGCAACGCGCCCTTATAGACATACCCCTTGAAGGTCAGGTCGTTGATCGCAGTCCGGATCAGGGCTGCGCCATTGGCGTGCAGCGTGCGTTCAGAGAAGAAGACGTCGTGATGGACGTTCAAGGCTTCTAGATCCTCGCGGATCATCGCCATCATCGCGTCGATCGCCCGTTCCTTGATGATCGGGAGCCATTGATCCTCCGGCATGCCGCGCAGCTTGGTGCCGAATTCCTTGGCAAGCGCCTCTCCAACCGGAACCAGATAGTCACCGGGATAGAGGCCCGCCGGAATCTCACCCACCTGCTCGCCGAGCGCTTCGCGGTAGCGAATGAAGACCGACCGCGCCAGCACGTCGATCTGCGAGCCGGCGTCGTTGATGTAATATTCCTTGGTGACCGCATAGCCGGCAAAGGCAAGCAGGTTTGCAAGCGCATCGCCGACGACCGCGCCGCGGCAATGGCCGACATGCATCGGGCCGGTCGGGTTGGCCGAGACATATTCGACGTTGACCTTCTGGCCGTCACCCAGCGCCGAGCGTCCGAATTTCTCACCCTCGGAGATCATCGTCGACAGCAGCCGCTGCCAGTAGCCGACCGCAAGGCGGATATTGATGAAGCCTGGACCGGCGACCGAAATCTCGGCGACGTCGGCGTCCTCTTTCAACTTGGCGACGATAATTTCGGCAAGCGCACGCGGGTTCATTCCAAGCGGCTTGGACAGAACCATGGCCGCGTTGGTGGCGACATCGCCGTGACTGGCATCTCGCGGTGGCTCCACGCCAACGCGCCCGAAATCAAGTTCCGATCGCTTTTCTCTTACAATATCAATTTGTTCGAGAGCGCTCTTAATTCTTACTTCGAAATCGGTGAAAAGGTTCATCTTCTGATCCACGCATAGCTTGGGCGGGCCGATGTCGGCCCAACGCCGCGCTGCCTACCGCAAATCGGGAGTCTGGTCAAACAGCCGCTTGTGAGCACTGATCGCATAGGTGTCGGTCATGCCGGCCAGATAATCGCCCACATGCCGTGCCTTGGCCGCAACGGCAAGCCCGGCGATATGGTCGACCCAGTAGTGGCTCTGCATCTCCTTGGGATTGTCCATATAGGCATGGAACAGATCCGTGACGATCTGCGCGGCACCGGCGCGGATGCGCATGATGTCAGGGTGGCGATAGATGCGCTTGAACAACATCTGTTTGATCTGCTTGTCGGTTTCGGCCATCGCGGGCGAGAAGGTCGCGGTGACGCGCCCGGCGGCGCGGATGTCGGCGACGTTCCCCGGCTTGATTTCGGCAAGTGCCTGCTGCGAAACGGCGATGACGTCCTCGACCATGCGGGTGATCTGCCGGCGCATGATTTCATGAGTGAAACGGCTCGCCTCCAGATGCGGGTAGCGTTCCCTCACCTCCGCCATCAATCCAGAGAGAAACGGCACCTCTTCCAACATGTCGAAGGTGAGGTAACCGGATCGCAAGCCATCATCGATATCATGCGTATTGTAGGCGATGTCATCGGCGATCGCCGCAACCTGCGCTTCGAGGCTGGCATAGGAGGCGATTTCCAGATCGTGGATTTCGCAGTAATCGAGAATAGGCTGTGGCACTGGTCCACGGATGCCCTTGCCGTCCGGCGTCATCAACGGGCCATTGTGCTTGACCAGGCCTTCGAGCGTCTCCCAGGTCAGATTGAGCCCGTCGAAGTCGGCATAGCGACGCTCGAGCTTGGTGACGATGCGCAGGGATTGGGCATTGTGATCGAAGCCACCATAGGGCTGCAGCATCTCGTGCAACGCATCCTCGCCCGTGTGGCCGAAGGGCGTGTGGCCGAAATCGTGCACCAGCGCCACACCTTCCGCCAGATCCTCGTCCAGCTTCAGGGCACGCGCCAAGGCTCGGGCAATCTGTGCCACTTCGATCGTATGTGTCAGGCGGGTGCGGTAATGGTCCCCGTCCTGAGCGATGAACACCTGCGTCTTATGCTTCAACCGCCGGAAAGCGGTCGCATGGACGATGCGGTCGCGATCGCGCTGGAATTCGGAGCGCGTCGGACTGCCGCCCTCTTCGTAGAGCCGGCCGCGCGACGCCCAGGGGTCCGTTGCATAAACAGCCTTGTCACCATATCCGAAACCCAATGCATGCGTATCAATCGTCATTTTCAATCCATTCCGGCATTCGGCTCCCACACCTCATCGGCGCGGCGGCCATTCCATTGCAATCGATCCCTGGGGCTGCCGGCAATCCGGAAAGACACCCAATCTCGAACATCCCGGCCATTGACGCCGCTCTGCGGCCTTCATACCTATAGACAAGAAAACAGCAAAATGGTGTGGGGCTCAACAACCAAACCAAAGCTGTCACCGGCCTGGCTTTCATGTTAAAGGCTATCGATATCAGCCGTTTGAAAGCTCGACGGCTATTGGTTCTCTCCGGATCTTGACCCCGGCAGGAGGAAAATATGACTGAGGTAAATGTTACCCTATCCGATGCCGCGGCAAAGCGAATCGCTGCCATCGTCGGCGCGGAGACCGGAAAGCGCGCCCTTCGGGTTGCTGTCGAAGGCGGCGGCTGTTCCGGATTTTCCTATAAATTCGACCTCGTCGAAGGACCGGAAGACGACGACGTAATCGTCGAAAAGGGCAACGCGACCGTTCTGATCGACCAGCTCTCTCTGGTTTACATGGCCGGATCCGAGATCGACTTCGTCGACAACCTTCTCGGCCAGTCCTTTCAGATCAAGAATCCGAATGCCGTCGCAAGTTGCGGCTGCGGCACGAGTTTCGCCATCTGATCCCTGCCCTTTTTCCACAGTTTGATCACCGGCTCGGGGCGCTTGCTCCGGGCCGGTTCTCATATGGGCTGTAGTCAAGTTGATACTCTGCGGATACAACGGGGCGAAGCAAAGGATGAGCCGCCCATGAAAATCGCCACCTGGAACATCAACGGTGTCAAAGCGCGTATCGAAAACCTCTGCCAATGGCTGAAGGATTCGAGCCCGGACATCGTTTGCCTTCAGGAGATCAAGACGGTCGACGAAGGCTTTCCGCGGCTGGAGATCGAAGCGCTCGGCTATCATGTCGAGACGCACGGGCAAAAGGGTTTCAACGGTGTTGCGATTCTCTCTAAGACCAAACCCGATGAGGTAACGCGCGGCCTGCCGGGCGATGATAGCGACGAGCAGTCTCGCTTCATCGAAGCGGTGTTTTCGATCGAAGGGCATGGCGCACTGCGCATCTGCTGCCTTTATCTGCCGAACGGCAATCCGGTCGATACGGAAAAATACCCCTACAAGCTGGCCTGGATGGAGCGACTGCGGAAATTCGCATTGGATCGCCTCGCATTGGAGGAACCTCTTGTGCTCGCCGGCGATTACAATGTCATCCCTGAGCCGCATGATTGCTTCGACCCGAAGGTTTGGGAAAACGACGCGCTGTTCCTGCCGCAGACGCGTCAGGCTTTCCGTCAGCTCGAGCATCTCGGCTTTACGGATGCAGTGCGGGCGACGACGGATGCGGTCAAGCTCTATACATTCTGGGATTATCAGGCCGGTGCATGGCCGAAGAACAACGGCATTCGCATCGATCACCTGATGCTGTCGCCGGAAGCGGCCGACCGCCTAACCGCAACGGCCATCGAAAAGCATGTGCGCGCCTGGGAAAAACCCTCGGACCATGTGCCCGTCATCGCACATCTGGATTTCGGTAACTAAGCGTCAAATTTGACAGGCTCCGGCTAGGCGCGGTTTACAGCCGCTGAGCCATGCTGGCCGTTTGTCAATTCAGTCGGAGCCTGCAACGTCAAGCTGGTGCGCCATCGAGACCGCGACGCGACGATCGTTCTCGTTGGCGACGGAGAAGGCCTGCTCCTGAATGTCTTCCATCCAGCCGCAATCCTTCGGCTTACACTTGTCGAGCGCGGCCGTCATGAAGGCCAATCCGCGAATCGATTGCCCTTCCTGGAAGAGAAGATTGCCGAACACGGCCATGGCGCCGGGGTGGCCGCTCTTGCGCGCCTGGTTCAGCCACTTCTTCGCCTGCTGCACATTGGGGGCGCCGCCCTCTCCTGACAGCATCATTTGCGCGAGCTGGAACTGAGCCTCCGGAACACCGAAGGTGGATGCAACCTGAAAATAGAGCTGGCGGGCCTGGCTGAGATCGACTTTCACCGGGCTGTTGGCGATGCCGGTCTTGTAGTAGCCGGCGAGCGCAAGCAGCGCATTGATGAAGAAGCCGGTATCCTCAGAGCCCGGCTCCACGCCCTGCTGCGCGATCTCGCTGTAAATCTTGAAGGCTTCGAAATCGTTCTGCGTGACGCCGTCGCCATCGGCATACATGTTGGCAAGAGCCCAGCGTGAGCCTGTATGGCCCTTTTCGGCGGCGTAGCGATAGGCCTCGACCGCCTCTTCCTTCTGCCCGTTCTTGTAGGCCTTGAAACCGAATTTGAAGAGGTCGAACGGACCCGATTCCTTGGAAACACCGGCATTGATATCGAATGCCCGGGCTTGACCTGCCAGCACCACTGCCGTGGCAAGGGACAGGCTGAGCATCATGACTCTCGCTGATATGAACTCGGACTTAAACATAACAGTCGATTTCTTTCGCTCCATTCGGGTCTGCCACCGCGTTTGTACACGCGCCGCCGGATTCACGAATGTTTTCCCTGATGGCGCACGAGACTGGATCACCCTTCGAAAGGATGGCTCCCGTGGCATTCAACCGAAGCTGTTTGCCACAATTGCGAGCATAGCTTGCAATTATGTCCAAACCAGCATTTGCGTGGCCGTTATCGTATCTCACCGCCGAAGCGGCGCTCTCATTCAAATTCCAATGAGCGAGATCGAATATGGTCAGGTCGACGAGTTTCCTTGGCATACAAAGACTTTTCCGCTGCGTCGGAAGCATGACTGCTCCGATCCCGGATTGTTGCTTATGCCAAAGTGGAAGTTCACCCATCGACCGCTTACGCACTTTCTACAAGGCTTGCCCCTGTGCCCGTGTAATCGCTGCTCCCCATTTGTGGCGGGAAATGGACAAATTGTAATCCGATCACGGGCTTGCAATACGTTGAAATAGAGTGTTGCTAATTCGTCACAAAAAATTTATCGGCGCAGAGATTTCCTTAACCATAAACCGCGCAAGAAGGCCGTTTTCCGCCTCATCGCGAGCAATGGCCGACAAGGAAACGCTGCGAGCTCTGACAGAACTCGCAGCGTCGATGGCGATCATAGGAAGCAGGCGATAAACCTGCTTTAATACAAGGGGATATCCTTAGAAGCTGACCTTCACCGAAGTCTGAAGAGCTGCGACCAAGTCGTTGCCGAAGCTATACGAGACGTCGTTGCCGTAGACGACACCGCCGCGGGTGACCGGGCCGGATTTGCCTGATGTCATCAAGCCAAGCGCACCACCGAAATTGAACTGGACATGCTCGGTGGCCTTGTAGGCAACGCCGGCGCCAAGTGTCCAGGTATCGGAGTTCATGCCGTAACCGTCGCTCGTGCCGCGATCCCATGTCAGGCTTACCGCACCGCTCCACTTGTCATCGAACTTGTGCCCGATGCCGCCCGTGATCGTCCAGCCGTCCTGATAGAGAAGATCGAGCGACGTCAGCTGTGTCCGCTTGTTGCAGGCGATGCTGCTGTTGGCCGTCGGGCAGAGCGAAATGCTTTGCAGGATGCTCCAGTTTGTCCACTTGACCGAGCCGAAAGCGAGCCAATCGGGTGCAATACCGGTCTGAACCTTCCACTCCAGCGAGTCTGGCGCATCAGCCGATCCAAAGACGGAGGTCACCTTGCCACCGAAACCACCGGGAACGACCGGAGGCGGCACTTCAGTCAGATCGACCGTGCCCTTGAGGTTGTCGTACCTGACCCGGCTATTGTAGACGAGGCTGGTGCGGAAGGCATATTCCGGAATTTCATAGGCAAGACCAGCGCGCCAGCCCCAGCCGTGACCGTCGACATCAAGGGAGCCGACGCCGTTATAAATCGCGGCAGCCGGGCCGACCGTCTCATAGACCAAGCGCGACTTGTAGCCGCTGACTTCCTGATAGAAGCCGCCGCCGATGACACGGAACTGTCCCGGCCCCATATCGAACTTGTAAGAGCAGGTGGCCGAATAATTGTTCGTGCGCACCTTGGTCTCGATTTCATTGTTGGCGCCGGCCCAATTCTGACCCTCGTTGAGGTGACCGCCGAATGGCTGCGAATAGTCGGCCATGCAGTCGAGATCGTCGGTAATGCCGATCTTGAACGCGCCATAAGGTATTGCATAATTCGCCGACGCGTCGACCGAGCTGCTACGATTGTTGAGATTGCCGTCTGCCGGATAGGTGTCCTTGGCGTTCTTCACTTTACGACCGGGCATCACGTAGGTGACGCCGGACTCGAAAACATAACGTCCCTTATCGAACAGCAGATCGATATCGTAACCGCCGCGATCCAGACCGCCCGCAAAAGCTGCGCTGGCGAAAGACGAGCCGATGACAAGAGCGGCTGCGCCCCTCAACGCAAGAGAAAATGCCATTGTGTCTCCCCCACTGGTGCATTCATTTATTCGATTGTTGCGACGATCGAATGAATTGGCAATGCGGCCAGGATGAGCAACAGCCTGGGAAGCGAGCGATTGACTTACGTAAGAAAGTGAACGCCGCTTCAAAGCGCCTAAAAAATTAGTCAGATTTTGCTTTTTGAATAACATTTTTACCCCTGCGTAGATTCTCATTCTTCACTGCAACATTCCTGTTACAATCTGACAACAGTCTTGCTTTTCGAAATTGCCTACCAATTTTGGGGGTAATCCATTTCACCTGTGCGAAGCTGGTGGCGGCAGATTCCGCAGCGACGCAAAGCTGTCCCGAATCGATCAGTTAAAAAAAGGGGCATGCAGCTTTCGCCACATGCCCCTCTAACCATTTCGACTTGTTGGACTTTCGCTATCAGCCAGCTTCGCTGACTTGAGCCAGGGCCACCTTCAAGCTTGCCTGCTGCCCCTCAAGCTCGCCGAGACGTTCGCGTTCGGCGGCAACGACGTCCGGATTGGCGTTCGCCACGAACTTCTCATTGGAAAGCTTGCCGACGATGCGGGCGATTTCCTGATCGTTCTTACCGATCGCCTTTTCCAGACGGGCCTTTTCGGCCGACAGATCGATAAGGTTGCCAAGCGGAAGGCAAACGGTCGCCTCGCCGACAACAATCTGTGCAGCACCCTTTGGCGCCGTGTCGGCCAGCGAGACTGTTTCGACGCGCGCGAGCCGCTTGATAGCGGCGTCGTGACGGAACAGGCGCTCCCGCGTCAGGCTGTTGGCATCGACGACAACAAGCGGCGCAGTCGCCGACGGCGGAACGTTCATTTCGGAACGAACCGAGCGAATGCCAGAAACGAGGTCGATCAGCCAGTTGATCTCGTCGGCCGCGACATTGTCGGCGTAGGACGGTGCAGGCCAATCCGCATGGCAGATCAGGCCGTCGCGTTCCTTGCCCTCGCCCGCCGTATGCGCCCAAAGCTCTTCAGTCATGAAGGGCATGAAAGGATGCAGCAGCTTGTAGGTCTCCTCGAGGACGTAGGCCGCGCAGGCTTGAGATTCGGCCTTCGCATTTTCATCCTCGCCGCCGAAGATCGGCTTCAGGAGTTCCAGATACCAGTCGCAGAACTGATTCCAGATGAAGCGATAAAGCGCGCCTGCCGCATCGTTGAAGCGGAAGCTTTCGAGCGCTTCGGTCACATCGCGCTCCGCCCGCGCCAGTTCGGTAAGGATCCAGCGGTTGACGGTGAGTTCGGCAGCTTCCGGCACGAAATGCGGATCGCTCTTGGCACCGTTCATCTCGGCGAAGCGCGTGGCGTTCCACAGCTTGGTGCCGAAGTTGCGGTAGCCGGCGATGCGGGCCGGATCGAGCTTCACGTCGCGGCCCTGCGCCGCCATGATCGCCAGCGTGAAACGCAGCGAATCGGCGCCGTACTGATCGATCAGTTCAAGCGGATCGATGACGTTGCCCTTGGACTTCGACATCTTCTGCCCGTTCTTGTCGCGCACCAGTGCGTGAATATAGACCGTGCTGAATGGCTCGACTGGATTGCCGTTTTCATCCTTCATGAAATGCAGACCCATCTGCATCATGCGAACGACCCAGAACGGAATGATATCGAAGCCGGTCACGAGGACGTTCGTCGGATAATAACGTGCCAGTTCCGGCGTCTCATCCGGCCAGCCGAGCGTCGAGAACGGCCAGAGAGCGGACGAGAACCAGGTGTCGAGCACGTCTTCGTCACGCGTCAGGATTTCCCCCGGCTTGAAGTTCTCCAGCAGGTCCTCGACATAGGCCTTCATCGGGCCTTCATGCGAGAGGTAATGCTGGATCGCGGCCTGCAGTGCCTCTTCCTCGGTCTTCTCGACGAAGACCTGGCCATCCGGTCCGTACCATGCCGGAATCTGATGGCCCCACCAAAGCTGGCGGGAAATGCACCAAGGCTCGATATTCTCAAGCCAATTGAAATAGGTGTTTTCCCAGTTCCTGGGGACGAACTTGGTTCTTCCTTCGCGGACGGATTCCAGCGCAGGTTGCCCCAACGTCTTGTTGTCGACAAACCACTGCTCGGTCAGGCGCGGCTCGATCGGCACACCGCCACGATCGCCATGCGGCACGGCATGCGTATGCGGCTCGATCTTGTCGAGCAGACCCGCCTCTTCGAAGATGCGGACGATGATCTTGCGTGCCTCGAAGCGATCCTTGCCCTCCAGCTCGTCCCAAGCGCCATGCAGCGCCGCGGGATTATCGAGGCCTTCGAGGAAATCCTCGTTTTCCTTGATGGTGATGGAGGCATCAATGTTCATCACATTGATCGAGCGCAGCCCTGCCCGCTTGCCGACCTCGAAGTCGTTGAAGTCATGTGCGGGGGTGATCTTCACCGCGCCGGTGCCGGCGGTCGGATCGGCATAGGAATCGGCGACGATCGGAATCCTGCGACCTACGATCGGCAGAATAACATGCTTGCCGACGATGCCGCGATAACGCTCGTCTTCCGGATTTACCGCAATGCCGGTATCGCCGAGCATCGTTTCCGGGCGCGTCGTCGCAACGACGATGTAATCACGCGTCTCGAACTCAGTCGGCTTGCCTTCCTCATCGAAGGCGATCGGATATTCATAGGTAACGCCCGGCTCCAGCGGATAGCGCAGATGCCAGAGATTGCCCTTCAGCTCGTGCTGTTCGACTTCCATATCGGAGATTGCCGTCAGCAGCTTCGGGTCCCAATTGACAAGGCGCTTGTCCTTGTAGATCAGGCCTTCCTTGTAGAGCGTAACGAAGACTTCGAGGACGGCCTTGGACAGACCCTCGTCCATGGTGAAGCGCTCGCGCGACCAATCGCAGGACGCGCCGAGGCGCTTCAGCTGGTTGAAGATCAAACCGCCCGATTCAGCCTTCCATTCCCAGATCTTCTCGATGAAGGCTTCGCGGCCCATCGTGCGACGATCCGGCTGCTGGCGTTCGGCGAGCCGGCGCTCGACAACCATCTGCGTGGCGATACCGGCATGGTCCATGCCCGGCTGCCAGAGAACGTCCTTGCCGCGCATGCGCTCGAACCGCACCATGATGTCCTGCAGCGTGTTGTTCAGCGCATGGCCCATGTGCAGCGAACCGGTCACGTTCGGCGGCGGAATGACGATGGTGAAGGTTTCAGCGCCCGGCTTGGCGTTCGCGCCGGCGCGAAAAGCGTCGGCTTCATCCCATTTTTGGGCGATCTTCGGTTCGACCGCGGCGGAATCATAGGTTTTGTCGAGCATTTTTTGACCGGATCTAGAGGACTGGGTGATGCGGGTTGTAAATAGGATGGCTGTGGGCAAGTCAATAAAAAAGCCGCCCCGGAGCCCGGAGCGGCGGATCGGTTACCCGAAGCTCGAGGCTTGTCAGCGGCGCGGGCCGCGCGCCACTCGTTCGATTTCTTCACGCACGAGGCGCTCGACCAGGGTTGGCAAGTTATCGTCGAGCCATTCCTGCAGCATCGGGCGCAACATTTCCTGCGCCAGCTCATCGAGCGAGCGGCGTGGGCCGCCATCGACGATAGCCGCCAATTCCTCGAACGACCGGGAGACCTGCGCGCCGGCGACTTCCGACATCAGCGGCGATGAGGATACGGGCTGAATGGGAGCAAGGGAAGCCTCGGGCTGTTCAACAACGGCCTCAGCCACTTCGGTGACGGGCCGGTGCGGTTCCGGCGCATGAAAGACCGGCGCTTCCACAGGGGGCGCGACCTGTGCCGCTGCCGCCGTTTGCGGGGCAGCAACGGCTTCCCGCAGCATCATCTCTGCAATTTCGGGTTCGATCTCGGCCATCGGCTGCGCTTCGGCAGCAGGTTGGGCCACATCGGCAATCATATTCCGCAGCGGATAATCGACGACTGGCTCGACCCGGGCTTCAGCAAGGCGTGCAGCCATGGCCGGCGGCAGCTCACGCGGCTGCGGCAGTTCGCGCCCGGCACTCAGCAAGGCGGCGTTCCGTTCGGAAGCGGCGCGAACGCGCGCGGCGACATCGGCCAGAGACAGACCACGGTTCGCGCTTTCCGGCTCGGCAACCGGTACTTGCGAGTTTGCGGCAACGAAACGCGGATCCTGGCCGGCGGCGCGGGCTCGATCGGCAGCGGCAAACTCCTCATCGACAGTCAGCTGAATATCGTCATCGCGGTCGGCGGCAAAATGGGTCGACGGCATCGGCTTGACGCTGCCAGGCTCGTTGCTTTCGATAATCCGGCGGATCGACGCCAGGATCTCTTCCATGGACGGTTCACGCACTACATTTGGCTGAGCCATATTCATCCCCGTTTTCCCATATTCAGCGACCGGAAACCCGCCAAGGCGGCGCCCGAATCAGGGCCACCCTAGATGACTGTCTTCGGGAAAAAAATCACCCGCAAAGCACTAAACCCGGTGATGCACAGTTTTGTAACGATTGCTGCGAATCGCTTCATTGAGACTGATTCTGCCATAGGCGGAGACAATAAAAAACAGGCGCCCGAAGACGCCTGTCGAATGCAACTCCCAATCCTGTCAAAGGATCAGAATACGAATTCCTTGGCCTTGGCAAAGCCCGGCAATGGCTTGATCGATGCGTTGAAGAAGACGTTTTCAGAGAAAGCGCCACGTTCGCGCATGAAAACGGTCGCGCGCGCCGCATGACCATAGCCAAGCACCGTGATCAGGCGGCCGTCTTCGCTCAGCTGGTCCAGCAGTGCCTGCGGCAGCTGCTCGATCGAGCCATTGAGGAAGATGACGTCATAAGGTGCGTTACCGGCGTGACCCTTTTCGAGATCGCCAGTCACGACGGTGATATTTTCATAGCCAAGCGCGGCGAGATTGGTTTTGGCCTGCGCCGCGAGAGCCTCGTCGGAGTCGAGCGCAACGACGCTACCCGCCACCAGCGACAGCACGGCGGAAACGTAACCGGTGCCGCAGCCGACATCGAGAACCTTGTCTTCCTTGGTGATAGCACCCAGCTGCAGCAGCTTGGCCAGCGGCGAGGCTTCCATCAGGAAGCGGCTAGGCTTGCCAGCTGCGGCCGGCGCAACCTCGATATCGCAATCGACATAGGCCAGGAGCTTTGACTTCTCCGGCACGAAATTTTCGCGCGGCACCGCGAAAAATGCATTCAACACGGAATGGGAGGTGACATCCGTGGTACGGATCTGGTTCTCGACCATCTTCACGCGTGCTGCTTCGAAATCCATCATATCCTCTTGCGCCTTTGACAGGCCGGCTTTGCTTCAGTGCTACGCGTGTCTTAATCGCCTGCGGCTACGCTTTCAAGGCATCGCTGCAACAGGCGCCGAGATTCGTGCCTATGCGTCGCCGACGAACAACAATCTGCATATTCAGACGCAAACCTCGCCGCCTCTGCCCTATGCTCTCATCTAATGATGTCAGGCAAAAGCCGGTCGATGTAAGATCTTGATGTGCGGAGCGAGTCGCAACCGAAGTTGCCGTCTCGTCGACTGCGGATCACAAGACGCCTCAAGACGGAACACTCATTAGTAAAATGTTAACTTCCCAAGACCACGCTTGATCATATTGGACCGCCTGAATGTGGCGACTGATCGACCTTCCGGCCCGAAACCATTCGGGTTAAGATTAAATTTCAATAGAAGGTGACTGGATGCCTGTCTCTCTCGTGCTTTTCGTGGCAACCTCATTGCCGCTAGTGGTTTTTCTGGCTGCCAGTCTCTCTTCAATGATGTAGGTCGTCGAATGCGGCTTTCGCCCTTCCTTGCAGCGTCCCTTCTTCTCATACCCCAGATCGCGTTGAGCGATGAAGAACCAGAAAAGCCCGCACCTGTCATCGGACACGTCGTTACCGGCAAACAGCTCGACGAATGGTGCGAAGAGGATCGAGGGCTTGCGTCGGCCTATGTCCAGGGCATTCTGGACGAAGCGCAGCGCACGAAGAATTTGACGATCCATGCCACCAAGCAGACACCAAAGAACTCGTCGCGCTACGAACGCTATCTTCAGCAGTTCGTCGGCGCTTTTTGTCTGCCGCCGGATCTCACCAACACGCGGGCGACCATGATCGCCTGCAAGTGGATGGAGGAGCATTCCTGGCAGCTCGAGCGGCCCGCCAGCTCGCTGATTGCACGCTCCTTCAAATTCGCCTTCCCTTGCCTGGAGGAGTGATTGCTCTTCCGGTTCCGCGCATGTGACGATGCCCTGATGAATTCTGCGCCTGGGGACTGATGCACGAATTGACAGCCAGCATCACCGCAAGTTGCTGCTGCCAGTGAAAAAAGAACGATAATCAGAATGAGGCCCTTGCGCCGATTCAAGATTCGTTCTAAACGCCGCCCATCACTCGCCTTCATACATCGGATGGCCTCGTGGCGGAGTGGTTACGCAGAGGACTGCAAATCCTTGCACCCCGGTTCGATTCCGGGCGAGGCCTCCATCCCCTTCTTTCACACAGTCATAACTTATTGACATTGCTCTGAAATGTCTTCGGCGCGGCAATTCGGGCCTTAAGCTTTCCGCCACACTAAACGAAGCGCAACAAGTCATTCCGGTTTCGGGCACTCAGCTTCCCGAGACGCACCTTCTTCCCTACCAGCCAAGCATATCGCGAAGCCGCAAATGGCTGGGGCGCATGTGCGATGCGCTGCTTTCGTCCGAAACCGAAACGCGCAAACCACGGAACCAAACTGCGCTCGCACCGTTCCTGAGAAGCGAATTTACGCCACTCTTCAGGAGAACATCATGGCAGACATCAGGCTCGACAAGGATATCAACGCTCAGATCGAAGAACTTCGGAGCCAGATCGACAAGCTTTCAAGTGATCTGGCGAAGAGGATCGATAGTGCTTCCGAGCGAGCTGACGAGGCCCTTTCTTCGGCCAAGGCGAAGGTTACCAACATCGCCGACCACGCTCGTGCAGAGGGACGTAATGTTGTGCAGGCCGCAAGGGACAATCCGACCGCAACAAGCTCGATCCTCGTTGCGACCGCCCTGCTCGGGCTTTTTGCAGGTCTCGTGATCGGCAAGCTGGCGGATTAGCACCGGCAACTCCGTATGGTAGAAAAGCGACGGCCCGATCGGCAGATATGTCGGCCGGGCTGGCGAGACGACGATGATGCCATCAATATTCACTCATGCGCGGGTTGCTCAGATCCAAATTCTTGCACAACCGCACAGTACCCTCGCATACCTGCGACGCACGGAAATACTGCACGAGTATGCAGCACTACCGGCACGCGCATCTGAAACGGCAGACCTAGCGCTTTCGGTCCCCGGCTTCGTGTCGGTCGCACTCATCAGACCCGTGCGCTGCCGCATGTTCCCTGGCGACATCAAAATGCTGGAGACAATTGCAAGGCGACCCGGATCGGAATAATGGATACCGATACACGCCAAGGGTACGAATGCAGATGAACGACACATTCCGGTTGAATGATGAGCAACCAGTCTTTTCCGCGACGGTGACGACGTTTTGGCAGAAACATTTCCTCACCGGCACCGTCCTTCATCACGACGATAGCTTTTCCCTCGCGGTCAGCCCGGATCTCGATGACGAAAACCGAGCGATGGTGTTGCATCGGCCCGACACACCGGTTCAAGCCGTCGTGACGACGGCAGTTGCCGACAGGCTGGGTCTGCAGGAAGGAGCAGCGCTTTCCGAGGCGGAATTTCGACACAGGCTGGATGCGGCTCAAATTCTTCTCAACGGCGCCGATGCGGTTCTCTACTATCTTGAGCCGGCAAAGCAATTGCTCTTGCAGGAGCCCCCCGCTGGCCAAATACGCCAATTGACGGAGCTGGATAGAGTTGCATTTGCGGAGTTTCAGGCCACAGCATCGGCTGAAGACCTCGACGCAGCCTATGTGGAGCTGGATCATTGGCTGGTATTCGGTGCGTTTGACGGAACACAACTGGTCTGCACCGCAAGCATGTACCCCTGGGATGACGCACTCATCGCCGATGTCGGCGTGCTGACGCTGCCGACCTTCAGGGGAAAGGGACATGCCAGAAATGTGGTGCGGGCAATCAGCCGCCAAGCCTACGCTCAAGGATACGAGCCGCAATATCGATGCCAAGTCGACAATCACGCCTCGCTGGCTCTGGCGGCAGCCATAGGCCTGACGGAATTCGGGAAATGGGAAGTGGTTTTACCCGATTCCCCGAATTGATCGATGCGCGCTCCAGCCTCTTGAGACGACGGTTGCGGCACCTCGGTTCCGCCAAATCTTGAGTGTGTTTTCGCGACAACTCCCGACTCCGGAACAATCGGCGGCATCTTTCTCATTGAGATTGCAGCCGGAAGGTGATTCTATGCGATCAGCGTAGTCGAGTATCCGCGTCTCCATCCGATTTTTGACCCGAGCGGCCCATGTCGATTTCAGACGCGATCTACCGCCCTTTCGAAAGGCTCATCCGGCCGCTCGATATCCCCTATCGACCGCTACCGTCGAAGGGGCCAGTGGCAGTTCTTATTCACTTCATCTCAATGTTTCGCGGCATCCTGATCGCGCTCGTGCTCTGTACCATGGTGGTTGAAGTCATGAGCCTGACCATGGTTTGGGGCCTGTCAGTCATTGTTGATGGCGTCACGCAGCAAGGTGCCGCCGCTTTCCTGCACAACGACCGGATGCTGCTGATCTTCCTCGGCCTAATGCTCTTTCCCGCCATTCCGATCGGCTCCTTCCTCGTCAATACGCTGACCTCGCACACGCTTGGCATCGGCATGCCGGCCGCCATTCAATGGCAGAGCCACAGGGCGGTGGAGCGGCAGGACCTCGCCTTCTTCCACGATCTCTATGCCGGCCAGGTCGCCTCGCGCCTGCAGCAGGTGGCGTCAGCCGTTCAGCAGCAGGTCATTTCGGCTTTCCACTCCATCCCGCGCTTCGCTATGCAGATGGTCGGCTCAGTTATCCTTCTGGGCGCACTCTCCTGGCAGCTTGCCATTCCGACCATCGTCTGGATCACGCTCAACGTCCTGCTAGCCGTCAGGCTGGCGCCGGTCTTCACCGAGCGCTCACGCCGCTCGGCCAAGCGTCGCAGCCTGATTTCCGGCGCCATCACCGATCTCTACGCCAATATGCAGATGGTGAAGCAATTTGCAGCCGAAGACAGCGAGGCCGGCGCCATCCGCGGCATCATCGGCAAGGCCATCGAAGCGCAGCAAAGTGAGCAGCGCATCTATCGTACCTCAGAGGTCATCGTCGTTGTTCTCAACATGATGCACTGGCTGGCAATCCTGTCGATCGGCTTCACCGGGCTCGTCGATGGATTCGTCACGATCGGCGAATTCACGGCCGCCGTTTATGTTCTCAACCGCTTCTCCGGTCACACATTTACGTTCCTGCAGATGGGCCAGCAGATCTTCCAGGCGATCGGCACCATCAAGGACGCCATGCCGGTCATGACGACACCACCCACCATCACCGACGGGCCGGACGCACAGGACCTTGTCGTTCCGAACGGCGAAATTCGCTTCGACAAAGTTCGTTTCGCTTACAAATCTGGCAAGCCGGTCATCAATGACCTTTCGCTGATGGTCCGGCCGGGCGAAAAGGTCGGCCTCGTCGGCCTCTCAGGCGCCGGCAAGACGACGCTCGCAAACCTGCTCCTCCGCTTCTACGATATCAAGGACGGTGCAATCCGCGTCGATGGGCAGGATATCCGTGAGGTCACGCAGGCAAGCCTTCGCCGAAACATCGGTGTCATAGCTCAGGACGTTGCGCTGCTGCACCGCTCGGTCGGTGACAATATCCGTTACGGTCGGCCTGATGCGACTCAGGAAGAGATCGAAGGGGTCGCGAAGATGGCGAGCGCCGACGGCTTCATCGCCGATCTTGCCGATAGCGAGGACCGCAAGGGCTATAACGCCTTCGTCGGCGATCGCGGCATCAAACTGTCGGGCGGCCAGCGCCAGCGAGTGGCCATCGCCCGTGTGCTCCTGAAGGATGCGCCGATCCTCGTTCTCGACGAAGCCACCTCCGCTCTCGACAGCGAATCTGAGGCGGCCATTCAGGAAAAGCTCAATCTGATGATGGAGGGAAAGACCGTGATCGCCATCGCACACCGTCTGTCCACCATCTCCAAGATGGACAGGATCATCGTGCTCGATCACGGGCGCATCGTGGAAGAAGGCAGGCCGGATGAACTCGTCGAGCAGGATGGCCTTTTCGCTCGCCTATGGAGACGCCAGACCGATGGATTCATTGCCAAGGAGATCAGCGAGCTCCCATAGGCGTCGCATCGGTCCCTTGCGGATCGCATCGCAATGGACGATATCCGCGCAGTTGCGTGCGGCGCGTTCGATGAAGCGCACGAGCGCGGGCGCAAGCCGACTTCACGCGCTGTCGCCGGAACCCAAACCACTATTTTAAAACGATAGAGACATCCGAGGATAAACCATGTTCCGAACGCGGCAAGCGAAGCCGACCGACGTAGCGCGCAATTTCGAGATATGGCGTACGGCGGTTGAAGCCACCCATCATTTTCTCGATGCAGCGAATCTCGAAGCGATCGGCAAGATGGTTGCAGAGGAATATCTGCCGAATGCGGAGTTCACGGTTGCGGTCGACAGCCAAGACCTCCCCCATGCTTTCCTCGGAACAAGCGGAGACCATGTCGATGCGCTTTTCGTGCACGCCGACAGCCGGGGAATGGGTTTGGGCCGCCTGCTTCTCGACGGCTTTCGCGCCGGAAAGGATATCGTGACCGTCGACGTCAATGAGCAAAATCCCGATGCAACAGGCTTCTATCGACGTCTCGGCTTCAAGGTGACAAGCCGCTCGGAACTGGACGATCAGGGCCGTCCCTACCCGATCCTCCATCTGCGATGGGAAGCCCGACGATTTAAGTCGTTGTTCGTGATGCCTGGATGATCGGCGAATCACCCACACGCGCCTGGAAGATGCTCTTCGCGTCGCATGCTGTGCGCTTCAGAAAAAATCCGGTACGGAGAGCGTCGTAAGCCGCACTCCTACGGTGGTCCATCCAGCGTGCCGATCCATGTCGGAGTGGCAACCCTGCCAGCCCATTCAGGTAGGTTATAGAAACCTATGGTAGATGCTAGGCTCAATACTACCGGTTTGGATGCCACCCCTGAGCCGGGCAGTGCCGCGTCCGACGAGACTACGCCCCCAGTAGTGTCGTCGGACGCACCCTCATGGTCGCAACGCGCTGCAGGACCACTTCAGCAGAGCCGTTGAGGCCACATCCCCGCCATAGTTGATGAGAGTTCGCAATCCTCGCGAAATGCGGCGATTGCCGAACGCAGGCGAGCGCGAGGCGCCGCTACCTCCTGTGACACACCTCCCTTACCAGCTGTTTGACCCATATCGTCGGCGTGCCCCACGCATGCCGAATTGAGCACAAAATGGGGCGTGACGGCGGCTCAACTGGCGAATTGCGTCATTTTTGCAACAAACATTTTTTTCGGGTAGTGCGCATATAGTTCGCCCTTCTTAGTATCTTGCCAAATCAGTGAAGCAGGTTCAGGAAATAGTTCGCGAAGCTTATTACTTCGCACCTACTGACTAGGGAACATGAACGGGATGGGGTTGGGCACGTCGTTTTACGGCGCGATATCTCACGCCCAATCAAGAGAGATTGGAGTTATTATGAACATCAAGAGCCTTCTTCTCGGCTCCGCTGCTGCGCTGGCAGCAGTATCCGGTGCTCACGCGGCGGACGCAATCGTTGCTGCTGAGCCGGAGCCGCTGGAATACGTTCGCATTTGCGACGCCTACGGTGCAGGCTACTTCTTCATCCCGGGTACGGAAACCTGCCTCAAGATCGGCGGCAAGGTTCGTACGGAAGGTGAGTGGTACAACGCTTACAACCGCGACAGCCATCAGGGTACGCTGTGGCACACTCGTGCTGAGTTGAACGTCAACACCGCGACCGACACCGAATACGGTCCGCTGAAGACCGAAACCATCGTTCGTTGGGACTGGAACGACGGCGGCTCCACCAGCACCAACCTGCTGTGGTCTTACATCAGCCTCGGTGGCTTCACCGTTGGTAAGAAAGACTCCCAGTACAACCTTTACATGGGTTATGCCGGCGACGTCATCAACGACGACGTGATCTATGACGGCCCGTACGAACTCAACCAGTTGACCTATGAATATGACGGCGGCAACGGCTTCTCGGCTGTGATCTCGCTGGAAGATACCAACTCGGCCAACGATTCTACGACCTATAACGGCGCATGGGTACAGTCTGAAGGTAACCACTACGCTCCGAACGTCGTAGGCGGTCTCGGCTACAAGGCTGGCGCATGGGGCTTCAAGGTTGTCGGCGGTTACGACTCGATCGTTGAAGAAGGTGCAGTCAAGGCTCGTATCGACGCTGACTTCGGCGGCTTCACGGCTTTCTTGATGGGTGGCTACAACACCGACGGCAAGAAGCTGAACCAGTATGCCGGTTCGAACCAGGACATCTCCGCTTGCACCGCGCCGAATGGCACTGTGAACGGCGCGAAGTGCGGCTGGGGTGACTGGGCAGTTTGGGGTGGCGTTGGCGTTCCGGTCAACGACAAGCTGAAGTGGAACCTGCAGCTCGCCTACACCGACTCGAAGATCTTCGAAGCAACGACGAACCTGAAGTTCAACCCGGTCAAGAACCTCCTGGTCGAGCCGGAACTGACTTACGTTCACTATGATTATGCCCACGACGATACCGTCTCCGGCATTCTCCGTTTCGAGCGTAACTTCTAACCTGATCAGATTTGACCTCCGATCAGAGAACGAAGGGGGCCGGCTTTCCCTGCCGGCCCCCTTTTTCATGTCGGTAAACTCCTGAAATCGAAGGCCCCCTCCCTATTGGCGCGCATCGCAAGCTCCCCGGATCAACCGGAAGGGGGAACCTTGTCGTGGGCGTCGCGTTTACTAGCGATAAGGGACGTGACCGAACGAAGGAGTTACCGCCTTGAAATATGTTGCTTCACTTGCTTTGACCGCGGCGTTGGCCGTGGGCTCTGTGCTATCAGCCACGCTGCCGACGACGGCAGCCCCGCTTGGCGTTTCAACCACGACCACTTCCGATATCATTCTCGTTCAGGATCACGGCACCCGTTGGCATCCCGACGTAGACAACGGCCGGCGAACCTATTGGCGTGACCGTGATCGTCGTCATTGGCGCGACGACCGAGGCTGGGATCGCCGTCATTCGCGTGGCGGCTGGCACGATGACCGTCGCTACTATCATCGACACCACGGCGGCGTAATGTTCGAAATCCGCCCCTGAGGCCTCTATGTGGCCGTGAGCGGCATGGCAGCCTCGTAGCGACCACTGCTGCCATCGCCTGCCACGCAGACATTACGCCCTGAAAAAACCAACGGCCGCTGCCGAAAATATCGGGAGCGGCCGAATTGCCGTGAAGGGTAGTTTAACTCAGTTCGACGCGTCTACCGATTATCGGCAGACGCGGACATTGCGGACGACCCAGTGGCCGTGAACCTTATGCTTCACCTTCTTCATGTGGCAATGTTGATGATGGTGATGGTGGTGACGATGATGCATCGGAGCCGCCTCGGATGGTGCGCTGACGGCGAATACCGATGCCAGTGCGAGTGCGGAAGCAAGAAGCAGATTTTTCATGTCGAACCTCTAAAGCATTGGGGGACTATGCTGCGCATTTCACGCATCCAACTAGATGCGCCTGCTCACATTAATACTACATGAACATCTGCTCACATTCGCGAGAGCAACCATGCCTTGAGCGAATTTTTATCGAAATATCACACGGATTCACCACATGATCGCTGGTGTACCGTCTTGATACACTCCATCACCGACACAACGGAGCGACGAGCCGGCGCAGATGCAAGAGCCTGTTGTTGCAGGAAAAAGGCTCTGCTTGAACGATTCTTCCATCTTCAGCCGATGGCGGCTCGGATGGGCAGAAGAGCTCGAACCCGCTGATCGCGAAGATACAGGCCGCCCCAGGCCAGCACGCCTAAAAATAAACTTATAAGTTGCAGCGGCGAACCGAGTTCCCCAAGGCGAAAATGAGCACAGATGGCGCCGCCCAAAAAGCCCGTGGTCAGGATCGCACCGAGAACCGCCGTGCGCGGAATCGCATAAAGAATCGCACAAACAAGAATGATCATCCCGAGCAAGCCTGCATGGTCCGCCGCAAAACCCGTCGCCTCCATCTCTGCCTTGATCAATGATGGAAAAAACAGATCGACCGCCGCGTCAGCCGCCAATGCCAGAATCACGATAGCGCTGAGAACCCATCCCAGCAGCGCTCCTTTGCGGGAATTCTCAATCTCGCTCATTCCATCCCCCTTTTTCTTGCGAAGTCCGGCTTGCAACGCACGTCGCCTGATGGGCGCATGCTCTTGGACAACTGGCGGCAAACTGACACCGAGAGAAGAGAAAGGTCAACGAGGATGAGACGCCGGCGTCGCTAGGATATTGCCAGCCGCGATACTGATGTGGGAACGGATCAGAAAAAGGGTCGAAAAGCTGCGCCGCTAGTGGTGCCATCATGACGACATGGGCTATGACGCCCAGCCAATGCGATGCTATTGCGAAAAACTCTTTAGAAGAAGAGTGGCTCCCCGGGCCGGATTCGAACCGGCGACCTGTCGATTAACAGTCGAATGCTCTACCGCTGAGCTACCAGGGAATGCGCTTGGCGCGGTGTGAGTGGGCTTCTACAAATGCTTTCCCGATTTGCCAAGCGGTTTTTTCAAAAAAATGTATTTCTCTTGCATTATTTCGTCGCCTCACCATTTCCTGTGGATGACTGATCAAAGCGGAACGACAGCCAATACCGACCGAAACGCCCGGAAAACAAGGCGTTTCGGCATAGATCCCTCCACTCGCGAGCTCGTTTTCGGCTCTGTGAGAATTCCACTGCCCCGATCACGCCTTGCACGCGTTGGCCTGGGGATAGCGCTCGTTTTTGGCGGCCTGCTCGGTTTCCTCCCCGTACTCGGCTTCTGGATGCTGCCATTGGGTCTTATTGTACTGTCACATGATATGCCGGCTGTGCGCCGATGGCGTCGCCACTTTTCCGTCTGGTGGGCAAGAAAGCGCCGCCCCGCGAACTAACCCCGTCTACCTAGAGCCAATCGGGCGAGCGGGATTGCCGACGACGGTTGCACCTGCCGCGACACTCTTCGTCACGACCGCTCCCGCCCCTATGATGGCGCCGTCGCCGATCGTCACGCCGCCGACGAGGATAGCTCCCCCACCGATCCACACATTCGCGCCGATCGTGACCGGCCGCGCGACTTCGATGCCCGCTCCGCGCAGCTCCGGGTCCTTGTGGTGCTCGGCGCAATATATGTGCACGCCCGGCCCCAGCATGCTGCCCTCGCCGATGCGCACGCTTCCGCTGTCGAGAATGGTACAGCCGGCGTTGAGATAGACCCGGCGACCAAGCGAGATGTTGATCCCGTAGGCGCAGTGGAAAGGCGCCTCGATAAAAGTAGTGTCCGCGACATCGCCGAAGAGCCCGGCCAAGGCTGGACCGAGATTGCCGCGCTGGGCGGGCGGCATCGTATTATGCTCGTGGACAGCTTCACGTGCCTGCCAGCGCAGAGCATCTAGTTCGGGATCGAAGCAGCAGTACCAATCCCCAGCCTTCATTTTTTGCCGCTCGCTCAAACCCATATTCTCATTCCTCTGGATGCCTTCGGGATTCGTTTGGTGTCATCTTGCAACATCATTCGAGGTGCCAGCAAGAAAGCCTGTCCGACGCAGCTCGTGCGCTGGCAAGCAAGGCGCGCGGCAACGCTGCCTGTGCGCCTTGATTAGCAACATCTCAATTGCACGATCCTGCGAGGCACGCTTGTTCGCACGCCTCTCACTCGAGTGAAAAAGCCCGCCAATGCGGGGATTCTTGCCCTCAACAAACTGTCACACAGCTTGTCTATAACGCCGCTACCGCGGACTTGCGCAAGACCACCGGTTCCGAGCTTTCAAAAAGGAAATAGGGATTATGTCTAAACTTAAAAACTGCATTTCGGCTGCAGCAGCCGGTGTCATGAGCGTAGCGCTGGCCCTGCCTGCTGCTGCTGCTCCGACCAAGTTCGATTTCTGGTTTGGCCTGTCGGGCGACCTGGAACGTGTCGTCCAGACGCTGTGCAAGAACTTCAACGATTCCCAGAAGGACTACGAAGTATCGTGCGTCAGCCAGGGCAACTACGATGCCGCCCTGCAGAACACCATTGCCGCTTTCCGCGCCGGCAAGCAGCCGACCATCGTTCAGGTCTATGACGTCGGCACCGCCACGATGATGCTTTCGGGCGCCTACCATCCGGTCAGCAAGCTGATGTCCGAGAACGGCTACAAGGTCGACTGGAACGACTACTTCCCCGGCATCGCCCGCTATTACGCAACGTCGAAGGGCGAGCTGCTCTCCTTCCCGTTCAACTCCTCGACCGCCCTGCTCTACTGGAACAAGGACGCGTTCGCCAAGATCGGCAAGACTGCCGCTCCGAAGACCTGGGAAGAAGCCGCCGAAGACATGAAGGCGCTGAAGGGCGCCGGTTACGAATGCCCGATGGCCATCAACATCTCCGCCAACGAAAGCTGGCAGCTGATGGAGCAGTTCTCCGCCATTCACGATCAGCCGGTCGCGACGAAGAACAACGGCTATGACGGCCTCGACGCCCGTCTGACGGTCAACAAGACCAAGTTCGTCAAATATGTCACCGACCTCAAGAGCTGGTACGATCAGGGCTTCGTCAAGATCAAGTCCAAGGACCTCGGTCAGGACATGGTTCAGGCCTTTGCTTCTGGCGATTGCCAGATGATCATGACCTCGGTCGGCGACCACGGCACGGTTACCAAGACCCAGAAGGCCGGCATGAACTGGGATGTAGCCGAACTTCCGGTGTACGCCGGCACCGAGCGCAAGAATTCGCTCGTCGGCGGCGCATCGCTCTGGGTTCTCTCCGGCAAGTCGGCTGGCGAATACAAGGGCGCAGCAGCATTCCTCGACTTCATCGGCAAGCCTGAAACCGCTCTCTTCTGGTCGACCAACACCGGCTACATCCCGGTGAAGAAGTCCGGCTTCGACTTCATGAAGTCCTCCGGTTTCTACGACAAGGCTCCCTATAAGGGCCGCGAAGTCGCTATCGCCAGCTTGACCGCTTCCGAGCCGACCCCGATCACCCGCGGCGTCCGCCTCGGCAACTTCACGCAGATCCGCGCTGAATTCGGCAATCAGATGCAGGCCATTTTCGCGAACAAGGTCGGCGTCCAGGAAGGCATCGACAACCTCGTCAAGAACAGCGACGTGGTCCTTGAGCGCTTTGAAGCCACCTACAAGGGCAAGCAGCTGCCATAAGCAGCGCAGCTCATGACAAACAGCGTCCGCCGGGATTTCCCGGCGGACGTTCGTTATGAGAACCCTTGTGGCATCGCGATACCAAGCCGGAAGAGACCATGGAAAAACGTATAACTTTCAGCAAATGGAGCGTTGGCATTCTGTTCGCAGTGCCGCAGCTGCTCCTCATCTTCACCTTTTTCTATTGGCCTGCCGGTCAGGCGGTCTTCTGGTCGTTGACCCTGCAGCAGCCCTGGGGCGGCGGCAATATCTGGGTCGGGCTCGATAATTTCAAAGCCATCCTCGCGAGTTCCGACTACTGGAATTCGGTGACGATCAGCATCATTTTCGCCGCCATCAGCACCAGCATTTCCATGGGAGGCGGCCTCATACTAGCAGCCTTGACCGATCGACAGCTGCGCGGTTCGAAAATCTACCGCGTGGTGCTGATCTGGCCCTATGGCATCGCAGCGCCCGCGGCGGCGATGGCTTTCCGCTTCATTCTGGCACCGGAAGCCGGCCTTATCGCCGTCGTCAATCAATGGTGGCCGGGAATCTGGGATCCGGGTCTCGACGGCAATGCCGCCATGGCTTGCATCATCGCCGCCTTCTCGTGGAAATATATCGGCTATAGCTTCATTTTTTTCCTTGCCGCCTTCCAGGGCATCCCGCGTTCGCTGATAGAAGCGGCCGCCATGGACGGTTCCAGCGTGCTGCGCCGCTTCTGGGATATCCAGTTTCCGTTGATCACGCCGACGATCTTCTTCCTGCTGGTCATCAACATCACCGAGAGCTTTCAGGATTCGTTCGGTATCGTCGACATCATGACGTCAGGCGGGCCGCACAACTCGACCAATCTCATGGTCTACAAGATCTATTCCGACGGTTTCAAAGGCCTCGATTTTTCCGGTGCGGCCGCACAGAGCATCGTTCTGATGCTGCTGATCGTCCTGCTTACCATTTTCCAGTTCCGCTTCATCGAGCGGCGCGTGCATTACCGTTGAGGCTGACATGGTCGAGCGCACACCCATCCTTAATTTCTTCACCCATCTCATCCTGTTCATAGGCTTCGTGATGGCCGTGGGGCCGTTGGCCATCGTGGCCGTCGCCGCATCGCACAATCTGGCCGACGTCAACAAAGTGCCGATGTCGTTGATCCCAGGCTCGGACTTCTGGATCAACATGAAGACGGCCTGGACCACAGCCAATCTCGGCCCCAAGCTGCTGAACAGCCTGATCTTTGCCACCGGCGTGGCAGCGGGAAAGGTGATCATTTCGGCGATAACAGCCTTTTCCCTGGTCTATTTCCGCTTTCCCGGTCGCCATTTCATCTTCTGGCTGATTTTCATCACACTGATGCTGCCACTCGAGGTGCGCATCGTCCCGACCTATGCGGTCGCGGCAAACGTGCTGTCGCCCTATCAAGGGCTTCTCGACGTCACAGGTATCAGCTGGCTCATCGAGAAGGTTACAGGTGTTGAAGTCGCGCTGAACCTCGGGCTGCTCAACTCTTCGATCGGCTTGATCCTGCCATTGGTCGCGACGGCGACGGGCACCTTCCTTTATCGTCAGTTCTTCCTGACGATCCCGGACGAGCTGACAGAGGCAGCGCGCATGGACGGCGCTGGAGCACTGCGCTTCTTCATCGACATCCTGCTGCCGCTGTCGCGCACCAACATGGCGGCACTCGGCACCATCATGTTCCTCTGGGCATGGAACCAATATCTCTGGCCGCTGCTGGTCACCACCGATCCGGCTCACGTGACGGCTGTGCACGAGCTGAAATCGCTCATCCCCAACTTTGGTGGCCTTCCGGAATGGCATATCGCCATGGCCGGCACGCTGATCATCATGCTGCCTCCGCTCGCTGTCGTCGTGCTGATGCAGCGTTGGGTCGTTCGCGGCATGATCGCCACTGAGAAGTGATCGAATAGCCTGCCGCACCCATCGATCGGAGCGGCAGGCATTTTGCGTGCGTACCTCGACAAGTGCCGACCATGTCTCGTTGCTCGAGCATCCCTCGATAGGGATAGCGGCAACTGAAGCCGCTCTGGCCAAGCTCCTCGCCTAGACGGCGACCAGCTTCCTGCAAGACTTCGTTTTCAGACCTATTGCCGCCACGAGCCGCATGACGTCGAGCGTCTGGGTGCTGCGCTCCCTTCCGATCGGCTTTGAGCCTTCAACGCCAAACCTTCTCGTGCGCACAAACAAAAAAGCCCGGAAATCGTGAGACTTCCGGGCGCACCTGCTGAAAATTGATGTTTGAAATTCTAGTGTGCCAAAACCTTGAGCGGTACGACGGAGGCAACGGCGTCAAGCCGCAAACCTGTATCCTGGGCAAAGAGGTGCGTATGCTGCTGCGGCAGCTCCAGCCCGACAGACTGGCCGGTCTGACCGGTGGTGTGATCCGATACGGCAACGGCGAAGCTCGATCCGTTGATATCGCAATGAATGACGCGACCGGCGCCGAGTTCCTCGACGAAATCCACCGTGGCCGGAATGGAGCCAGGCGTCCCTGCCGGCACGAGGCGTACATGCTCCGGACGGATGCCGAGAGCGACAGGGTTGCCGCCGTGACGCTTGCCGATGTTTGCGTCGATGCCGATCGGCAGGCCATCGAAGACGACCTGTTCGCCAGTAGCCGAGAACGTACCTTCCAGGAAGTTCATCGCCGGGGAGCCGATAAACGAACCGACGAAGCGCGTGCGCGGCGTGTTGTAGATTTCAAGCGGCGTGCCGACCTGCTCGACATTGCCCTTGTACATGACGACAAGCTTATCGGCGAGCGTCATGGCCTCGACCTGATCGTGGGTCACGAAAACCGAAGTCGCCGACAGACGCTTGTGCAGGCGGCGGATCTCGACGCGCATCTGCACGCGCAGCTTGGCGTCGAGGTTGGAGAGAGGCTCGTCGAAGAGGAAGACCTTGGGTTCGCGGATGATGGCGCGGCCCATGGCGACGCGCTGACGTTGACCGCCGGAAAGTTCGGCCGGCTTGCGGGCGAGAAATTCTTCGAGGCCGACGATTTTAGCGGTTTCCTTGATGCGGCGATCACGCTCCTCGCGCGGTACGCCGGCCACCTTCAAGGCATAGCCCATGTTGGCGGCGACATTCATGTGCGGGTAAAGCGCGTAGTTCTGGAAAACCATGGCGCAGCCGCGCTCGCGCGGCTCAAGCTGGTTGACCACCTTGCCGTCGATAACAATCTCGCCGGAGGAAATATCCTCGAGGCCGGCGATCATGCGCAGCAGCGTGGACTTGCCGCAGCCGGACGGTCCGAGAATGACGACGAACTCGCCCGAGCGGAAGTTCAGGTCAACGCCATGGACCACCTCATTGCGGCCATACGCCTTGCGAACTTGTTCGATCCGAATTTCGGCCATTTCAATCTTCCCCGTCTGTCAATTCTGGGCATGTCAATCGGGTGGACTGCTAGCGAATTTGCATTACAGAACAGTGACAAGGATGCCTTATATCACAAGCGACATTCAGATTTCCTCACGGGAGTTGCGTCTAGGATTTCCTTATAAAACGCTCGGTAGTGGAACCATTTGAAGACAAGCGCCGTATAGGGGCTCAGGCGGCGAGAAAGCCCATGAACAAGCACAGGACGAGCGAACAGCCAGGATCATGACGACATCGAAGAAAGAGCCTCAACCGGTCCTACTATGGTTTCGCAAGGATCTGCGCCTCGACGACAACCACGCCCTGCATGCCGCAGCGAAATCGGGCCGTCCGGTCATCCCAGTCTATATTCGCGAGCCAGAAGCAAAGGGCTGCGGGCCGCTCGGCGCAGCACAAGAATGGTGGCTGCATCATTCGCTCGCGGCCTTGCGGGAAGGCCTCGCCGCGCTCGAAAGCAAGCTCATCCTTCGGCACGGCGATGCGTTGGCAGTGCTCGACGCGCTTCTCGTCGAGACCGGTGCGGAAGCCGTCGTCTGGAATAGGCGGTACGATCCGGCCGGCATAGCGGTGGACACAGAGATCAAGACAGCGTTTCGGAACAAGGGCATCGAGGCCAACAGCTTTGCCGGCCAGCTGCTGCACGAGCCGCAGCGGCTACGTACGGGTGCCGGCACCCCTTACAAGACCTACACGCCGTTCTGGCGGGCGCTGGAGCAATCCGGTGAGCCGCCCTTCCCCATCGATGCGCCCGCGAGGCTTGCCACGCCCCAAAGCTGGCCGCAGTCGGATACGCTCACCTCCTGGTCATTGCTCCCCTCAAAGCCGAATTGGGCATCCGACTTCCCCGATATGTGGACGCCTGGCGAGGATGCCGCGCGTGAAAAGCTCGAGGATTTCATCGATGGCGCAATCGATGGCTATGCGGTCGATCGCGATTTTCCGGACAAGCCGGCAACCTCGCTGCTCTCGCCGCATCTGGCGCTCGGCGAGATTTCACCGGCCCGCATATGGCATGCGACGCGCGGCCTCTCCGGCAAGGTCCCCACCGAGAATATCGTTCGTTTTCGCAAGGAGCTCGCCTGGCGCGAATTCTGCTACCATCAGCTCTTCCAGTTCCCGAAACTGAACTCCGCCAACTGGAGCGACCGCTACGACGATTTTCCATGGCGCGAGGATGCCAAGCTGTTCGATAGCTGGCGGCGCGGGCAGACGGGTTATCCGATCGTCGATGCCGGCATGCGGCAGCTCTGGCGCCACGGCTGGATGCACAATCGCGTCCGCATGATCGTCGCATCGTTCCTGATCAAGGATCTGTTGATCGACTGGCGCGAAGGCGAGGCCTGGTTCCGCGATACGCTTGTCGACGCCGACCCGGCGGCCAACGCCGCGAACTGGCAATGGGTGGCAGGCTCCGGCGCCGATGCCTCGCCCTTCTTCCGGATCTTCAATCCTGTGCTGCAAGGCGAGAAGTTCGATCCGGATGGCGGCTACGTCCGAACCTTCGTGCCTGAACTTGCGGGGCTCGACGGCAAATATATCCATCGACCATTCGAGGCGCCGGACGGTGTGCTCAAGCGCGCCGGTATCGAACTCGGCGAGCATTACCCTCGCCGGATAGTCGATCATGCTGTTGCCCGCCAACGTGCGCTCGATGCGCACGCGTCGCTGAAACGTGATGAATAGACCCTATTCCGCCGGATGCGGGGTCGCCCGCGTTCCGACGGTCCGGCGCTTGTGGCGGTTGCCGAGAAAATATCCAAGCACTCGGAAATAGAGGCTATAGGGCAAAAGCTTCATCAGCTTCGCCCGATAGACCATGCCTTTCGGGAAGCTGATGTCGAAGGCCGACGATTTCAACCCCGCGGCGATCGCATCCGCCGCCTGCTGCGCCGATAGGATGTCAGGCATTTCGAACTTGTTGTTCGCGGTCAGCGGCGTATCGACATAACCGGGAGTGACGAGCTGGACATGGATACCCATGCGCTCCAGCTCGAAATTCAGGCTTTCGGCCATATTGATGAGAGCGGCCTTGCTGGCCCCGTAGGCGGCCGCACCGGGCAGGCCGCCATAACCGGCCAGGGAAGATACGAACGCGATTTGGCCATGGCCTCTGGCCCGCATATGGCGCACCGCAGGAACGAGACAATTGACGACGCCGTGAAGATTGACGGCGAAGCTGCGTTCGAACACCTCATGATTGAGATCCTCGCCACGTGCCGGCAGATAGATACCAGCGTTCAGAACCGCCAGGGCAACTGGACCATGCTGGTATTCGATGGCCGCGACGGTGTGTTCCATGTCCTCGACGTCGGTCACGTCGCCATCGAGCACGATGATACTGCCTGCAAGCGGAGCCGCCTCCGCCTGAAGAGCCAGTAGCTTGTCGTGGCTGCGGGCGGTAACGGCGACCTTGTAGCCCTCCTCGGCCAGCTTCAGCGCGAGCGCGCGGCCGATACCGGAACTGGCGCCGGTGATCCAGACGACTCCGTGTTCAGGACGTGCGATGAACGGGCTCATGGCTCTTCTCCTTGGATGGCGGCCGTCGAAATCACACGCTTGAACCGCGGCCCTCCGTAGCATTTTAGAGATAGCGCATCATTGTGGCCTCTTTCGGCCGTTTTGCCGATCGCTAGCCGAAATAGACGTCACCAGTCGGAGACTTTCAGTTTCAGCGAACGCTCCGCTGAACCAGGCCTCCCAAGTTGAATTTTGCCGAGTGAACAAAGAGCGAGGAACAGAATTTCTTGCCTATGCAGCCTTGTGAAGGGAAAAGACCGTTCTTACAGTAGTTGCGAACAGAAGGCAGATTCCATGAGCGTCCATCCGTCCGTCCTCGAAGCAATTGGCAATACGCCGCTGATCAAGCTCAAGGGCGCCTCCGAGGCGACGGGCTCGACCATTCTCGGCAAGGCAGAGTTTCTGAATCCCGGTCAATCGGTCAAGGATCGCGCCGCGCTCTACATCATCCGCGATGCGGAGCAAAAGGGACTGCTGAGGCCCGGCGGCGTCATCGTCGAGGGGACTGCCGGCAATACCGGCATCGGCCTGACGCTGGTTGCCAAGGCGCTTGGCTATCGCACGGTCATCGTCATTCCTGAAACCCAGAGCCAGGAAAAGAAAGACGCGCTGAAGCTGCTCGGCGCCGAGCTGGTCGAAGTTCCAGCCGTTCCTTACAAGAACCCGAACAACTATGTGAAGGTTTCCGGCCGGCTTGCCGAACAGCTGGCCAAGACCGAGCCGAACGGCGCGATCTGGGCAAACCAATTCGACAACGTCGCCAACCGCCAAGCACATATCGAGACGACCGCCAAGGAAATCTGGGACGATACGAATGGCAAGGTCGATGGCTTCATTTGCTCTGTCGGCTCCGGCGGTACGCTGGCGGGTGTGGCCATGGGCCTGCATGCCTTCAACAAGGGCATCAAGATCGGTATTGCCGATCCTGAAGGTGCCGCGCTCTACGAGTTCTACAAGAACGGCGAGCTGAAATCCTCGGGCTCCTCGATCACCGAGGGCATCGGCCAGGGCCGCGTGACGGCGAACCTCGAAGGCTTTACGCCTGATTACGCCTACCACATCACGGATGCGGAAGCCCTTCCCTATGTCTTCGATCTGGTCGAACATGAGGGCCTGTGCCTCGGCGGCTCTACAGCCATCAACATCGCCGGTGCAGTCCGCCTGGCGCGGGATCTCGGGCCTGGACATACGATCGTGACCATCCTGTGCGATTACGGCAATCGCTATCAGTCGAAGCTCTTCAATCGCGACTTCCTGAAATCCAAGGGACTGCCGCTGCCGTCCTACCTTGAAAAGCGGACGGATATTTCCGTCCCGTATGAAACCATAGCGTGATCCCATGACCGTAAATGCCCTCTATCGTGACGATTTCTATCTCTCGACCGCCGAAGCTGTGGTAACGGCGATCCACGAAGACGGGGGCATCGAGCTAGACCAGACCTGCTTCTACGCCACCTCGGGCGGGCAGCCGGGCGATACGGGCTTTCTTGAGCGCGGCGACGGTTCGAGGATCATGCTCGGCCAGACGAAGCACGGACCGATCAAGGATATCATCATCCACGTTCCGCTCGAGGGAGAACCGCTGCCCATCGTCGGCGAAAAGCTGGTGTTGCACGTCGACTGGCCGCGCCGCTACAAGCTCATGCGCATGCATACGGCCTGCCATCTGCTCTCAGTGGTCTGCTCCTACCCGATAACCGGTGCCGCGGTCGGCGAAGAGGAAAGCCGGGTCGACTTCGACATGAGCGAGACGATCGACAAGGACGAGGTGACGGCGCGCATGATGGCGCTGGTCAACGAGAACCATCCGGTTTTCGTCCAGTGGATCACCGACGAGGAACTGATTGCCAATCCCGGCATCGTCAAATCCAAGAATGTGCGACCGCCGATTGGCCTCGGTCGCGTTAGCCTTGTCTGCATTGGCGAAGGTTCCGCCGTTGACAGCCAGCCCTGCGGCGGCACACATGTGTCCGAGACGCAGGAGGTCGGAGCGATCTACATCGCCAAGATCGAGAAGAAGGGCAAGGAAAACCGCCGATTCCGCATTCGTTTCGGCGCCCCGGCCGACGAGAATTGACCGGGCCGGCGCCCGTCTCCATATCTCGACATCAAGACCAATAAACTACAGCAGGGAGAGATCATCATGGCAGCGGACAAGAGCCGTTTCGTCGTATCCGCCGAGTGGCTGCAAAGCGAGCTGGGTGCCAAGGACCTGCGCATTCTCGACGCGTCCTTCTATCTGCCGGCGCAGAAGCGCAATGCTGACGCCGAATATGCCAGTGGCCATATTCCGGGCGCCATCCGCTTCGATCAGGACAAGATAGCCGATCACTCCACCAATCTGGCACATATGGTCCCCTCGCCCGAATTCTTCGCGGCTGAAGTCGGCAGGCTCGGCATCAGCGAAACAGATCGCATCGTCGTCTATGACGGCCCGGGCATGTTTGCCTCCCCGCGCGTCTGGTGGCTGTTCCATATCGTCATGGGCGCGCCGAATGTTTTCGTCCTCGATGGCGGCCTGGATGGCTGGAAAGCCGAAGGACGGCCGCTGGAAACGGCGGTACCGACGTTCGAACCCGCAACATTCAAGCCGACGTTCAATGGTGGCCGTGTCGTCGCTCTGGACGAGATGCGCGGGATCGTCGACACCAGCTCGTCGCAGATCGCCGATGCCCGCGGCGCCGGCCGCTTTGCTGCAACCGAACCGGAACCGCGCGAAGGCATGCGTTCCGGCCATATGCCGGGTGCCAGGAGCCTGCCATCGGGCGTCTTCGCCACGAACGGCAAGTTCAAGTCCCTGCCGGAACTGCGTGAGACTATCGAGAAAGCGGGTATCGATCTTGAAAAGCCTGTCGTCACGACCTGCGGCTCGGGGATTACCGCCGCTATCATCACGCTGGCGCTCGAGTCCCTCGGCCACGGCAGCAACAGGCTTTATGACGGCTCCTGGTCGGAATGGGGAAGCCGCGCGGATACACCCATCGTCACCGGTCAAGATTGAGCAGCCAGATCGTGAAAACGCCTTCCTCGATCAAGGTCCATATCACCCGCCTGGAGATGACCGCGCCGCCCAAGACCAGCCTGGCGGTGCCCGTCAACATCCAGACGGCCATCATGCGTTCGCCCGGCATTCCGCTGCCGTTCTATCGCTATCTTTATCGTCAGGTTGGTGCGCGCTGGCACTGGGTGGATCGTCTTCGCCTCTCCGACGAAGAACTGGCCGCTGTACTCCATGACCAGCGCAACGATATCAGCGTGCTTTACGTCAATGGCGCTCCTGCAGGCTTCTTCGAGTATTTCCGTCAGGACGAGGAGACCATCGAGCTCAGCCATTTCGGCCTTATCGAACATGCGCTCGGCCTCGGCATCGGCAAGTGGTTCCTGCTCCAGTCGCTCTATGCCATCTGGTCGCTGAACCCGCAGCGCATCGTGACGACCACCAACGATCTCGATCATCCACGAGCGCTTCAGCTCTATCAGATGTTCGGTTTCTCGCCGATTTCCACGGGCAAGGGCATCGTCCGCCCCTTGAGCGACAAAGAGCTGCTGGAACTCGCCAAGAACGGCTAGAAGCAGGAATCGGGTGGCTTCCCATCGCGCTCCGGCGCATCACATGGCAGATCTCGAAAGGAGTTTTGCCATGCCTTCCATCGCTTTTGCAGCCATGCCGACATCCGACGCGGAAGTTCTCTGGGGTGGCGGCGCGGATGCCTATGGCCACCAGCCCGAAACCATGGTTTCAGACGGCCCGGGCCATCCCTGCCGGCATTGCCTGCGCAACATAGACGCCGGGGAGGAACTGTTTGTCTTCGCGTATCGTCCCTTCCCGGAATTGCAGCCCTATGCGGAGACTGGCCCGATCTTCCTGCACAAGACGCCCTGCAAGCGCTATGAGGCAAAAGAGGTCCTGCCGCCCGTGCTGGCGACAAGCCGGGATTTCATCGTTCGCGGTTATGGAAGGAATGATCGCATCGTCTACGGCACCGGCGCGGTGACGCCGACCGGAGATATTCCCGCCTATGCGGCATCGCTGCTGGAACGGCTCGATGTTGCCTATATCCACGTCCGCTCGGCGCGAAACAACTGCTATCAATGCCGGATCGACACAATCGAGACGCCGGCACATGTGGATGCCGGCTCTGGAATCTAACAGTGAGAGCGTGATGTCCTCCAAAAACCGCTGATACTTTCGGCATCACGCTCTATCTGATCGGTATCAGGCCACGTTGAGGATGCTCTCGGGAGCGATGGCCTCGTAACCCAGCGCTTCGGCCACCGGCTTGTTGGTGACGCGGCCCTTATGAACATTGAGGCCGTTGCGGAGGTGCTTGTCTTCCGCAATGGCGCGCAGGCCGCGATCCGCCAGAGCGAGACCATAATAAATGGTGGCGTTGTTCAAGGCATGCGCCGAGGTGACCGGAACCGCGCCCGGCATGTTGGCAACACAGTAGTGCACGACGCCATCGACCACATAGGTCGGGTCGGAATGCGTCGTCGCGTGCGAGGTCTCGAAACAGCCGCCCTGGTCGATGGCCACGTCGACGATGACAGACCCTTTTTTCATCCCAGACAGCATTTCGCGCGTGACCAGCTTCGGTGCGGCTGCACCGGGAATGAGGACAGCGCCGATGACGAGATCCGCGGAAAAAACTTCCTCTTCCAGCGCCTGAATGCTGGAATAGCGGGTGTGGACGCGGCCGTTGAAGATATCGTCCAGCTGGCGCAGGCGCGGCAGCGAGCGGTCGAGGATACTGACGTCGGCACCGAGGCCGGCCGCCATCTTGGCCGCGTGCAGGCCAACGACCCCGCCGCCGATGATGGTGACCTTGGCCGGCAGAACGCCCGGCACGCCGCCGAGCAGGATGCCGAGGCCGCCATTGGCCTTCTGCAGAGCCGTCGCCCCCGCCTGGATCGACAGGCGACCGGCAACTTCCGACATCGGCGCCAGCAATGGCAGGCCGCCGCGTTCGTCGGTCACGGTCTCGTAGGCGATGGCGGTCACACCGGAAGCAAGCAGGCCCTTGGTCTGTTCCGGATCCGGCGCCAGATGCAGATAGGTGTAGAGAAGCTGACCCTCACGGAGCTGGGCCCATTCGGAGGGCTGCGGCTCCTTGACCTTCACGATCATGTCGCACTTCTCGAAAATGTCCTTGGCGCTTGCGGCAATCTTGGCGCCGGCGGCAATATAGGCGTGATCGTCGGCGCCAATGCCGGCGCCGGCCTTCGTTTCGACCCAGACCTCATGGCCATGAGCGACATATTCGCGAACCGATGCCGGCGTCAGGCCGACGCGATATTCGTGATTCTTGATTTCCTTGGGGCAACCAACGCGCATTTCATTCCTCCTCGAATGCTTTTGCGTCTTCATTTTCTCCAACTGAAATCAGACCACCTCCGCTGTGCAATGTCCTTGCAAAGACAATTTGCGCTGCGGTCATTTTTCGTGATTTATTGCGTGCAAATCAGTTTTTTCGAAAGATCTTCGAATGTCCGACCTAGACGCCATAGATCATTCGATTCTGCGGATGTTGCAGCAGAATGCGCGCATCACCAACGCGGAGCTTGCCGAAAAGGTAGGCCTTTCTCCATCGGCCTGCTCGCGCCGGCTCGATATCCTCGAGAAAAGCGGCGTCATCGCCGGGTATCACGCACATCTCTCGCACAAGGCGCTGGATTACAAGATGATCGCCATCGTGCACATCTCGCTATCCGGTCAGTTCGCCAAAACGCTTTCGGAATTCGAGGCGGCGGTAAAGCGCTGCCCGAACGTGCTGGCCTGCTACCTCATGTCCGGCGAGTACGATTACATCTTGCGGGTCGCCACACGTGATCTGGAGGATTACGAGCGCATCCATCGTGACTGGCTGTCCGCCCTGCCCCATGTGGTGAAGATCAATTCGAGCTTTGCGTTGCGCGAAGTCATCGAGCGGCCGAATGTCGGTCTTTGATCTCAGTCAGCGCAGATCCAGCAGCAATGCGCGGTGATCAGAAACTTCCGGTTCTGCCACCGGATCGAAATCGATGACTTCGACATCTGATGTCACCAACATGTAATCGGCGAAGCGTGGCCGCTTGAGATAGTAGGATGTGCGCGTGTCGTCATGTCCCCGTAAGGTGACAAGATCGACAAGCCCCAGGCTACCGAGTATCTCGAAGGTCTCGCTGTCGGGCAGGACATTGAAATCGCCACAGACGACAAGCCGGTCGCCGTCCTGCTTCACCTGCCGGATCAGGTCCACCAATGCATTCGCCTGATGGCGGCGAGCGGGCGTGTCCCCTTTGCCTGCGGTATCGCGAAGGCCGTGCATCTGAGCGATGGTCATCGGGCAGCCGCGTTCGTAGTCGAAAAGGCGGATGCAATGGGCGTTGCGCGATCGCGGATGCGCGCCCCAGCCATCGGCAGAGAACTCGCCATGGACGAAACCTGCCGCCTGAGCAATGATCGGATAGGTCCTGCGCACAAAGGTCGCCAGTCCGAACTCCGAGAAGACTCGGCGTTCACCATCGAAGAGGTCCCCCCGCGCGACCGGTAGGAAAAATGCGTCGTGATCCGGCAACGCAGCCTTAAGCTCATCAAACAGGTTGGCGCGCTGTGAAAGCTCCACGCCGTGGTCGCGATAGATGAGCCAGTCGGAGTTGGTGTCGTGGGCACGGACCACTTCCTGAACGCACAAAACATCGGCATCGACATCAACGAGATAGGGTATCAGCGGCTCATGCAACTGACCGCCCCAAGCATTCAAAGAAACGATCCGCAAAGTCGTGTTCCCTCAGTATCCGGCCACCGGTCGCAGCCGAGCCGTCCAGTTTTCGAAAATCCACCAAATCCGCGCGCCCTCCAGGGTTCGGCACCGGAATTCGGTGCCGATTCGGGACGACCGCCTACAATTTTAGCGGTTACTCTAAGAATCCCTCAATGCCTGCATGTTATCCAGAAGGGGAAAAACATGTATGAGCCGGGATTAACATCATGCAGTTCTCTTCGAAATCTCTCGTCCAAGGCAATCTGAAAATCAAGACACGAGGTTCGCCGCGCCACCATGCCCGGCTGATGGGACAGGTTCGGTATTTCACCAAACTCGTCGCCGGCCGCGTCGTCGATATTTCCACCAGCGGGATCGCACTCGATCTACAATCTCCGCTCTATGCGGCAGCCGGCAGTAAGGTTCGCGTCGAGTGTGATGATATCGGCCTGCTGGATGGCTTCGTGCGCTGGGCTCACAATGGCCGCATCGGCATCGAATTCGACCGCTCGTCCAATGCATCGGCAAAGGTCGCTTCCTATTTTCGCTTTTTCCACAAGGACATAAAGCCGGTTTTGAAACGCTGATCAAAAGTTCACGCTTGCGGACTCACAACCACAATAAGCCTGTCACATTCCTGGTGCACACCTTCGCAAATCGTCCTAATCTCCGCTCGCCCGAGAGATGATCGACGGACAAAGCCCTATCGTTGAAGGAGTGTTTCATGTCTTCCATTCTGGATTTGCCCAGCATGTCGCGCCGTTCCCTGCTGCAAGGCCTCAGCGCCACGGCGGCGCTGATCGTGCTGCATCCTTTCGCCGCGCGCGCTGCCGGCAACCAGGCGCATCTGCGTCTCATGGAAACCACCGACATCCACGTCAACGTCTTCCCTTACGACTACTATGCCGACAAGCCGAACGACACGATGGGCCTGACGCGTACCGCGACGATCATCGACAATATCCGCGCCGAAGCCACCAACTCGCTCCTCATCGACAATGGCGACGTGCTGCAGGGCAACCCGATGGGCGACTACATGGCCTATCAGCACGGCATGAAGGACGGCGACGTCCATCCCGTCATCAAGGCGATGAATACGCTCGGCTATTCCGTGGGAACGCTCGGCAACCACGAATTCAACTATGGCCTGGACTTCATGTTCAAGGTGCTGGCCGGCGCGAACTTCCCGTTCGTCTGCGCCAACCTCACCAAGGGCCAGCTGGCCTCCGACCCGACGAAGGACGACCTGTTCTTCAAGCCGTACCTGATCCTCGAAAAGAAGATCAAGGACGGCTCCGGCAATGAAAGCCCGATCAAGATCGGTTTCATCGGCTTCGTGCCGCCGCAGATCATGCTCTGGGACATCAAGAATCTCGAAGGCAAGGCGCAGACGCGCGATATCGTCGAAGCCGCCAAGGCTTGGGTGCCGGTCATGAAGGCCGAAGGCGCCGACATCGTCATCGCGCTCTCGCATTCCGGTATCGATGGCAGCGGCCCGAGCGAGAAGATGGAAAATGCCTCGCTCTACGTCGCCGCGGTCGATGGCATCGATGCCGTCTTCACCGGCCACCAGCATCTCGTCTTCCCCGGTCCGAAGACCTGGGACGGCATCAAGGATGCCGATCCGGTCAAGGGTACGCTGCATGGAAAGCCTGCGGTCATGGCCGGCTTCTGGGGCTCGCATCTCGGCCTGATCGACCTGCTGCTCGAGAAGGACGGCAAGAGCTGGAAGATCGTCGACTTCACCTCCGAAGCACGGCCGATCTACCACCGCGACGACAAGAAGAAGGTCATAGCCGACGTCGCCGACAAGAAGGAAGTCGTCGAAGCCGCGAAGGCCGAGCACGAGGCGACACTGGCTTACGTCCGCACGCCGGTCGGCAAGACGTCCGCGCCGCTCTACTCCTACTTCGCGCTGGTCGCTGACGATCCGTCTGTACAGATCGTCAGCCAGGCTCAGGTCTGGTACATCAAGGAGATGCTGAAGGAGACGCAGTACAAGGATCTGCCGATCCTTTCGGCTGCGGCGCCCTTCAAGTGCGGCGGTCGCAACGGCGCCGACTACTATACGGACGTTCCCGCCGGCGATATTGCCATCAAGAACGTCGCCGACCTCTACCTCTACCCGAATACGGTGCAGGCCGTCGTCATCAACGGCGCGCAGGTCAAGAACTGGCTGGAGATGTCGGCCGCCATGTTCAATCAGGTCAAGCCGGGCGCCAAAGATGCCGATATCATCAACAACAGCTTCCCATCCTACAACTTCGACGTCATCGACGGCGTGACGTACCAGATCGACGTCTCTCAGCCGCGCCGCTTCAGCGATGACGGCAAGCTGCTGAATGCCGATTCAAACCGCATCCAGAATTTGCAGTTCGACGGCAAGCCGATCGATCCCGCGCAGAAGTTCGTCGTCGTCACCAACAACTACCGTGCCGGCGGCGGCGGCAATTTCCCGGAAATCGGCGTCGACAAGGTCATCTACCAGGCACCGGATACCAACCGCGACGTCATCGTGCGCTATGTTCACGACCAGGGCACGATCAACCCGACCGCCGACGGCAACTGGACCTTCAAGCCGCTGCCTGGCACGACCGTCGTCTTCCAGAGCTCGCCGAAAGCCAAGGATTTCCTTGGCCAGGTCAAGAGCGTGAAGATCGAAGATGTCGGCGACGGCACGGACGGTTTCCGCAACTACCGCCTGGTGCTCTAGGGCCGGATGATTTTAGGTCGACTCGACCTAAAATTTGAATCCGCTCTAAAATCAAAGAAGTAGAGCATGATGTCGTCCGAAAACCGCTTACACTTTTCGGCATCATGCTCTAAGCCCGCAACGAAACGCCCTCTCCCCCTTGCGAGGAGAGGGCTTTCACTCAGCGGCCAAACGCTTTTCTTCAGGATTAAACATCTCGACCGCCGCCTTGAAATCCGCCTGATTCGGGCATTGCGACAGGCGTGAACGGAAGGCTTCGATCATCCAGGCCGCCGCTGGACCTGGCGGATTATCGAGCTTGCGGATCGCATAGATCGGATATTCGCTCTGATCATAGGCATCGAGAGGCAGCGGCACGAGCCGGCCTTTCTGCAAATCTTCCATGATGAAGGATGCCGGCAGCCCGCCCCAGCCGAGACCGCCTCTGATCAGCTGATGCTTGGTGGCGATATCGCTGACGCGCCAGGTCTTGTAGGACAGGACGTTGAAATCCTTGCCGTTGGTGAGGCTTGAGGCATCGGTGACGACAAGCTGAACCTCTTCGCGCACATCGGCCAGCGTCAGCGGCCTTCCGATCTGCGCCAGCGGATGCGTCGGCGCGGCGACCGGCATCATGAAGGAATGGCCGATGCGCTCGATGGCCAGCGCATCATCCTGCTTTACGACCGCGCCGCCGATACCGATGGTCGACTTGCCGCTTGCGACAAGCTCCATCATCGTGCCAAGCTCGCCGGTATCGAGACGCAGCGAAACGTAAGGGAAGCGATCACGGAATTCGCGCAGCACCTCCACTGTCGCATGGACGGGCACCATGACGCTGATGGCGACGGCCACTTCTGCCTCGAGCCCGGTCTTCAAACCTTTCACCCTGGCGCGCATCACCTGCAGATCCGATAGGATGCGGCGCGCATCCTCCAGCATCACCCGGCCTGCATCCGTCAGCTTCGGCTGGCGTGAGCCGGAGCGCTCGAAGAGCGGCATTTCCAGCTGGGCTTCCAGATTGGCGATCGTGTAGCTGATAACCGATTGCGCCCGATTGAGCACGCGCGACGCCGCGGAAAAGCTGCCGGACTCTGCAACAGTCAGAAACACCTGCAACTGGTCAAGGGTGGGATTGGGAAGCATCTGCCATCCATTCTATCGATAATTACAATCCATATTATCACAGTTTTTCTCGATAGCACTGAGGACTTATCTATGAACCCGAACGAGATCGGACTCTCCCAGCCGATTTTCGCAACCCATTGAAAAGGAAAACGGATATGTCCTCCATTCTGCTTCTGACCTCCAGCCCGCGTCCGGACTCGCTCTCCTCCAAGATCGCCGTCGAGCTGGCGGAGAAGATCAAGGCCAACAATCCGGGCAAGACGCTCGTCAAGCGCGACCTCGCAGCCGACAACCTGCCGCACATCGACGGCCCTTTCACTGCCGCCATTCGTACGCCGGCCGATGCCCGCACGCCCGAACAGCAGGAACTCGTCAAGGTTTCCGACGCGCTGGTTGACGAGCTGCTCGCAGCCGACACTGTCGTCATCGGCACCGGCCTCATCAACTTCAACATCTATTCGTCGCTGAAGACCTGGATCGACAACGTCGCTCGCGCCGGCCGTACCTTCACCTACACCGAAACCGGCCCGAAGGGTCTGGCAACCGGCAAGAAGGCCTACATCGTGCTCGCTTCCGGCGGCGTCTACTCCGAAGGCCCGGCTGCTCCGCTGAACCACGCCGTTCCCTACCTGAAGTCGGTTCTGGCCTTCATCGGCATCACCGATGTAGAGACGGTCTATGTGGAAGGCGTCGCCTTTGGTCCGGAAGCTGCCGAAAAGGCTATCGGCGCCGCTCAGGCCCGCGCTTCCGAGCTGGCCCTCGCCGCTTAATCAACAGCATTATTCCGATAATGGCAGGCGGCCGGTTCCAACCGGCCGCTTTGCTATTTTGCCTGTGGCAGTGCTTTCACGAACTGCTTCACCGTCTCCAGAACTTCGTTGGAAAGCGCCTCGTCATTCGCCACGCGTGCAAGGCCGAGCGCGCCGGTCATGAGACAGGAGGCGATAATTGCCTTGTGCCTGGCTTCGGCGGTCTCAGGCTCAGGCATACGCGCCGTCATGGTCTCGAAATTCCTTCGCAAGCCTTCAGTCGCCACTGCGCGAACCGCATCGCTGCTCCGCGCCATATCGGCCGTCAGCGCCGCATAGGCGCAGCCCTCGCCGCAATGATCCCGGTGACGTTCGCTAAGGTAGCCGTCGACATAGTCGTTCAACGATATGCTTTCGGGGGCAATTCCCTGCTCCTCCTGCTGCCGCCGCCACGATCCGATTGCCGATTCCATGGCTTCCGCCACAAGTTCGTCACGGGAGCCGAAATGCTTGTAGAAGCCACCGACTGTCAGACCCGCCTCCTTCATCAGATCGGCGACGCCAATTCCTTCCAATCCTTCCTCACGCAGACGCTTGGCAGCGAGTTTGACGATGCGTTCATGCGTCTTCTGCTTTTCCAGTTGCGAGCGGCCCATCGAAAATCCTTTCGTGCCCGGCTTGACAAAATGGATTACGATCATAATCCTTATAGATAACGATCATAATCCAGATCGTGACGAAAGCCAACAGGAGCTACGAACATGCGTCTCAAGAACAAGGTCGCCGTCATCACTGGCGGAAACAGCGGTATCGGGCTTGCCACAGCCCGCCTCTTCCTCGCCGAAGGCGCCAAGGTGGCCATAACGGGCCGCAACGCGAAAACACTGGCTGCAGCGGCAGAAGAACTCGGCGATGGCGTCCTGGCATTGCAGGCAGACACGACCGACATCCCGGCGATGGAAAAGGCATTTGCCGAGGCCGCCGAAAAGCTTGGAAAATTCGATGTCGTCTTCGCCAACGCCGGAATTGCCGGAGAAACCCCACTCGGCAAGACCACGCTTGAGCAGTTCGAAACCATCGTGCGCATCAATTTCACCGGCGTCTTCTTCACCGTGCAAGCGGCTTTGCCGCACCTGAACGACGGCGGTTCGGTGATCCTCAACGGCTCGGTCCATGCCGTCCTCGGCATCCCCGGCGCTTCGGCCTATGCCGGCACCAAGGGCGCCGTTCGCGCCATGACGCGCAATCTCGCGTCCGAACTTGCACCGCGCGGCATCCGCGTCAACCAGGTGACGCCTGGCGCCACCAAGACGCCGATCTGGGATCCACGCGCCGCCACGCCGGAAGCTTTGGACGCGCTGCAGACCCGCTATGGCAATATGAGCCCGCTTGGCCGCATGAGCGAAGCCGACGAGATCGCCAAGGCTGCGCTCTATTTCGCCTCCGACGATTCCGCCAACGTTACGGCCATCGAAATCACGGTTGACGGCGGCGCCATCAACGCTCCATCCGGCGCAAAAATGTTTCGCGCGGCTTGAGCGCGAGCGAAAATACAACCAGCCATCGATTTGAATGAGTATTATGGGCCGCCAAAGCCATTGCGAGAGGCGGCCCTGCGATCAGGCGGGCACGAAAGAAACCCGCTGACAATCAGACCTGGCGAACCTTTTCGCCATCGCCAAACAGAGACGGGCCGTTCTGATCGATGATCTGCTGCGCCTTGCGGAAGGTCGATTCCACGGCATCGTCCGATGAGGTGAACACATCGGCGCGGATGAAATTGCGCACCAGTATCTCGCCGTTCACGTCCTTCTCGATCCGCCCCATGAGGCGGAACTGGTTACCCTCGCGCTGCGGGGTCGCATGGATCGTGCAGCCAGCATGAACCTGCGGCTCTGCGCTCACCGTAGAGCCGCCGGATTTCTCAGCACCCGGCTGTGCCGCGCCACCGGTGAAAATCGAGATGATATTTGAAATGAACGAAGCCATGGATCGCCTTTAGCATGAAGGTTGCAGGCTCGCAAAGTCAAATGATCAGGTTTGCCAGGATCTCGTTTTCGGTGATGTCCTCATAGCCCATGCCGGAGCTTTCGAAATTGGCGATAAGCTGTTTGAAATTATCCGGATTCTTCGTCTCGATGCCGATCAGAATGGAGCCGAAGTTGCGGGCACTCTTCTTCAGATATTCGAAACGGGAGATGTCATCCTCGGGGCCGAGCATGTTGAGGAAATCGCGAAGCGCGCCGGGGCGTTGCGCCAGACGCAGGATGAAGTATTTCTTCAAGCCCGCGTAGCGCATGGCGCGCTCCTTGACATCGGGCAGACGCTCGAAATCAAAATTGCCGCCGGAGACGACGGCAACGATCGTTTTGCCGCGAATGCTGTCGCGGTCGAGCTTTTCCAGCGCCGTGATGGCCAGCGCGCCGGCCGGCTCCAGCACCACGCCCTCGACATTCAGCATATCGGTGATCGTGACGCAGATGGCGTTTTCCTCGATGAGCTGGACCTGGTCGGCCGAAAAGCCCTTCAGGGCGGCGAAATTCAAATCGCCGATACGCCCGACGGCGGCGCCATCGACGAAATTGTCCACCTTGGTCAGCGTAACGACCTGCCCTGCCTCGATACTGCGGCGCAGGCTGGGCGCGCCGGCGGGTTCAGCGAAGGTAAACGCATCGCGGGCAACCATGTCGGCAAAATAGCCGGTGATCCCTGCTGCAAGACCGCCGCCGCCGACGGGCAGAAGGATGCGATCGGCTACGACGCCATCTGGCAATTGTTCTGCGATTTCGGCCGCAACGGTCGCCTGCCCTTCGATGATATCGGTATGATCGAAAGGCGGCACCATGACGCCGTCAATACGCTCAACATGCTCGCGCGCCGCCTGATAGCATTGATCGAAGAAATCGCCGAAGAGCTTTATGGTGATGAACTCGCCGCCGAAGATGCGGGTCTTGTCGATCTTCTGCTGCGGCGTGGTGACGGGCATGTAGACCACGCCCGGCACGCCGAAATGGCGGCAGACGAAAGCAAAGCCCTGGGCGTGATTGCCGGCGGATGCGCAAACGAAGGTCTTCCCCGTGCCACCCTCGGCAATCACCTTGCGGAAAAAATTGAAGGCGCCGCGGATCTTATAGGAACGCACCGGCGTCAGATCTTCGCGCTTCAGCCAGATATCGGCGCCATAACGGGCAGAGAGGTGCTCGTTCAGCTGCAGCGGCGTTGCGGGAAAAAGGCCACGCATGGCCTCGGTTGCTTCGAGAACAGTCTGTTTGTCCACGGCTTATCCGTCCTTCTTCAATAAGCCCCCGCTATGACACAGGAAACATGACCAAAGAAAGCCTGTTTATACCGCTTTCGGACCTGCGAGCGCGATATAGCTGCCACTTACGAGCAGTTAACTATTTATGCCTCTGACAGCGGAAATCCTAAAATCTGCGAGTTGACAGCAAAGCTCCCCCTGCGTCCAATATGACACAGCCATCATGATGATGGTCAGAGGCCCGCCCCAACACCGATCCGTCGGCGCAGGCGGGCTTCGCCTGAGCCTATCCAACGCCTTCAGGAGCCGCTGCGGCGTCATGGGATATAAATAGGCGTGCTGCTGGCATATAACTCAGCTCGTCTTGAAAAACATTTCCTTGACTGAATCGCTCAAGTGCTTGAAGGGAAAAAGCACGCGGACGTGGCGAAACTGGTAGACGCAAGGGACTTAAAATCCCTCGACCTTTGGTTGTACGGGTTCGACCCCCGTCGTCCGCACCAAAATCGAATTCCACTGTTATGGAATCGATAAAGGCGCAGCTTTCGCCGCGCCTCTCTCATCAATATGCAGAATTCGAATTAGGCCGTCAGCTTGGCAGCAATCTTGGCGACGTGGGCGCCCTGGTATTTTGCTGCTTCCAGCTCGATTTCCGAAGGCTGGCGCGAGCCGTCGCCGTTGGTGATCGTGGAGGCGCCGTAGGGCGAGCCGCCCTTGACTTCTTCCGTGCCCATCTGGCCCTGGAAGGCATAGGGAAGGCCGACGACGGCCATGCCGTGGTGCAAAAGGGTCGGAATGAAGCCGAGGATGGTGGATTCCTGGCCGCCGTGCTGCGTGGCGGACGAGGTGAAGACCGAGCCGACCTTGCCGACAAGCTTGCCGTTGAACCAGAGGCCACCGGTCTGATCCCAGAAATTGCGCATCTGCGAGGCGACTGTGCCGAAACGCGTGCCAGCGCCGACGATGATCGCATCGTATTCCGCCAGTTCGTCCGGCGTTGCGATCGGAGCTTCCTGATCGAGCTTGAAATAGGAAGCCTTCGCGACTTCTTCCGGCACGAGTTCCGGCACCCGCTTGACGGTGACGTCTGCACCTGCGGACTTTGCGCCTTCTGCGACGGCATAGGCCATCTTCTCGATGTGACCGTAAGCGGAGTAGTAGAGAACCAGAACCTTAGCCATGAGAACGTCTCCTGTTTGCTAGACGCGTTAAGTGTTGCATTCGGTTTTATCAGCGATGCGAAGGCGGAGCAGCCCCCATGCTCAGAACGCACTGTTCATTCTGCGTAGACGAAAATTCATTTGCAACATCTTGCAATGACTTCCGTCGACACGAAAACGACCGTTTGCATTCGCCGCAAACAGCGCTACCTATTCAAAACCTTTTCTGTGAACGCGCGGTGCGCGCTTTTTCCTGGATGTCTCCATGTCAAACGAAACCATTGTCACAGCCGCCATGCTGGCCATCGGCGACGAACTGCTCTCCGGTCGCACCAAGGACAAGAATATCGGCCATCTCGCCGATGTATTGCTGCTAGCTGGCATCGACCTGAAGGAAGTTCGCATCGTGGCCGACGAGGAAGATGCGATCGTATCTGCGCTCAACGCCTTGCGCGGCCAATATGATTACGTGTTCACCTCGGGCGGCATCGGCCCTACTCATGACGATATCACCGCCGATGCCATCGCCAAGGCGTTCGGCGTGGCTTGCGAGCATGACGCCGAAGCCATGCGGATCATGGGCGAAATGTATGCGCGACGCGAGATGGAATTCACCGAAGCCCGTCAGCGCATGGCGCGCATGCCCGTGGGATCGAAGCATATCGCCAACCCGGTTTCGACGGCTCCCGGTTTCAACATCGGCAACGTCTATGTCATGGCCGGCGTGCCACAGGTTTTCCAGGCGATGCTCGACAACGTCATCCCGACGCTCCGGACCGGGGCTCACGTTCTGTCGACCGCTATCTCCTGCCCCTATGGCGAAGGCGAAATCGGCACACCGCTCGGCCTCATCCAGAAGGCCCATCCGGATACCAGCATCGGCTCCTATCCCCGCTATGTCGGCCAGTTCTTCTCGACGGAGATCGTCGTGAGAGGCCGTTCGGCTGAGTTGGTTGAAAATGTCGCAGCCGAAGTACGCGCGATGATCGAAACCATCCGACAGTCGAAAGCCAAGGAAAATCAGTCCGCTGAGGCGTAACGTTCAACGACGACGTGCATTTTGTTGGGGAACCGAAACGATCTCGGCGCATTATTCTGAAGCGGAATGCTGATATAATGTAGCGATCCAACCCTTCCGCGTGGGAGATCACGTCATGTCCTATAAAACCATTGTGACCGTCCTCGACAATCCCGACAATACGCGGGTCGCCGCCGACTTTGCGGCCGCCTTCGCCAAGGAGCACGGCTCCCATCTTGTCGGCCTGCATGCGGAAGTCATCTCGACCGTGCCACTTGTGGCACCGATGGAAATCCCGGACCCCGTGGCCGTGCAGGCGCTTCAGGATGTCGTTCACAATCAGGCGATCGAGATCGAGCGACTATTCCGCACCAAGATGGAGAATGCCGGCGTCGACTATGAGTGGCACAGCTTCGCCAGCACCGTTGGTTACGGCACCGAGCCCTTGGTCGAAACAGCCCGCAGCGCCGATCTGCTGCTGGCCGTGCAACCCGATCCATCGAAATATTCCGATACCCAGGTCGATGTCGAAACGTTCCTGTTCGACAGCGGCCGACCGGTGTTGCTCATCCCCTATATTCTGAAGGAACCGAAGCCGATCCGCCGTGTGCTGATCGCCTGGAACGGCTCGAAGGAGGCGGCGCGCGCCACCTTCGATGCGCTGCCCTTCCTGAAAGCTGCCGATTCCGTCGAGATACTCTCGGTCAGCACGTCCGAGAAGGAAACGCATCCGTCGAAGGAAAGCGGCGTTCAGATCGCGGCAGCCCTCACGCGTCACGGTGTCCGCGCCAAATTCGAAACTGCCGCCTGCTCCGGCAAGTCGACGCCATCGCAAGTGATCGAAAACCGTCTTGCCGATGATAGCATCGATCTTCTGGTCATGGGCGCATATACCCATTCCTGGCTCTGGCAGATGATCTTCGGCGGCACGACGCGTACCTTGCTGCAATCCATGACGGCAATGACGCTTCTGGCGCGCTGATCGCTCAAAGACGTGGAAATCATGAGGTTCCGGCGGGAATCTGCACCACCCCGTTGCCCCGCTGCTATTGCCTTTTGACGGTAAATCCAGCAGAAAGCAGCGACCGATGACAGAATTCCCGCCAGGGAACCGTTCGCGCGGTCCATGGAACATGATCCCGAAAAGCCGGTGCTTTTCCCTGATGCGATCCTGTTCAAGTCGATAGCAGCGAATCGCGTTCCGGATTTGGTTCATGGTCCGCGCCCGCCGCGGGGTCTGCTCAGGGTCGCCGGCGCGCCGGTGCGTCGTCATTCCATGCCCCGGAGCCTGTAATCATGTCCCTCCCCGATAAAGCCTTTCCCGTATCCTGGGATCAGTTCCATCGCGATGCCCGCGCACTTGCCTGGCGGCTTGCCGGCCTCAATCGCGAATTCAAGGCAATCGTCTGTATCACCCGCGGCGGCCTCGTGCCGGCCGCCATTATCTCGCGCGAGCTCAACATCCGCCTGATCGATACCGTCTGCATCGCCTCCTACCACGACTATTCGGAGCAAGGTCAGATGAACCTGCTCAAGGGCATCGCCCCGGAACTGTCCGCCGATGGCGGCGAAGGCGTGCTTGTGGTCGATGACCTCACCGACACGGGCAAAACGGCGCTCGAAGTTCGAGCCATGCTGCCCAAGGCGCATTTCGCCTGCGTCTACGCCAAGCCGACCGGCGTTCCCACAATCGACACCTTCATCACCGAAGTCAGCCAGGACACGTGGATCTACTTCCCCTGGGACATGGGCTTCACCTATCAGGAGCCGATCGCCAAGGGTCATCGCGGCTGAGCCACAGCGGTTTCGCCGCGAATCACTGCTGATTCCATCCAGGGCGTCAAAGCAAACTGAAACAGTCATAATAGAGGTGGGCGCTGCGGCGCCCACTATATTTAGTGGGTGGCGAACAACGAGAATGCGTGGGATTCAAGGCGTTCCGCACGAATCATAAAGCACGACGGCATGCTTTTGCCTCGCTGCCAATGGCTTCAAGGCCACGGTCACAATTTTGTCGTTTTTGACTCCTGCGGTGATGCCTTTCCCATCATCAGTCGTCGCAACAAGGGCGAGCATCTCCCCTCAAGCCGTTGAATCTTTTACCCTCCTGACGTTTCCCCAATTTCCACAGGTAAGCCCACAAGATATTGTGGTTAACAATCCGTCTCAAACCACCCCTTGACGGACTCATGTCTTTCAAAGTTAATGGACGACGTTGCGGCGGCGACTGAACCAGGCGGTTTTACGAGGGCTGGTTCTCACTTTGAAATCGGATTTGGATTCAGGGCGATACACTCTCAGCAGTGGACGCCGCGGGGATTTTTGTGCCGATGTCGATGCTGCCGAAAAATTGGATGCGGGGACTGGCGGCAATAAGCTGTTAATACTATATTTAGTGTTTGCAGCCACCATCACCACAAGATACAGGAGCCCATCTCCGGATGACATCTCCTGTCAGATAGCGGATTGAAAGCTGGCTGTGCGTTGAATTCGCCATGCCGGAATGAGAATTTTTGCGCCCTGCTTCCAAGCGGGCGCGCACCAACGAATGAGGATCGGGACCATGCGCATCGAACGTCGTTTCACGAAGGCCGGCCAATCGCCCTACGCGGATATTGAATTCCGCAAGGCGACCAGCGAGATCAAGAACCCGGATGGTTCGATCGTGTTCCGCCTCGAAAACATCGACGTTCCCGCGCAATTCTCGCAGGTTGCAGCCGACATTCTCGCGCAGAAGTACTTCCGCAAGGCTGGCGTGCCCGCCAAGCTGAAGAAGGTCGAAGAAAACGACGTTCCATCCTTCCTGTGGCGCTCCATTCCCGATGATGCCGCCATGAAGGATCTGGCGAAGGAAAAGCAGACCGGCTCCGAAACCGATGCCCGTCAGGTTTTCGATCGCCTTGCCGGCACCTGGACCTATTGGGGTTGGAAGGGCGGCTACTTCTCTTCCGAAGAAGACGCCTCCGCCTTCTGTGACGAACTTGCCTACATGCTCGCCACCCAGCGCGTCGCCCCGAATTCGCCGCAGTGGTTCAACACCGGCATGCACTGGGCCTATGGCATCGATGGCCCCGGCCAGGGCCACTATTACGTCGACCCCTTCACCGGCAAGCTCACCAAGTCCAAGTCGGCCTATGAGCATCCGCAGCCGCATGCCTGCTTCATCCAGTCCGTCGAGGACGACCTCGTCAACGAGGGCGGGATCATGGATCTCTGGGTTCGCGAAGCCCGCCTGTTCAAATACGGCTCCGGCACCGGCTCGAATTTCTCGATGCTGCGCGGCGAAGGCGAGAAGCTTTCCGGCGGCGGCCGTTCTTCCGGCCTGATGAGCTTCCTCAAGATCGGCGACCGCGCCGCCGGCGCCATCAAGTCGGGCGGCACGACCCGCCGCGCCGCCAAGATGGTCGTTGTCGACATTGATCATCCTGACATCGAGGACTACATCAACTGGAAGGTCAAGGAAGAGCAGAAGGTTGCAGCTCTCGTTACCGGCTCGAAGATTGTCGCCAAGCATCTGAAGGCGATCATGAAGGCGACCGTCAATTGCGAAGGCGATAATGACGATTGCTTCGACCCAGCCAAGAACCCTGCCCTGAAGCGCGAAATCCGCGCGGCAAAGAAGGATCAGGTTCCGGAAAACTACGTCCAGCGCGTCATCCAGTTCGCCCGCCAGGGCTATAAGGATCTCGAATTCAAGACCTACGACACGGATTGGGATTCGGAAGCCTATCTCACCGTATCGGGCCAGAACTCGAACAACTCGGTCTCCATCAAGGACGACTTCCTGCGCGCCGTCGAGAACGATGGCGACTGGAACCTGACCGCCCGCAAGGACGGCAAGGTCATCAAGACGCTGAAGGCCCGCGATCTCTGGGAATCCATTTCCTACGCCGCCTGGGCATCGGCCGATCCAGGCCTGCATTTCAACACGACGATGAACGACTGGCACACCAGCCCGGCTGCCGGCCCGATCCGCGCATCCAATCCGTGCTCGGAATACATGTTCCTCGACGACACGGCCTGCAATCTCGCCTCGCTGAACCTGATGACCTTCAAGGACGCGGCAACCAAGCGCATCAACATCGCCGATTACGAGCATGCCGTCCGCCTCTGGACCGTCGTTCTCGAAGTCTCCGTGATGATGGCGCAGTTCCCTTCGCGCCGCATTGCCGAGCTTTCTTACGAATACCGCACGCTCGGCCTTGGCTACGCCAATATCGGCGGCCTGCTGATGTCGTCGGGCATTCCCTATGACAGCGATGAAGCCCGCGCCATCGCGGGCTCGCTGACCGCGATCATGACCGGCGTTTCCTATGCGACCTCGGCTGAAATGGCGTCCGAACTCGGAACGTTCCCGATGTTCCAGCCGAACCGCGAAAACATGCTGCGCGTCATCCGCAACCATCGCCGCGCCGCCTATGGCGAGACCTCCGGCTATGAGGGCTTGTCGGTCAATCCGGTGGCGCTGATCCACTCCGAAAACCCGGACCAGGATCTCGTCGCTCATGCCAAGGCCGCCTGGGACAAGGCGCTGGAGCTCGGCGAAAAGCACGGCTACCGCAATGCCCAGGCCACCGTTATCGCACCGACCGGCACGATCGGCCTCGTCATGGATTGCGACACGACCGGTATCGAACCTGACTTCGCTCTGGTGAAATTCAAGAAGCTCGCCGGCGGCGGCTACTTCAAGATCATCAACCGCGCCGTTCCGGAAGCGCTCCGCACGCTCGGCTATTCCGAAAGCCAGATCGCCGAGATCGAAGCCTATGCCGTCGGCCACGGCAACCTGAACCAGGCCCCGGCCATCAACCCGTCGACGCTGAAGGCCAAGGGCTTCACGGCCGAGAAGGTCGATGCCGTCAACGCCGCTCTGAAGAGCGCCTTCGACATCAAGTTCGTCTTCAACCAGTGGACGCTCGGCGCCGACTTCCTGAAGGGCACGCTGAAGGTATCCGACGAGCAGATGGCCGATATGAGCTTCAACCTGCTCGACCATCTCGGCTTCTCCAAGAAGGACATCGAAGCCGCCAACATCCACGTCTGTGGTGCGATGACGCTGGAAGGCGCACCGTTCCTCAAGAACGAGCACCTCGCCGTCTTCGATTGCGCCAATCCCTGCGGCAAGATCGGCAAGCGCTACCTATCGGTCGAAAGCCACATCCGCATGATGGCGGCTGCCCAACCGTTCATCTCGGGTGCGATTTCCAAGACGATCAACATGGCGAACGAAGCCACCGTCGAGGATTGCAAGAACGCCTACATGCTTTCCTGGAAGCTCGGCCTCAAGGCCAACGCCCTTTATCGCGACGGCTCCAAGCTCAGCCAGCCGCTGAATGCTTCGCTGATCGAAGACGATAGCGACGAGGATGCGCTGGAAGAATTCCTGCAGGCTCCGGCTGCCGCACAGGCCGTCACCATCACCGAGAAGATCGTCGAGCGCGTGATCGAAAAGGTTATCCGCACGCAGGAAAAGCTGCCGGGCCGCCGCAAGGGTTACACCCAGAAGGCCAAGATCGGCGGTCACACGATCTTCCTGCGCACCGGCGAATATGACGACGGCCGCCTCGGCGAAATCTTCCTTGACATGAACAAGGAAGGCTCGGCACTGCGCGCCTTCATCAACAACTTCGCGATCTCCGTCTCGCTTGGCCTCCAGTATGGCGTGCCGCTCGAGGAATATGTCGACGCCTTCACCTTCACCAAGTTCGAGCCGGCCGGCATCGTCACCGGTAACGACGCGATCAAGAACGCCACCTCGATCCTCGACTACGTATTCCGCGAACTGGCGATCTCCTATCTCGGCCGTCACGATCTCGCTCATGTCGACACTTCGGACTTCAACAACACGGCGCTTGGTCGCGGCGTGTCCGAAGGCAAGGCCGATGTCGTCTCCAAGGGCCTGACCCGCGGCTACAAGCCGACGCTGGTTCCGAGCTCGGGCGATCGTCCGGCAGCGGACGTCAAGGGCGCGGCTACTGCGGCTCCGGCCCGGGCGGCATCGCTCGGCACCGTAACGGCTTTTGCCGGCAACACGGTACGCAAGCTGGAGCCGACCAGCTCCGTCTCGACCTCCGAAGTCGTCGCCTTCAAGCGCGACTACGAGGAGCGCGCCAAGGAACTGGCCGAAGAGATCGCGGAAGAGCAAGTTAGCGAAGCCACTGAGGCCACCGGCCTCTTCACCGACAAGGCTGCAAGCGACGCGGCAACGGCCAAGACGGACGCCAAGAAACTGGAATCCGAACGCCGCGCCCGCTCCATCATGCAGGGCTACACGGGCAACATGTGCACCGAGTGCCAGAACTTCACGATGGTACGCAACGGCACCTGCGAGAAGTGCGACACCTGCGGCGCAACAAGCGGCTGCAGCTGAGACTTCAACCGCTCACAGGGCACGTTGAAGCGAGAAGCCCTATTGTGGGTCTAAATGCATCCAGATTTCAGGCGGTCGAACCGCCTGAAATTGAAATCTGGAACAAACAAAGAACCTTCCATCCCAGGCGGATGAACCTGATATCATCAAGGCGGTACTGAGCCGTCGGCATGCACGCCAAACCGAAATGCCCGATTTCGGTCATGAAACCGGCTGGAAATCATCTATTTCCGTTGAGAATGTCCGCGTCGTCATTCGATCTGCCGCGCCCTTGAGAATTGTCTGTGTAATCGCCCGGCCCTTCGACGCATTCTATCGCTAAATCCGGCCGGCAGCGCGTCGGTGATCATATCTCAGTTGCGTGAGGCACCGTCTTGAAAACCGGCAGTGATATCGCAAGCGTTCAATATCTGCGGGCCGTTGCTGCGATTTCCGTCCTTTGCTTCCATGCCAGCGAGGCATATGGGCTTGGATTCAAAGTCGGCGCCGCGGGCGTCGATATATTTTTCGTTATCAGCGGCTTCATCATGTGGATCACGACAGACGGAAAGGCGATCGGCCCGCGAAAATTCATGTTTCGCCGACTGGCCCGAATAGTGCCGCTTTACTGGATTGCGACGACGATGACATTCGCTGTGATCATGTTGAGACCGCAGTTTTTCTTCAACACGGATTCGAGCTTGGGAAATTTGATCGGCTCGCTATTTTTCGTGCCCGTGATCAAGGATGATGCACTCCATCCCGTCGTTGAGCAGGGATGGACCCTGTCCTACGAGATGTTCTTCTATCTCATTTTTTCCGTTTCACTGCTCTTGCCGGAAATCAGGCGGTTCTCCTTCCTGATGGCGGCGCTCGTAATTGCCGTCCTCACGCATTACCTGCTGCCATCCGGCTATGTCAGCGTTTTCACGCAGCCGGTCATTCTTGAATTTGCGGCGGGAATCGTCATCGGACGCTTGTGGAACCAGGGCTTTCGGCTGCCTTTTGGCGTTGCGATCGGCTTCGTGTTTGCCGGCATCCTCTTGCTGGCCATTGATCCGCTGACCCATTTCGACCGTGCAGTGCGCTGGGGCATACCGGCAACGCTATTGCTGTCGGGCGCCGTTTTTGCGGAACGAGAGCGCGGCGTTCCCAAACTGGCCCTCCTGCATTTTCTGGGAGACGCGTCCTATTCGATTTACGTCTGGCACGTGCTTACGGGCATTATGGTGACGGCGCTGCTATTGCGCGTCGGGGTACCGCATGCAGCACAGCCCGTCTTGATCGTATTGGGATCTCTGGCCTTTGCGATCGTCTGCTATCTCTTCATTGAGCGCCCGATCCTCCGCAAGATGCGGCCAGCTAGGCCGCAGCCCGCGTAGCAAGGCTGACGCGCAAGGCTGGATTGTTGCGACCGCACTTGGATCAGATCAGGCGCGCTCGACGCAAAGATCGAATACGCAAGGAAGGCGAAAGCGCCCGAAGCCCTTCATGAAATTCATGAAATCGTCTATTTGACGAGGTGTCGCAGCAACTCCGCGCGCTGCCCATGCCTTCCCCTTGGTGGTTCGGAAATAGCAAGGGCAATGATCACCTCTATCTAAAAGGAGTTGATCCGACATATACGGAACCTAATCGCCACGCATTGCTGCCGTCGGCAAAAATCCTGCTTATCGCGATTTGGCAAGCTGCCGATCATCTGTATGGCTGGAAAGCGGTTTATCCAGCTATGCGACGTTCACCTGCCAGTATCCGCTCAAAAACCTGCGACAGAAGCGATAACCCGTGGCATAAGGCCCCCGAAACTTATTTGTGGGCCTCGCGTAGACATGATCCGTATCGAAAATATCAGCAAGCAGAACAGCCATCGCATCCTCTTCATCGAGGCATCCGCGGCACTCAACAGGGGCGAGAGCATCGGTCTTGTCGGCCCCAACGGCGCCGGCAAGACGACGCTTTTCCGCATGATCACCGGACAGGAACAGCCTGACGAGGGACAGGTCTCCGTCGACAAGGGCATCTCTATCGGTTACTTCAACCAGGATGTCGGCGAGATGGAAGGCCGCAGCGCCGTCGCCGAAGTGATGGAAGGTGCGGGCCCCGTCAGCGCGGTTGCCGCCGAGCTGCGTGAGCTGGAAGCCGCCATGAGCGATCCGGATCAAGCCGACAGAATGGATGAGATCATCGAGCGCTACGGTGAGGTGCAGGCACGCTACGAGGAGCTCGACGGTTATGCGCTGGAAGGCCGCGCTCGCGAAGTTCTGGCAGGTCTTAGCTTCACCCAGGAAATGATGGATGGGGACGTTGGCGCACTGTCGGGCGGCTGGAAGATGCGCGTGGCACTGGCCCGCATCCTGTTGATGCGCCCGGACGTCATGCTGCTCGATGAACCGAGCAACCATCTCGATCTCGAAAGCCTGATCTGGCTGGAAGCCTTCCTCAAAGGCTATGAGGGCGCGCTTCTGATGACCTCGCATGACCGCGAGTTCATGAACCGCATCGTCACCAAGATCATCGAGATCGATGCTGGCAATCTCACCAGCTATTCGGGCGACTACGAGTTCTACGAACAGCAGCGGGCGCAGAACGAAAAGCAGCAGCAGGCGCAGTTCGAGCGCCAGCAGGCGATGCTTGCCAAGGAAATCAAGTTCATCGAGCGTTTCAAAGCGCGTGCCTCCCATGCTTCGCAGGTGCAAAGCCGCGTAAAGAAGCTGGAAAAGATCGATCGCGTCGAACCGCCGAAGCGCCGGCAGACGGTTGCCTTCGAATTCCAGCCAGCGCCGCGCTCCGGCGAAGATGTGGCTGTGCTGAAGAACGTTCACAAGAAATACGGCAGCCGCAGCATCTATGAAGGGCTTGATTTCATGGTGCGCCGTCGCGAGCGCTGGTGCATCATGGGCATCAACGGCGCCGGGAAATCCACCCTGCTCAAGCTGGTGGCAGGCTCAACGGAGCCGGACGAAGGCAGTGTCGCACTCGGCGCCAGCGTGAAGTTGGGGTATTTTGCCCAGCACGCGATGGATCTGCTGGATGGAGAGCGCACCGTATTTCAGCAGCTAGAACACGATTTTCCGCAGGCCGGCCAGGGTTCCCTGCGTGCGCTTGCCGGCTGCTTCGGCTTTTCCGGCGACGATGTCGAGAAGAAATGCCGCGTGCTGTCCGGCGGCGAGAAGGCACGGCTGGTCATGGCGATCATGCTCTTCGACCCGCCGAACCTGCTGGTGCTGGACGAGCCGACGAACCATCTCGATCTCGACACCAAGGAAATGCTCATCCAGGCACTGTCGCAATATGAGGGCACGATGCTGTTCGTCTCGCACGACCGGCATTTCCTGGCGGCGCTCTCCAACCGCGTTCTGGAGCTGACGCCCGAGGGCATCCATCAATATCCCGGCGGCTATACGGAGTATGTCGAGCGCACCGGCTACGAGGCACCCGGTCTCAAAAGCTGATAGCTCGTCGAGCGACGCGCTATTGTGTGTTGATCGAAGGGGTGGTGCCGGCGTTGATGACGGCAACGGGCGCCGCCCTGCCCCGCACGCGGATTTCGATGCGGCGTCGTGACTCGACGGCGCCGCGCTGGCCCGAAGTGATGGTATCGCCCGGCAGGATCAGTTGCGCTGCCGACATCGGCAGGATGGTGGCATCCTTGAGCTTGGGATTGGCCTTGAGCACGTTGGCGACCGCGATCGCGCGGGCCAAGCCGAGCCCGGCATTGTCTGCCGGCAACAATGCCGAAACCGGAAGCTTGCCGGCCATGGCGCTGATCAGCGTATCGTCGAGATTGGATTTTTCGCGCGATACCGGTTGTTCGTCCGTATGGCCGATCACTTCGACGATATTGGCGCCGTAGAGGCTGAGATTACTGGCAATCTCATCTGTAATGGTGCCATCGAGCAATTGCGCAAAGGTGCCGGTGAGTTCGGCGCTTCCGGACTGGAAATAGTTCTTCTTGGCGTCATCAAGATTGATGATAGGCGGCCAGTCGTGCATGCCGTTCCCGCCACCATTGCCGGCCAAAAGCTTGCCAAGCTGGTCGGGCGCTGACGCAAGCGTCACCCCATGCTCCTTGAGAACGGCGGCCACCTTGGCCAGCGATTTCAGATCGTCCGGCGTTGCGCCCTGGTCTGCCATGCTGTCGAGCGTTTCTTTCGCCAGCACCAACTCCCGCCATTGCTTGTCCACAACGGCCTTATCGGCAGCGGAGAGGTCGTTTGAGACGACCTTGGACTGCAGCAGGACAATCTCGGCCGCCTGCTCGGTCCGCTTCTTCTCCAGCGCGGCGACCTGCTGTTCCGCTTTCTCAAGCTTGCGTTCGACTTCGTAGCGCTTGTGTCTTTCCGCTGAAATCATTGCGGCGGCGACGAGCAGTAGGCAAAAGACCAGAAGCAGCATGGACTCGGCCATCGTCAGGCCAAGGATCAGGCCACGATTGTAGCCCTTATGCTCCAGTTTCGGCGTGCTATCCGAGCCACCTGCTACCATAAATGCCACCAGCGTTTTCGCGGCACCGTCTCTATCGTCGGCACGACATCGCGGTCACCGCGAGCGGCCCTTGGGGGCACCTGCCCCATCGCTTCGGCCATGCGGCCGAGCGCCACTTCGATGTTGCGCAGGGGCTGAAGCTGCGCCTCCGACATCTCCTTGATCGCGGTAATTGCAGGTGTCAGTTCGGCGCGCACGACGTCCTCCGGCGAGCGGATCTCTTCCAGCTTTCTGCCGACATTCTCGACGGCGGTGCCGAAGGCACCAATGATCTCCGAAAGTTGCGATGTCGTCGTCGTCAGCTGAGCGGCCGCTTCATTGATGGGAGTTACCGCCTGTTTCGCCAGCATTTCCAGGATCTTGTTGATCTCCTGGCCGTTGCGCTCTGCCTGGCGCGCGATCTCCTCAAAGCCTTCCGACAGCATCTGGTTGCTGACACGCCGGTAGTGCGAGAACTCGCGCGAGGAAGAATCGAGTTCGGTGCGCACGCGCCGCGTCATCTCGGCAAGCTCGTGACGCACGCTGCGTTCGATGTCGATCGGGTCGCGGCGCATCTGATTGAAGAGGATGCGCAGCGTCACGCCAGCGATGGTCGAGGTGACGGCGATGCCGAAATTGCGGACGATGGTCTCAATCGATGTTTCGCCGGCAAAGAGATAGAGCGATACGCCGAGGCTCGACAGGGTAAAGAGAAACCCCATGTAGTAGAGATTGTCGCCCGCCTGCTCGTTGTGCAGCCGAAAGCCGGCAAAGGCCAACGATACGATGAAATAGATCGCCATCAGCACGAGCGGTATGCCGGTCACGATGGGTAGCGACCACTCCATCAGTTTCGACGACCAGATGAAGATCATGCCGCCGATGGTGATGGAGGCGAAGAGCACCATCGGCCCGTAGTCCCGGAAGAGATACCTCGCCTCGGTGTCAGCCATCAGCGTATCCCCTCCAAACGCACGAAGCCGTCGAAATAGCCGTTATTGTTCTTGATCCACTGTGCCCAGAAATTCGCAAGATCCTCTATGCTGAACTTCATATTCGGCCTTTGAAAGGCAAGGATCTTTACCGTGACACCATCCAGTGACGTGCGGAAACGGTCGTTTGCTGGGCTATGCTGATACTTCGGATAGGACGCGCCATCGCGATAATTCGAGAAGGCCGCTGTGTGCTCGATCATATCGGACGCAATGTAAAGGCGTTTAGGCAAACCACGCGGAGCATTGGCGAAGACCTCCAGATTGATCTTCTGGATGGCCGCCATGATCGGCGACAGGCGGCCGGATTCGCCTTCGGTCAGCTTGCCGGCGATATCGGCGAGCGGCTTCTGAAAGCCCTTCTCCCAGCGTGCCTGCGCAAGACGCGGGTTGCTGGTCCATTCGTCGACGCTCGCGCCGCTTCCGGGATTGCAGCCATGAAAGGTCTGGATGAGCTCGCCTTCCTTCTCGGTCAACGCATAGATATCGATGGCGCCGCCGATCGGCACATCAGCCACGATCTTCTGGAACTGATTGCGCAGGTCGAGCGCCGTCGTATCGGCGATCGGGTCGGTGACATCGAGCAGAATGGCTGTTTCCGCCTTCGGGCCATCCACTGGACAAAGCGATGCCTGATCGACGGCAACATTGCCGTTCGCCTTGTATCGCAACCAGCCGTAGGCACCCACGATCCCGAGAGACAGGACGGCGAGGCAAACCGTTGCAATGATGAGACCGGCGGATCCGCCGCGCCGGCTACGCCGCTTGCGTCGAGCCAAGGATGCTCTCCGGGAAAAGATTGTCGAGCTGATGATATTTCTCGATGGCGCGCTCGAATTCGTCGCCGATCCGCTTGATCTGCTCCGACAATTCCGTCTGGGCGCTCTGGATGCGCGAGCCGAGGACCTTGTCGTCCCATTCCTCTTCCGTGCGGATGACCGGCGTCAGGCGCTCCATCCTGTAGGCGGCCTTGAAGTATGGCGGTTCCTGCTCGGTGCGTGCCGTCCTGTTGGCGTCGCGGTATGAGGTCAGTAGCACATTGGCGGCGCGCTCCAGATGGTTCTGGTGTTCGGCAAAAAGCCCCGCCGTCCTCGCACGATGGGCGATGATGGCAGCCGTCTCCTGGCGGCGCAGCGAGAGATCGCGAATGATTTCCTCGATCTTGCTGTTGTGGTCATCACGGATCTCGCGAAGATCTTCGATCAGATCCAGCTTGCGGTCGATGTAGTTGTCTCTCGCCGCATCAAGGCGCTTCTGGACGCCTGCAAACCCTGGATAGGGGTCAGTGAGATAGCAGCCGTCGATGAAGGCAACGAGCGAGAACATCAGGCCGATGGCAAAGAGCATCCACGAGTTCAGCTCCGTCAACCCGAGCGGTGTCGCCTTCAGGCGCTGGATCACCTCGGCACCGGCACCGCTCAGGATCGTTGCCGAGACCTCGCGGTAATGCGCGAGCGCTATGTTGATGCCCAGCGCGACGGCGACATAGGCAACCAAGCCAAGGAGACCGAGCAGCTTAAGCGCATAGGATCGATGCACGAGAAAACGCACACAGAAGAAGGAAAACATCAGCGCCGCGCCGATATTCAGGAAAGCGAAGGCCGCGGCTTCCGTCACGCCGCCGACAAGGCCCTGCTCGCTGCCCTTGGCAAGGAAGCTGCCGTTCATCACCATTTCGATAAGGACGAGGAAGACGATGAGCGAGACCTTGAAGCCCCATGCCGCCTTGCTCGAGACCTTCGCGGCGCGCTGCAGCTTGTGGGTGGCCTTGAAGCCGACCATCTCGTCCTCGGCGGTTTTCAGCTTGCGGCGCAGGCCGTGAAGTTCATCCACGCCGCTTGCCACTTCCGCCTTGAAATCCGAGACGCTGGAGGCATTCGCCTGGCGGATGAGACCGAACTGCCCTTCAAAATCGAGGTTGCGCAACCGGCTATCGAAGGTCTGAAACTGGTCTTCGAGGATCTGGTAGGAACTCTTCTTTTCCGCCTCAACCCAGGCGACGAGGCGCTGTTCCGTTTCGTCGAAGGATTGGGCGTCCGGCGCCGGTCGGTTCTGCCGCCCGGCTGCAGCCCCCTTCTCCTTCAGATCGAGTGTGGAGCCAAGCTTCTCGATATCGACGACGGGAAAGACGTCCGTCGAGGCGCGGAAATCATGGCTTGTCTCCCGAACATTGTCCCAGAGACGATTGAGGGCTTCGAAACGCAATGATCTTCCCCGGCGAATTCATCAACTTAGAAAGGACAAGACGACAAACCGATACCGTACCGGTTGTCCCCGGTCCAGCGCGATATGATCGAGGTTAGGATGTGATTGTGGTAAAGAATAGCCCGAGCGCATTGCGATTGGAAAACATCTGCCTGAATGAAATACAGTCTTGATGCGCCTCGCTGCAAGGCGCCGCTCCAAAGTGTGTTGCGATCTTCAAGATCCGCTCCCCTGCGCTTCAGTCTTCGATATCTTGCAAGATCGCTCTGCACCTTGCAGGACATGCGCTAGTTGGTGCTATCTTTCCAGAAACCTGCCCTGTGCAGCCCTTCGAGATAGATATCGCGCTGCCATTGCTCCTTGAAGGGTACGACGGAGACCCAGCGATCCACATCGAAATCGGGAATGGTTTTATGAATGCGCCGAACGAAGAAAGCCGCTCTGGTCTCCTCACCGAGCATAGCCCAACTCGCCGCTGAAATCCGGTCCGCCAGACGAGGGTCGGCCATTCGGCCGATATAGTCCAGTGCAGCTTCAAAGTGGCCGAGCGTGTAGCTCGCCACGGAAGCGGTCCAAAGATAGGTATCGGGGCTAAGCGGATTGAGTGCGATGGCTCGCTCGATCTTCTCCAGCGCCAGCTCCGGCCGTGACGAATGAAGCAACACCTCGGCGTGGTCAGCAATGATGCCGGCATGGCCGGGATTGAGGGCCTCGGCCAGCTTCAGGGCTTCAATGCTCTCGTCATTTACTCGCTGAAAGCTCTTCGTCAGTCCGAGCTCGCGATAGCCGTCGGCGATATCATTCCGAGCCGCGATTGCCTGCAAGGCGTAGTTTTCGGCTTCATCCAGCAATGCTTTGTCGCCACCCGATGTCAGCACCCATTCCTTGGAAAAGGTTCGAGCGATGGAGCTCAAGCCGGGCGCAAAATCGCCACCTCCCCGCAACGCTGCAACCAGCTCAGATCGCGCCCTCTGCAGGTTCGGGATCGAGAGACGTTCCAGATAGCGCTTGCCGGCAAGATAGCGCTGATAGGCCATCGGGCTTCTCTTGAAATAGGATCGCATCATTTCTCGGCGTTCGATCTGTCCGGCGACAGACAGGACGATATGGCGCGTGACCGCCTCTCCTTCCCGCTTTGACGAGGACGGCCCAAGACTGACGCGCTCGGCCCAAAGCACTTCATCCGTGCCGGCATCGACCAATTGCGAGAACAGCTGAGGCTCTGCGGCCCCAATGCTCGGGCGCATATCGAGAATGTAGGAACGATCGCCGTGGTCGAAGGTTGCGGCTGTATGCTGCCCACCCCTGCTGACCCGAAGGGAGGTGCGACGATCTCCCATGTCCAGGGTTTCCAATGCATACAAGCCGATGGTGATGCCTTGAATTAAAGCCGGAACATCGTGACCCTCGGCTGGTTCGTCGAAGGAAGGCAGAAGCAGAAGCGGTATCTTAAGTTTCCGGGACGCGGGCGCGACCTCTTTCTCCGACGAGACGGGGCTCTGCCTATTCAATGCCGGCGCTGTGTCCTGCCGATCCGACCATGACGCCAGAAGTGCGCTGCGCCGCTCGAAGACCTGCCGAAAGTGTTCGACCTCACCTGCCGCATCGAAGATGCGCAGCAGAATTCGGTGCATATCCCGATCGTCCGGATCGATACCGAGAAGCAGGGTTGCAACGTCCTTCACCAGAGCGATCTCGTCCCTGGTGCTTGCTTGCTCTGCCGCGACCTTCAACGCTTCCTTTAGCCTCAGGCTATGCCGGTGCCTCTGAGCTTCCCGCCATTGGAAGAAAATCGCGCTCTGGCAACTTACCCCCTTCAGAAACTCGGTCTCATGCGCCTCGGCCAGAGATTTCAACGTCGCGACTGCCGATCCGGGGTCGCCACCCCTGGAGAGCGGGCGATCGCCCAGCGAAGGTGCCGATTTCAGTTCGACAGCGGTTTCAGTGAAGTGGAGAAACGCTTTACCCAGTTCGGCCTGGCGCCCCCTTATCCGGGAAACGAGTTTGCGCAGATTGACTTGCGCGCTGCCATTGTCATCGCGCCCCCACAAAAAACGAGCAATCGCGCTGCGCGCCGCGCGCATATTCGGATCCATCATCAGATAGACCAGAATCAGGAGTCCCTTCTCAGGAAAGGCAACCTCTCGCCCGTCACCATCCAGAAGCTTCAAACCACCAAATACATGCAGTGAAAACATGATCTTGTTCGCGACCCGCATCGACCGATGTCGGCAGGGCAAACCAAGGCCGACTTTCGCTTACCGCATTGATTTCATTCCAGTACGAACGAACATGGCTCAATCTTCATACGATTGCAACGTGCGGGAAAGCGCGGCGATTTCAATTCCGATTGCGGCCGGCTCGAAAAACTACTCGCCAAATCGCCGGCATGACATATTTTGCAGCGCACGCGATCTGACCCGGAGCATCACGCCATGACGTCTTTCCCCTTCAAAAACATCTGTATTTACGGCGCTGGCGCTCTCGGTGGCGCGATTGCGGCAAAATTGGCGGCTTCCCTCGAGCAAGCGCAGATTTCCGTCGTCGCGCGCGGAGCACATCTGGCGGCCATTCGCTCCGGCGGCATCCAGCTTTGGGAACCAGGAGCGGAACGTCCGCTCGTCGCGCGGATGACGGCTACGGACGATGCGGGCGAATTGCCGCCACAGGATCTCATCATTACCGGGCTCAAGGGGCATCAACTGGCGGCAGCCGTGCCCGGAATTGCCAAACTTCTCCATGCCGGGACCCGCGTCGTGATGATCCTCAACGGTGTACCGTGGTGGTATTTCCACAAGGACCAGAAGAGTGGCCATGCGGAATATCAAATGGAGGAGCTGGACCCGAACGGCGATCTCTGGCGGCTGGTCGGTCCCGAAAGGGTGATCGGCTGCGTCGCCTATCAGGGCGCGGAAGTCATCGCGCCCGGCGAGGTCAAGCTTGCCAACAACGGCCATTTTATCCTCGGCGAACCATCCGGCGAGACGACCACGGATATCGAAGCCATCGCGGCGCTGCTGCAAAAGGCCGGGGTCAAGATCTCGGTGTCCGCGAGCATTCGCGACGATATCTGGAGCAAGCTGATGGGCAACGCATCGTTCAACCCAATCAGCGCACTGACGCGAGCCTTGATGTCGGAGATCATGAATGATCCAGCGCTTGCATCCATGGTCGGCCAGGTCATGGGCGAGGTTAAGGCGGTCGCCGAGGCTTTGGGAGCGCATGTGGCGATGTCGGTCGAGGAGCGTCTGGACCGCTCACGGCAGATTGGGCCGGTACGCACCTCGATGCTGCAAGATCTACTGGCCGGCAAGGCGCTGGAAATCACGCCGCTCGTCGGCGTTGTCGTTTCGCTTGGCAGGCTGACAGGCGTGGCGACACCCGTTTCCGCAACGATCCTCGCCTTGGTGACGCAGCTCGACCGCACGAACCAGCAGGCGGTCGGCTAGCCCCACCTCCCGTCTTTATCGGTACAGCAAGCGCCGATACGCACGCAGTTCCCGGCCGCTCCGCTCTTTATATCGCGCTTACTTTCTCGCCTTCCGCGGGGAATGGATTTCCTATGCCACCAGGAATTACGCTTTGGTGGACATAGGGAGACCATTGCCATGCTTGAGACGCACGCACCCAATCTGGCCGAATCCATTCGGATTCTGGTTCATAACAGCGACGAGAAACACCATCGCGGAGCCGCATCGGCGCCGGAGACAAGGATCCGGCCAAGGCGCCAACGTCCGGATCGCGAGGTCCGCGAAAAGCGCACGTTTTGTGCGATGCTTATCTTCGGGCTGCTGCTCGGCAGTCTCGAGCTTTTCATCCTCGTCCACTATCTCTGAGCGATAAGAACATGGGCAGGCAAGGCTTGCAGAAGCGTATCGGTGGCACGATTACCGCTCTCGTTACGCCGTTTCGAGACGGTGCACTCGACACCGTCGATATGATGGCACATGTGGAATGGCAGCTGCTGAGCGGCGTCGACGGATTGCTCGCCTGCTCGCTGACCGGCGAAGGACCGACGCTGACCGATGCCGAGCGAATGCGGATCATCGAGATCTGCGTCGAGCTTTCTGAAGGCAAGACACCGGTCGTCGTTGCGACGGGTACGAACGACACGGCGACAACGATCGAAGAGACGCTGCAGGCACAGCGTCTCGGTGCCGACGTGGCTTTCGTGACCGTGCCCTATTATTCCAAGCCGACGCAGAAGGGTGTTCTCCACCACTTCGAGCAGGTCGCGGCGCAGAGCGGCATGGCCATCGTCATCCACAACCAGCCATCGCACACGGCAATCGACCTCGCTCCGGAGACGATCGCACGGCTAGCCGAAATTCCCGGCATTATCGGCATCGCGGACGGAAGCGGCGATCTCTCCCGGATTGATCTCTGGCGCCCCTCGCTGCCGCAATGGTTCGGTCTCTACGCCTCAAGCGACGCAAGCGCACTCGCTTTCACAGCGGCTGGCGGGCAAGGCTGCTTTTCCGCCGCCGCCAATGTCGCGCCGCGACTCTTCCATTCGATGCAATACTCTGCCGCCTGCGGCCACTTCTCCGCGGCCCACTCGATCGATGGGCGCTTGCGACCGCTGTTCAAAGCGCTCACCCGCGAGAGCGAGCCCGCCACTGTGAAACATGCCCTCGCCGCCTTGCGAGACATGGAAGCGGAGGTACGCTTGCCTCTGGTTCGCGTTTCGCCCGAAACCGCGGCGGAGATCGAGACCGCCGTTGCTCCCTTTCAGATCGATGGCGGCGGTCGGCTCGCTTCTCGTCAGGCTTTTCGACTTGGCCTGTGAATGCTCAGCTATCCCTATGAGATTTTTATATTTTTCTCATTTCGACCAAATGGAAATCCTAGCAAATCACCCATAGATTCAACGGCATGGCACTGGAAGCGGTCTGCTTCGACCCACGGTGCTGGTGACACTGGAAAGGAACTATGATGTCACGTTATACGCATGCCGGCCTAGCCGCCGATCCCCTCCAACGTCCTCGTGCCGTCGCCCTTGCCAGGATCGAGCGGCACTTCTCTTCAGAGGCGCTTTTGTACGGCCTTGGCGCCGTTGCGCCCCGATTGGGACTAGTCCTCTTCATCGCTGGCGCATTGCAGTTGGCGATGCATCTGGCCGGCCACTGAGTACAACTGAAGAGATCCAAGAGGAATAACAGGATGGCAAATGCATTGAATATTCAGCGCCGCGCGACCCACAATCTCCTTGCTCGGCTTCCGGCTCGCTTCATCATCGGCCGCGACCGTCGCGGCAACTGGATCGTCCAGGATCGTGAGGGACTGGTTGGCGGCCTGTTCCGCAACGAAGCCGCCGCCCTGCACTTCGCTGCCGAGGAATGCAACCACAACCCGGCCGACATATGTCATGCGCCCGAGGGCGCGATCCTCGACCTGGATGGGTTTGCTTCCACCTCATCCAATCTGCATTAAACCGCACCGGCTGCAGGCTTCGACAGCCGCATCCGGCCGAACGCTTCCTTAACCCGCATTCGGGTAGGTTTCCGGCCAGGGTGTCCCGGAAAATAGAAACACGATGTCGAAGCCTGCTTTTCGCTATAGCCACTACGATCTTAAGGAACAGCGCGCCGGAACGGTGATCGAAATCACGCTCTCGGCAATCGCCAATGTCAGGCTGATGAACGGCTCGAATTTCGAGCGTTTCACCGAGACCCTCAAGCATCAATTCCTCGGCGGCGTTGCCAAGAAATCGCCGATCCGGCTATCCATTCCGGAATCGGGCCATTGGCATCTGGTTGTCGACATGGAGGGACACAAGAGCCTGGCGGAATCGAGCGTGAAGATGGTCGACAAAGCCATTGCGCCGCGCATGCAGAAAGCACCACAGGACGGCGCCCAAGGCTGATATGAGATCAGCGCTCCCCGCGCTCCTTGCGCAGCTTGGCCCACCAGTCCAGCCGCTTGCGGATATCCCGCTCGAAGCCGCGCTCCGGTGGGTCGTAGAAAGTCTGCCGGCCCATCTTTTCCGGAAAATAGTTCTGGCCTGAAAACGCATCCGGCTCGTCGTGATCGTAGCGATAGCCGTCGCCATACCCCTCCGTGCGCATCAGCTTCGTCGGCGCATTGAGGATGTGCTTGGGCGGCAGGAGCGAGCCGTTCTGCTTGGCAGCCTGCGTCGCCGCCTTGAACGCGGTATAGACCGCATTGGATTTCGGGGCGGTGGCAAGATAGACGCAGGCCTGCGCCAGCGCCAGTTCCCCCTCGGGCGAGCCAAGATAGTCATAGGCGTCCTTGGCGGCATTGCAGATCACCAGCGCCTGTGGATCGGCAAGCCCGATATCCTCGACCGCCATGCGCACCAGTCGGCGTCCGAGATAGAGCGGATCCTCGCCGGCATCAAACATGCGGGCAAGATAATAAAGGGCGGCGTCGGGGTCTGAACCGCGCACGGATTTATGCAGTGCCGATATCAGATTGTAGTGCCCATCCTGCGCCTTGTCGTAGACCGGGGCGCGGCGTTGCACGATCTTGACCAGCATATCGGGATCGAAAAGCTCATCCTTGCGCGCGGCACGCCAGACTTCTTCGGCAAGTGTCAGCACCGATCGTCCATCGCCATCGGCCATGCGGATCAAGCTGGCGCGGGCATCCTCCGTCAACGGCAACGGCTTGGCTTCTACCGCCTCTGCGCGACGCAGCAATTCCTCCAGACTTTCCTCGTCATGCGAGCGGAACGTCAGGACGCGGGCGCGAGACAAAAGAGCGGCGTTGAGTTCGAAGGACGGGTTCTCCGTCGTCGCTCCGACGAGGATGACGGTACCGTCCTCCATGACGGGCAGGAAGCTATCCTGCTGCGCCCGGTTGAAGCGATGGATCTCGTCGACGAAAAGCAGGGTCTGGCGACCATCCATCCGGCGCAGACGCGCCGTCTCGAACACTTTCTTCAGATCGGCAACGCCGGAGAAGATCGCCGATATCTGTTCGAAGGCAAGGCCCGCCTCGCCGGAGAGCAGCCGGGCAACCGTCGTTTTACCGGTGCCGGGCGGCCCCCAGAAGATCATCGATCCCAGCGAGCCCGCCTCGATCATCCGGCGCAGGACACCGTCCTCACCCGTCAGATGTGCCTGACCGGTGACATCGGCCAATGTTTGCGGCCGCAGACGATCGGCGAGAGGCCGTTTGTTGGCAACCTCCTCCGGCACCCGCGGTGCAAACAGGTCATTGCTCATCGGAAGAACTGCCGGATACGCTGGCCGTCACGCTCGATCTCCACCCGCCAGAAGCTCGGGTTGGAGGTTACCGTCTTCTGAAGAACCTCCGTGGTGTTGATCGCGACGCCGTTGATGGAAATGACGATATCACGCACGGCAAATCCGAGACGGTCGGCCGGTGAGTTCGACTTCAGGCTCTCGATCACGACACCGCTCGCGTCCGGCGGCATATGCAGATCGTCTGCAACGCGCGGCGAGAGATTGGCGACAGTTGCACCAGAGAAGGGGTTGTTGCCTTCGATCACTCGTTCGTCGCGTGGTGTCGATTCCGGCGCGGCCGCGAGCGTCATGGTGCTCTGATGCTCCTTGCCGCTATCGAGCACCGTCAATGACACCGTGGCGCCGAGCCCTGCAGTGGTCAGGCGGTAGCCGAGCGCATCGGGATGCTCGACCGGGATGTTGTTGATCGCGGTGATCACCTCACCCGGCTTCAGGCCGGCCTTGGCCGCGGGGCCACCGTCGACGACCTTGGTCACCAATGCACCGCGAACCTTGTCCAAGCCAAGCGCTTCGGCAACATCCGAGGTCACTGGCTCGAAGGAGGCTCCGATATAGGGGCGCTCGAAGGCTTTGTCGCCACGGTCGGCGGCGGCAAGGAAGACCTTGACCAGGTTGGCGGGAATGGCGAAGCCGATGCCGTTCGAACCGCCGCCCTGCGAAAAGATGGCCGTGTTGAGGGCGATCAGCTCACCAGCCATGTTCACCAGCGCGCCGCCGGAATTGCCGGGGTTGATCGACGCATCAGTCTGGATGAAGAAACCGACTTCGTTCTTCACCTGGTTTCGCGCAAGCGCCGAGACAATGCCGCTCGTAACCGTCTGTCCGACGCCGAACGGGTTACCGATCGCCAGCACGAGATCACCGACCTCGACAGCATCGGAATTGGCGAGCGGCAGGATCGGGAAGCTCTCATTCTTCGACTGGATCTTCAAAACGGCCAGATCAACGCGATCGTCCTTCAAGATAACCTTACAAGGAAACTCGCGGCCATCGGAAAGCGCAATCTTGATATCGTCCGCACCGTCGATGACGTGATTGTTCGTGATGACCGTGCCGTTGGCCTCCACGATGACACCTGAACCAAGCGACGACTGCTTCTCCGTGCGATTCGGCATGCGCTGGCCGAAAAACTGCTCGAAGAAGGGATCACCGGCAAAAGGCGACCGGCTCTGCACGACGCGCTCGGCATAAACGTTCACCACGGCACCGGACGTCTGCTTGACCAGCGGTGCAAAGGAGAGCTGCATCTGCGTCTGGCTTTGCGGCAGCGTCTTCGCCGTCTGAGCCTCAGCGGAAAGCGGCATCGCCATGATGAGGGCAATCATCGAAACGGCAGTGCGCTTCAGGAGGACTTGCATGGAAACTTCCTTCTTTAATGCTCTTGAAACAATGTTGTAGCGCCCGACGCTAGAAAGAAAAGAGGGCGGAAGCATGAAGCATAAATGGACGTTTACTGCGATAAAAAACAGGCTCGTTGAACAAAAACATGCTGTCATGCATTTCGCGTTGGGAATCGTCAAAAGGGAAGCAGACATGCGATTGAACAATCTTGCCGCCACCGCCCTCCTGATCTCATTCGGTATGGCCGGCACCTCACAGGCCGCCAGCTTCGATTGCGAGGCGCAGAACCTGAAACCCGACGAAAAGACGATATGCGACGTCAGGGCGCTCAACGATGCCGACGTGAAGATGGTAACGACCTTCGACCTGCTTTCCGGCCTGCTCGCCATGGGCTCGCGCGGCACGATGCAGGATCAGCAAACCGAGTGGTTGAAGAAGCGGCAAGCCTGTGGCGCCGATGCCGCCTGCCTCAAATCCTCCTACGAAGAGCGCCTCAAGCAGCTCAATGAGGCATACAAGCAGATCAACCGGCCGCTGTAAGGGTTTGGTTTGATGTGATTTGCGGGCTTTAGCCGAATGTGTGCCCTCTCCCCGCCTACGGGGAGAGGGTTAGAGTGCGGAGCAAATGCAGGGACAGGTACGCTCTGCCGTTGCGATAGAGCTCAAAAGCCCCTCATCCGTCCTCTCGCAGTCGAGATACGCTCGACCACCTTCTCCTCGCTTAGCGGGGCGAAGGGGCTTCGTTATTTCCCACCCAGGTCGCGAACGGCGCCGCGATCCGCACTCGTAGCAAACGCGGCGTAGGCCTTGAGTGCCGTGGTCACGTTGCGCTTGCGCGGTTCGGCCGGATGCCAGCCCCTAGCGTTCTGCGCTTCGCGGCGAGCTACGAGTTCCTTTTCGTCGACACGCAGGCTGATGGTGCGGTTCGGGATGTCGATGTCGATCATGTCGCCTTGGCGCACCAGGCCGATCGTGCCGCCGTTTGCGGCTTCCGGCGAAGCGTGGCCGATGGAAAGGCCGGAGGTGCCGCCTGAGAAGCGACCGTCGGTGATGAGCGCGCAAGCCTTGCCGAGGCCCTTCGACTTCAGATAGCTCGTCGGATAGAGCATTTCCTGCATACCGGGGCCGCCCTTCGGGCCTTCGTAGCGGATGACGACCACGTCACCAGCAACAACCTCATTGCCGAGGATGCCCTTGACGGCAGCGTCCTGGCTTTCAAAGACCTTGGCCGGGCCGGAGAACTTCAGGATCGATTCATCGACGCCAGCCGTCTTCACGATGCAGCCGTCGACCGCCAGATTGCCCTTCAAGACAGCAAGACCGCCATCCTTGGAGAAGGGATGCTGGGCATCGCGGATGACACCCTTTTCGCGATCGAGATCAAGCTCTTCCCAGCGCGCGCTCTGGCTGAAGGCAACCTGGGTCGGAACACCGCCGGGAGCGGCGCTGAAGAGTTCCAGGGCTGCCTTGTTGTCGGTGACGGCAATATCCCATTGGGCCAGTGCCTCACCCAGCGTCGGAGCGTGAACGGTCGGCAGGTCGGCATTTATCAGTCCGGCACGGTTCAATTCGCCGAGGATCGCCATGATGCCGCCGGCGCGGTGCACGTCTTCCATATGAACGTCAGACTTGGCCGGAGCCACCTTGGACAGGCAGGGAACACGCCGCGACAGACGATCGATGTCGTCCATGGTGAAATCGATCTCGCCCTCATGGGCTGCCGCGAGGATATGCAGCACGGTATTGGTCGAGCCGCCCATGGCGATGTCGAGCGCCATCGCATTCTCGAACGCGCCCTTGCTAGCGATCGTCCGCGGCAGAGCCGTCACATCATCCTGCTCATAATAGCGCTTTGCCAGAGCGACGACACGGCGGCCGGCTTCGAGGAAGAGTTCCTTGCGGTCCGAGTGAGTGGCGAGCGTCGAGCCGTTGCCCGGCAGCGACAGGCCGAGGGCTTCGGTCAGGCAGTTCATCGAATTGGCCGTGAACATGCCCGAGCACGAGCCGCAGGTCGGACAGGCGGAGCGCTCGATGACCTGGACGTCTTCATCGCTGATCTTGTCGTCGGCAGCGGCAACCATGGCATCGACGAGATCGAGCGCGACCTTCTTGCCATGCAGCACGACCTTGCCGGCCTCCATCGGGCCGCCGGACACGAAGACTGTCGGGATGTTCAGGCGCAACGAAGCCATGAGCATGCCGGGAGTGATCTTGTCGCAGTTGGAGATGCAGACCATGGCGTCGGCGCAATGGGCATTGACCATGTATTCGACGCTGTCGGCGATGAGTTCGCGCGACGGCAGCGAATAGAGCATGCCGTCATGGCCCATGGCGATACCGTCGTCAACGGCGATGGTGTTGAATTCCTTGGCAACGCCGCCGGCCGCTTCGATTTCGCGCGCAACGAGCTGGCCCAGGTCCTTCAGGTGAACGTGGCCCGGCACGAACTGGGTGAAGGAATTGACCACCGCGATAATGGGCTTGCCGAAATCGCTGTCCTTCATACCCGTCGCACGCCAAAGGCCGCGCGCGCCGGCCATGTTGCGGCCGTGGGTGGTGGTTCTGGAACGATAAGCTGGCATGGTGTCTTCCTCGTCATCCTGGAATTTGTGCGGCGTCGGCAGGGGCCAAAGGTTTCGGGCCGAAGGGCACGCCGGCAACTCCGCTTTTTGGAATTGTCCTAATCCAATCGTGCAATACTGTCACTATCAACTCAAGCGAATCCGGTACGCCGCCGGGCAAGGGCTGCAGCCGATCAAACAAGTCGCTGGACTAGACTTGGGAAGGAAACGGCACGATCACAAGCGCACACAAAAAGTTGCTTTCACTTCCAAAGAAATGCCAGCCTAAGAGTGTAACAAAATCCGTGCCCGCTGCGTATCGCTGATATCGAAGCCGTTACCGCATAGAGGAATTGTTCCATGGCCTCCTACCGTCCGCCGAAAATCGCATCCTCCGAGATCACGCCGCGCTCGGTCTATCTGAAGCGCCGCGAATTTCTTACGGCGGCGGCAGCCGGCATCGGCATGGCCGCCATTGGCGGCAAGGCTGTCATGGCCGAGGCGCTGACGGCGACCAAGAGCAATTATACGGTGGATGAGAAGCTGACGCCGATCAAGGATGTCACCACCTACAATAATTTCTACGAGTTCGGCCTCGACAAGGCCGATCCGGCAAACCTCTCCGGCAAGTTCAAGCCTCGGCCATGGACGATCAAGGTCGATGGCATGGTCAACAAGCCCGGCACTTTCGATGTCGATGCTTTGATCAAGGAGTTTCCGCCGGAAGAGCGGGTCTATCGCATGCGCTGCGTCGAAGCCTGGTCCATGGTCATCCCGTGGGACGGGTTTCCGCTCTCGGCTTTGCTTGACAAGGTGGAGCCGCAGGGCAGCGCCAAGTATGTGGCTTTCGAAACGGTCGTGCGACCAGCCGAAATGCCGGGGCAATCGGGTCTCCTGCAATCGCTGGACTGGCCCTATGTCGAGGGTCTGCGCCTGGATGAGGCACGCAACCCGCTGACGCTGCTGGCCGTCGGCCTGTACGGCGAAACCCTGCCAAACCAGAATGGTGCGCCGATCCGGCTCGTCGTGCCGTGGAAATACGGTTTCAAAGGCATCAAGTCGATCGTTCGTATTACGCTGACCGACAAGCAGCCGCTGAACACATGGCAGGTGACCAACAGCCAGGAATACGGCTTCTACGCCAACGTCAATCCGGCCGTCGATCATCCGCGGTGGAGCCAGGCAACGGAGCGACGCATCGGCGAAGGCGGGTTCTTCAGCTCCAACCGTCACCCCACCCTGCCCTTCAACGGCTATGCCGATCAGGTCGCCAGCCTCTATAGCGGCATGGACCTCCGGGTGAATTTCTGATGGCTGTTTCCTTCGCTCTTCCCAAGCGCTGGCAGCCCGCATCGGTCTGGGCGCTCTATGTGGTGGGCTTTCTGCCGGCTGCCTGGGAATTCTATCTCGGGGCGACGGATCAGCTCGGCGCCGACGCGGTGAAGACCTTCGAGCTTTTCCTGGGATTGTGGGCGATCCGCTTCCTGCTATTGACGCTTGCGGTCACCCCGCTTCGCGATCTCTTCGGCTGGAACTATCTGCGCTATCGCCGCGCGCTCGGCCTGCTCTGCTTCTACTACGCGCTGATGCATCTGACCGTCTACATGGTCCTCGATCAGGCGCTGGACGTGCAGGCCGTGATCGACGACGTGCTGAAGCGGCCCTTCATCATGTTCGGCATGGCAGGGCTCGTCATGCTGCTGGCGCTTGCCGTGACCTCGAACAACTTGTCGATCCGGCGGCTCGGCAAGGCCTGGATCTGGCTGCATCGCCTCGTCTACATCATCGCCGCATGCGGCGCCTTGCACTTCGCGCTGTCGACAAAGATCCTGTCGCTTGAGCAATTCATCTATATCGGCCTGCTGATCGCCATGATCCTCTACAGATCCTATCGGCCTATCATGATGGAGAGGCGCCGCGCGGCGCGCAGGCCGATCGCCGCATCCAGTTCCAGAGCGGCCTGAATTCGGCCTCCCTGATCTTTTCCGGCGTTCGGATCAGTCCGCGGCGCTGGCGATTTTGGGCTGGCCTTTTTCCTGCACCTCGGCTGTTACCGTCAGACCGGCGATCAGCTTCGTACCGTCAGGCACCTTGTCGAGCGCGATGCGTACAGGCACACGCTGTGCCAGCCGCACCCAGCTGAAGGTCGGCGTAATGTTGGCAAGCAGGCTGCCGGACGTGCGCTCACGGTCCTCGATGCCATAGGCAATGCTTTCGACGTGGCCGGTCAGCTTTTCGGCCTGGCCCATCAGATGAATGGCGACCTCATCGCCGACGTGAATGCGCGGCAGTTTGGTTTCTTCAAAATAACCTTCGACGCGCAGGGAGTCGGTGTCGATCAGAGCGACCTTGGCTGTGCCGGCGGCGACGTAATCGCCCGGACGCAGGCTTAGGTTCGAAATCGTGCCGTTGACGGTGGCGCGAACTTCTGAGCGATCGAGGTTCAGCTGGGCAAGCTCGCGATTGGCCGTCGCCTGGCGAAGAGAGGCTTCAGCCTGTTCCTCGGCTGTCTGCGCCTGTTCCTTCTTCTGCATCGAAGCGGCATCGCCAAGGCGTCCCTGCCGGTCGTTCTCGCGCCGAGCCTGCTCGAGAGCGGCCTTGCTGCTTGCGAGAGCCGCATCCGCCTGCTCAAGCGCGATGGCAAAGCGATCGCGATCGACACGGAAGAGGATATCGCCCTTCTTGACACTCTGGTTGTCCTTGACGAGGACGTCGCTCACGAGGCCGGAGACGTCAGGTGCGATGCCGACGACATCGGCCCTGAGGCGTGCATCGCGTGTCCAAGGCTCATCCATGTAATGCCCCCAGAGCTGACGGCCGACATAGACGGCAGCGACGACGAAGATGAGAGTGACGACCACGCGGCCGATGAGTTTGAACGTATTCATGTGAAGTACCAACGAGAGACAGAGGAGACGGCGCCGAGCAGCAGGATGTAAAGCGCGAAGTCGAAGAGACCGCGATGCCAGACCAGAGTGTAGGCTCCGATCCATGCGAGCAGGCGTCTTAGGATGATGACGGCAAACAGCGTCACGAGCATGAGAACGAGAAGGCGTGGAATATAAACGCCATAAAGATCGAATTCTGCGGGCATGATGTTACTCGGCGGCAATGGGAAGTGGTTGAGTGGTGTCGGATACGGGCGGTCGCCAGCTCGCCGGCGGTTCCGCATGCGGGAAGAGTGCGCGCCGAAGGCCAACAAGCGCATCGAGGCTCGCTCGACCGGCATGCCGTTTTTCATGCGCCACAGCCTCAAGGCTGCGGTCGATCGAGGCGCGCAGATCGTCGGACGGGTCGATGGCGCTCTTGGCCTTCAGCCGGGAGCGATAGAAATCCGAAACACCGATCAGGACCTCGCTTACCGATGAGGCGGCAGCGGATTTCAGCTGGCCACGCTCCTTCTGCAGCATCAGGACGTTGAAGCCGAGGCGGACATCGGCGTAGCCATCGACCTTCTTCAACTCGCGGTCTTCGATGCCTGCCAGGCGCGGCACGAGCTGACCCAGGCGGTCGAGGATGCGACCGGACAGCCGCTCGTGATCGGCTCGGCGGATGCCTGCGGCGGTTTCGGCAAGATCCGTCCACCCCGCCCTGACCAGCCTCCAGGCGGCCAATTCGGCGCCGAAGGGACGGGTGAGCAACGTCCAGACCAAGGCGAATCCCACACCGGCCAGAGCGGCGATCGCGCTATTGGTGAAGCTGGCGAAATCAGCGGAGTAACGATCCTGCAGCGCGATGAAACTTGCACCGTTCACCGCGAGCAGCATGCCGAGCATGTTGGTCTGCGGGCGAGTGATCAGCAAGCCCATCACCAGGAAAGGCGGAGCAAAGACCAACACCAGCATCTCAAAGCCGGAGATCGACGGCAAGACACCGAAGATATAGACGCAGGCGACAACGAGGCTGACCGCAGTCCAAATGAACATGGTGGTGATAAAGGGCGCGGGGCGATCGAGCGCGGCGAAAAACGAGCAGGCAACGGCCGCCATCGCGATGAAGCCGGCACCATCCTGCCATCCGGAATAGATCCAGAAGAAGCAGGCGACCACAATTCCAACGACGACACTACCCGCCGAAAAGGCAAGCAGGGCGTAATCATAATGTCTGATGTGGCCGACGACGTTGCGATGGCGGAAGGCCGGACGCCAGGTGCCGACCTGCTGCCCGGAAACGATCTGGGCGCGCAGCGCCAGGCAATCCTGCCAAAGGTCGACGATTTCCTTGAGGCGGGCAAGAGCGCTCGACCGAACGAGATCATCCCAGCCGAGATCAAGATCATTATGCTGCAACTCCTCGATCTTTCTCGACAAGGTTTCGGCGGTCTCATCGACCTTGCCGCGACCGCCCTGCCCGAGCCAATCGGCCACCTCGTTCAGAACGGCAACCAGTTCCTGTGGTAGCGGCTTGCCGGTGGCCTTCAAGGCATGCAGGCGGTCGGCAAGCGAGGAGAAAAGCGGCAAGAGCATCAACAGACGACCGCGCAGCTCGCGTGAATGCCTGACGATATCGCGGCTGCCAGCATCATATTTCAACTGGCTGATGACGAGATCGAGGCCGGAAACGTCGGCGGCAAGCTTCTGGCGCTTCAGGGGAGTTGCAGGCGAAGCACCCTCGCCGCGCAGGATCTCGTCCGCCCAGGTGCCGGCGTCATCCAGCCAAGAACCTATCCGCTGGCCGAGAACGGTGCCGACGCTGCTCGGAAAGACGACGGCGCTGACCACGCTCGCGCAGACGATGCCGATGAGGATCTCTTCCGAACGGGCAAGCGCCACATCGAAAATGGTTTCGGGCGAGCCGACGGTCGGCAGCGCAATCAGCGGCAACGTATAACCGGCCAGCATGAAGACATAGCTGCGCGAGGTGCGGTCCAGCATCGAGATGAACAGAAGAGTGCCGGTCCAGAGCGCAACCACGATCGAAAGCAGTTCCGGCGCATTGACGAAGAGCGGGATAAGAATCACCGACGCGGTGGCGCCGATAAGCGTACCGAGCGCGCGATAGAGCCCCTTGGAGCTGGTTGCGCCGGCGAGCGGGTTGGCGACGACATAGACGGCGGCCATCGCCCAATAAGGACGCGGCAGATCCAGCGACAACGCGATAAACAGCGCCATGACCGCCGCTATGAAGGCTTTGACGGAAAATAACCACTCACGCCAGGACGGAATGCTCATAGGACCTTCTCCGGCTCCTGTTCTGCGGCCACGGCCTTCCATGTCTCGAATTCCTCGAAGGCTTTCAGAACGCGGACAGCAGCTTCAAGATCGGCCGGGTCGACGTTGCCAAGGATGTTTCCACGCAATTCGTCGAGGGCGTCTTCCATGCGAGCGGCCAGCACTTCGCCTTCCGGCGTCAGCCACAAGCCCTTCGCGCGCCGATCCGTCGGATCGTCCTTGCGAATGACCAGATCCATGCTTTCGAGCTGATCGAGCAGCCGGACCAGAGACGGGCCTTCGATGCCGACATAATTGGCAAGAGCCACCTGCCGCACACCGCCTCCCAATCGGCCAATCCAAAGCAGCGGCGCAGCCGCGGCTTCCGATATGCCATAGGAGCTCAGCGCGAGATCGACGACCCGCCGCCATTGGCGACCGGTCGTCAGCAGATTGGCTGTGAATATGCGTTGCAGGGCGACTAACTGTTTCATGAGAACTTATTAGCACTAAACTAATTAGGATTCAAATTATTATGATACGAAGCGGTATTTGAAATGGGAAATGCTGCTATGCGAATTTTGATGAGCCGCGGACGCACATCTGGGACTCGTTAGCCGCCAATCGGCCGCGAGGTCTTTCACGAACCACTATCGATCGGCACTGTCGAGATAAGCACAGATCATCCTGACCAGTCCCTGTTTCAACTCAGGCGAACCCAGCATGCCTTTCCGCGCTCCATTGTGGATCACGCCTTCCACCGCACCGGATACAAGCTGCGCAAGGATCTCGTTTGAAGAACCGTTATCGACGCGGCGCCGTAAAGCGACGAAATCTCTGTAGTGACTGTGATAGTCCGTCAGAAACGCATCATGGGCCGACCTCGAACCTTCAAACCCTGGCACTTCGTCCAGAAGCACCCTGTGAAGTTCCGGGTTCACGCCATGAGCGTCGATCATACCTTGAACGAGCGTATCGACGCTCTGTTCCAGCGGCAGATCGGTGGTGGCAGCCTGGCGCAAGACGGTCAGGACTTCATCGAAATGCCGGCGCCTTATTGCTTCGACGAGGGAAAGCTTGTCCGGAAAGTATTGATAGAGCGAACCGATGCTAATGCCGGCGACCGCCGCGACGGTATTCGTCGTGAAGCCGGCCCAGCCATGGTCACCCAAAACGCGAGCGCCCGCTTCGACGATCGCATCCACCATTGCCCGGGAACGCGCCTGGCTCGGCTCCTTGCGCATCGGCGAACGCGCTTTCCTAATGCGAGTAGACATTCCCTCTCCCCTTTATGAAAATGCGAGCAAATTACTCGCATTTTTCGATCAGACAAAAGGGCAATCCCATCATGAGCGAGATATCATTGCTGCAGACGCTTTTCCGCTATCAAGCCTGGGCGAATGAGGAGCTGCTTGATGCTATTGGTCGTCTCGAACCCGACCAACACGGCAAAGAGCGTCACCTCTCGATCCGCCTCCTGAACCACTCATTCGTCGTCGGCCGGATATTTGCTGCGCATCTTACCGGACAAGCACATGGCTATACGGACGACAATACGCTTGAGATGCCCACCCCAACGGAGCTTCGTGCGGCGCTCGGAGCATCCGATCAGTGGTACCTGTGCTATCTCGAAACCATTGGACCGGAACTTCTGTCAGAGGCCCTGCCCTTCGTCTTCACGGATGGAGACAGAGGCTGCATGACGCGTGGAGAAATGCTTCTCCATGTCGTGACGCATGGCGGCTACCACAGAGGCGAGATCGGCCGCCTGCTGGCGCAGCTTTCCATTACGCCACCTTGGGATACGCTCGCGGTTCATCTTCACCACAGCGAGCCCTTGCGCCGGCAAGCGCCGACGGCGGAATAGCGTGAACTCAGCGCTGCATCCAATCCGATTTTGCCAGCAGCGCCGCGGTATCTCGTAGCCAGCCAGCTGGATCGTCGCGATGATAGATCCGCTCCGAAGGCTCGATATTGTCGAGAAAACGCTGATAGATCACAGCTCGCCTCGCCATTGCGATCGGCGTGAGGAGCGTGACTGCGCGTGCCGGATCGCAGCCGGGTATTCGAGCCAGCCATTCGCGACTCCAATGATCCTTGATCGCCTGCCGGTAGTTCGGCGGCACTGCGTCGAGAAATGCGGATTGATCGAGCAACGGGTGGCCAATGCCGCTATCGCCCCAATCAAGAAGGGTAAGCTCCTGCCCCGCACCTCGAAAATTACCCGGGTGGCAGTCGCCATGGACAAGCGTATCCGGCAGACCGGAGGCGTAGACTTCATCAAACAAGACTGGAAGATCTTGCACAAAACGGTCCAATGTCGCGCGCTCCTCCTCCGACAACTCCGCGCTTGTCCGTTGCACCACCTCGGCGATCTCGGAACACAGGCTCCGGCCGCGCCAATCGGGCAATCGCATCGCGCGCAGTTCCGAGACACGGTCGATCCAGGAAGCCTGTATTTCGACAAGCAGCGTCACCATCCCAAGCAGTTGCTCCAGCGTGGCCTCATACAAGTCGTCGCCGGGGATCTCCGCAATTAAAACGCGCCCGTTTTCGTCATGACCATACAATGTTGGAACATGGCGGCCGGCCAACGCAGTGATGACGCGGCCTTCATGCGCCAGGAACGGCGGCACGACTTTCAGCCAGGCCGACTGGACACCGATCGGGATGCGCCAGACGCTGGATAAGTTCCAGGTGCGGTACTGGACGGGTTTGGCCGTCGGTGCCAAGCCATGCTCGGCAAGCACCCGCACCGCCCAATCGAGATCGGTGGAAGGGCCACCGGGTTCAGCATAGGCTTGGCGCAGCGGATGCGCCTCGATCTTTCCCGGCCACGCTTCTGCCGATACAGGTTCCGCAATCTCGGCGAGATAGGTGACTTCGCCGCCAGGCGCCCGGTCACGAGCGGTTTCGAGCAGACGCAGGATCGTCGCATCGATGCCATAATGTTCGCGTGCGGCGCGGACGATAGACTCCACTTCCTGCCACCAGGGAAACTCGACGGGGATCGGCGGCAGGCAACCCACCAGGGCGCCATCGGGCGTCACCAGCACCAGCCGTGCTGTCCGCAGGTCTACTGCCGTTTCCTCCTGGCCTTCCATTCCTTGCCCCCTTCACCCCAATTTTCCCTATACAACGCACCTGCCATCTGCTGCGACGGGCGCTGAGTTCTATACTCAGCCGGCCTCGCTCTTCACACTCGTCGTAAACCAATGAGCGTTGGCAGCGCTGTGACTTCAATACTGCTCTGCAATTTCACTCGCTCCGTTACCCTGACGGACGATCAAGTAGCGCGTCCGTTCCGTGACAGGGCGCGATCAATTGCGAGTGCCGCCGCGATACCGGCAGCATAGGCCAGAATATTCCACAACGAGAACACCCTTCCCAACAGCAGCGCACCTGCAGCGGTCAATCGGAATGTGTCCAGCGCCGGTGTATGCCACAGCCTGAAGAACTCGACGGCCACGGCTAGGCTCAGTGCGGCGATGGCGATCTTGAGACCCCTGACATGGAGAAACGTCATGGCGAAAAGCCAGTAGACCATCGCGCCCCATAGGATCGAACCGCCGTATTTCACGATGTCGAAGGGGAGACCAACCTCATATCCAAATCGTCGAAGCGCAAGACCACAGGCTATCGTCAGCAATAGCGCCCCAAGGATCTGGCCTCTACCGTGCCTAAATTTCGCTTGGCTGTTCAATGATCACCCCACGGTTGATGAGCGTAGACCTATAGGCGATGTAGTCCGAATAAACCGCAAACGGCAAAACGAAAAAGGCCGGATGATCGCTCATCCGGCCTTCAATATCTTACCCGAAGCTGGCCTTAAGCGGCTGCAGCTTCTTCCTCGGCAGCAACGCGAGCCTTGTCGGCTGCGCCCTTGGCAGAGGTGTCGCGATCAACGAACTCGACGACTGCGAGAGCGGCATTGTCGCCCTGGCGGAAGCCGGCCTTCATGATACGCAGGTAGCCGCCGTTACGGGTGGCGTAGCGCGTTGCAATCGCATCGAACAGCTTCGAAACGACGGCCGCATCGCGGATCTGCGAAATGGCCTGACGACGAGCGTGCAGGTCGCCGCGCTTGCCGAGGGTAACCAGCTTCTCGACGATCGGACGAATTTCCTTCGCCTTCGGGAGCGTGGTGACGATCTGCTCATGGGTAATGAGCGAAGCTGCCATGTTGGCGAACATCGCCTTACGGTGGCTAGCGGTTCTGTTCAGCTTGCGGCCGGCTTTACCGTGGCGCATTGCTATTCTCCTTCACTTGCAGGCATTACTCGCCTGCCGTTTGAAACGTTAGTATTGGTCTTCGTAACGCTTGGCGAGATCTTCGATGTTCTCAGGCGGCCATGCCGGCACTTCCATGCCGAGGTGCAGGCCCATGGAAGCGAGAACTTCCTTGATTTCGTTCAGCGACTTGCGACCAAAATTCGGCGTGCGGAGCATTTCTGCTTCGGTCTTCTGAATGAGGTCGCCGATGTAGACGATGTTGTCGTTCTTCAGGCAGTTTGCCGAGCGAACAGACAGTTCCAGTTCGTCCACCTTCTTGAGGAGAGCCGGGTTGAAAGCGAGTTCGGTAACTGCTTCCTCTTCGGTTTCCTTCTGCGGCTCGTCGAAGTTGACGAACACGCCAAGCTGATCCTGGAGGATGCGTGCCGCGAAAGCGACTGCATCTTCACCGCTGATAGAACCATCGGTTTCCAGCGACATGCTCAGCTTGTCGTAGTCGAGAACCTGTCCTTCACGGGTATTTTCAACCTTGTAGGACACCTTCTTGACCGGCGAATAGAGGCTGTCGACCGGGATGAGACCGATCGGAGCATCTTCCGCACGATTACGCTCGGCCGGGACATAGCCCTTGCCGTTGTTGACGGTGAATTCCATACGGATTTCGGCGCCCTCGTCGAGCGTGCAGATCACATGCTCGGGGTTGAGGATTTCGATATCGCCGACCGTCTGAATATCGCCAGCCGTTACTACGCCTGGGCCCTGCTTACGCACGACCATGCGCTTGGCATCATCGCCATCCATCTTGATGGCGATTTCCTTGATGTTCAGCACGATGTCCGTCACGTCTTCCCGGACGCCCGGGATAGAGGAGAACTCATGCAGCACGCCGTCGATCTGCACGGCCGTCACAGCGGCACCGCGCAGAGAAGACAGCAGAACGCGACGCAGCGCGTTGCCGAGGGTAAGACCGAAGCCACGCTCCAGTGGTTCGGCCACGAGCGTTGCCTTGGTACGGCCGCTCGAGGTGAACTCGACCTTGTTGGGCTTGATCAGTTCCTGCCAGTTTTTCTGAATCATATTTTTGCCTTCCGTTCGTTGCCACCATCCAATCGTGACAACCGAGC
>Ga0209437_100159_pt1 | contig 149598 bp, 170 predicted proteins | sample AraplaL_Cvi_mTSA_FD_184266 | JGI IMG/M metagenome (GOLD analysis project Ga0209437, IMG submission 184266) | Arabidopsis root microbial communities from the University of North Carolina, USA - plate scrape CL_Cvi_mTSA (SPAdes) (version 2) | ecosystem: Host-associated > Plants > Roots >...
GCGGGCGGGTTACGGGGTTTTTCGACAGGACATCCGTGTCCTGTCGAAAAACTGGCCGCATCCCTGCGGCCACCCTACGGGCTTTCCTCCACCCGCCCGCCGCTGTCATACGGGGACCCCGAAGGGCCAAGAGCCAAAGCGCGAAGTAGAGACTGTTCCGCGAGCACCCGCCCCCTCTCCCCAACCCTCTCCCACAAGGGGAGAGGGAGAAGTGGGGGCGCGGAGAGAACGTAAGAGCGAAGCCAAAGCAAAGGCCGATGCAAAGCGAGGCTCCGCTTTAAGTCCTCTGCGATTCGGGCGCGTTGCGCAGCGCTACGAAGTACCCGCTGTGTGGCCTCCCATGGGGGTCCCGCCACAACCATCCTCGAGCGCTCGGGCTTATCCCAACACGATGCTGCGAGCCTTTGCTCTGAAGGCCATTTTCTTTGGGTTACTTTTCTTTTGGGCAAGCAAAAGAAAAGTGACTCGAGCGGCGGCAGCCGATCGAATCGCCCGCTGCGTAAGCGGCCTGATCGCGGAAGCGCCGCATAAGAGCGAGCACAGGATTCGCGATAACCAAGTGCAAAGTCACTGGATGACCAACCTTCGGCTGTTGAAAAGCGCCTCCGGCCCTCGCCCCCTTTGGGGGTGCGTCGGGATGACGAGCTAAAAATCAAATAAGGTATCCGAACGTTCTACCTGCGCGACAACCCATAGGCCGGAGTCGGAACCACCACGTCCAGCGAAACCAAAAACCTCACTGCGCCTCCACCAACGGCTCCACCAGTTTCACCGGCACCCGCCGCTCCCGCCAATGCGGCACACCCGGCCACTGTGAAGTACCCGTGCCCCCGGAAGCCAACGCGCGACTCACCGCGCGACGCTCCAGATGCGGCGCAAACACACCAATGAAATCCAGCGCGTATTCGCGCAACACGCTCTCGCGGCGCAACACGATCCACGTGGTGCAGGAAGCAAACAGATTGTCCGCGCCCAGTTCGCGCAGATCGGTGTCGTGATCCGGCTGATAGGCCATCTCGGCCAGCACGCCGATGCCAAGGCCTTCGCGTACGTAAGTCTTGATCAAATCGGCATCGCTTGCCGTCATCACGATCTGCGGATCGAGCCCCGCGCTTTGGAATGCGCGGATCAACGAAGACTCCGGCTTCAGCGATGAGTCGTAGCTGATCAGCGGATGCGCGGCGAGTTGCTCCAGCGTGGGCGCCTGTTTCTGTCGCGCCAGCGGATGGTTCTTGGGCACCACGATGCTGCGGTTCCAGCGGTAGGCGGGCAGGGCGATGCCGTTCGGCGGCGGGGCGCCGGCGGCGGTGCTGACGATGGCCAGGTCGACCTGGCCGCCGTCGAGCAGTGAAATCACATCCGAGTCGCTCACCGGCTGAAGATGCACGCTCACCTGCGGATAGCTGCGGCTCAACACCGCCACCGCCGAAGGCAGTGCGAAGCGCGCCTGCGTGTGCGTGGTGGCGATGCGCAGCGTGCCGCGCGATTCATTGCGCAGGTTGGCCGCGATGGAGCGGATGTTGGCCGCCTCCGCAAGAATGGTGCGTGCGCGTTCGAGCACGTGCGTACCGGCATGCGTGATGGCGTGCAGGCTGCGTCCCTTGCGATGGAACAGCTGGAAGCCGAGCTCGTCTTCGAGCTGTCGCAAGAGCTTGCTCAGGCCGGGCTGCGTGGCGTGCACGCGTTCGGCCGCGAGGGTGATGTTCAGGCCGGCATCAGCGATGGCGACGAGGTAGCGAAGTTGGGTCAGCGTCATGGCTTGGGTTCCACAGGCAATCGAGAGAAGAGGGACTCGGTGTCGCGCTGCGGATACATCGCGCATGCTTTTCCGCCGATGCGCTGCGTTTGCAGGCGGTCGGGGCGGTTTCCAGCCGATGGCGATGATGGTCCATGAATTACCGTAACGGAGAGATCACAATTAGACGTCTATACAGCGGTTGCTGCGTTGCGTCAATACTTCGTCGTGCCGGTAGCTCGAATCGCCTTATAACGGCGGAGCATGTCTGTTGCCGTAGAAATCATTTGTGCGGCCCGGGCGGCGTGCCTAGCGTGGGAGGTCAACACTGCATCTCACGGAGCCTGAGGTTCGATGAAGCTCTACCCCTTGTTCGCCGATCTGTCCGGCCGCCCGGTGCTGGTGGTGGGCGGTGGCGTGGTGGGTGAGCGCAAGGCCGCCGCGTTGCTGGAAGCAGGCGCGCGAGTGACGGTGGGCGCCCTCGACATCACGCCCACATTGCATGGCTGGGTGAACGCCGGCCGCGTGCGATGGCTGCGCGGCAGCTTCGAAGATGCGTGGCTCGATGATGTGTGGCTGGTGATTGCGGCCACGTCGAACAGCGAGCTGCATCGCCATATCGCCGTACTCGCCGAGGCGCGGCGTGTTTTCGTGAACGTCGTCGACGACGCGGGGCAATCGAGTTTCCACGTGCCCGCGGTGATCGATCGCTCGCCCGTCACCATCGCCATTTCCAGCGGCGGCCACGCGCCAATGCTGGCGCGGCTGTTGCGCGAACGGCTGGAAGTGGCGATCGATCCGGTCATCGGTTCCGTGGCGACGCTGCTTGCGCAGATGCGTCAACGTATTCGCGCGCGCCTGCCCGATGTGTCGTTGCGGCGTCGCTTTTACGAGCGCGTGTTGCACGGCCCCGTGCAGAGCCTGTTGCGGCGTGGGCAATGGGCGCTGGCCGAAGCGTCCACCGAACGCCTGCTCGACGCTACCGAAGCCGCGCCGACCGGCTCTGTCGTGTTGTTGGGCGCGGGGCCGGGCGATCCGGGCCTGCTCACGCTGCGCGGCTTGCGCGCCCTCAACGAAGCGGACGTGATTCTTCACGACCGCCTGGTGAGCGTGGAAGTGCTTGCGTTGGCGCGGCGCGATGCCGAACGCATCGAGGTGGCCAAGCAGGCGGGCAACCATCACACCACGCAGGCGCAGATCCACGACTTGATGCGGGAGCATGCGGCAGCGGGACGTCGCGTGGTGCGCCTGAAGGGCGGCGATCCGTTCGTGTTCGGACGCGGTGGCGAGGAACTCGAATTCCTGCGCAGTCACGGCATTCCCTATGAAGTGGTGCCCGGCATCACGGCGGCCCTGGCGTGCGCCGCGTATGCCGGCGTGCCGCTCACGCATCGCGACCATGCGCAGGCGGTGCGACTGGTCACGGCGCATTGCCAGAACTCCGTCGATACGCTCGACTGGCCGGCCTTGGCGCAGGAACGCCAGACGCTGGCGGTGTATATGGGCACGAGCGAGCTGCCGCTGATCCGTCAGAAGCTGATCGATCACGGGCGCGCGGCCAGCACGCCGTTCGCGCTGGTGGAAAACGGTTCACGGCCGGAACAGCGGGTGGTGGTCGGCACGCTGGCCAACCTGGTGGAGCAGGCGGAACGGCATGGCGTGCGGTCGCCGGCGTTGCTGATCATCGGCGAGGTGGCCAGCCTCGCCACGACCTTGTCGTGGTTCGGTAGCGCCCCGTTGGGCATCATCGCCTCGACAGGCCCGGCCTTGGCGAGCGCGGCGGCTTGACACAACCTTTTCCCTTGCGGGTGCACCATCGCGCCTTGTGCCTTTCATCCCTGCCGAGCCCCGGAGCCATTCCATGATCTACGACAGCATCCTCGACACCATTGGCAACACGCCCATCGTGCGCATCCATCGCCTGGCGCCGAAGCATGTGACGCTGTATGCCAAGGTCGAGGCGTTCAACCCGGCGGGTTCGGTGAAGGACCGCCTGGCCTACGCCATCATCATCGACGCCGAACAGCGCGGTGTGCTCAAGCCCGGCCAGACGGTGGTGGAAGCCACCTCAGGCAATACGGGCGTGGCCTTGGCCGCAGTGTGCGCGGCGCGCGGCTATCCCTTCGTGGCGGTGATGACGGAAACCTTCTCCATCGAGCGCCGCAAGTTGATGCGCGCCTACGGCGCCAAGGTGGTGCTGACGCCAGCGGCGGAACGCGGCAGCGGCATGGTGCGCCGGGCCAAGGAACTGGCCGACAAGCATGGCTGGTTCCTGGCCAGCCAATTCGAAAACCCGGCCAACCCCGCCTATCACCGGAACACCACGGCACCGGAAATCCTGCGCGATTTCGCCGGCAAGCGACTGGATTACTTCGTCACCGGCTGGGGCACCGGCGGCACGCTCACGGGCGTGGGCGAGGTGCTGAAGGTGGCACGTCCGGAAGTGAAGATCATCGCCAGCGAACCCGCTGGCGCGGCCTTGCTCTCGGGCAAGGAATGGCAACCGCACAAGATCCAGGGCTGGACGCCGGATTTCGTGCCTGCGGTACTGAACCGCGAGGTGGCGCACCAGATCCTGCCGATCGACGATGTGGTGGCGCGCGATACCTCGCGTGCTCTGGCGCAGAAGGAAGGCATCTTCGTCGGCATCTCTGCGGGCGCGACGTTGGCGGCCGCGCTGCAGGTGGCCAAGGATGCGCCGGAGGGCGCGGTGCTGCTGGCGATGTTGCCGGACACCGGCGAGCGATATCTGTCGACGTTCCTGTTCGAGGGCGTCAACGAAGGTTCCGACGAGGTGGAATGAGGTCTTCTCTCCAACGGGGAGAGGGTTGTGGCATTGCCACCTTCAAGGTGGCATTGCCACCAGAGGCTAACCTCGCAAAGCCGCTCCCATCGGGGTGGCTTTTGTTTTGCGCCATGGATGAAGAAATCTTCATGACCCCATTTGCCGCCAACCAGCGATAGGAAGATTACGATCGCGCCGATCGGAACCGTTCCATGGAGGCAGGCATATGCAAGGAAATCACGGAATTCGTCGCATGGGTTGGTGGTTGATCACGTGCTTGGTAATCGCTGCACCCGCGATGGCGGGCGATATGCCGGCACAGGCAGCGTCGGTCGCAGCGGTGCCTTCCGATGCCGACCTGGCCAGGACCGTCTGTGTTCCCAGCGAGGAACGCATCCTGCCCGGCGACTTCTTCTACTGCATTGCCGAGCGCTCCTACGGTCACGGTGACGTTGCCGAATCGCAACGCTTCTTCAAGGAAGCGGCCAGTTGGGCGAGCAAGCCGGCCCAATACGTACTGGGTGTAATGGCGCTCAACGGCGACCACCAGCCGGTCGATCGATCACTGGGCATCGCCTGGTTGGCGCTGGCGTCCGAGCGTCCCAACTCCAGCTTCCGGCAGGCCTATGAGGCGGCCTTCCAAGCAGCCACGCCAGACGAACGCGAGCACGCGCAACACTTGCTCAAGACCATGCGCTCCACCTACGGCGACGCCGTCGCAGCCACACGCGCCGAACGTCGCTATGCCGATGGCATGGCGCGCTTCAACAAGGCGGCCGCCCGTGGCGACGGCATTTCCTGCTTGGCGGGCGAGCAGAACCTGGGCGCCGATCCCAACGACAACGCCCACTGCATGGCTTCGGAGAAGATGGCCATGGCGATCGACAAGGCAGCCGCAAACGTGTTCGATGGCTGGACCGGCCACGTGACCGTCGGCGATCTTTCCACGGTGGATCATCACTAAGAACTTGATCCGCTGTGGCGCTGCGTTTGCGTATCCATGACGAATCAGCGCATGTCGTTCCTCGTGGGATACCAGCTCGTGAACTTCACCGCTCCCACGAGGGCCGCCACGATGACGATCACGCCGGCCCGATGAGGGATTTGCGGTGCGTAGAGCAACGCAAGCTCCGCCAGCACCATCAGGGCGAACGCGATGGCCCATGCGCCACTGATCACATAGTTGGTGCGCAAGAACTCCGGCGTGTTCCAGTGCGCCGCGGGAACTTGTTCTTTTGCGTATTGAAGGGTGAAGGGGCGGCGAATCGCCATGGACATCAGGACAATGAGCAGCAGTCCACCGTCCACGCACACCCTGACGCCGATGACGGAAAGGCTGGAACCCCTGAGCAGCATATAGACGGTTAAACCGCCGAAGAGAATGAAGGTGCCTATCTCTAGGAGCTTCGGCTGCCGTACGGGACTGAGAAGGTCGCGCAACAGCAGCGCGGCGGAAACGGCCGTGCCGGCGGCAAGACCCCACACCGGGCCGACGAAGCGATCAAGAACGGCGAAGACGATGAATGGCGCGAACGCAAGCAGGATACCCATATCTCTACTCCAGATAGCAGGTTGCTCTGTCTTTCCAGTATCGCGAATGCTCAATGACTTCGATTCGCCGGGCCTCCGCGCCGCCCAATGCAACGATACAGGCGATACGCGTTCCCGGCGGGAAAACTACAGTGGCAGCGGACGCGTCACTGCGGGAACAACTCGACATGCGTTTCAGCGGTGCGCCCGAAATACACCACGCGACGGCCTAGTATCGACACGAGATAGCCGGCGCACCCCGCCGCTATCGCTCTTTCACAGAAGCTTCGGTAGCTATAGTCCGGTTCGTTCCTCTGCGCCCAACGCACCAGTGCTTCGATCTGCAATGGCTCGAACGTCGCGGCGACAGCGCCGGGCTTGCCCGGCATGTCCAGTGTCACGCTGTCGCCGTCAGGCAAATAATACGTCTGGAGGCTTCGTCGATAATCGACCATATAGCCTTCGAAGCCCGCACCGTGCAACTGGCCGAGGATTTCGGGGAAGCTGATGGTGCCGTCGTGCGCGCCACCCAGGCATTTTTTGGCAACAAGAACCTGATCTGCATGCATGGGCAGACTCCTTACCGTCGATGTGATTGGTGTTCCCGGGACGTCAATCCACGGGCGTCGTCTTCAAGCCGCGCCTTTGGGCAAAGGCCTTCAAGATGCGGTCGAGCGACTCGCGCTCATCCGTGGTCAACACGGCGAAGTTCTCGGCGTCGTTCTGGTCGGCGAGTTTGGCCAGCCGGGGAATCTTCCGACGCCCCTCCGGTGTGAGGCAGAGGGAAAGTCCGCGTTTGTCTTCGGGATTGCTTGAACGCTCGACCAGGCCCTTTTCGACCAACCGGTCAGCCAGTTTGCTGATGGCGCCCTTGGTCATTCCCATCTTTTCGGCGAGTGCGGAAGGCGCAACCGCCTCCTCGTCATACATTGCGCGCATGCATGCCCACTCCGCCACGGTGACTCCCTGGTCAGCCACTTTTCGAGCGAACTCCTGCGATACCGCATTGGAGACCATTCGGAGCCAATAACCAGTGTGCGTCGTGAGCTGGGAAACCCGGGGCATGGGCAAGCGCCAAATGGAGTTGACTAGTAAACTATATCGGTATGGTTTCCTAGTCAACTACACGTTCGAGGATGCCTCGTCGGATCGCGGTATGCGGAGTCCGGCAACCGATGGCGGCCTGCCTTGAGCGCCGTTTCAACCGGTCAGCGCGACGCCACCTTGCGCTGGTGCATCTCCCACTCCTCAATCAACTTCCTTCCCACGTCCGCCAGCGCATCGATCGCCGGCAGCAACTCGCGTCCCAGCGAGGTGAGCGAGTACTCCGCCGAGGGCGGCGACGTATCGAGCACGCGGCGCGTCACCAGTCCCCGCGTTTCCAGTTCGCGCAACCGCGCACTCAGCACGCGCGCGGAAATCTTCGGCATGTCGTGGCGCAGTTCGCCGAAGCGGCGGGGCTCGCCGCTGAGCTGCCAGATCACATTGGGCGCCCAGGCACCACGCAGCAATCCCAGCACTTCGCTGAGCGGGCAGGTGGGTGGCGGGCAGACTTTGCTCTTGCGTACGGGCAGGCCCATCAGCGTGTTCCTGGGAGAAGTCCGGTAACTCGGCGGTTACCGGATTTTAGAGGTTACGGGCGGTTAGGTGGTATCCAACAGTAACCATGGTGGCTAGGATCGGTGGCCTTCGCGAGCCCGGATCGCGTCGATCCTGTTCCCCAATGGAGAAACACCATGAAGCTCTATTACGCCGCCGGCGCCTGTTCGCTCTCGCCGCACATCGTTGCTTTGGAAGCGGGCATTCCCGTGGAGCTGGTCAAGGTAGACACCAAGGCCAAGCGCACGGCCAACGGCGAGGATTTCTGGCAGATCAACCCGAAGGGTTACGTGCCGGCGCTGCAACTCGACAATGGCGAACTGCTGACGGAAGGCACGGCCATCGTGCAGTACCTGGCCGATCTCAACCCCGAGAGCGGGCTTGCCCCTGCCAACGGTTCCACCGCGCGTTACCGCCTGCAGGAAACGCTGGGCTACATCAACTCGGAGCTGCACAAGACGTACACGCCGCTGTTCAAGCCCGACACGCCGTACGCCGTGCGCGACGAGCGCAAGGACTATCTGCGCAAGCGCTATGCCTTGCTGGAACAGCATCTGGCCAAGCATGACTGGCTGATTGGCGACCAGTTCACCGCCGCCGATGCGTATCTCTTCACCGTGACGAACTGGGCGCAGCACGTGGGCCTGGATCTGTCGGATTTCCCGGCGATCGGCGCGTTCCAGCAGCGCGTGTCGTCGCGACCCAACGTGCAGTCGGCGTTGCGGGCGGAAGGGCTGCTCAAAGCGGCTTGATGTTTGGGAAACGCGCGCCCGGCCAACCAGCGAGCGCGCGTTCCGCATCACGGTTCGATATCGCGCTGGTGGGACATGCGGCGAGGCTCAGGTTCGGGGAGTGATCGCCGCTCCGGTTCGAAGCCAATCGCATCCGCGCGGGGCCGGGTGGCAATGCTTCGCCTGCGGCGCGCAAAGGTCTTGCCCGCCTCGCTCATCAGGTACGTGGGAATACTGACGAGCAGGGAGGCGTGTACGGTCAGCGAGAGGAAAAATCGCGCGGGGTTGTCGACAAGCCGGACGATGGTTGCCGGTCTTCCCGCGATGATGTGCTGCTGGGTAATCGCAACAAACGTCCAGTAAAACGCCCAGAGCCACAGCGCGACCAGGATGATGCTGGAAAGCAGATAGCGGGTTCGCTCCCAGCCCAGCGCAACGCTTGCCGAGGATTCGCACAGGCGCGCCCAACCCGCACCCAGCGAGAGGCCCAGGCCACCGACCGCGGCCATGCCCAAGGTGGTGCCGGCCAGCAGCATCACGAACACCATGCTTGCCCAGAGCGGGCCATCGAGCCCCGTTTTCAGGGCGTAGATCGACACCATCAGTACCGGTGCGGCGGCCCATGCCCAGGGCCAGCAATAGCGCGCCTGTCGATAACGAAAGGCGCTCACGGGTTCGCCGGCCATCCGTTGCGGTCCGAAATGCATGGAGAGGCTCCTTCCTCTGAATGCACCGGATCATGCCGGCCCGGCGGGCCGGCTCACATGTGTCAGATGTCCTTGGCCAACGGCTCGGCCAGGCCGATGTAACCGCCCGGCGTGAGGTCGAGCAGGCGCTGCTTCGCATCGGCGGGTAGATCAAGACCGGTGATGAAGGTGCGCATGGAATCCTTGGTGATGCCCTGGCCGCGCGTCAGTGCCTTGAGCTGTTCGTACGGCTCCGGCAGGCCGTAGCGGCGCATCACCGTCTGCACGGCTTCGGCCAGCACTTCCCAGCTCGCGTCGAGGTCGGCCGCGAGGCGGTCGGCGTTCACGGTGAGCTTGCCCAGGCCCTTCTTGAGCGATTCCAGCGCCACCATGGTGTGGCCGAACGCGGTGCCGAGCGCGCGCAGCACGGTGGAGTCGGTGAGGTCGCGCTGCCAGCGGCTGATCGGCAGCTTCTCGGCGAAGTGGCCGAGCAGGGCGTTGGCGAGGCCGAAGTTGCCTTCGGCGTTTTCGAAGTCGATCGGGTTGACCTTGTGCGGCATGGTCGAGGAGCCCACTTCACCGGCCTTCAGCGCCTGCTTGAAGTAACCCAGCGAGATGTAGCCCCAGATGTCGCGGGCCAGGTCGATCAGGATGATGTTGGCGCGACGCACGACGTCGCAGTATTCGGCCACGCCGTCATGCGGTTCGATCTGCGTGGTGTATGCGTTGTAGTCCAGGCCCAGGCTTTCCACGAAGCGCTGCGAGAAGCCGCGCCAATCCAGTGCTGGATAAGTGATGGCGTGCGCGTTGTAGTTGCCCACGGCGCCGTTGATCTTGCCGGGGATCTCCACCGCGGCGAGCTGCCTGCGCTGGCGCTCCAGGCGCGCGACGACGTTGGCCAGTTCCTTGCCCAGCGTGCTCGGCGAGGCGGTCTGGCCGTGCGTGCGCGAGAGCATCGGCAGCGCGGCGTTGGCGTGTGCCAGTTCGCGCAGCCTGGCGATGATGCCGTCGAACGCGGGCAGCAGCACCTGGTCGCGCGCATCGCGCAGCATCAGCGCGTAGGAGAGGTTGTTGATGTCTTCGCTGGTGCAGGCGAAGTGCACGAATTCCTTGGCCTGGGCGAGCGATGCGTCGTTACCGATGCGTTCCTTGATGAAGTACTCCACCGCTTTCACGTCGTGGTTGGTGGTGGCTTCGATAGTCTTGATGCGTGCGCCGTCGTCCACGCTGAAGTCGGCGGAGATGCCCTTGAGCCTGGCGACCTGGTCGGCGGTGAACGGCGGCAGTTCCTCGATGCCAGGATCCGCAGCCAGCGCCAGCAGCCACTCGATTTCCACGTGCACGCGGCGGTGCATGAGGCCGAATTCGCTGAAGATCGGGCGCAGCGTTTCGACCTTGCTGGCGTAGCGGCCGTCCAGCGGCGACAGGGCGGTCAGGGCATGGGAGGACATCGGGGGTGTTCCGGAGACGGGAAAGGGGGAATTTTACAACAGGGGCGGGGAGGGGCGGGTTTGGGTCGGTGGTTTTGGTTGCTTTCGCATGATGGGAGAGGTTTGGTGTTGGTTCTTGCGTGGCTTGGTTGTCACGTTATGGCGACCTGGCTCGCCTGCGGCGGGCTTCCGACCTGCTGCCGCAGGCCGGGTCACTTTTCTTTGCTTGCCCAAAGAAAAGTAACCACCGAGATGGTGGCAATGCCAAAAGAAAAGGCACCCCGGATGACGCGCCTTCCGGGCTTTCAGCCCTCCAGGTTCGCGGTCGGGCTCCGGGGTTTTTCGACAGGGCTTCCTGCCCTGGCGAAAAACTGGCCCGCATCCATGCGGGCCACCCTGCGGGCTTCTCCTCCACCCGCCCGCCGCTGTCATACGGGGACCCCACAGGAGCCAAGAGCAAAGCCAAAGCCAAAGCCAAAGCCAAAGCCAAAGCCAAAGCCAAAGCGAAGCGAGGCTTCGCTTTAAGTCCTCTCCGCGTCGGCGCGTTGCGGTGTAGCCGCATCGTTGATTAGCGAGATCGTGCCGATCCGGGCTCCCAAACCTTCAAGGCTCGTATCCCACAGAACGCTATGAGCCTTTGGTCTGAAGGCCATTTTCTTTGGGTTACTTTTCTTTTGGGCCAGCAAAAGAAAAGTGACTCGAGCGGCGGCAGCCGATCGAAACGCCCGCCGCGTAGGCGGCACGCAGGCCATATCGCAACAACCGAGCGACCCAAAAACCAAAAACCGGACGATCAACTCCACGCTGCAAAACGCCTCCAGGTCTCGTTCCTCCCTGTGTGTCCCACAAAGGAAGAGCAAAAATAAACACAGCGCCCCTTGGCGGCACCCTAACGCGCCCCGACCTATATTCCCCAAATCCCCCCGAGGAATCGCAAGGACATGAGCCAGTTCCGCATCGAACACGACAGCATGGGCGAGCTGAAGGTGCCCGCCAAGGCGCTCTACGGTGCCCAGACGCAACGCGCCGTCGACAACTTCCCGATTTCCGGCATGCGCCTGCCACGCTCCTTCATTCGCTCATTGGGTTTGGTCAAGGCAGCCGCGGCCGATGCCAATTTCCTGCTGGGCCATCTGAAGAAGAACCAGGCGCACGCCATTCGCAAGGCAGCGCTGGCGGTGGCGCAGGGCGAGTACGACGACCAGTTTCCCATCGACGTGTTCCAGACCGGCTCCGGCACCAGCACCAACATGAATGCCAACGAGGTGATTGCGCATCTCGCCAGCAAGGCAGGCGGCAGGATTCACCCCAATGACCACGTGAACTACGGGCAGAGTTCCAACGACGTCATCCCCACTGCCATCCATGTGAGCGCGACGCTCACCACCAGCGAACAGTTGCTGCCGGCGCTCAAGCACCTCAAGCGCACCATCGATCGCCGTGCGCGCGAACTGCGCAACGTGCCCAAGACGGGCCGCACGCATTTGATGGATGCCATGCCGGTGACCTTCGGCCAGGAGCTTTCGGGCTGGGCTGCACAGATCGGCAGCGCCATCGAGCGCATCGAGGACAGCCTCAAGCGCATGCGTCGCCTGCCGCTCGGCGGTACGGCCGTGGGCACGGGCATCAATGCCGATCCGAAGTTTGGCGCTGCCGTGGCGCGCGAGCTGAAGAAACTCAGCGGCGTGCGTTTCGATTCGGCGGAAAACTTTTTCGAAGGCATGGCCGCGCAGGATGCCGCGGTTGAACTGTCGGGTCAGTTGAAAGCGCTTGCAGTGGCGTTGATGAAGATCGCCAACGACCTGCGCTGGATGAATTCCGGTCCGCTCGCCGGCCTGGGCGAGATCGAGTTGCCGGCGCTGCAACCGGGTTCGTCGATCATGCCGGGCAAGGTGAATCCGGTGATCCCGGAGGCCACGGCGATGGTGGCTGCACAAGTGATTGGCAACGACGCGGCCATCACCATCGCCGGCCAGTCCGGCAATTTCCAGCTCAACGTGATGTTGCCCCTGGTGGCGCACAACCTGCTGCAGTCGATCGAGATTCTCGCCAACGTGAGCGTGCTGCTGGCGGACAAGGCCATCGCAGGTTTCAAGGTGAATACGGCGCGGGTGAAGGAAGCGCTGGACAAGAATCCCATCCTCGTCACCGCGCTCAATCCGGTGATTGGCTACGAGAAGGGCGCGGCCACGGCCAAGCAGGCGTACAAGGAAAAGCGTCCAATCTTGGACGTGGCGCTGGAGACCACCGGGCTTTCCAAGAGTGAGCTGCAGAAGCTGCTCGATCCGATGACGCTCACGCGCGGCGGCATTCACGGCGGCGGTGGCGGAGGCGGTTGATCCGCTCGCTCAGGGTGATCGAATGGGAGTGCAGAAGACACTCCCATTCGGTATGACCTTCAGTGCTTGGTGCCCTTGCGGCACTTCTCGACGTTGCTGTCGGTCAATGCCTGGCCATAAGGCTTGAATGCATCGAGCTGGGTGGCCAGCGTGTCCTGCGCGGACTTCATGTCGGCCAGGTCCTCGCAGATCTTGGCGGCGGCCTGCTTGACGTTGGCGGCCGCTTCTTCCACTTTCTGGCTGGTTTCCTGCGCGGAGTCGGCACCGGTCATCTTGCCCGTGACAGCGCCGATTTCCTTGGTGGCCGTGGCGATGCCGGCCTTGCCCGTGGCGATGGCGTCTTCCCGCATCTGCCTGGCGGCGGCGTTGTAGCGCTGCAACAGGGCACGCTGCGCATCGGTCACCGTGACGTCGTGGCCATCGATGGCCAACCGTCCGTTCTGATCGACCGTGGCATCGGGCACACCGGGCGCCTTGATGACCACGCTGCCGTCGTGCAGTGTGATCTGTCCGTTCACCACGTCGGTATCGCCGCCGAAGATCTGGATGTCGCCACCCGAGCCGCTGCATGCGGACGTCAGTGCGGCGAGGGCGAGAATGCAAGGCAGGTAGCGAAAGTACATGTCGGCACTCCAGGACGGGAAAGTTGAAGTGTGCATCTACATCGGCGGCGAAAAAAGTTTGCCCCGCCTGCACCCCGCATCCTTGCGGAAGGTGCAGACGGGGCAAGACCGTCAGCTGTCGTCGCGAACCCGGCGGAACCAGATGGCGCCAGCGATCAGGGCCAGGCCGGCGATCACGCCGATCCACAGGTTGGGCGAGGCGAGCAGGCCGTAGGTGTGAGCGGGGGAGAGCACGGCCAGCGGATCGTTGTCGCTCATGTCACCCATGTTCAGCGCGCTGTGCTTGTCGAACACCAGGTTGGAACCCGGGAACACGCTCAGCAGTACACGCTGCACCACGTTGCCCCAGAACCACGCCGTCGGCAGGTTGAACAGGCCCATGATGCCGAACCAGCTGACCAGCAGACCCAGCACCACCGGCACCGCCACCGCCCACAGGAACGGCTTGCTGCGTGCACCGGACGAGCAGAGCATCAGCCAGCCGATGGCGGGCAGGGCCCACAGGGCGTACAGCGGCACGTTGCTCAGCAGCGAACCGACGGCGCGCAGCGGATGGCTCAGCGTCAGCAACTGCCACACGTTGATGCCGTGGAAGGAGAGCACGATGGCGAACATGAGCAGCTGCAGCAGGCCGCAGATGATGCTGACCACCACCGCGATGACCGGCGCGACGATGGCGGCGCTGGCGACCTTGGACAACACCGTGTTGGTGTTGGAGATCGGCAGCGACTTCCAGAACAGCACGCTGCGGTCGCGGCGGTCGTCATAGAGCGAGCCGAGGCAGTAGAACAGCACCACGATGCCCATCACGATGCCGATCATGCCCATCGAGGAGATCATGGCCACATCGGCGGCGGCGCCCACTTGGGCCAGATCGCCCGCATCGGCATGGCGCATCATCGACTGGATGTCGGCACCGCCGCCGAAGTGCACGCCATGACGCGCGCTCAGCACCTCGGCCGTGATGATGGCCATCACGTTGAGCACCAGGAAGATGCCGCCCGTGACTATCGGGGCCCACAGGAAGCCACCGCGGTGCTCCCAGAATTCGCGTTTCAGCAACCAGTAGAAGGTTTTCATGCGTAGGTTCCCTTCATGGTAGCGACGAAGAGGTCACTGACGGTGGGCCGGCGGACTTCGCCCATGCTTTCCAGCGTGGCGCGATCGGCGCCGTCGAACAGGAAGATGCTCTTGCCGAACACCTGTCGCTCATCGAGCGGCTTCATGTTGCGGGCGGCGGCAGCCTTGTCCGAGCTCACCATCACTTCGGCGAATCGTTCGCCCACGGTGTCCATGTCGGTGTCCAGCACGATGCGACCATCGCGGATGAACATCAGGTCGGTGAGGATGTTTTCGATCTCCTCCACCTGGTGCGTGGTGACGATGATCGTCTTGTTCTCGTCGAAATAATCTTCCAGCAGGCTCTGGTAGAACTGCTTGCGGTAGAGGATGTCCAGGCCGAGCGTGGGTTCGTCCAGCACCAGCAGGCGGGCGTCGATCGCCATCACCAGCGCCAGGTGCAACTGCACGATCATACCCTTGGACATCTGCTTCACACGCTGGTTGGGCGTGAGCTTGGTGCGCGCCAGGAAGGCCTCGCACTTGGCCCGGTTGAAGCGCGGGTGCACGTTGGCCACGAAATCGATGGCCTCGCTGACCCGGATCCAGCGCGGCAGCACCGCCACGTCGGCAATGAAGCACACCTGTTCCATCAGCTGGTCGCGCTGCGTGCGCGGGTCGAAGCCCAGCACATTCAGCTGTCCCTTGAAATCGGTGAGGCCGAGAATGGCCTTCAATGCGGTGGTCTTGCCCGCGCCATTGGGACCAATCAGTCCCACGATGCGGCCGGACTCGATGCGGAAGCTCACGTCGTTCAGCGCGTGCGCATTCTTGTAGGTCTTGTTCAGACCGGTGGCCGTCACGACCGCGTTCATGGCTGGCTCCCTTCGTTGCCCGTGGCGCTTTCAGGCGCCTCGCGCAGCAGTGTCTTCAGATCCAGCCCCAGGCGTTGCAGGCGGGCGTAGAGCGCGGGCCATTCCTCCCGCAGGAAGCGCTCTCGTTCGGACCTGAGCAGCGCTTCCCTGGCTCCATCAATGACGAACATGCCCAATCCCCTCCTTTTTTCCACCAGTTGATCGTCGACCAGTTCCTGGTACGCCTTCGAGACGGTCAGCGGATTGATTTGGAAATCCGCGGCAACCTGGCGTACTGACGGCAGCGGGTCGCCCTCGTTCAAGGCGCCGTCCAGAATCATCGCCACCACGCGTTCGCGGAGCTGGCGGTAGATCGGGACGCTGTCGTTCCAGGTAATGGTCATACGGTTATTCCTTGCTGATGCGGCCGAACTTCGTGCTACCGAATGAATAGTAGGGCATGGCCAGCTGACTCCCGAGCACCACGTTGGAGGTGGCCTCAGCCGACAGCAGCGGGGCGGCGCTCAAGGTGGCGACGTTGGCGTCGGCCAGCATGGCGGCGGCGCGCATGTCTTCGGCGGTGGGGCGGACCGTGACCGGAGCCAGGTCGATGACCTTGACGCCGTTGATCTCACTCACGGGGAGACTCTTAACATTGGAGTTGATGGCGGCCAGGCCAGCCGTAGTGAACAGGGCGGCGGCGGTCAGTGCTAGCAGGTTATTCGCTTTCATGGCGTTCTCCTTGTAGTGCTCTCGTGGACCGGTGTTGTAGTGAACTATAACACCATAATCGGAACCGTCAATAGGTGGGATCGAAATTCGCAACATGACTGATGGCCTATAAGCCTGAACGAGGTCCGGGGCAGGCCGGGGCCCGGAAGCTGGCGCTTATGGTCTGCGCAGCGACCACCGGCGGGCAGGGCCGCTCATCAGCCATCGCAGGTGACAGGCATCACCTGCACGCCCGCGCCGCGGGCACCGTGCTTCAATGGCCTACCGCTGCGCAGAAGGAAGCGCGTTCATGGATGCAGGTCTGGTTGGGCAGGTAGTGGTGATCACGGGAGCAAGCAAAGGCATCGGCCTGGCCTGCGCGATGGCGTTCGCTCGCGAGGGCGCAAAGGTGGTCGGCATCTCGCGCGATCTCGCGCACTTGCATGCCGCGCAACACGACCTGCAACGCGAAGGCCTGCATATGGATGTTGCCGCTGCCGATCTGCGCGAGATCGTTGCCGCGCAGATGGTGATCGATTACATCGAGAACGAATTCGGTCCCATCGACGTGCTGGTCAACTGTGCCGGCGCCGCGCGCCGCACGCCTGTTTCCGATCTCCATGCCGACGCCTTGCACGCGGCGATGCAGGCGAAATACTTCACCTATATGCACGTGATCGATCCGGTGATCCGCCGCATGGCTGCGCGCGGCAAGGGCAGCATCGTCAACGTGGTCGGGCAGGGTGGCAGACAGGTCAGCACGGTGCATATCGGCGGCGGAGCGGCGAATGCAGCGCTCATGCTCGCTTCCGTGGGTTATGCCAATGCGTATGCCTCCAAGGGTGTGCGCGTGAATGTGATCAATCCCGGCCCCACGCGCACGGGTCGTTTGCAGGAAGGCCTGGAAGCGATGGCGCGCGCCAGTGGCCGTTCCGTCGATGAGGTGCTCGCCGACCAGTTGGAGGAAATCCCGATGGGGCGGATGGCCGAGCCACGCGAGATCGCCAACGTCGCGGTATTCCTTGCTTCGCCGCTTGCCAGCTATGTCACGGGTGCGGTGATTCCCATGGATGGTGGCAAGACCGGTGTGCCTTGATGGCTTTGCCGCAATAGGGGAAATTTCGGCATCGCGGAGATGAAGACGTAAAGACGTCCATACCGTTTTTGAAGGTGATGCGTTTCATGCCTCGTTTGGACGTGACGCAGCTCGGCTCTGACTCTTGCCAATGTCGCCGGCACTACGGTCTTTCGGACGTATCTGATTGCGAATGACGCTCCCATCTCCGTCGCTCGCACGTTCATGCGCGGCACCAGCACCTCGATTCCCTGCATGACGCTTGTGTCGGCGTGTTTGCCGAAAATGTGCATACCATCACTATTCACGTTTCTTTTATGCCGGTTTCTTTAATCGTCACGGCCGTATGACGATGTCTTGCTGTGCAAGGCATGAAGCCGGTGGATCGCCATGACTTCATGCGTTGCCCACCTGGGCCACGGAATGCTTGTCGGTGCGCGGTTGGGGTGCAATTAGCGGGGATAGAGCCATTGTCGGCAGGGGCATGGGCGTGGAGACGTGCAGCGTGCGGGGTGCATGGACGTTGCGAATGGGGTTTCCGCGGATCGTGCGGGTTCATTGGTAGAGGCTGGACCGCGGGAACGAGGCTTGCGTTACCGGCCGGCTCGTTCCCGACGTTCCGTCATTGACCCAAGGCAACTTTGCATGCGGTTACTTCGTCACGTCTGTTGGGGCTTACTTCTGCTGGGCGGCTGGGTGGCGCAGAGTGTCAACGCGTTGCCCACCGAGGAGCCAGCTCGCGGAACTCAATCACCTGCTGCCCAACCCGCGGCGTCGAGTTCGTCGGCGCCAGCGCAGAGCACGGACGCTACGATATCGACCGGCGCACCCGCCGGCATTGCCCGCGATCTCACGCTGAAGCAAATGGGCGTGTACGGTCCCATCAAGTTGCGTGGACAAGACCCCAGCGGCACCTTGAACGTGGCCGTGCGCAACGACGAGGTGGTGACGGGCGCCAAGCTCCGGCTCGTCTACACCTACTCGCCATCGCTCATCTACGCGCTCTCGCACCTCAAGGTGTTCCTCAACGGCGAGGTGGTCGCCACGTTGCCGATGGACAAGGAGCAAGCGGGGCAGACGGTCTCCAAAGAGGTAGTGCTCGATCCGCGCCTGTTCACCGATTTCAACCGCATCGGTGTGCAGATGATCGCGCACTACACGCTGGATCATTGCGAAGACCCGTACCACACCGCGCTGTGGACCGACATCAGCCCCGATACCGTGCTGACGTTGACTACCTCGAGCATCGCGTTGCCCAACAGCCTCGCGCTGTTGCCTGCGCCGTTCTTTGACCGCCGCGACAATCGGCAACTCACTCTGCCGTTCGTTCTGCCGGCGCATGCCGATGCGGCGACACTGCGCGCGGCAGGCGTGGTGTCCTCGTGGTTCGGCGCGTTGGCGGGCTGGCGTGGTGCACGTTTCCCGGTAGCGCAGATGCCGCCGGCCGACGCGCATGCCATCGCCTTCGCGCTGCCCAACGCCATGCCTGAAGGCGTGAAGCTGGACGAGATCAAGGGCCCCGCGGTGATCGTGATGGCCAACCCGGCAAGCCCGCCGGAATCGGGTCGCAAATTGCTGGTGCTGGCGGGGCGCGACACGAAGGAATTGCAGGAAGCGGCGAACGCACTGGTGCTTGGCCAGGTTGGCATGTCCGGTGACGAAGCTATCGTGAAATCGGTGGACCTTGGCCCCGAACGTCGTCCTTACGATGCGCCGAACTGGGCGCCGGTGAACCGCCCGGTGAGCTTCAAGGAGCTGGTCACCGATCCGTCGCAGCTCGAGGCGGCGGGTTTCAATCCGCCGCCGATTCGCGTCGACATGCGGCTGCCGCCGGACCTGTTTGCGTGGGCGCGTCACAGCGTGCCGTTGAACGTGCATTACCGATACACGGCGCCGTCCAATTACAACGATTCGGTGCTCAACATCGGCGTGAACGATCAACTGCTGCGCTCGGTGCGATTGCGCCCGGCCGATCCGTCCGGCGTGGAGCGGCAGTTCAATGTGCCGCTGTTGTCGGGCTCGGAAGCACGCGGTGCGGAAGAGATCCGCGTGCCGGCGCTGCGCATCGGCAGCACCAACCAGTTCCAGTTGCAGTTCCACATGGATTCGCAGAAGACGGGGCTGTGCGTATCGGCCGCCACCGATAGCGCACGCGCGGCGGTCGATCCCGATTCCACCATCGACTTCAGCCAGTTCGTGCACTACACGGTGATGCCGAACCTCGCCTTCTTCGCCACCAGCGGATTCCCGTTCACCCGCATGGCTGATCTTGCCGACACCGCGGTGGTGATGCCGGACGCGCCGGACGCGCACGACGAGGAGGCGCTGCTCACCATGCTGGGACAGATGGGACGCTGGAGCGGCTTGCCTGCCTTGCGCGTGTCGCTGGTGCCAGCCAGCGCGGTGGAATCGGTGCGCGATCGCGACTTGCTGGTGATCGGCACCGGCAGCGCCAGCGAGTTGATGGCGAAGTGGGGCAAGGGCTTGCCCATGCTGATCGAACGCAGCGAGAACGATCTGTCGGTGCGTGAGCCGACGGATCGTCCCAAGGACCAGGGGCCGGTGGCCCGCGCGGCGATGAGCGTCAATGGTCCCACCACGGCCTTTGTCAGCTTCCAGTCGCCGTACACCAAGGGCAGGAGCGTGGTGGCGCTGGCGGCCAATGCATCTGATCGGCTGGGCGATCTGCTCGATGTGCTGGCCGATGATGCCAAGGTGAGCGAAGTGCGCGGCGACCTCACCGTGGTAAGGCAGAAAGTGGTGGTGGGACTCGCCGTGGGCGACACCTACTACGTGGGTCACCTGCCGTGGTACGCGTGGCTGTGGGTACATATTTCCAGGTATCCCGCGCTGATGGCGATCGCGGGGATTCTTGCGGGGCTGTTCGTGGCATTGACGGTGTTCTGGGCGCTGGGTCGGCTCGCCGCGCATCGTCTTGAGCGGTGATGCATGCGTCGAGCATCGATCCCTCTGTTGCGCGTGCTGCTGGTCGCTGCCGTGATGTTCGCATCCGGCAGCGCCATGGCTTCGTCATGTGCCTGGCCCGACTGGGAACATTTCAAGCAGACCACGCTGAGCGCCGATGGCCGCGTCATCGATAGGAGCACGCCGCAGCAGATCACTGTCTCCGAAGGGCAGGCGTATGCGCTGTTCTTCGCCCTCGTCGCGAATGACCGGCCCACCTTTGACCGCGTGCTCGACTGGACGCAGAACAATCTCGCGCAAGGCGATCTCACCAGGCATTTGCCCGCATGGCAGTGGGGGCACCACGAAGCGAAGGGAGACGACAAAGACGCATCGCCTGCGTGGGGCGTGCTGGACAGCAACCCGGCTTCCGATGCCGACCTCTGGATCGCGTACACACTGCTTGAAGCCGGTCGCCTGTGGCACGAACGCAGCTATACCGCGCTGGGCACGGTGCTCGCGCGCGCCATCGTGGCGCAGGAGACGGCCGTGCTGCCGGGCTTGGGTCGCACCGTTCTGCCCGGTGCCATGGGCTTTCATCCGCAGGACGATATGTGGCGGCTCAATCCCAGCTACGTACCGCTGCAGGTGATGCGTCATCTGGCCAACGCGCTGCCGCAACAAACGGAATGGAAGGCCCTGCTCGACAGTTCGACCAGGCTGGTGACCGATACCGCACCGCATGGCTTCTCGCCGGACTGGGTGATCTATCGACGCGACAAGGGCTTTGGCCCTGACGAACAGACCAAGGCCGAAAGCGCGTACAACGCGATTCGCGTGTACCTGTGGGCGGGCATGCTTGCGACGGATGCGCCGGCACGCTCCTCCGTGTTGAACACATTCGTTCCCTTGGCCGATTTCGTCGCTGCGCATGGCTTTCCACCCGAGCGCGTGGACACGCAAACCGGCACGGCCGGCAGCAACGAAGGCAATGCCGGTTTTTCCGCCGCCGTGGCGCCTTATCTCGCTGCACTGGGGCGCAACGATCTGGCCCAAGCGCAGGCGCAGCGCACCCGTACGCTCGCGGCGCAGTCCGCGCTGGGTTACTACAGCCAGGTGCTGGCGTTGTTCGGGCTTGGCTTTCTCGACGGCCTGTATCGCTTCGATGCGAACGGCGCGCTGGTTCCTGCATGGACGTCGACATGCCCCGCGGTGCGCTGAGCGACGTGTTTGCACCCGCCATCGTGCTGCTGGTAGCCGGCGGCGCGATGCCAGGCATGGTGTTGGCGCAGGCGAACGCGCACGCCTTGAGTCCGCCGATGAAACAACTGCTCGACTCGGCGCGCGTGTGGCAAGCCAAGAATCGGCCGGACATGGCGCGCGGCATCGTGGAAAAAGCCTTGCTGATCGATCCCGTGCAGCCTGAGGCATTGGCCTTGATGGGGCAGGTCGAGCTCAGCTCCAACCATCCCGTTGAAGCGGCGAAGTTGTTGCAGCAGTTGCAGAAGCTCTATCCCACGCATCCAGCCACGCTGGAACTGGCCGACGCCTACCGCCTTGCCACCACCGACAAGACCGCGCTGGCGCAGGCGCGTCTTGCCATGCGCGCAGGTCAGTCCGCCGAAGCGTGGCAGAGGATGCAGGCGTTGTTTCCACGCGGCGCCCCGAGCGGTGTGTTTGCCAGCGACTACTACCGTGCGATGTCCGCGGCAGGGCAGCGCGACAGGGCGTTGAACGAATTGCGTGAGCGCGTACGGCGGAACCCGGATGATCTCGGCCTGGCATTGACGCTGGCGGACATGCTCACGGATCGCGCGTCCACGCGTCTGGAAGGGCTGGACATCATCTATCACGTATACCAGCGACAGGACGCCAATCGACCGCAGGCGCTTGAGCTGTGGCGACGCGCGCTCAACAGCGCGGGCAGCGACGACCCCGCGTATTACGTCTGGTACCAGCGTTATCTCAAGGAAGTGCCCGATGACGACAACGCCAAGCAGGCGCTGGCCACGCTGGCCAGGAAGGGTGGCGCCACCTATGTGCCGCCACCCAAGGGCACGACGCCACCGGTGGAGAATTCACCGGCATCGTCGGCCCAGTCAGCCACCTCTCGCCAAGGCGAAGCAATGGGCGAACAGGGCCTCATCAAGCTGCGCGAAGGCAAGCACGACGAAGCGCGCGCCTTGTTTGCCCGCGCGCTCAAGCTCGATCCCGACAACGCCGGCAAGTGGCGCAGCCTGATGGCCACCGCCCATTTCTGGGGCACGTTGTCCAAGGCCCGCGCCGCCAACGAACAGGGACAGCCGCAGCAAGGCGAGGCACTGGCCCGCGACGCCTTGCGCCAACAACCGAACCAAAGCGACGCCAGGAAAGTGCTTGCCGTCTCGCTGATGGCGCAAAAGAAATGGCCCGAGGCGGAAGCCTTGTTGCGCCCCCTGGTGGAAGCCGCGAACCCGGACATCGATGCGCTGGAACTGCTGGCCAAGCTGCTGATCGAAACGCATCGCACGGAAGAAATCACGCCGCTGATCACGCAGGTGGAGCCACGCACCAAGGGTTCCAGCGCTGCGATGGTGTCGCTGCGCGCGCAGCTGCTTTCCATCGAAGCGGACCAGCTGATCGCCGAGGGCAAGAGCGGTGCCGCCGTGTTGAAACTGGAAGAGGCCGTGCGCCTTGTGCCGAAGGACGCCTGGCTGCGCTATACGCTGGCGCGTCAGTACCGCGACCTCGGCCTGCCGGCGTTGGGCCGCTCGGTGATGGAAGACGGACTGCGCAACGCGGCCACGCCGGACATGCGCTACGCCACCGCGCTCTATCTCAACTCGCTGGACGACATCGACGCGGCCAGCGGCGTGCTTGCGCAGATACCGGCCAGCGAGCGCTCGCAGGGCATGCGCGAACTCGCCGTCAATCTCAAGGCGCAGCGTGACCTGCGCGAGGTTCGCCAGTTGGAGGCGCAGGGTCGGCGGCAGGAAGCCGCAGCGCTGCTCGATCGCATTGCCCTCGACGTGCGCGACGATCCGCAGATGCTCGCCAGCGTTGGGCGCGAATGGATCGCGCTGGGCGATCCCGACAAGGGATTGAAGTTGGTGCGCGACTGGCTGGACGCACATCCGGACGATCCGGCCATCGGCGTGCGCCTGCGCTACGGCGAATTGCTGGGCGCGGCGAACCGCGACGACGCGTGGCGCGCGTGGATTGCCGATGCGCGTGCGCGTCCAGGCGTCACCGCCGAACAGCAGGCGCAGTTCGATGATCAGTTGCTGCGCCTGTCGATGCGCAAGGCGGCGCGACAGATCGATGCAGGCGATCTCGCCGGCGCAGACCGCACGCTGGACGACGTGCCACCGGCCAGCAAGCAGGAGAAGCGCTGGCTGCTCGCGCAGGCGGACCTGCGCGAGGCGCATCGCGACTACCGTGGCGGCGAAGGCTTGGCGCGCAAGGTGCTGGAGGATCATCCCGGCGATGCCGACGCGCGCCTCACCATCGCGCGGATGGAAGAACGCATGGGGCATCGCCAGGCGGCGCAAGACATCGTGGATCAGGTGCTGGCCGATACGCCGCCGGACGATATCGATACGCGGCTGGCCATCGCGCGCCGTTATACCGCGATTGGGCGCAACGAACAGGCGCGCGCCGTGGTCGATCCGCTGCGGCAGCAATATCCCGACCGTTCCGACGTGACCATGCAATCGGGCCGCGTCGCGCAAGCGCAGGGTGAGTACAACGATGCCGCGCAGTTCTATCGCACCGCATTGACGCAGGAACAGGGCGAAGGAGAAACGCCGAGTCCGGTCGATGGGCTCACCTCCGCGCAACGTGCTTTGCAAGGGCTGGACGATCGCCGGCAAGGACAGGTCGCCATCGGCGCCATTCAGTCCAACGAATCGGGCAGCAGCGGCATGTCCCGGCTGCATGCCACCGAGATATCGGTTTACCTGCGCATACCGGATGGCTATACCGGGCACTACTTCTTCCACGCCGACACCGTGCTGCTCAACGCCGGCACCTTGCCGGCGGACCGGTTCGATCCGGCGTACAGGTTCGGCAAGATCGCGGCACTCGGCAACGCAGGCCTGCCTCCGTTGGACCAGACGGACAAGGGCGTGGCGCTGGCCGCAGGCTACGACTTCAACGGCGCGGACAACAGCTGGCGCGCCGACATCGGCAGCTCGCCACTGGGCTTCACCGTCAACAACATTCTCGGCGGCTTTCTCTACCGGCACGATTTCTACAGTTCGTCGGTGACGGTGGATGTGTCACGCCGTCCGATCACCAGCAGCCTCGTGTCGTATGCCGGTGCGCGCGATCCAGTGACCGGTGAAGTCTGGGGCGGTGTGGTGCGCAGTGGTGTCACGGTGCGCGGTGCGCAGGACGTGGGCCGCACCACCTTGTTCGCATCGGTGGGCTTTGGCGTGCTCACCGGCGACAACACCGAGACCAACCATGAGTTCAAGGTGCGCACCGGCATCGACTGGCCGGTGTATGTCGGCATCGACCAGCGCTTCTCCAGCGGCCTGGTGATCAACTACTGGCATTACGCGAACAACCAGCACTTCTACACGTTCGGCAACGGCGGCTACTACAGCCCCGGGCGTTACTTCTCGGCGTCCATTCCACTCGACTGGAGCGGGCGCCACGAGCGCTGGGCGTGGGAAGTGGAGGCGTCGCTCGGCCATTCCTCCACGCGCGAAGACGATGCGCCTTACTTCCCCACGCGCCCCGACCTGCAACAGCAGGCCGTCGCACGCATGGCCGCGGCGGATCTGGGCACGCCGTATTTCGGCACCGGTTCGGGCGGTGGTTTCAGCTACACCGTTGCGGCGGCGCTGGAATACCGGCTCACGCCGCACTGGGTGATCGGCACGCGCTTCAAGCTCGATCGTTCACGCGATTACGCACCCAACCTTGGCACGATCTACCTGCGTTACTTCTTCGATCGGCAGCGGCTGCCGGTGCCGTACCCGCCCGACCCGGTCAGACCGTACTCCTCGTACTGAACCGGTGATCCGAAACCCAGGGACGCACGTTGTGACGAATCTTCCTCCTTCCTCTTCCGAATCCACCGACCGTGCGATACCGCGCGCACGTCTGCGCCTCAACCAGTCGCTCGCCATCGAAGGCCTGCCTTCCTCCTTGTCGGCGCTGGCCACGGGGCAGGTATATGCGGTGTACGCCAGTCGCTCGCCGGCACGCGATGCGTTGTTCTGGAAGACGGCGGCGAACGCGCTGCTGACGCCGGTGACGGTGATTTCCACGCGTTCGGCCGAAGACGTGACGCAGGCCTTGCGCCAGCACGGCATGGACATCGATCACGCCGGCGCGGTGCATCCCCGATCCAACGTATGCGCATTGCATCTTTCGCCCGATCGGGATGGCTGCGATGCGCTGATGGAATCGCTGCAGGCGCTCTCCGCGCAATGCGCCACACCGGCCAGCCAGTTCCTGGTGGAAGGCGTGGCGGCGTGCTTCGCCTGGCAGGATCGCGCCGCGCTGATTCGACAGGGCGCGGCGCTGGCCGGCTGGTGCGCGCAGACGCGGCACACGGTGCTGCTGGTGATGCTGCCGCCGCTGGTGGAGCACAGCGGTGATTTCCGCCCGCTCGCCGATTTCCAGATCCAGTTTGCCGGCGCGGCGCAATTGGTGCACGAGCAGGGCGAGTTCCGCTGGGAAGTGGCGTTCTGGCGTGACAACCGCGGCGCGCTTTCGGCGAACGAGTCCATTCCGCTTCGATTCTCCGGTCACGACCACCGGCTGGTGGCCGTGCTCGATGCCGACCAGGAAGGCAGCGAAAGCATTGGCATGCTCGCGCCCGACGAATCGGTGGTGATGGTGTCCCAAGACGCAGTAGCCCGCGAACGCGTGGTGCCCAAGGGTTGGCAGGTGCTGCCCGACAACGACGCGCTGGTGTCCACGGCCAGCCGCGCGGTGGCTGCTACGGTGATCCTGCATTACGGCATCAACGAAAGCCTGGCGACGCTCGCCAAGCAGGTGAACTTCCTGCGCCGCCAGTGCGGCAAGGCGCTGAAGATCCTCATCCGCGAAGACAACGTCAGCATCCGCTACGAATTGCTCATGCTCACGCTGGGTGCAAACGGCATCATCGCGCGCAGCATGCCCATGGCGCAGGTGGAGATAGCGGTGGACAGCGTGCAGGGGCAGTTGTTCTCGCGCCCGGTGCCTGACGACTACCACAGCGCGCTGTCGGCCGCGATGCGCGATTCCACCACCGGCTACGTGCCCGCGCATCGCTTCATCCAATTGGTGCGCGAAGCAGTGGAGCGCAGCCGGCCGATTCGCCTGCCCAACGTGCTGCTGCGATTGCCGCTCGAACGCGACGTGGCCGGCATCGATGCACTGCAGGCGTGTCGCATCCGGCGCACTGGCGATATCTGCACGGCCAGTGGCGACAGCCTGTACGTGTTCTTCTTTGCCTGCCATGTGGACAACGCGGGCGAGGCCATGGAAAAGGTGTTCGAGCGGCCGTTGTCCGAACTGTTTCGCGGCGAGCTGCGTTGCGGCGATCGCGAAACCATCTATTCCACGCTCGACGGCCTGGCGGAGGAAATCGCCGAACTGCCGCCGCCCGATTACACCGGTCTGGTTGCGCCGGCCGAACCCGTTGCGCCTCTCATGCCCGCGGCGGTCGCCGAACCGGGGGCGGAAAGTGACGTCACTGGCAACGCAACACCGGGCAGTCTGCCGATGCTTGCCGCATCCGACACGACTGACATAGCGCCAGCCACCACGCGACGTCCCGCGCGCCCGGCATCGCTGCCGCTGAAAGCACAGGGGTGAGGCGATGAACACCTTCTTCGGCTACTTCATCTGGGGCCTGATTCTGGCGGCGCCGCTGTGGTGGTTGTGGTGGCGATTCCGCCTGGGCTCGCTGCTATGGCGTGTGTGGTCGCTGCTGCGCCGCCGCTCCGTGCAGTTGCCGCCGCAGCTGGAAGGGCTGGTGATTCTTGGCAAACGTCAGGGAGGCCGCGGGAGAAAGGCATGAAGACGATTGCCATCATTTCCCCGGTGGGCGGCGCTGGGCGCACGATGCTCACCGCCACGCTCGCAGGCCTGCTGAGCGAGCGTCGGCACGCAGCGTTGGCCGTGGAATGTGACCCACGCAACGTGCTCACCTTCTACAGCGGCCTGCGCACGCCGGCACGGCAAGGCCTGGTGTCGCACGTGCTCTCATCCACGGACGACTGGAGCGAGGCTGCGCTGCAAACCGATGATGGCGTGCTCTGGCTGCCATGGGGCGGGGTCCGGAAAGAAGGTCGCGAACCCGATGCCGAAGCTGCCGTCGCGGTGGCGTTGCACGACAAGCACACGTGGTTGCGGGATCTGCTGGCACGCATTGATCTGCCCGGACACAGCGTGGCCCTGGTCGACACGCCAACCTGGCCATCGGTACATGCGGCGCAGGCGGTGACTGCCGCCGATCTGGTGTTGGTGGTTCTTCCGCCCGCACCGTTGGCATGTGCCACGCTGCCGCGCCTGCATGGCGAACTGAAGGCGCTCGGCAAGGAGGCGTTGTACGTGGCCAACGCTGTGTCGCCGGCGTCGCAGTTGCACACCGACATCCTGGCGTTGTTGCGCGATACGCTCGGCACCGCGTTGTCTGCCTATCGCGTGCATGCGGACTCGGGCATTCCCGAAGCGCTGGCGCGCGACGAGAACTTCGTGCACGTCGCGCCGCATTCGCAGGCAGCGCATGACATGCATGGATTGGCCTCGTGGCTTTCCAACTGGATTCGTCACGCCTACCAGCGCACCGCGCCGGCGGCAGGACATTCCGCATGAAGCCGGTCGCGTTCATGCCGAGGTGGTTGGGCATCAAGCGTTCGCTGGCGCAACGGCTGGGAGTGGACGCCGCCGCCGGTCGCGGCGATTGGTTGCTGCGACTGGTCTTCCGCGCGCCGCGACCAGGGCAACGAGATTGGCCTGCGTGGTGGACGGAGCGCCTGGGTCACTACCTGCGTTTCGAGCTGGCCGTGGCAGAAGGCGACAGCGTCGCTACCTGGTTCAAGCGATTGTTCTTCCGGCCGCCGCGTCGGCGCGTGCGGCTGGCGACGAATCTGCGCAGCGCGAGGCATCATCGTGGCGCGCGTCGCCGTTCGATGCTGCTGGGCCGTATCGGTCACTGGCTGGCACCGGCTTACGGCGTGGTCGGCCGGGCAGGGCACGCGGTATCGTCTCGCATACCCACGGTGCCGTGGGCGCGCGTGGGCGAACGCGTGAATGTCTGGTCGTCCGGCCTGGATCGCGTGCCGCACCTGAAGCCCGTCGTCCTGCTGCTGGCTTTCCTGGTGGCCGTGGCGTTCTGGACCACCCCGCTGCCCATTGCCGACCAGTTCCGTCTGTTCTTGGCGGTTTGCGTGGTGATGATCATCGCGCGGCGCATTCCTGGCCGCTGGCCGACGATGTTGATGGTGTCGTTGTCGATCCTGATGACCGGGCGCTACATGTGGTGGCGCATGACGCAGACGTTGAACTTCGCCACGCCCATCGAGGCGATCTTCGGCTGCCTGCTGTTCGCGGCCGAGATCTATACGTGGATTGTGCTGTTCTTCGGCTATATCCAGACGGCGTGGCCGTTGAACCGTCAGCCCAAGTCGTTGCCGGAAGACACGGACAGCTGGCCCACGGTGGATGTCTATATTCCGACCTACAACGAGCCGCTCACGGTCGTGAGCCCCGCGGTACTGGCTGCCAAGAGCATGGACTGGCCGCGCGACAAGCTGCGCGTCTACCTGCTGGACGATGGCAGTCGCGAGGAATTCCATCGCTTCGCCAACGAGGTGGGCGTGGGTTATCTCACGCGCGAGGAACACCGTTACGCGAAGGCCGGCAACATCAACCATGCCCTGGCGCTGACGAGTGGCGAGTTCATCGCCATCTTCGATTGCGACCACATTCCCACGCGCTCCTTCCTGCAGACCACCATGGGCGAGTTCATCGCGGACCCCAAGTGCGCGATGGTGCAGACGCCGCATCATTTCTTCTCGCCCGACCCGTTCGAGCGCAACTACGACACCTTCCTGCGCATTCCCAACGAGGGCAGCCTGTTCTACGGCCTGATCCAGGACGGCAACGATTTCTGGAATGCCACGTTCTTCTGCGGGTCCTGCGCCGTGATTCGTCGCGCGCCGCTGATGGAAGTGGGCGGCATCGCCATCGAAACCGTCACGGAAGACGCGCACACGTCGCTCAAGATGCATCGACGCGGCTATCGCACGGCCTACCTGCGCATCGTGCAGGCTGCGGGCCTGGCCACGGAAAGCCTGTCGGGACACATCGGCCAGCGCATCCGCTGGGCGCGCGGCATGGCGCAGATCTTCCGCATCGACAATCCATGGCTGCGCAAGGGGCTCACGTTCTTCCAGCGCATCTGCTACAGCAACGCGATGCTGCATTTCTTCTATGGCATACCGCGCCTGATCTTCCTGTTCATGCCGTGCGCGTATCTGTTCTTTGGCCTGCACGTGTTCGGCGCGGATGCGATCTCGGTGATGGCGTATGTGTTGCCTTATCTGTTCGTGTCGGGGCTGGCGAACTCGCGCATCCAGGGGCAATACCGGCACTCGTTCTGGGCCGAGGTCTACGAGTCGGTGCTGGCCTGGTACACCGTGCTGCCCACCACGATTGCCTTCATCAACCCCAAGAAGGGCAAGTTCAACGTCACCGCGAAGGGCGGACTGATCGAACAGGAGTATCTGGACTGGTCCACCTCCAAGCCATACGTGTGGTTGCTGGCGGTGAATATCGCAGCGTTGGTGGCCGGCATCGTTCGCATGTTCACCACGCAGCGCGACGAGCCGGCCACCGTGCTGATGAACATGGTGTGGGCCTTGTTCAATGTGGCGATGCTAGGTGCGGCGGTGGGCGTGGCGAAGGAGGCGCGGCAAGTGCGCGTGTCGCATCACGTGCCTCTGTGCGTGCCGGCTACGCTGGTGCTTCCCGACGGCAAGACGCTGGCCTGCCATACGGAAAACTATTCCACCGGCGGCCTGGGCGTGGTGCTGCCCGAGGCGCTGGCGATGGAACGCGGTAGCGCCTTGGGCGTGGCTTTGTCGCGCGGCGATATCGATTACTACTTTCCCGCCGTGGTGGCGCGCAACAGCGGCGTGCACCTTGGCCTGAAGTTCGAGGAGTGGTCGCACGAGAAGGAGACGCAGCTGATCCAGTGCACGTTCGGGCGCGCCGACGCCTGGGTGCGCTGGGAAGAGGAGCTGGTGCCCGATGCGCCGCTGCACAGCTTTGTGGAAGTGATCGAGATGGGCTACCAGGGCGTGCTGCGGTTGTTCGACGCCGGCCTGGATGCCGTCGAGGCTACCGTGATGCGCCGACCGCGCCGGTCGGGTTGATGGAGTAACGCATGGGACTGTGGAACCTCTATTTCATCGCGAAGCTCTACCTGGCTTCGGTGGGCAGCATCCAGCCGGCATGGTGGCTGAATTTGCTGTTCGCATTGGCGCTGTTGGTGCCGCTGCAACGGCGCTGGCAGCGCGTGACGCGGCAAGTGCTGGCGGTGCTGGTGGGCGCCGCACTGCTTTATCACGAATCGAAGCTGCCGCCGTTCGGCTACGTGCTCAAGCAGATTCCCGCGCTCGCCTCGTTCTCGCCGACGTACATGATGGAATTGGCCCGCCGCGTGTTCAAACCGGCGATGGTCTATATCCCGCTGCTGCTCGTGGCGATCTACGCCATCGTCAATCGCTGGGTGCGCGTGACCACCTTCGTGCTGCTGGCGCTCATCATCTTCCCGCTGTGGCAGGGCATGGGAACGTTGATTGCCAAGTCCAATTCCGCTGCGACGTACGCGGTGAACCCGAGGGCCGCCGCCGCTACCGCGAATGCGGGTGCGGATAGCTCGACCGGCAGTTACGACGAACAACTGGCTGCCTTCCATCACACGGAAAAGAGCCGGCGCGTGGCGTTCTTCCCCATGAGCACGGACGCTGCCGCGCAGTTCGACATCATCGTCATCCACATCTGCTCGCTATCGTGGGATGACCTTGAGGTCGCCAACATGCGGGACAACCCACTGTTCGGAAAATTCGACTACGTCTTCAAGCATTTCAGCAGCGCGGCCAGTTACAGCGGGCCGGCGGCCATTCGCCTGCTGCGTGCATCGTGCGGGCAGGATGCCCACCAGGAACTCTACAGCGCCGCGCCGCAGGAATGCCATGTGTTTGCCGATCTGGCTGCAGCCGGCTACGACGTGCAGTTCCTGATGAACCACAACGGGCGTTTCGACGATTTCCGCGGCATCGTGGAACGCGAGATCGGCCGACCGGGCATCCAGCCGCAATCGATCGAAGGCCTGCCGCCGTTCATGCGCGAATTCGATGGTTCGTCACTGGTCGACGACTACGATGCGTTGGCCAAGTGGTACCAGGACCGCACCGCGATGGGCGGCGGCCCCATCGCGCTGTACTACAACTCGGTGAGCCTGCACGACGGCAACCGCTTGCCCAACAGCAACCTCACCAGCTTGCAGTCCTATCCCATTCGCCTGACGCGCCTGCTGGGCGATATCGATCGTTTCGTCGATGTCATTGCGCACTCCGGACGCAAGGCCGTGGTGATCTTCGTGCCTGAGCACGGTGCCGCCTTGCGAGGCGATGCGGGACAGATTTCGGGCCTGCGTGAAATCCCCACGCCGCGGATCATCGAAGTTCCCGTTGGGGTGAAACTGGTTGGACTGCCGGCAGGGAAGGAACTCCCGGGCCACGCGCTGTCCATCGACACGCCGACGAGCTATCTCGCACTCGCGCAACTCATGTCCAACCTGGTGGCCAATAGCCCGTTCAAGTCCGACGCGCCGGCGCTCGATCAATATGCGCGCGACCTGCCGCAGACGCGCATGGTGGGCGAGAACGAAAACACCGTCACCATGGGTGTCGCCAACGGTTACGTGATCCACACACCCGATGGCGTGTGGATGGAGGGCAAGTGATGGCTGCGCCGCAGGATCCGCGGGTCCGCATGTCGCCCAGCGATATCGAGACCTATGCAAACTACGTGCAGGGCATCGACCCTGCGCGCTATTACGACAGCCAGGCCAGGGAGGTGTGGCTGGCCGCGATGAAGCGCTGGCCGCTGCTTGCCGGCGTGCTTTATCCCGACACGGTTCCGGCCGAGGATCGCTGACGGCTCAGCCGCTCGGCTCGACCTCGATGCGGTCGCGCCCGTTCGCCTTGGCGCGATAGAGCAGGGTGTCCGCGTCGCGCAAGAGTTCGTCCACGTGAAGCGTGCTTGCGCTGGCGCGATCGCCGAAGGCAATGCCCACACTGACGGTGAAGCCGAACACCTGTCCGTCAGTAGCCGTGACCTTCGTTCCGCGCAGCCGCTGGCACAATGTCTCGGCCAGCTCCAGCGCCTGTGCACCCACCTGCACGCGCAGGAGGATGACGAATTCCTCGCCACCGAAACGCGCCACGATATCCTCCGAACGCACGGTTTCTCGACACAAGGTGGCGAGTGTCACCAATGCGGTGTCGCCGGTTTCGTGGCCATAGGTATCGTTCACGCGCTTGAAGAAATCGATGTCGATCATCATCAGCGCAACAACTGGATCGGCGCTGCGTTTGTCCGACAGAAGGACATGTGCGCGGCTCTCGAAGGCGCGACGATTGAGCAGGCCGGTGAGCGGATCGGTTTCAGCGATGGTCTGGAGTTCACCGATCAGGCGATTGCGCTCAAGCTCCAATTGATGGCGCTTGAGATCGTTCTCCTTCAGTACGTTCAGCGCGGCGAAGAGGTCCAGCACTTCCTTGCCATAGCGCCCACCGGGGAGTTTTGCGGTGCTGTCACCCGACGCCACGGCCAGGATGAATCGCTGCGCATCGTAGAACGGGCGTATCACTTTTTCCCGGAAGCGCCACACCATGACCAGCAATAATGCTGTCAGCGCCACTGCGATGACAGCGCTGACGAGCAGGGCGACCAGGTGCCTGCGCAGACTCTTGTCGATGGTTTCCCCGGCCAGCGCCAGCGCGTCGTCACGAAGCCGGTCGATCGGGCGAACCAGTGGACCGTAGCGGTCCGATAGCTGCATCAGGGTGACGTCGCTGCCGATAGGCCGGGCGGCTTGGTGGCGAAGGTCGTTGAGAAGATCCAGGCCTTCACCGTAGTAGCGCTGCTCGACTTCGGTGTAATCCTGGAGAAGGTCCGGCGGAAGCACGCGCACGCTCGGCAACAACAATTGCCTTAGCTGTTCGATCTTGCCGATGGTCCCGGCGATGTCGAGCGCTTCCTGCTCGGTCAATGCCCGGCGCCTTACGAGCGCGGGCGCGAACTGCTGCGCAATCAGGCCGGCCTGTTCCCTCAACACGCCGGAAAGGCGCGCGACGAGCAGATAGCTCTGCACGTCTGCATTTTCACGGATGACGCCGGTGGCACTGGTTTGCGCGATCGACGACAGGCGGGGAATCACGCCGACGATCTGGTTGAAGCCGTCGATGATGTCTTCGTCGGTATGGGTTGGACCTGGCATGGCATCGAGGTGTTGCCGGGCCTCGATGAGCTGGGTTCGCGCGCGCTCCCACGAGGAAACGAGTGTCCCGCACTCGTCGCAATCAGGGTCGCGCAAGGCCGCGCCCAATTCGTCCATGCGCCTGTCGGTTTCCTGCCGTGCGGAGTGCAACACGTCGAGCCACCGCTGAGTATCTGGATCGCGCAGCATGAGAACCGCCACCGTGGGGCGACGCTCGCTCGACACGTTCGCCATGGCCCGCAGCGCCGCCCTGACGACACTGAAATCCTTCTGCGCCTCCGTGGCGTCCCGGTAGCCACGCCACTGTTGGGATACCTGCCACAGAAACATCCCCACCACCACCACGTACAGCGCGGTGACGATGTACCGGAAGCGCCGGTTGAGGGAATCGCCGGTGGGTGCCGCCAATGGCATGGATGCGTGCTGCCCCAGAAGTTTGTGCCTGTGGGGAAGGCGCCGTGGCGCCAATCCGTCCGTCTCGCGGCGGCGGAACGGTGGCACCCGCGTTTCCCCGTTCGATGCGCACAGTTTCAGCGCCCGCTCGTGACGGTCTTGTGGGCGGGGCGGCGTCCCCGCCTGGATCGAGGCACGGTGCATCGCATGGCGCCGCAACGATGTGGCGTTTGTGTCATCGCACATGTTGCGTTTCGGCGGTACATTCGAAGCCACCCCTCCATGTGCTCGAAGGTGCAGATCATGGCTCACGAATTTACGCGGGCGGAAGCCAAGGCCCATGCGTGCTCCTACATTCTGCTCAGCCTGCTTCAACGCATGGACATGAAGGAGCCCGGCCTCATCGACGAACTGCTCGCCGGTGCCGAAGGCGACTTCGAAGCCTCCCGTGCCCAAGGCGATTTGCCGGCCCCGGTGCCGATGATCTTCCGCGAGGCGATGGCCATACTCACGCGTGCCAACGGCTATAAGCGGAACATGGGCATCAGCGCCAACGACGAGTCTTGATCATCCGCGGTGCTGGTCGATGCGTAACGGACAGGGCGTATGAAGCGGCGAAACAAGCGACGCATCCTTCGGACACTGCTCACGGCGACGGCCGTCGGCCTATTGGTTGCCGCCGCTTGCTGGCATCGTTGGAAGCAGCCTTTGGATGAGACGGCGGTCGCGGCAGCGGCGCGCCACGACCGGCAGGTCGCCTCCTGCGAGGCGGAACTTCGCCCCAGACTTCAGGGCGAGATCGATGGATGGCGCCTCATCGGCGAGCAGCCCAGCACCCACGGAAAGCAGTTCACGTTCGCCGCCAACTACAACGCGAACACCGCGCTCTATCACTGCGAGGTGGATTCTTCCGCGATGGTGCTGGCGGTCGAGGGGCCGCAGTAGGTTCAAGAAGCGGGCAGGGACGCCATCAGCGACTTCAGGTTTTGCGGAACGACGCGGATGAGTCCGCCGCGTGGGCTGTCGATGTCCGCAATCAACATGAAGGACACCGCGACGACCAACGGGAGCACCAGCATCAGCACCGGTTCGGATGTCAGCTTGCGCGCCCCGAAACCCACGAGCAGGTTGCAGCCCAGCGCGATGATCCCCATCAGCATCCAGGCGGCGGTGGGTATGCGATTCCACCACGCTGCCTGCGTATAGCCTTCCGAATTGAGCACATCGTTCATGCCGGCCACTGCCAGGGCGGTGATCGGACTGGGTTTTTGATCGGCCGGGGCCTTCAATGCGCTCCATAGACTCGACTGCAGTTCGTTCTTGCGCGCCGTGATCTGGGGAAGCTGGCTGCGGTCGGTGGTCTCGTAAAACCGGATGCGGAGCTGGAGATAGTTCAGAAGCAGAGGCCGCACTTTCGCTGCATCCGCCGGCGGCAGCAGGTCGAGACGCACGTATTCCGTCCCGATGGCGTTTGCCTCGGCCTCTTCGTAATTCTTCCGCTGGTCATAGCGGTTGATGGCCATGGAGAAGCTGAAGCCGATGATCAGCGCCAGCAAGGTCAGCGTGGCGCCTTGCACCACGTTGAAGGCTTCGCGCACATCGGATTCGGCAGGGCGGTGCCATCGCGACAGGCCCACCCCGATGCGGCCGGCGAGCCACAGCGAAACCAGGGATACGACAAATAACACCAACGGATGATCGATCACAAAGCTCATGCCGCGCACTCCCCTCGTTGCTATGGATGGCAACATGCTTCAGCGCAGCTCACGGCTAGGTGAAGCATGGCCAAGCAAGCGGTGAGCCATCTTCGCAGAAGTCTTTGATGCTTCGCCTGCCTCGTGCCCAAACGGCATCGCAGATACAAAGTGGCCTTGACAGGACCAAGGCCGAGCGTTGCTGCGCCTAGTGCCCGCCGGTGACAGGAGTACTTTCACCGGGGCTCCCCGCATTCGCTGGCGCCGACGATTCCGCCGCCGCGCGCTGGGGAGTATCGAGCGGACACCATGTCTTGAGCCGCTTGCCCGCGCGGAACAGATCAATGCATTCACGCATCTCGGCCTTGAAGGCCAGGTCAGGCGTGTTCACCGGGCAGCCGGACGACAGCGGATTGCCCGCCTTGTACTCGTCAATACAACTCGATAGCGCCGGCGCCTTGGTCGGATTGGGATTGTCGGCCAGGGATGCTGGCGGCAGGTTGAGGCGTTCGTCGCGATCCATGGATGAGGCGGGCGGCGGCGGTGAGCCGCAAAGCAGGTTGGAAGCTGTACTGCTCTTGCTGGGATCGCAGACGCTTTTGACGACTTCCTTGATGGCATCGCCTATGTGGCGCCCAACTGCGCCACCGGCGGTCTCGTTCGGTGGCGGGAAATATTTTTCGAAACGCGTGGCCTTGTACTGCATCCGGTTGCTGTCGTGCTGCATGATCTGACGATCGTCCGCAGGTTTTGGCGGTTCGGCCTTGGCGTTTGCTGTTGCGGAGGTGGCATCCGTCGTGGACGGCAGTCGCACCGAACCGTCTTTCGCAAACAGACTTGTGGCGGACGGTGCGGCTATGGAGGTCGCCGGCGCAGGCGTCGCTTCATGATCCTGCACGACCATGGCATCACGACGCGGCTTTTCGTGCGCGATTGGGGTGCTGCGGGTAGGCAACGATGGTTGCGGCGGCACCGCCTTTTCGGTCGGAGAAACTGGTGCGGATGGCTGCGCGGCGCGCGCCACGCTGGGATGATCGATCAGACGCACGATCAGCGCTTGACCTCTATCGGTATTCACGACCGCCGGGTGCTTCGACGAGGGCTGCATCTCGAACCACAGTGCCAGTGCGAACAGCACGTGCAGCGCGCTTACCAACATCAGCGTAAGCACCAGCGTTGGGCGCGTCAGCGGCGGTTGTCGCCAACGTCTGCGCCCCAAGGTCTCGCGCGTTTCGCTGTCGAGCCATGCCAAACCGCGCGCACTGTCCCCCTGCTGTCGATGTCGGACCTGTCCGGAACGCTTCATCACACCCCTAAATCACGCCAATGACTGACACGAAACATGCGCGTGCCGTTGGCGCGTGTTGCGACAAGCCTGTTTAGACAGGTTTTTTCAATCAGGGTTCCCTCGGATCCAGGTCAGTCAGAAGAGGAGGGAGAAAAAGCAGATTCACTTCGACGCAGTCATTTCTTGCGGACAAAAAAAGCCCGGCGAGTGATCGCCGGGCTTTTTCGTCATTGGTGGAGGTGGCGGGAGTCGAACCCGCGCTCCTTGAGCTGTATCAACGCTTAGCAGCATTGGGCTGACCAGATGTTGACCAAACGGCTGCAACCTTCTGTCCGGCATCGGGCGCCACGGAGGGTATCCAACGGCCATAGGTCCGCACGATCATCGTCCAGTCCTTGTGGCCCATCATGGAAGCCACCCAGACCGGATTCTCCCCGGCGCTCAGCAGGGTAGAGGCGAAGGTGTGGCGCATTTGGTATGGGTAACGATAGCGGACTTCGGCGCGCTTGATGGCTGGGTGCCAAGCCGTCTTTCGGATCGGCCCGTCGTGCAGCCACGGGGCGTCCGTCCTCGGGTTGAGGAACACTTCCGCGCCGGCCGGCTGCGTGAACGACCGCTGCGCCCGCAAGGCCTCAAGTGCAGGCGCTAGCAGGATGACAGTGCGGCGCCCCGCCTTCGTCTTTGGCGTCTTGACCTTCTTCCGTACCTTGGCGCGGCGGATGGTCATCATGCCGTTCACCAGGTCTACATCCTCCCAGCGCAGCGCGATCAGCTCGCTGGTGCGCAGTCCGGTCCAGAACCCGAACTGGAACAGGTTACGGATCTGGCCATCGCTGGCCTCCAGGATCGCAGCCACCTCGGCAGGCGTGAACGGGTCGACGTCGTCAGACTCTTTTGGCGCTTCGATCTTCCGCGGCGTCCAGCCAATGAACGGGTTGGCCGTGATCTGTTCGTCGTCCATGGCCTGGGCGTACATGCCGCGCATGGGAAGGAGCAGATTGCGGATCCGCTTCAGGCCGCACGTCTGTGCCGAGACCCACTCCTTGAGTTCACCTCGAGTCATCTCCGTCAGTCGTTTCTGGCCGAACGCAGGCACCCAAACGTTGCGGATGGCCTTGTCATAGTCGTCGAATGTCGTGTGCTGGATCTGGCCCTTCATGCCCGCAAGCCACGTCTCAAGCGCCTTCTCGATCGTCAGCGCTGCGCCTGGCAGCTTGCTGAGAGTGACGGCACGCTTGCTGTCGGGAAAGAACTTGGCATATTCGAACGTGCCGCGCGCAATCTCCGACTCTATCTGCGCCTTCATATTTGCAGCGAACTTCAGGTTCGCAGCCGTAGGTGCAATCTTCAGTCGCTCGCGGCAGCGCGCCCCGCGGTAGTAGAAATCAACTTCTACGCTGCCTTTCGTTGCAGCGCGGACACCTGCTGGCCGGCTACCCATTTCTCATATCCCTCAGTGTCGATGAGCACCCGTCCATCGGGCGCCTTGATCCAGACGACGTCTTGCAACCATACGCCGTTCTTGATCTTCGTGCGGATGGCGTCCTCGGTGTAGCCTGACTCGGCTGAGAACTTGCCGATGGTCACGTGCCGGAGCATGAGCCCTCCCTCCCCATACCGATGGCGGCGTCTAGCTCGTTGTAGACCGCATCGCACATGAGCGTAATTTCCTCGATGCCCGTTGATACGTCGGGACTGCCGAGCGACAGTGCGTCAATTAGCGGGTAGTTCTCGCCATCCTCGTCATGTGCATACTGAAGCCGATGACTGCGCAGAACGCGCTCCATCGTGTCGTAAAAAGTCTTCCGCACATCCTCATCCGTGGCGCGCGGGTAGTCGCGAAGGTAGTCACGCAGGAAGTACGCCGAGTCCATCGTTGCGGTGTCTTCGTCATGCCCACATTTCGGACATTGCCACGACTCAGTATCGAAGGCGCGCATCAGATAGAGCAACGCTTCACGGTCGTTGCTTGGCCCATCGATAACCACCGCCTCAGCATCCTGTGGGCGGGTGTTCCAGGCGGCGATAGCTTCCGCTTCTGTGGGTTTGAATCCAGACGATCCGCCGCAGCCACCTTTGCCGCCATCCGTCGATGCGTCGCAAACGATCTGGCAGCAGTCGTTATTGGAGTCGTCCCAATCGTCGCCTTCCATCTCGCTTGCCCAAAGCAAGTACAGCGCATCGGTCCGCCCACAAAACGGGCACGGCTTCAGCTGGTCGTCGGCGTCGTTAGTCGGCATCGTCGTTCTCCGTGATCTCGACAAGGCTTTCAGGATTCTGGAGCCAGAACAGGCCTTTTCCGTCAGTCATCTGATACCACGTGCCTGGATTCACCAATCCATGACGACGATAGACAACTTTGACGAACGTTGCGTACTTGTGCGGGTTTCGATCGCTTGCTGAATCGTTCCGCATGAGAGCGCCGAACTTTGGATGTGCCATCTCACCCCTCCCGCCGATTGGCAAGCATGGTTTTGAGGTCATCGACGGCCATCAAGCTATTGATCGTTTCCATGCCGTACTTTTGGCGAAGCAGCTGCGCTGCGTTATCGCGCCAACCATCCGGCACCTTCGACTGCGCGGCTAGATGCGCCTGCTGAAGATGCGTGCGCCACCAGAAGTTGCCCTTGTGCCATGGCTGCTTTTCACCGAACGCACAGCCATCTAGCTCGCCCTCACCAAGAAGAAAGGAAACAACCTCATTCATCGTCGTCATTGTCCTTGCTCCTTGGCAATGAAGCTGCAAGGTCCGCACAACGCATAGGCGATGTTTTGGCACATGGCATCTGGATCAAAGTCCATATCCTGACCATTCATCGTGGCCGCACGAATGGCGTACTTAGCGGCAATCCAAACAGCTTTCCTGTGCTCATTTGTGAGAATGGGCATGGGACAATCCGCAATCTCATTCCGCTCTGCATTCCATTCGGTGCAAGCAGGTGCGAATAACCAGTGATCATTTGGAAGCGGAAGTGATCCAGTAAAGAATGAGCTTCCGTCCGGAAGAACATTGAAATCTTCAGTAGCCATTAGACTTTTTCTCCTGAATTTTCCCCGCCATGGGGCGATGGGGCGGCGGCAAGCGCTGCCTTGTAGTGTTCTTCTACGACTCCCCAGCTAAACGTGATGCTGCTACCCCGGCAATTGCAGTTGAACGAGTCGCTGCAGCATTCCTGCGACTTCTCGAAAGCAGCTTTCATTTCATCGGTGAACTCAACCGGAACCAACACCCACCCCTCCACCTTCCCCGCAACGGACTGGACGTCGATGAAGCCGAGTTGCCGAACTTCGATTTCGTCACCGTCTTTCAGGTGGCAATTCTCACGAGTTGGCTCGTTATGGCTAAGCGCCCATTCATGCGTCCATTCGTTTACGCCGCGCTTCGTACGCCATGCCCATGCCACACGGTTACCCACCACAGCCGCGACGGGCGTGGCGCGGGAGATGATGGCGGCAAGTTCAGAGGCGCATTGCTCGATGCAATACGCCGCATAATGTGCTCCATCGTCGTTTTGAACATCACATGCGTCATTGCGGAACTTTTCCACAAGCGCCAACAGTTCCGCGTGTTCGGTGGGGGTCATGGCTTTTTCTCCGCTTCGATTGCGTCGCGCAGCTTCTGTAAGGCATGCACCGGATCAATCGAGAATCCGGCAGGTGACTCCTGCAAGTTCTCAAAGTCTGGCATTACGGCGCACCACATACGACGGCCTTTCTCGTCGGCGCCATCCTGGAAAAAGATCGGCGCGCCCTCGTGCGGTCCGCCATGCTTAGGGCAGCACGGGCCATGGCAATACGGAGCGCGGTAGTTGAAGCCTCGCGTCTGCATGAGGATGCCTTCGGGCAACTGCGGGCCAAACGCCTGCTCATCGCAGAATCCAGCCGGCCCTCCATCGCAGAACATCGGGACGCGGCATTTGCCGCCTGACCACGCGTAAGTCCTTTCCACCCTCGTTTCCGTGTCGATGGTTTGGTGGGTCATGGGGCACCTCCCTTCAGCGCAGAAATGTCCTCATCGGAAAGGCCGAGTTTCTTTGCCTTCTCAATAGCGGCATCCCTTGCCTTCCTCTTATTATTTTCGACGTCCAGACGAGCCTGTGTCGCGATGTCCTCCTTGGTTGGCGGTACTAGGTAGTAAGGAGCCAGCCACTGTCCATCAATGAACGGAGACTCAAACTCCGTCACGCGGCAATCGCCACCTTGAACATACTGACCCTTACCCCGGCGAATGGCGGTTGCCATCGTTTCGCACACATTCAAAGCAAACTCATAACCACGACCTTCGTTTAGGTCAGTGTTGCTCCAAACTACGTATACCTTGCGCTTCTTGTCACTCATTTCGCCTGCTCCTTCAACGCGGAGAGGAAGGCCTTAAGCGCCTCTTTCATAGCAGGGCTATCGCATATTGGCGTAGCTGGCTCGGCATCGTATGCCGCCTCGGCTATACGGCACAGATCAGGCGTCACCTCTAGCGACTGGATGGCGGCTTGCCATGCGATAAACTGCGTAGCCGTATGTGATGTGTAGTCACCAAAGCCATCACGCTTGACATGCTCATGCCCATACCACTTCTCAAACTTCGCGTTCATGCCCATCCCTCTATGATCGCAATCACCAGGACAACGCCCACTCGCAGGCGCTGGCCTTGTGGTTACGCCGCCCGAAGATTCGTCTCGGTGTAGAAGCGCTGGGTCTGGTTCCCGTTCGCCAGCAGGTGGCGGACTTCGTACGTGCTCTCGCCGCGGTCGTAGTCACAGCGCGAGATCACCGGGCCATGCGTGACGGCTGCGCCGTTGAGCACCACCGGCACCTGCTGGCCTAGTTCGAACTTGAAGGCCTTGTTCTTCTCGTTGTTGTGCGTCTTCCAATTGCTTTCCATTCCATACTCCGTTGTTTGCCCTGGCGGGCGGGGTGGTTAGGCGGCTTGCTTCATCATCAGCACGGCTTCGTACTGGTCGACGAGTTGCTTGAATTCCCACAGGTCTTGCTCAAGCGCGTTGATGTAGTTGTCGTCGCGGGCGAACTCGCGAAGCCACAGCTGCTTGCCTGCTGGCTTCAGGGCAGGGCAGTACAGTCCGATGTGCCACCACTTGCGGCCGGTGAGCCACATGCAGCCCTGCGCCTGGTCAAAGATGGCGCTGGCGTCGTTATCGATATGGAACTGGCGGAGGCGGGACGGATCGACAAAGCACTTGTATTCCGCACCACCATCTTCACCGATCAGGCCGTCTGCGCTGGCGCCGAACAGACCATCGTCCGTCGTGATGAACCCGGCTTCCTGCACGATGTGCCCGGTCTGCATCTCGTGTTCCATGCGAGCATCGGTTTCCAGCTCGCGACCGCGCTTCATGGCCCACGTCTCGAAACCTTCGTCCAGAGGTTCGCCGCTAATGCGCTCAACCGCCAAGCGGAAGGCATAGTCCTTGGAGGCGTCCGACCACTCGCCGCATGGAAGGCCGGCAAGGGCGCGTGTGATGATGGCGGATCGCGGCACGGCCTTGTATCCGGCGTAGGTTGCAGCTTCCTTTTCAGGCGCCCCACCAGTCACCGCAGAGACGAACATCTGCTGCTGATCGGTGAGGCAACCAACTCGGCTACGAGCGGTGGCGAACATGCTTGCGGTGATGGTTCCAGCGCGGGCCTGATGCCAATCCGGTGACCCCTGGACGCAATTGATGATCCTCATGCCTCTTCCTCCTCGTTGGTCGGCGTTGGCGCGCTGCGGATGTAGTCAAGTCGCTCGGTAACGGCGCCCTTGAGCTTTGCGTAGCCTTCGCGGTCATTTGCCGCGCGCAAGGCGTTGCCGCCCGTCTTCCAAAGTTCCTGCAGCTGCTCGGAGGAGTTGCAGTCATTTGCCTTTTTTATCCACGCGCCAACCTCGGCAGACGGCGTATAGGGCTGATGCTCGATCACGGCCAAGCCCTCGCCGCCCTCGTTGTTGAGGTGGTGGATGGCCTTCTCCAGGCGCTCCGTCTTCGGCCAGTACTTGTAGGCGCGCTTCACGCACGTCTTCTTGGCCATCTCTGCCCAGTCAGTTACCCAGGGGCACGATTTCTTCTTTTCTACCCATGCCTTCCACGCCGACGAGCGGTCGCGGATGGCGTTCACTTCCGCCGTGGTCATGGTGTCTGTTAGGTACTCACCATCCGCCGTCTTCACCACCACGTAGACGCCTACGATATCGCCGCGGTCGGCATTGAACGGATCAAAGTTGTGCGTCGGAGGGGCGTCGAAGCCATTGAGGCGGAACACATCAGCCTGCCGCACGATGTCTGCTTGCGCCCACTTCAGCGAGCCGGTGGCCATTGCCAGATCCATCAGGCCCATGTAGCTGATGTCGAGACAGATCTTTTTGTCGCGCGGCACTAGGTATGCCTGACGCTTGGCCGGGTTGAGGCTGATGCCAATTGCCGCCACGTTGGTAACCGCGTTGATGACCGACTGTCGATTACCAAGGGCGATTGACGTGGCGTAGTCATTGGCAAGGATGGCTTGGACAGCAAAGCCAGCCTCGCGTTCGAAGTTGATAGAGCGATCCGTCAGCACCGAGAGGAACGAATCCTTCGTGCCGTACACGTCCTGCTCGATGACTGCGATATTGCTCATCTGAATCTCCGCTCACTAACCCGTGCGCTGGGTGCTTGGAAATGGTTGGTCAGAACATCCGATCGATGATTTCGATCAGATAGGCGGCATTGACCTTGGATGGGTCGTTGTCCTTCAGCTTGGCGATGACTTCGCAGAAATAAGCGCAGTCGACGCCTGTCAGCTGGTCCTGCAGGACTTCGATGTTCGTCAGGTCCAGTGCCGATATCTGCATGACCGCTTTCAGGATCTGGCCGGCATTGATTGTCCAGCCGCGCTTGATGAACTTGCGCAGGCGGATGACAGAGCAAACCGGGTATCGGCTACCCACATAGATCAACTCACGAGCTAGCAGGGCTTCGAGTGCTGCGGGGCGCAGGACCAGGTTGTCATCCCAGCTGGTCCAGTAGTTCGTGCAGTGCACGAAGTCGTAGTTTTCGTGGATCGCATCGGGCTCGCCGTAGAATCGGAGAACCACCTGCACACGATCACTCAGCGTGATCGCATTGGTTGAGAGGAAGACTGGTCGATACGGCGGCTTGTCGGGTTCGTCCGATGCTGCGACCGCCTGTTTCGTGGCATCGAGCGTATCGATGATGTCGCCTGGATCGTCCATGACCTCAGCGACGTATCGCGCCGCCTCGCCCTCGGGTCGACTCTCGAAGTACTCGTAAGGCTTTTCTGCTCCCTCGGCGCTGGCGACGCCTGCCGACTTAACCACGATCTTCACGCGGTCGCCTTCTGAATCGACGTATATCTCACAGGGGATGCCGTTGCGATTCTGCGGCGTGAAGCGCTTCACGTAGTAGTCGGCAACCGCCTTGGTCGCTTCCTTCGTGCGGAAGTAGACGTCGTAATCGTTGACGGGCTCCTTCAGCAGCATGGAGGCAATAGCACCACCAGTGACGATGGTGTTTCCTTGCACCAGTGCGCGCACCGCGTCGTCCTCGATCGACTCGATCCAGGCATCAACCTTTGCGCGAATAACCTGCTTGATGGTCTTGGCCTTCATGTGGCTTTCCTTTTTCCGGCCAACGACCGGCGTGATGAATAAGTTGGCGGCAGGCTGGTCGGATCAACTTCACCCTTGCTGCCCAGCAAGCGCCTGCCGCCGGTGAAATCAGGCCGCTTCCGCTTCAGGCGGAGCGAGCGCCACGGGATCGGGCGCGATGCGAATGCCCTTGTTTTCGAGCTTGTTGGTGATCACATCGCGACGCCGAGACAGCACTTCGTGCATTTCGTCGTACGTCAGGTGATACGGCCACTGCGCGGTGAGACCAGTTGAGTCCTTGTCTGCCTCGAGAAAGCGAATCGACTCATCTGCCTGGATAAGTTGCTCGAACAGAGCGCGCACTTCATCCAGCGCTGCGCGGCCACGGATCGTCGCGGGAGTTACGAGGGCGGCGTTCATGCGTCCTCCTCCTGCTCTTCCTCGTCATCCTTTTCCAGCGCGCCGACGAAATCGTCGTCGCTTGGCAAGTCGGTGAAAGACCATGCCGTGACGAACTTCACCTGCTGGTAGCCGCTTTTCTCGTCTAGAGGTGCCGCGGCGAAGCGTTCCGTCGTGTCCAAGAGCGTCTTGTTGAATCCCTTGAATACCTCCAGACGCATGACATCCAGATCGATCACATACGCCCACTCGCAGAAGAGAGAGTCGCCGGCGAAAGCGATCTGGTCGGTTAGGCGGATACCTGCGGGCTGATCCAGAATATGGCCGAGAACGTCGCTTCCAGCGTCACGCGATAGCCATGGGTACGATCGCTTCCAGTCGAATTCCGAACCTTTGGCTGCAATTTCCTTGTTGAAGACCTCGGTATCGGCATCAGTCATGAACGACGCGGCGCGCAGCTTCTCTTCGAACGTCTTGAGCGTCGGCAGCTGATCGACAAGCGACCGGCAAAACTCCAGCACGCCAACGCCCTGGCCCGACGGATAACCATCCCACTGGCCGTACTGGGCAACGCGGTATCGACCATCCAGCTGTACAGCGATGAGGTGACGAGTTCCCATTACATGCTCCGTGCAAGATTTGATGAGGCGCCTGCCGTCACGGCGCCAGGGGTAACACCATCCGAAGGAGGGTTCGGTGTGACGGCAGGCAACTGGTTAAGAAACGACGTGATGCGCCACAGCTGCAAACGCTTCTTCAGTTCGCGCTGCATCTCGTCGATCTGTGCATCTGATAGTTCGGAAAGGCTGAGGCAGCTCATGCGGACTCCTTTGCTACCGATTCAGCAGCTTTGCTCGCCTCTTCCGCGAGTTCGCGCCAATCTCGCTCGCTAAGTCGCCATTGCTTGACAGTGCTCCACGATCCGCAGCACTTCGACGGCGTCACTCGACGTCCGCTGTCTTCGTCGTCGATGGATATGGCGTAGAAGTTGTGCCTTGCGCAGCGGTCGATGCTCAGATAGATGCTCATGCCGCACTCCCGCCCGTATATCCACGGTTCGCGTAGCTCCACAGGAACGCCTTGGCGTTCGCGATGGCCTGGGAGCGCGAGATACCTTTGAGCATCGTCGATACCGCGATGCGTTCCGCCTTGAGCGTCACGTCATGCGGCGCTTCCGAGTACCCGCGAATCTCTCGGCGGATATCGAACAGGTCGGAGGGATAGACAAATGACAGTCCCTTATTCGCGACCTCGTAGCGCTTGGTGAAGCGGCGCGACTGCAAAGAGGCGTTGGTGATGATCTGCGCGCTCATGCGGCACCACCGATGCGGGCGAGGGCTCGCTTAGCCTTTTCCAGCTTCCAGAAATAGACGAAGCCGTAGTCACGAAGGTGTGGCTCTACGTGCTCGCATAGCTCGCTGGTGGCCTCAATCAGCTCAGCCACGGCGTCGCGTGCAGTATTGAACTCGCAAAGCGCCTCGGCGGTTGCCTCGCGATTGGCTCCGCGAGCTTGCTTGTAGGCCAGCTCAATGCCTTCCGCGTGCGAATCGAGGATCGCCAGCACATCCACCTTCTGCGTCTCGGCGCTCATGCCTGCGTCTCCTTTGCTTCGGCAGCGTTTGCATGGCGAATCAACTCTCTTGCAAAGGCACGCATTTCCTTCGTGGATCCATGAAACATGACCTCAAGCCCAGTCACGTTCTCGGTCGAGAACATGAGAGCGATGGAAGATGCAGATCCCCTGTGCATGGACTGGATACGCACATTTGTGTAGCCGAGCTTCAGCGCATTTCTGCTGACGAGGGAGGCGTTGGCGCTCATGACTGAACCTCCATCCAGCGCTGCAGCGGCGAGCTGTGCAGCATCGGCGAGCGCTTGCGTGCCCACGCATCGAACTGGCTGGTGAGTGCTTCGTGGCGATGCTCGAACCGGAGAATCAGCCCATCGCTGTAGCTCGTCGCATCGCGACTCGGGAGGCCATGGCCGAGGAACAGAGCCATCAGTCCGGCGACATCAGGGTTTTCGTTCGGGTCGCGGAGGAATTCGTCGACGACCGACTTGTTACCGCGCATCTCTTCCAGCGCGTCCAGCTCGGCGGCAGCTCGGTTCGCGGCCATGTCCTGGACGCGCTGGTATTCGCGGGCGGCGTGTTCGGCGTAGCAGGGGAGGGCGTTCATGCTGCTGCCTGAGCGATGCTGAGTTCACTCACCGGGAAGTGGTGCTCGCCTTCGAGGCCGTAGCCGCCGCCTTGCTCAACCGTCCACGTCTCGGTGGTGATGTCCACCACGAAGCAACCCGCGTCGCCGTGCGATTCAGCGGCAGTGAGAATCTGCTCGGCGTTCCACACGCCGAAGCCGGTGTTTCCCCTGTCGCCATTCACCGCAGCAACCACCAAGCGGGCGAAGGCATATTCCAGGTCGTCGGGGCGGCCCTTCATGACCGCTTGGGCGCGCACCAAGATGTCGGCAACAGCACTGCCGGACCAGTGGGCGTAAAGAACGGGGGAGAAGGTCTTACCGGACTTCAGCTGGATCAGTGCGCGGTCGCCCATGATTCACTCCATAGGGCCCGAAGTGGCCCGATGGATGAAATATAGTCCTGCCCTATCCTTTCTTCAATAGGTACAACCTAAATTTGTTCCTATCGATTCTCATCGATAGATAGCTTCAGCCTATCAATGACTCAGAAGCGGCGCCTACGCCTATGCTCGACCATCGTTGCAATGATCTTGCCGGGATTGCTGGAGTCGATCCGAAGGGTAGGGTAGTCAGGATTCGATGGCACCAGCTCTATGACGCGCGTGCCGTCCTGGTCAGTGCCCCGGTCCCGATATCGCTTGAACGTCGCCTTTTCTTCGCCATCCAGTTTGGCCACGACAAAGTCGCCGGGGCGCGGTTGGATATTGGGATCGACAATGATCACGTCGCCAGCCGAGAACTCGGGCTCCATGCTTGCGCCCTGGACCTTTAGGGCAAAGGCTACGCGTGACAGGTGAGCGGCCAACTCCGGGTCGATACCAATTGCCTCCATGCCTTGCCCCCTCGGATACGGATCGTTGCTATCCGACCAGACGCCAGCTTCAACGAATGAGACCAGCGGAACCTCGCGCATATCCGGGGCACCGGGCACGCCATCCATGTCCGCAACGCCCCGGTGGTCCGAGGATTTCTTCTTCCCGTCGCCAGTAATCAGCCATTCGAGCTGGACGCCAAAGTCGGCGGCCATCTTCACCAGCTTGTCGCGGCCGGGCATGAACTTGTCGTCAAGCCAGTCCTTGGCAGTGGGCTGCGATACGCCATACCGATTCTTTAGATACGCCTGGCGTCCCCTGGTCGGCAGACCAAGGTCATCCATGCACTCATTTAAGCGACCAGAGAAGGTCGTTTTCTCTCGACGTATAGGCATAACCAATATTCTATTCGTCTCAAGCATAGGTTGCCCCTTGCGTTGAAACATTGGCTGGACCTATGCTTTGGCCATGACTACCGAAACCGCAATCCAGAAGGCTGTCCGTCTTGCAGGCGGTCAGAGTCGTCTCGCTGCAGCCCTCGGCATCAGCCAGCCCTCCGTTGCTGAGTGGCTTAAGCGAAAGAAGGTCCCCGCGACGCGCGCAGCAGCCGTTGCCGCCCTCAGTGGCGTTTCCCGTGAAGAGCTTCGCCCCGACGTCTTCGGCGAGCCCAGCAAGAAAAGGGCGGCATGACATGTCGACCCAAGCATCAGCTATCCAGCGGAAGGTCGATCGACAGGTTGTCAGTCTTCTTGAAGCAGCGCGAGATTGTCGTCCATGTGTTGCTTCATCTGGTTGGCGATATCTAGTGACTTTCCTTTTCCGACTAGCTGCGTCGAGAGGGATGAAAGCAGCATCGAGTAGTTCGATTCCAGGCACTCCTTCAAATCGTCGACGTCTGGATGCGACTGAATGAGCGCCGATATCGTCGATTCCATCACCTGCACGCGCGCAAGTAGCGCGAAGAAATGCAGTTGTCGTTCTGACTCGTCCATGGACTCCCTCCTGTTGATGGTCGGTCTGTTCGCACAGCCAGCCTATCAGCGGGAGGGGTCCGCCATCTAGAAACACCGCTCCACCCATACCCACTGCCAAGTGATTCTCCAAAGGAACTGACCGATGTACGCCGACCCGCGACACATCCGAGACAACCCGATCAAAGTCCGCTTGAACGATGACGAGTACGCCGTGATTGAGGCAATGGCGCGTTTGAACAAACGCCAGCCTGCAGCTTTCGCTCGCGACCTTCTGATGCAGGGCATCGCAATGCTGGAACAGCGTACCGACATCGCCGACGCCGCTTGAAGTGGCCCTTCCGTCCCTAAGGAGGGTCCATGCCTGACATCACCGTTGCGCTGTCCGATGAGCAGCGCAAAGAGCTGGAAGAGGCCGCACGTCTAGCAGGCATGACGGTTGAGCAATACGCAGCAGAAGCAGTTTCCAAAGCCGTCGAAGTTCGTTACGTGCTGCCGTCAACGCAGGGCAGCGTGAGCCCGATTCAGGGTCTCAAAAGGAATCCAAGGTAATGCACACCACCATCGACTTCCGCACCCAGGACGAACACCAGCAGCGCGACGAGGCGCCGCTCGAGTTCACCGTGGACGAAGAGATGGCGTTACGCATTCGCATGAATACCCGGGCTTGGCGCCAGAAGAATGGCTTTGAACCCACAGATGAGAGGGTGAGCGCATGAACGCTGCTGCTGCGACCGTTTCAGCTATCGATAGCTCGTCAGTCATGGACTACGAACTGACGAAACCTCAAAAGGCTCTGTTCGCCAAGTTCGATGAGGTTTGCCGCTATCTGGCACTGGCGAACAAGAAGCCGCCTAACGTTCGACTGAAGCGCGTCGATTTCGTCGAGATAAACAACAAGGTCTTGGCGCTGTCGGCCGGCAAGCGTTCGCTCGCCAACGTGACCTACAAGGGTTATCCGATCCTGTCGGCGTCCGAGTGATGAAGAAGGTGCCCCTCAATCTACGCGCTGGCGACCATGTTGAAACCGACTTTGACGGCCGAAAGACCGTGCACGTGATCTTGGCGCGCAAGCTGACGCCGAACACGCAGTCCGGCGTTTCGTATCGCATTTCGCCAAACCCTCGCAAAGCATCAGCAGACGCATGGCTGGACGCTGGCTGGCTTACACGCGCCTCTGGCTACGCCAATGACGTGGAAGGTGACCCGACATGACCACCATTCGCCTCGAAACCCACTGGGATCGCGACAGCCGCCTGCGCCTGGTCGAAACACCTGCGTCGCGCGCCACCGATCCGTCCAGCTCGGCTGATGCCGAAGCGGAGATCAACGCCAGCGGCCTGCGTGCATACCAGCAGTCGCAGACGACCGGAGCTGTGCGCCGCTTCCCTGGCCGCACGATGGCAGAGCTTGCGCGCGACTCGGGCCTCGACCGCTACATGCTCGGACGGCGCATCAGTGAGTGCGAAACCGCCGGCAGTGTTTTTCGGGGCCTCAAAAGGCGTTGCTCGGTGACTGGCCGGATGGCTGAGCCTTGGTGGCCGGTCGACCCGGGGATGAAGGCGGCTGCGTGAACTACTACGAACGCCACCTGGGCGACTACGCGAAGGATGCAAGGCATCTAACGATGCTTGAGCATGGCGCGTACACGCTCCTCATGGACCGTTACTACGCGACCGAGAGGGGCATCCCGGCGGACAAGGCACATCGTGTTGCCGGTGCCCGCACGCCCGATGAGTGTGCGGCCGTTGATGCGGTTCTGGAAGAGTTCTTTCGCCTGGTCGATGGCGTGTGGATTAAGGGCCGTATCGAGCTGGAGATCGCGAAGGCGGCTGGCCGTATCGACGCCGCTCGTGAGAATGGAAAGAAGGGCGGCCGTCCTAGGAAGGAACAACCCAATCCTTCTGAAGAAGAAACCCAAGAAAAACCCACTGGGTTTCCACTGGGTAGCCCAGACCTAACCCAGATCAAAGCTCACCAATCACCAGACACCAGTAATAAGAGCGAGATAGAAACGCACGCGACGCTCGCTGGCGAATGTGGCAAGGCGATGCGTGACGCTGGTTGCGTTTCGATCAACCAAAGCAATCCCGATTTCCTGGCCGCTCTGGACGAAGGGGTTACGCCCAAAGAACTCGCTGATGCGGTTCATGCCCACAAGGGCGAAATCGCGGGCGCTGGACTGTTCAAGTACGCGGTTAAGGTCGCCCGGACGAATCACGCCAAGGTCGCGACACCGGTGATCGTTCCATCCGCGCGCGCTGGCCCTGTGCAATCCCAGGGCAAAACGATGGGCGCAATCATGGCACTTGAGGGCATGAAGAATGGACTGGATGAAGCACGAACTGCTGACCGGATTTCAGAAGCTGCTTACGCTCGGATTGGAGCGTCAGCCGGCGGCTGAAGTGATTCCGGGGACCGTGGCGACATGGTTCGAGACGCTGACGCATGGCCGCAAGTTCGACCGCGAGCGGGATGCCTGGCGCCTCCGCGCTGCGTTCATCACGCTCGCTGGACGCCAGCGTACGTGGCCGGTGCCGCGCGACCTGATTGATGCGCTCCCGCCGGCACGTATGCCGGAAGTGGTCGACGCCAGTCGCCGCCTGACCAGTGCGGACGCCCAGAAGGTCGCCAAGGGCGAACTGGAGAAGATCAGCAAGCTGTTCCATGTGGACTTCACACTGAAGACCAACAAGCGCCCGGGCGAGGTCAAGGCCCACGACTTCCCGCGCTGCTGCGAGAACGGAACTAAGGAGCAGCCGGTGTGCGATGCCTGCAAGGTCGAAATGGCTGAGCTGCAAGGGCGCCTTGTGCACCCGGTCGCGCCTGAAGGGGATGCCGCATGAAGCACTACGAGCTCACTGCCGGCGTCTGCAGCACCTTCGAACAGGCCATTCGCTTCGCCGACTGGTGCGAGAGCAGGCCTACCGCTCCGAACTTCCATGACGTGATGCACCAGTTCGGCGTGTCACGCGCTACGGCCTACAACTGGCTCGCCGCATGGCACGCCGCTCGCGGGACTCACGCTATCCCCATGAGGAAAGCCGCATGACCCCGCGCTGCGCCCACTGCTACAACACCCTCACGCAAGACGAGGCAGACCTTCTCGGCAACAACTGCGAATGCTGCGAGGAAAAGTTGCGTCGCCGCTGGGATGACCGCTACGCCGCGCAACCTTCGAAGTTCGCCCAGCGCGTCGCCATTGTTCTGGCCATTGCGATCATCTTCGCCTGCGTGGTGGGGATGAATAAGTTGGGGGGTGGGTGATGGGTTTTCGCATTTATACGGCTGACTGCCGCGAACTTGTCAGAACCTTTCCGTCACAAAGCATCGACGCGATCGTCACCGATCCGCCCTACGGCATTGGCTTCATGGGCAAGGACTGGGATCACGGAGTCCCTGGCGTGGAGTTCTGGGCTGAATTCCTGCGCGTGGCCAAGCCTGGCGCGCATCTGATCGCTTTCGGCGGCAGCCGCACCTATCACCGCATGGCGTGCGCGATCGAGGACGCGGGCTGGGAAGTGCGCGACTGCATCATGTGGATCTATGGCAGCGGCTTCCCCAAGTCCAAGAACGGCCGCTGGGGCGGTACGGCACTCAAGCCGGCACACGAACCGATCGTCGTCGCGCGAAAGCCGCTGATCGGAACGGTCGAGGCCAACCATGCATGTTTCGGCACGGGCGCTCTGAATATTGACGGGTGTCGAGTCCCGACGACCGATCACTTAGGCGGTGGCGCCTACTCTGAACAAGGCAACCGATCAGTTTCCCCGTCGCTTAGTCCCAGTGGCATGAACCGTGCTGGCGCGACTGCTGGGAAGTACATGCAGCCGGAAGGCCGATGGCCGGCCAACGTCATCCACGACGGCAGCGCGGAGGTCCTGGGCGCATTTCCCCAAGCCCCTGGCCAGATCGCCCGCGCGAAGAACGATGGCCAAGTCAGCGGCAACAAGGTGTTGGGCACGCTCCGCAACGTCACGACGAATCCAGACGCACGGAGCGATACCGGAAGCGCCGCGCGTTTCTTCTATTGCGCCAAAGCGACGAGAAAGGACCGCAACGACGGCTGCGACGGGTTACCTCTGCGCAAGTCAGGCATGATCTCAAACACGTCCGGTCAACACATCACGCGCCGCAACGGCGGCGCGCCAGCGCCAGCGGAAAACAATCACCCCACCGTGAAGCCAACCGAGCTGATGCGCTACCTGTGTCGGCTCGTGACGCCTGCCGGAGGGACCGTGCTCGACCCTTTCATGGGTTCGGGCAGTACCGGTCGTGGCGCATTGCTTGAAGGTTTTGACTTCATCGGGATCGAGCAGGATCCCGAATATACAGCGATAGCTGAAGCGCGTATCCGAAAGACCGCTTACTCGGAGGCCGCATGACCGCCCAAATCGTCAATAGCGCCGAATCGCTCCAGCGCGTGCTGGGCGATATCCGGCAGCTCTGGAATGAGCACAAGTTCCTCCGGCTGAATATCAAGACGGGCAAGGACCGGAGCCGCGATCAGAATGCGATCAGCCATGCCTGGTACGAGCAGATCGCCCGCGAGCTGCGAGAAGACTCGCCCGAGGGCGTGAAGTGCGAGTGCAAGCTCCGATTCGGCGTGCCGATCCTCCGCGCGTCCGATGACGACTTCCGCGAGATGTACGACACCGCCATCCGTGGCCACCTGAGCTACGAGCAGAAGCTGAAAGCGATGCGTTTCCTTCCGGTGACATCCCTTATGACCGTCAAGCAGCTCAGCCAGTACCTGGAAGACATGCAGCGGGAGTTCGCTAAGCGGGGCGTGATGTTGGAGTTTCCGGAAGAGGGGAAGGTCTAATGAGGGCCTCACGACCGAAGATGACGCCAGCGCGCCGCGCCGCCCAGGGCCAGCCGTGTCTGATCCGCTTGCCAGGATGCGACGGTGGCGGCGAGACGACATGCCTATGTCACTACCGCCTGTCCGGTTACAGCGGCGCTGGACTCAAGCCGCCGGATTCGATGGGCGCACTGGGATGCAACTCGTGCCACGCCATCGTGGATGGACGCGCGCCGCTGCCTGAAGGGTATACGCGCGAGGGCGTCAGGCTGGCACACGCCGAGGGCGTTATGCGTACTCAGGAGCTGATGCGGGGGCTTGCGGCATGAAGGTTCTGCATGAGTTGTTCTTGCCTTGGCCTGACCGATCCTTGCACCCGAACGCTCGAGTTCATTGGTCACGCCGCGCCGCGGCAGCCAAGGCGGCGAGAATGGCGGGATTCGTTCTGGCGCGCGAGGCCGGGTGGCGCAAGCTAAATCTTGGCGATGGTCACGTGCATGTTCACATCGACGGCTATCCCGCTGACCGACGCCGGAGAGACGCAGATGGGCTGCTCAGCTCGCTCAAATCGGCGCTCGACGGAATCGCGGACTCTCTGAACATCGACGACCGCCGATTCATTCCACACCCACGCATGCGTGATGAAGTGCGGAAGGGCGGCCAAGTGCGGATAACAATCTGCACGGAGTCCGCATGAATGCCCGTCTATCACCACTTGGCGCACGCGCTGCGGATCCTGAAGTTGCCCGGCAACCAGTGGATGGCCGAGCTGGACAAGCTCTCACCGGAAGCTCGAGCGGAATGCGAGCCGTGGTTGAGAGGGCAGGCCAAGCGCCTACGGAACCGGCGGCCATCCGCATCGCTATCCGCGCCCTCAGTGACGACGAACTCGCCCACGAGGCGAAGGTGATGCGGCAAAAGGCCAGCTACGCCCAGGGAATGGCCGCCAGGCTCGACCGGGAAATCAAACGCAGGCGGAACTGTCTCCGCCGCGCCGTTACAAAAGCGAACGAGGGGAAGTGACCATGAGGAAGGCAACCACGCTCGAAACCAGGCTTGCCGAGTGGGGCAGGGAATACGGCGGCGGCCGGCACGAGAACATCGGCTGGCAGGGTATTTCCCCGCTTTCCACGCTGATGAAGTACCACGGCCGGGCACCGCAGGGCCTGAACCCGTCGCGGCTTGAGGTCAACGGAGCCGCAGACGAAGTAGAAATTGCCGTGCGAGCCTTGCAAGCGCAGAACAAGGGATACGTCCCCGCATGCGTGTTGCGTTGCGAGTACATGGCGACGACATACACCCGTGAAGAGAAGATCCGTAGCGTCCGAAAGATCGGCGGCAGCATCGACAGTTCGCGCTACAGCCAGCACCTACGCATGGCCAAGATCCACGTTGCTGCGTGGCTTCGAATCCCATTCGACGAGCCGCTGGAAGAGAGCGAGCGCGTGGCGATGATGGAATATCTGATCGCCTGTTGATTTATAAATTGATTCCGTAGATTCTGGCAACGTCAAACTCGACCCCTATATAAAAGCCCTGCTACTCGGCGGGGCTTTTTCGTTTCCGCGAGCCTGGTCTAACGGCAAGGCGCGGCCCTTCCAAGGCCGAAGATGTGGGTTCAAGTCCCACGGCTCGCTCCACTCCCGGAATCCCCATGCGATCGATTCTCCACTGGTTCTTCAAGCCGGTGCTGGATCGACTTGCCCTATTGGAGTCACGCGTCATGTCCGCAAGCGAAGATCTCGTCAACAACGTCGCCGCCCTCAAGACGGCTGTCGCCAACGAACTCACCGCCATCTCGGCCAAGCTGTCCGCAGCGCTGCCCGACGACCCGAACGTGGTTGCGGCCAATGCCGACATCCAGGCGCTGATCGAGCAGCTGAACGCCGAGACTGCATCGCTCGAGCCTGCGCCGGCCCCCGCCGCCGATGGCACCGAGCAGCCGGCGCAGTAAATGCTGCCCAGTCAGAACGCCATCAACCTCGTGAAGGAGTCCGAGGGCTTGCGCCTATCGGCCTATCGCGATGTCGGTGGCGTTCCGACCATCGGCTATGGCCACACGGCCGGCGTGCAGATGGGTCAGGCCATTGATCAGGCCCAGGCCGACCAGTTCCTGGCCGATGATCTCGATATTGCCGTCGGCCATGTCGAACAACTCGTATCCGTCCCGCTCACGCAGGGCCAGTTCGACGCCCTGACGGACTTCGTGTTCAACCTCGGTTTCGCGCGGCTGCGCGATTCCACGTTGTTGCGTGTCCTCAACCGTGGCGACTACGCCGCGGCCGCACAGCAGTTCAAGTTCTGGGTTATGGCCGCTGGGCAAGTCATGCCCGGATTGGTGAAGCGCAGGGCCGCTGAAACGGCTCTCTTCCTTTCCGACTCGGTGACCACGTGACGGCCCCTGAACCTATGGACCTTCAATCCACTCCCGATGGTCACCTCCACTTCCGCCTCGGCCCGATCGAGCGCTGGACGGTAATGGGCGCGGTGGCGCTGCTCGTGTTCCTTCTCGGTTGGGTGTTCCGCAACTTCGACAGCCGTCTGGAGACGCAGGCCGACACCATGAACAAGGTGGTTACGGCCCAGGCAGTGACGAACGCCCAGCTGTCGACGCTCTCGCAGCAGCTGGCCGACGTCCCTGGACTGACGCGCCAGATCGCCGAGATTAAGGTTCAGACGGACCGGAACACCCAAGACATCCATGAGCTTCAGAGCGTCCAGAGGTTGAAATGAAGCTCGTCAGTCATGCACGTCTCTGGCACAAGCTCTGGAGCATCCGACTCGGCATCGCTACGGCCGCCATGAAGGGCGCCGACGTCGCGTACCGGAACATGCACGCCGACTGGGCCGCTCACTTGCCGACTTGGTTGCTGGGAGGACTCGGGTACGCATCGCTGATGACGGGTATGGCGGCCACGGTCTCCGTGGTGGTCAAGCAGGCCAACCTTGACGCCCCCAGCACGCCGCCACCGACCGTTCCCGAGCCGGAGGCCAAGTGACCATCCCGTTGCGGTTCTACGCGTACGGTCTGCTCTTGCTGCTTCTGGTCGGTCTTGGCTGGTACGGCTATGACAAGGTAGTCGACCACGGACGCGCGCTGCAGGCGGCCGACGATAAGACCGAGATCGACAACGCGCATACCGAGCGTGACAACGCCAATGCTCAGAAGGACGCTTCGGCTCAGGCGCTGGCCCAGGTGAACGCCAATAGCGCCCTTGAGGCACAGAAGGCCGCGATCCAGAAGGGTCAGGCCGAGGCCGCTGTCGAGCAGCTGAGCAAGGACAAGGCAAGCGCCCAGTCCGATGCCGCCGCTTGGCAGGCCAAATTCAAACAGGCATCCACCACCACGGCATGCGCAGGCACGCTGAAGGAGGAACTATGCCCCGCACTGAGCGACTACTGATGGTCAGGCAATGGATCATCCGGACGCTGCTGTTGCTTTTGCTGTGTGCCGTGCTGCTAGCTCAGTTCGGCTGCGCCCAGCAAGTCAAACCGGCCGCACCGGTGACACCCACGGTCGTGACCCAGACGGTGACGCAGTACGTGTCCGTCCCGGCCGACCTGACCACGGCATGCCCGATCGAGCAGCCGCAGTCCCGTACGGTGTCCGAGGCGGTAAGGGTGGCCAGGGCTCGTAAGGACGCCTTGGTGGCGTGCAACAAACAGTTGGACGCGATTCGTAGCCTTGGCGGCCAGCGCTGAGTAAGATTGGGGAAGACGCCAAGAGGTAGGAGACATTCCATGTCTTGCGAGCAGGTGATAGGGCCGGGAGAAAGCGTAAAAGTCGACGTGTCAGATCGAGGCACTCCGCTCGATGGGGCCAATTCGGTCATCATCACCAAACGGCAGGATGGCTCGATCGTCGTTAGCGCCGTGCGCAGTGATGAAGTCGGAATCTCCATAGCCTGCGTTGGGATGGAAGGAGGTGGCGGAGGTGTTGCCCGGCCTTTCGATATTCCAAACGATTACGTACCGACTCCCGATGATAAGTATCGGCTGGTCGCATTTGGTGCGGGCGGCCCGCCGAAGTCCCAATGAACCGCCGGACTGAATATTGAGGCCGCCTTCGGGCGGCTTCTTCTTTTGGCGGTTTGAAAAAGAATCAAAGGAATCAAACGATGCGCGGCGGCAAGCGCCCGAACGCAGGGCGTAAGGCGGGTTCAGCCAATAAGGCCAGCGCCGCCCGCGAGAAGGCTGTTCGTGAATCCGGGGAGACTCCCCTCGATTACCTGCTGAGCGTGATGCGCAGCAAAGCCACGCCGGAGGCCATGCGGCTGGACGCGGCAAAGGCTGCTGCCCCCTATGTGCATCCGAAGCTTTCGTCGGTCGAGTTGAAGGGTGACCCGGAGAATCCAGTCGAGCAGCGAGTGACGGTGGTGGATGAAAAGCAAGTCGCTGCCGCAGTCGCAAAGGTCGAGTCAGAGTACTGAGCTGACGCTCGAACAGGCGGTCATCAAGGCGAAGTGCGAGAAAGACCACCTGTTCTTCACCCGGTACTTCTTCAAGCACCGCCAGAGCATCAAGTTCAGGGTCAACTGGCACCACAAGCTGATCTGCAACGTGATTGAGGCCGTGCTCACTGAGCCGGGCATCAACTACGTGGTGAACGTTCCGCCCGGATCGTCGAAGACGGAATTGGTGGCGATCAACCTGATTGCGCGGGGCTTAGCGCTGAACCACCGGGCGCGCTTCCTGCACATCAGTTATTCGGACGACCTAGCTCTCCTGAACTCGGAGACAGCTAAGGAGATCGTGCAGTCGGACGAGTACCAGCAGCTTTGGCCGCTGGCGATCGCGGACGACGCGAAGAGTAAGAAGCGCTGGAACGTAGTGGTGGATGGAAAGAAGGCAGGCGGCGTTTATGCTGTCTCGCTGGGCGGCCAGATCACCGGCTTCCGCGCAGGCCACATGGCCGAGGGATTCCAGGGCGCCATCATCATCGACGATCCGTTGAAGGTCGAAGACGCCTACAGCAAGACCAATAGGGACAAGGCAAATCGCAAGCTGCTGTCCACGGTGAAGAGCCGAAAGGCCAACCCGGACACGCCGATTGTGGTGATCATGCAGCGCCTCGCTGAGGAAGACCCCACAGGCTTCATCAAGTCGGGGAAGCTTCCCGGCGAGTGGCGCTTCGTTGAAATACCCGCTCTGATCACTGACACCTACGTTGCAGCGCTGCCTGAGCAGCTGCGCGACGAGGTGGAGGATTCGCCGCGGGACGAGGACGGTCGTTTCAGCTACTGGCCATACAAAGAGCCGCTGGACGACATGCTCGCGTTGGAGCGTGCCGACCGGTACGTCTTCAGCGGGCAGTACATGCAGCGCCCCAGCCCACTCGGCGGCGGCATCATCCAAAGCGCCAGGTTTGGCCGCTACCAGGTGGTGCCGGAGCTGGCGAAGCGGATCATCTACGCCGACACAGCGCAGAAGACCAAGGAACGAAACGACTACAGCGTCTTCCAGTGCTGGGGTCTTGGAAAGTTTGGTGGCATCTACCTGCTGGATCAGATCCGCGGCAAGTGGGAAGCGCCGCAGCTGAAACGGCAGGCCATAGACTTCTGGAACAAGCATCTCGCCTGGGGCGCGCCTCATGGCTCGGCCCTGGTGAAGATGAGGGTGGAGGACAAGGCCAGCGGCACCGGCTTGATTCAGGACATCCGCGCCGACGGCGCTATCCCGATTGAAGGCATCGAGCGAGATAGGGACAAGCTGACGCGCGTCATGGACGTGGTGAGCTACATCGACTCGGGGTATGTGCACATCCCGGAATCGGCACCTTGGGTAAGTGACTTCACCCAAGAGTGCGACGCCTTCACGGCGGACGACACACACGCGCATGACGACCAGATCGATCCCATGGTGGATGCGATCACTGATCTTCTCGGCTCGGGCCGGGTACTCAACATCTGGACAAAACTGGCCTCATGAGTAAGAACCGGCAGCGACGACAGCAAGCCGCGCAGGTTCAGGCGCAGGCGCAAGCCGGGTCCGGAAAGCGCTTCATGGTGGGCGATAGCTTCGCCAACTTCGAATCGCGCGTTGGCATCGGCACGAACAATCAGTCGTCGGCATCGAGCTACCAGTTCGACTACATCAGCCGCAACCGCGTGCAGATGGAGGCGATGTATCGATCGAGCTGGGTGGTAGGCCAAGCGGTAGATGTTGTCGCCGAGGACATGACGCGTGCAGGCATCGACCTGAACTCGTCGCTCAAGCCGGAACAACAGACGCAGATCATGTCCGCGTTCGAACGGCTCAGGCTGTGGGACGCGCTGTGCGACAACACCAAGTGGGCTCGCCTGTATGGCGGCTCCATCGCGGTGATGCTGATCGATGGCCAGAAGCTGGACACGCCACTTAACCTGGATTCGATCGGCCAGGGCCAGTTCAAGGGCATCCTGGTGCTGGACCGCTGGCTGGTGCAGCCGACATTGCACTTGCTGGTGCAGGAATATGGCCCGGACTTCGGCCTGCCGAAGTTCTATGACGTGGTGGCAGACGCCATGGCGCTGACACGCCAGCGGATCCACTACAGTCGCGTTATCCGCATGGATGGCGTGGACTTGCCGTACTGGCAGAAGATCGCCGAGAACCTGTGGGGCCAGTCAGTCATCGAGCGCCTGTTCGATCGCCTGGTGGCGTTCGACAGCACGACCCAGGGTGCGGCGCAGCTGGTCTATAAGGCCCATCTGCGCACGATCAGCGTGGAAGGGCTCCGCGACATCATTGCCATGGGCGGCCCTCCGATGGAGGCGCTCGGTAAGAACATCGACATGATCCGTCGCTTTCAGAGCAACGAGGGCATGACGATCATTGATGCGAAGGACAAGTTCGAGGCGCATCAGTACGCGTTCTCTGGCCTGTCCGACATGATGTTGCAGTTCGGCCAGCAGTTGTCGGGCGCGCTGCAGATCCCGCTGGTACGCCTGTTCGGCCAGTCACCGGCAGGGCTCAACTCGACCGGCGACGGCGAGATGAAGCAGTACCACGAGAACATTGCCCAGCAGCAGGAACGCCGGCTCCGTCCTGGCGTGACCAAGCTGTTGGACGTGGTGTGTCGATCAGAACTTGGCATGGCGCCGCCGGACGATTTCACGTTCGAGTTCAACTCGCTCGAGCAGATGTCGGATGGCGACAAGGCCGACATCAACCAGAAGACCACAGCCGCTGTCCTGGACGCCTACGACGCCGGCCTGATCAGCCAGAAGACCGCCCTGCAGGAGCTGAAGCAGTCAAGCGAGGTCACTGGCATCTGGACGAACGTCACCGACGACCTGATCAACGAGGCAGAAGATGCTCTTCCGGACCCCACTGAAGCGGCTCCGGACGACGGATCGACGCAAGAACCGGAGGAAGGTGCGAAGCCGGAAAGCGGAGATCCAGTACGCCGCGCAGCTTAGGCGCGTAGCGCAGCAGGTAGGGCATCTGATCGATGCCTTCCCTGCCGGTGATCCATCGGCGGTTCCGACGATCACCGACATGATGCAGAAGTACTCCGAGGCACTCACGGGCTGGGCGACACGCACGGCCACGCGGATGCTGACGGAGGTGGATGCCAGGGACCGGCAGTCCTGGTCTGACCTCGCCGCGGAGATGTCGCGCGAGCTTCGACGGGAGATTCAGACGGCCCCCACCGGTGAGCTGTTTCAGGCACTGCTGGCTGAGCAAGTCACGCTGATCAAGTCGCTTCCCCTGGAGGCGGCGCAGCGGGTGCACGAACTGACGATCAAGGGCCTGGAGGATTCGACCCGGGCCAGCGAGTTCGCCAAGGAGATCGCACGATCGGGTGAGGTGGCCACGAGCCGCGCCAACCTGATCGCACGGACTGAGGTGGCCCGTACGGCCTCCACGCTGACCCAGGCGCGCGCTGAGCACGTCGGCTCGACCGGGTACATATGGCGGACTTCCGGTGATTCGGATGTCCGCCATAGCCACAAGCAAATGAACGGGAAGTTCGTCCGGTGGGATTCCCCGCCGACGCTTTCCGATGGCACGACCACGCATGCCGGGCAGATATACAACTGCCGGTGCTACCCAGAGCCGGTGCTTCCGGAGTGAAAAGAAGTCATGCAAACGATTCAGGTGATCGCCGTATCCCGCCTACGGCATGGGGCATACACGTTCCTTCTTCTCGTGAACGCGTTCCGAAAAATTGCTGGTCTACCCATTTGGGTGCCTGACTGGGCGATTGTCACGACGGTGAAGACTCGTGGCGTTTAAGAAAGGCACCACCGACTTCGACGGCGCAGGTCACTCGCGCTACTACACGGTGGCCAAGCTTGGCGAGAAGCGTTCGCTGACGCCTGAGGGCTATCTGCTCTGCCTGGACGTGCCGGTGGCGCGTACGGGCGAGATGCTATACGCGGAAGGCGAGATTGCGGGTGAGGATGGCGAGTCGATCGCTGGTGGACCAGACAAGCTGATCCGCGTGTCGCGGGGTCCGGAAGACCTGTTCCGCCCGGAGACTATCGCCAGCTTCGAGGGTAAGCCAGTCACGCTCGGCCATCCGGACGAGTTCGTCACCCCGGACAACATCAAACAGCACGCCGTCGGGACGATGTCCAACGTGCGGCGCGGCTCAGGCATTGAGGATGACCTCATGTTCGCCGATCTGCTCATCACTGATCGAGCAGCCATCGACGCCATCCAGAAAGACGGCATCGAAGAAGTAAGCAACGGCTACGAAGCCGATTACGAACAGCAGCAACCGGGGCGCGCGGCACAGCGCAACATCCTAGGCAACCACGTCGCACTGGTTGAACGAGGCCGTTGCGGCCCGCGGTGCGCAATCGGAGATCAAGACATGCCTGTACTGAAGAAGAAGTCGTGGAAGGACCGCCTGATGGCGGCGCTCAAGACCGGCGACGAGAAGGAGGTCGAGAAGATCGCCTCCGAGGTCAAGGACGAAGACGAGGGCGACGACAAGGACAAGGACAAGGACAAGGGCACCGAGGACAGCCTCAAGCAGGTTCTCGACAAGCTCACCGCCATGGATGCCGACCTTCAGGAGCTGAAGAAGAAGGTCGAGGACGACGATGGTGACGGTGATGACGACGACGATGGTGACGAAACCATGGACACCGTCATCGGCGCCGAGACCGCTGGCAAGCTGAGCGATGCCGGTGTGAAGCTCTACACGGGCGACAGCGCCAAGAACATCCCGGCCCTGGCCGAGATCCTCGCGCCAGGCACCAAGATCCCGACCTTCGACGCCAAGACCACGGACGCGCAGCGCGCCCTGTCGCTGTGCAAGTGCCAGCGCAAGGCCCTGGATGCGGCCTACCAGACCGACGCCGGAAAGGAAGCGATCACGCCGTTCCTTGGTGGTCACACCGCGGACTTCGGCAGGCTTCCGCTGGCCATGCTCAATGCCGCCTTCATCGGCGCCGCCAACGTGATGCGCGCCAAGAACAACGACGGCACTCACCGCGTCAACCTTTCCACCAAGGACTTCGGTCGTCAGTCTTCCGTGTCCGACATCAACGCTCGCAATCGCGAGTTCTACTCCAAGCGCTGAGGAATATCCGACCATGACCTCCTACTTGTATCGCATGCCGTCGGGCATTCCCGGCATGGTGTCCCGCGAAGAGAACAAGACCATCGAAACGGTCCCGTTCGATTCGGCTGCTCCGTTCTCCGCATTCGGCCTGTTCGGCAAGATCGTGTCCGGCAAGCTCGATCCTGTCGGCGCCGGTGACGTTGCCACTTCCATCTATGGCCTGCTGGTGAAACCGTTCCCGGCCAATTCCAGCCAGGAAGTCCTGGGCGTCGCTGTCCCGCCGACCTCTGGCCCGGCCAACGTGCTGCGCCGTGGCTATGCCACCGTGCAGCTCAACGCCGGCACCGCCGCACTCAGTGGCGCGGTCTATGTCCGCGTTGCAAATGCCGCCGCTGGCAAGCCCATCGGTGGCATCGAAGCTGCTGCCGATAGCACCAACACCATCGTTGTCGCCAACTGCACCTTCATGGGTCCGGCTGACGCCACTGGTAACGTCGAAATCGCCTACAACATCTGATCCCACCCACAAGCTGCCACGCACTGAAACCGCCTCCGGGCGGTTTTTTTGTGGGCGCGATTCGGAGACCGAATACATGAAAGCACTGAACCTCCCGCGCTCTGTAAAGCGCGCCTACACGCGTGATGGTCTGATGACCTTCGACGCGGCCACGATCGACAGCTCCGGCTCGTTCCTGATCGGTGAGCTGGAGCGTCTGGACCAGACCCTCCACATGCCGCTGGCCTCGGTCACCTGGGGCCGCGACATCCTGCTGCGTGAAGACGTCTCGATCGCCGATGAGGTGTCGAGCTTCACGAACTCCAGCTTCGCTGCGGCAGGCGGTCCCTCGCCGAGTGGCAAGAGCTGGATCGGCAAGGATGCGAATGTCATCGCCGGCATTCAGCTGGACATCGGCAAGACCGCCAACCCGCTGACCCTGTGGGGCCAGCAGCTTGGCTGGACGATTCCCGAACTGGAATCGGCTCAGAAGCTCGGCCGCCCGGTCGATCAGCAGAAGTACGAAGGCCTGCAGCTGAAGTACAACATGGACGTGGATGAGCAGGTCTACATCGGCGACACCACGCTCGGCTTCACGGGTCTGGTGAACAACGCTGGCGTGTCGACCACCAATGCCGTGAACGGCAACTGGAACAACGGCACGACCACCCCGGCGCAGATCCTGGCCGACGTGAACACGTTGCTCGAGGGGGTGTGGCAGTCGTCTGCCTTCGCCCGCTGCCCGGACAAGCTGCTGCTCCCGCCGATCCAGTTCAGCTATCTGGTCAGCACGCTGATCAGCTCGGCCGGCAACATCAGCATCCTGGAGTTCCTGAAGAACAACTCCATCTGCAACAGCATCAACGGCCGCCCGCTGGACATCCAGCCGCTGAAGTGGCTCGCCAATCGCGGCGCGTCGAACAAGAACCGCATGGTGGCCTATACCAACGACCGCAACCTGGTCCGCTTCCCGCTGGTCCCGCTGCAGCGCACCCCGCTGGAATACCGCGGCATCCACCAGCTCACCACCTACTTCGGCCGCCTCGGCGTCGTGGAAGTGGTGTACGGCGAAACCCTCGGCTACGTGGACGGCATCTGATGGCCAGCAAACTCGTCAACGTCGTGAAGTCCTTCACCCTGACCATCGTTCGCGATGGTCAGCTGGTGAAGGAGAAGATCGAGGCCGGTATCCAGCGCCTGGAGGAAGAGATTGCCGAGCACTGGTACACGCAGGCACACTCGGCGGACGTTCCGGAAGGGGTGACCCAGACGGACGAAGAGGCAGAAGCCGCCGCAGCCGCCAAAGCTGCCGCCGCAGCCGCCAAGGCAACCAAGAGCTGAGCATGACCGTCACCGCCGACCAGCTACGCACTGACTTCCCCGAGTTCGCCGATACCACTGCGTATCCGGACTCGGGCGTCAATCTGTGGCTTGGCCTTGCCGCTGTCACGCTCCCGGAGAACCTCTGGGGTGCGTGGTGGGTGCTTGGCCAGGAGCTGTTCGCCTGCCATCACCTTGTGCTTGCCGCGCTGGCCTCTGAAGACGTCGCCGATGGCAATCCGCCCGGCGAGGTGACCGGTGCCACGTCGGCCAAGGCGGTGGATAAGGTGTCGGTCAGCTACGACCCCAGCACCGTCAGCCTCACGGATGGAGGTTTCTGGAACATGAGCCGCTACGGCATCCAGTTCCTCCAGTTCGCCCGGATGATCGGCGCCGGCGGTCGGCAGTTCTAAGCCATGGGCGTCAAGATGACCAAGGACAACGTGTCGGTTGTCCTGCGGTCGATTCAGCAGCTGGCGTCCAACGAAGTCCTGATCGGCATCCCGGCATCTACCACCGAGCGCCAGGACGGCGAGCCGATCAACAACGCCACGATTGGGTATATCCAGGAAACGGGGTCGCCGGTGAACAACATGCCGGCACGTCCTTTCCTGGTTCCAGGCGTGGAGTCGGCTCAGAAGGCCGCCACGGACGAGCTGAAGAAGGGCGCCGACGATGCAATGGATGGCAACGCGCAGGCCGCCGACAAGGCCTTGCACAGGGCCGGCATCGTTGCTTCGAATGCGGTGAAGGCGAAGATCAATGCGGGCATCGCGCCGGAACTGGCACCTTCGACCCTTGCCGCACGACGACGCCGCGGCAGGACCGGAACGACCCCGCTGATTGACACCGGATCGCTTCGAAACGCCATCACCTACGTCCTTCGGAAGAAGTAGTACGATATTGGTGTGGTGAATGCGCAGACTGATGCGATGTAAGGGCAAAAACATGGTAGGCCGCACATGGGCTCCCACTGGCGGCGGCAATGAGAATTGCTAAGCAGACCATGCCGGAGTTCAGTGCCGGCCACCACAAACCCCGCTTCGGCGGGGTTTTTTATGGAAATGACCCATGCCACGACTCAACGTGACTCGCGTGCTCTCGTCGCGCGAGTTTGTCGATCGCACGCTCGTTTGTCGCCGCAATGCGCAGACCGTTGGTAACGATGGCATTGCGGTGAACACCCCGACGGACACGCCATTTTCTGGCGTCGTGACCAACGACCAGGGCGACATCCTCAAGCGCTTCCCGGAAGGCTCGTACGTCACCGGGTCGATCATGGTCCATTCGAAGTTCCCGCTGACGGCTGGGTCGGATGGCATCGATGCTGACCTCGTGCAGTGGAAAGGCGACTGGTACACGGTGTTCAACATCTCGGACTGGACGACGTACGGCGCTGGCTTCACGGCAGCGCTCTGCACGCCCCAGAAACTCTCCGGAGGCTAAGCAGTGCCCAACGATTCCTCGACCGGCGGTTACATCCTGCCGGCGGGCAGTCCTGCGCCACTGGAAGACGCAGCGCTCGATGCGCTGTTGCAGCAGGTTGTTGTCGGCGTGACCGGTTTGCCCGGCAGCATGGTTCGCCCTCGTTGGCAGCCGACCGTCCCCAAGCAGCCGGAGCCAGCCACAGACTGGTGTGCCATTGGCGTCACAAATATTGATCCGGATGACTACCCGGTCGAACAGCACGATGGCACTGGCGACGGCCATGACAACTACGCTGTCCACGAAACACTGATTGTCCTGGCCAGCTTCTACGGCCAGAACAGCATGTCCTTCGCCAAGCTCATGCGCGACGGCCTCTACATCGCCCAGAACCGCGAGCAGCTCACACCGCAGGGGATCGCGGTTACCGATGTCGGTAAGCCGGTCGCCGCGCCCGAACTAATCAACCAGCAGTGGGTCCGCCGCTTCGACGTCGCGATCCGGTTCCGCCGCAAGGTGGAGCGCAGCTATCCCATTCTCAACATCCTGTCGGCTCCATTCGAGATCGACACGGATTCTCACGACTAACGGAGCATCCCCATGTCGCAAGGTCTTTCCGTCAGCGATGTCGTCAACGTACAGGTCACGCTGAATCCTTTGGCGGCCGCTGTGCGTAATTTCGGTGCGCTGCTGATTCTCGGATCGTCGGCCGTCATCGATACCAACGAGCGAATCCGGCAGTACACGACCCTCGCCGGAGTGGTAGCGGACTTCGGTTCGTCAGCTCCCGAATACCTGGCGGCCAGCCTGTTCTTCTCACAGTCGCCGCAACCGTCGGTTCTGTATATCGGACGCTGGGCCAAGGCCGCGACCTCGGGCGTGCTTCACGGCGGCGTCCTCTCCGCAGCTCAGCAGGCGATCGCCAACTTCACCGCGGTCAGCTCTGGCGGCCTGAAGATCACCGTCGACGGCACGCTGAAGACGCTGACCGCCATCAACCTGTCCGCGGTCACCAACCTCAACGGCGTGGCCTCGGCAGTTACCACTGCCTTGGCTGGTGTAGCCACGGTGACGTGGAACGCCAACTACAACCGGTTCGACGTCGTCAGCTCGACCACCGGCGCCTCTTCCAGCGTCAGCTACGCGAGCAATCCGGGATCGGGCACGGACATCTCCGGCCTGATGGGCTTGGTCACAGGTGTCGCCTCGGTGCCGGTGCAGGGCATCGTCGCTGAAAGCTTGCTCGCCGGCGTCCAGGCGTGCGCCCCGTTCGGCGACTGGTATGGCCTGACTGTGGCTGATGCTGCTGTGGTGGACAACGATCACATCGCTGTTGCCACGTACATCGAAGCGGCCTCGCCGAGCCGCATCTACGGCATCACGTCGTCTTCGAGCGCCATTCTCGATCCCACCCAGACCACGGACCTTGCCTCGAAACTTCAGGCAGCCAACTTCACGCGGACCTTCATCCAATACTCGAGCAGCAGCCCTTATGCGGTGGCATCGCTCTATGGTCGCGCCTTCACGGTCAACTTCACCGCGAACAACAGCACGATCACGCTGAAGTTCAAGCAGGAACCGACGGTCACGCCGGAAACGCTCAACGAGACCCAGGCGGCGACCATCGACGCCAAGAGCTGCAACGTCTTCGTGAACTTCAACAATGCGACGGCCATCGTCCAGCAGGGCGTGATGTGCAGTGGCGACTTCTTCGACGAACGCCACGGCCTCGACTGGCTGCAGAACGCCGTCCAGACCAACGTCTACAACCTGCTGTATACGAGCCCCACCAAGATTCCGCAGACCGATGCCGGCACCAACCAGATCGCCGGCGCGATCGAGCAGGCCTGCGAGGAAGGCGTGAACAATGGCCTGATGGCGCCGGGTGTGTGGAACGCGCCAGGATTCGGCGCGATCTCGACCGGCCAGACCCTGACCAAGGGCTACTACGTCTTCATGCCGCCGGTGGCCAGTCAGAGCCAGGCGGACCGCGAGGCCCGCAAAGCCCCCACCGCACAGGTCGCGGTCAAGCTTGCCGGCGCCGTGCACTTCGCCAACGTCCTCATCTCCGTCAACCGCTAAGGAGCCGCCATGGGCCGCGCTTATAGTTTTCTCGACGTCCAGGCCACCATCACCGGCCCGGGCGGTTCGTTCAATCTTGGCAACGGTGCCGGTGCTGCTGAAGAGGGCATCGACATCGAAATGACCGAAGACAAGAACAACATGACCGTCGGTGCCGATGGCACCCCGATGCACAGCCTTCATGCGGGCAAGTCGGGCACGGTCACCGTGCGATTGTTGAAGACCTCCCCAGTGAACGCCCAACTGCAGGCCATGTACGACCTGCAGAGCGTGTCCTCGGCGCTATGGGGCAACAACATCATCACGATCAACAACACGGCCAGCGGTGACAACGACGGTTGCCGTGCTGTGGCATTCAAGAAGCAGCCGAAGAACACCTACGCCAAAGACGGCGGCACGAACGAGTGGGTGTTTGATGCTGGCTACATCGACCAGATCCTTGGCACCTATTGAGGTAGACCATGGACTTCGAAATCAATGGCCAGCAGTACCGTAGCGGCAAGCTCAATGCACGCCAGCAATTCCATGTAGCCAGGCGTCTTGCGCCTGTGCTGGGTGGACTGGCGACGGCATCGCAGGGCAAGACCGATAACTTCGCGACCTTCCTGCAGCCCATCGCCGACGCGATCGCCGGCATGTCAGATGCGGACTGCGACTACGTTCTGGATAACTGTCTGGCCATCGTCCAGCGTCAGCAGGGTTCATCCTGGGCCAACATCTTCGTCAACAAAGCGCAGATGTTCGACGACATCGACATGGGCGTGATGCTCCAGATCGCCTCCAAGGTCATCACGGAGAATCTTGGCGGTTTTTTTCAAGGAAGCGCCGCGTCCCTACTGAGTACCCCGACGGCGGCAGCGTAGTTTGGGCCTCCTTGCCTGATGGCGAGGATTGGCTGATGCGTCCGGTGATCAAGGGTTACTGCCAGCTGGAAAGCCTGAAGAACGGTGCGTTGGACCTGGAAGACATTGCCTTGGCCAATGACGCGATCGACGTGATGGAAGAAAACCAGATCAAAGCGGAGCGACTGAGGCGATGAGTACGGAGGTTATCCGCGAGTTCCTGGTTTCCCTCGGCTACAAGGTCGATTCGTCCGGCGAGCGCAAGTTCGTCGACGGCGTCAAGAATGTATCCAAAGAGGTGGCGGCGCTTGGCGTAGCCGCCGTGGCGACAGCGACCGCTGTGATGGCGGCCGTATCCAAGATGGCCAATGGTCTGGAAGAGCTGTATTTCACCAGTCATCGGACGCGCGCATCCGCCGAAAACATCAAGGCCCTGGGCTTTGCCGCTGACCAGCTGGGAAGCTCGTCAGACGCGGCACGCGGATCGATCGAGGCGCTGGCTAAGTTCCTGCGCATCAACCCGGGCGGCGAAAGCCTGATCAAGTCCTGGGGTATCCAGACCCGCGATGCCAATGGCGAGCTGCGCGACACGACCGAACTGCTGACCGATCTCGGCAAGCTGTTCCGTTCGATGCCCTATGCTCAAGCCTATGCCCGAGCAAACGTGCTTGGCATCGACGAGAAGACCCTCCAGGCGCTGATCAAGGGAACGGACCAGTTCAGCGATCGCTATAAGCAGATTTTGGCCCGCTATGGCTTGGACGTCACCAAGGCCACAGAGCTATCCCACCAGTTCAACGTCAGCCTGCGCGACCTCAAGGCCAACTTCGAAGTTCTCGGCACGGTCGTCGGCACGCGCATCATCGGGATCCTTAACGAGCTGGAATACCGGTGGGATTCGCTCGACGCATCGACCAAGGACAACATCAAGACCACGGCTGAGTGGGTGGCTGGGCTTGTGGCCGGCGCGGCGATCATTCTTGGCGGTCCGGTGGCGTGGATTGGCGCGCTCGCCGCGGCCATCGCTCTCCTGTGGGACGACTACAAAGTCTGGAAGGAGGGCGGTAAAAGCCTGATTGACTGGGGTCGATGGAAGCCCGAGATCGACCTCGCCAAGGCTGGCATCGACCTCATTGCCGACGGGCTAAACAACCTTTGGGCGGTAGCGAAGTTCGCCTGGCCTCATATCGTCGAGGGATGGCACGAACTCACCGCCGCGGTGAAGGAGGCATACGAGTGGATCATGAAGGTGGTCCACGCTGTCGAGAACAGCAAGGCGATGCAGTGGGTGCTGGAGAAGACCCAGGGCACGCGTGACGCCGTTGGCTCGGCGTACTCGAAGGCCTACAACTGGCTGGCAGGGAAAGTCGACCAGGGCATGACGCCCGATGTGAAGAAGCACGCTGCATCCTTCGGGAACGCCGCGTCGCAGATCTGGAGCCAGATCACGGGCCAGCCGTACGAACACGGTACGCCGGACGCTGCGTCATCGGGCCTTCCCCTTGGTCTGCGACAGAACAACCCCGGAAACCTTCGTACGGGTCCCGGGGGGGCGTTTGGTTCCTACGCGACTCCGCAAGATGGGCTCAACGCCCTAAGCAATCAGCTGAGCCTGTACTTCACGGGTCAGTCGGCAGCGGCTGGGCACAAGAAGCTGCAGACCGTACGCGACATCCTGTCGACCTACGCACCGTCGAACGAGAACAACACCGGTGCCTACATCGCCGATGTGGCTGGCCGCCTGGGCGTGAGCCCCGATGCCCAGCTCAACCTCAACGATGTAGCAACCAAGGCCAAGCTCATGCAGGCCATCACCTTGCACGAGCAGGGCCGCAACCCCTACAGCGACGCAATGTACCAACAGGCGGCAGGAGCCAATCTGAGCGCTCAAACGACGATCAATGTCTACGGACCCGGCAACCCGCAGGAAACGGCCTCGGCCGTCGGCCGTGAGCAGGATTCGGTGAACCAGCGGCTTGTCCGTAACTTCCAGACCACGGCGGCAATGTGAGCGTCCTTTCTTCGATCGGCCTCGTCATCGCTGGTGAGGTCGAGGACATCCTGCTGCGGACTAACCGTTCGATCGGCACGATTATCCCCCAGTGCACCATCGAGGAGCGCGCGCGCGACGAACTGGCGATTACCGAGCACCCGATCCAGAACGGCGCCGCGATCACCGACCACGCCTACAAGCTGCCTTCCGTGGTCACGGCACGCTACGGTTGGAGCAACAGCGGGGCGATCTTCGATATCGGTGGCGGAGGCATCATCAGTTCCGACCCACAGGATATCTACGACCAGCTCTTGACCCTGCAGGCATCACGCCAGCCGTTCCTCCTTCAGACCGGCAAGCGGCCTTACAGCAACATGCTGATCCAGGCGATTGAGCAGATCACCGACAAGAGCACCGAGAACGTCCTGAGCGTCACGGTGACCTTCAAGGAGATTTTCATCGTCAACGTTCAGGAGGTCCAGGTCGATCCTGCCAACCAGGAAAGCCCGGAGCAGACCGCGCCGGTAGTGAACAACGGAACGGTGCAGCCGAAGCCCGTGTCGCAGAGCATCCTGTCGTCGTTCGCCGGATTCCTTGGTGGTGGCTCATGACCATCAACGAGATCCCACTGTCCGGGAAGTCGCAGTCGTTCCAGGTCGTCGTCCTAAACGTCACCTACGTATTTACGGTTATCTGGCGGGATGCAGCATCGGAGTGGGTGCTCGACATTGCTGACGTCAACAGCAACCCGCTGGTGCAGGGGCTTCCTCTGGTGACTGGCTGCGACCTTCTGGGGCAATACGCCTACCTGGGCCTTGGCTTTCAGCTGTGGGTGGCCACCGATGGCGACCCGGATGCCGTTCCTACCTACGCCAACCTTGGCACGCAATCGCACCTGTACGTGGTGACGCCATGACGCAGCAGTATCTGCGAGCGTGCTCGCTCATCGTTGGGAACCAAACGCAGGCGTACGACCTTTCCGACTTGCACATCAGGTTTGAGGTCAAAAACGCCACGGTGCAGACCCTGAAGACGCTTGAGGCGAAGGTCTTCAACATATCCGACGAGCTGGCGAAGCTCATCCAGAACGAGTTCACCTCGTTGAAGCTGAGTGCCGGCTATGAAGGCAACATCGCCCAAATCTTCACGGGCGAGATAACCATGGTCCGTCGCGGCAAGGAGTCGGCCACCGACACCTTCATCGACATCCAAGCGCAGGACGGAGATAAGGCGTTTGGCTGGGCGACGTCGAGCTGGACGATCGACAAGGGCTACAGCGCGGATGACATTTACCAGCACTGCCTGAAGGACTTGGAAGCCTACGGCATCACGGCCGGCTACAAGCCTGACTTTCAGAACAACGCCGCGCCAGACGCCAAGACCGTACATGCGCAGACGCGCGACGTTCTTAGGACCCTGGCGGAGCAGCAGAACTGCACCTGGAGCATCGAAGACGGCAAGCTGAACTTCGTTCCGGTGAAGGGCTATTTGCCCGGCAGCATCCCTCAGATCAACTCAGCATCGGGCATGATCGGGACGCCGCAGCAAACAATCGGAGGCTTGGTAGTCAGGATGCTTCTGAACCCGGCGATCAGAGCCGGAAGCAAGATCCAGTTGAACAACCAGGATGTTGCCTCTCTCACACTCACGAGCAAGTACCAGAAGGCCGAGGTCGTGCCGAGCTTCGATGCCGATGGCTTTTACCGCACGTTCCAAGTTCTCCATGCCGGCGATACGCGAGGGAATACCTGGTACACGGACTGCGTGTGTGCGGCCGTGGACGGAACAGCACCCTTGACCAGCAGCTTTGTTCAACAGGTTCCCGAAAATGGATAACCGTCAGCGCTGGAACGACGAAGAGGAAATGCTTCGCGTCGCCATCGAAGGACTGCTCACCCAGCTATGGACGTCATTGCCGGGGTACATCGTTTCGTACGACGCGACGACCAACACGGCGACGGTACAGCTTGGCGTACAAGGTCAAATTGCAGGCCCTGATCAGTCCCCTCAAAGTGTCAATTACCCGGTACTTTCTGGCGTTCCTGTGATTTTTCCTCGCGGCGGTGGGGCGACGTTAACTTTTCCCATTGCTCCCGGCGACGAGTGCTGGGTATCGTTTGCTTGTCGCGCAATCGGCGGTTGGAAACAGTCCGGTGGAATACAGCCGCCTAACGATTCACGCCGGCATGATTTGTCGGATGCGGTTTGTCATATCGGTCCGATGTCGCAGGCGAAAGTGCTCAGTTCGATCAGCACGTCGACCGTTCAGCTAAGGTCCGATGACGGGACATCGCATATTGAGCTAGACCCGGTGGGACACATCGTCAACATCGTAGCCCCAGGCGGTATCAATCTGACGGGTCCGGTCAATGTGAATGGCAGCACGACGTTTAACGGCATGGTGTCGGCGAACGGCAAGCGAATCGACAATACACATACACATACGGCGCAGGGCGCCACTGCAATCACCACTCCGGTGAACTGATGAAAAGACTCTTACATCTCGCGATATTACTTCTGTGCGCCATGTCCCCCATGACTGCTCAGGCACAGCAGAAACGAAGCCTTTACACCGGCGATCAGGTGAAGGCCATCTGGCAGGGCATCAAGGATAAGTGCCATACGCTTGCGCAGGCTGAAGGCAAGGATGAGCTTTACGACAAGTGCATCGCCTATCAAAAGGCAGAATGGAAGACCTTGGCGAACTTCTACGGTGACGACAGTGTGAGTCAGGCCGTTTGGGAGCGGTGCGATTTCGAGACGGGTTTTCGCCAAACGCTGGATATCCACACCTACAACCAATGCATACGACTGGCCAAAGACAGGGCCGACCTGCAGTGATCCACGACCCGCCGAAAGGCGGGTTTTTCGTTTAGGAGAACCCGTGCGCTATCGCAAGCTCGACGCCAATGGCGACTACACCTTTGGCCACGGTCAATCTGACTTCTACCGTGACTCGCCCGATGCCGTGGCTCAAGCCGTGGAGACGCGCCTACGCCTGTTCACTGGCGAATGGTTCCTCGACACGACAGCTGGGACGCCATGGCGCACGCAGGTGCTAGGCAAGTACACGTCCAACATCCGGGACTTCGTGCTTAAGCAGCAGATCGCCAATACGCAGGGTGTGCAGTCACTCGACTCTTACAGCAGCTCGGTCGATCCCAATACCAGGCGCTTCAGCGTGCAGGCCACCATCACCACCATCTACGGAACGGCTACCGTGGAGACTACGTTTTGATCACGACCACGGCTCCAACCATTTCGTCAACGGGTATCAGCGCACCGTCCTATGCCGACGTTCTGGCGTTCCTCCAGGGCCAGTATCAGGCGATCTATGGCGCCGATGTGTACCTCGATCCTGACAGCCAGGATGGACAGTTCCTTGGCATCGTGGCCAGCGCCATCAACGACGCCAATGCCGTAGCAATCCAGATTTATCAGAGCATGAGTCCGGCCACATCGCAGGGCGCAGCGTTGTCGAACAACGTAAAGCTCAATGGCATTGAGCGCGCTGCTTCCAGCTTTTCCAGTGTTGATGTTCTCATCACTGGACAGGCTGGCGTGACTATCAGTAACGGTATCGTCCAGGATAGCAATAGCAACCAATGGGCGTTGCCTGCGTCGGTTGTCATTCCGCCCGCCGGCCAGATCACGGTCACTGCCACGTGCTCGGTCATCGGAGCCGTCGACGCGGCCGCTGGCTCCGTCACGGTCATCAAGACCCCGACGCTTGGCTGGCAGTCGGTCACCAATCCGTCGGACGCTACGCCAGGTGAGCCGGTGGAGGATGATGCGGATCTCCGCTACCGACAGACCGTATCAACGGCCCTGCCATCCCTGACTGTGCTGGACGGCATTGTCGGTGCAGTCGCATCTATCACAGGTGTCGATCGCCTACGCGCCTACGAGAACGACACCAACGCGACGGACGCCAATGGCATCCCGTCGCATTCGATATCCCTGGTGATCGATGGCGGCGACGCGACGGCGATCGCCAATGCCATTGCTACGAAGAAGACGCCAGGCGCCGGAACCTACGGCACGACATCTGTGACGGTGACCGATATCTACGGCCGTCCGATCACAATCAATTTCTACCGCCCCACCAGTCAGGCGATCACGGTCGCCATTTCCCTTAAGGCTCTGGCGGGCTACAGCACGACCGTCGGTCAGGCCGTTCAGCAGGCGGTATCGGACTACATCAACGGCGTGGACATTGGTGGAGGGCAGAGCGGGACCGTGGAGTGGGCTGACGCGATCACCGCGGCCAACAGCGTACCGAACAGCAACACGTTCAAGCTGACGGCACTGACGCTTACGGGCCCGGGCGGCGCTGGTGTTCCTGATGTGCCGCTGGCCTTCAACCAGGTGTCGACCTGCACGCCGGCCGCAGTCGTACTAACGGTGTCCTGATGGCTGATGTATCGAAGTACGTCGGCCTGATCACGTCGGAGCATGCCGACAAGCCCAAGTTCAGCGCCATGGTGGCCGCTGTGGCGCAGTGCTTTGTTGACCAGCAGAACGCGCTCGGTGGCTTCGTACCGGCTTTTGATCTCGACCAGGCTATCGGAGACCAGCTCGACATCATCGGCCAGTGGGTTGGTATCAGTCGTCGCGTGAATACGCCGCTGACGGGCGTGTACTTCTCGTTCGACATCGTTGGTGTGGGCTTCGACCAGGGCGTCTGGCAAGGACCCTTCGACCCGTCCACTGGCGTGACGCTGCTCGATGACGACACCTATCGCGTCCTGATCCGAGCCAAGATCGGCGCAAATCACTGGGACGGCACGCTGGGTACATCAGCGGCGATCCTCGACCAGATCTTCGACAATGGAACGAACGTCTTCATTCAAGACAACCAGGACATGACGATGACCTTCGGCGTGTCCGGGGCCATTCCGTCCGCTGTGCTGCTTGCGCTTCTGAAGGGCGGATACATACCGCTCAAGCCCGAAGGTGTGCTCGTCAATTCTTACATCGTCACCAGCTCCACCGGCGCGTCCATATTCGGCTTTGACATGGAGAACCAATACGTGTCGGGCTGGGACGTGGGGGCGTGGGCAACACCGCTCTAACCATCTCGACAAGCATGACATCCAAGCCGCCTTCGGGCGGTTTTTTCATTTCTGGAGATAGACCTACATGAGCAATGACTTTCTCCCGTTCGCCACGGGATCGGGCGCGAATGTCCTTTCGCAGGCCGCATACGCAGCTCTAGCGGCTCTGGGTCCCGGGTTCGCTTCTGGCGTAGCTCAGTCCGCAGCGTGCAACAAGGCATGGCGTCAATCTTCAATCATGTCCGCCGTCGTCGCGCAGCTCATCGTCGACAACACCGGCCAGAACGCGACGGACGATGGGACCACGGCGACCCTGCTGGCCAACCTCAAGACGGCTGTGAGTGGTCGCCTCATCAACGTGCAGACCTTCAGCACGCCGGGCACGTCGACCTATACGCCGACGCCTGGGACGAAGTCCGTAGTCGTGGAGGTTCAAGGCGCCGGCGCTGGAAGTGGTGGCGTCGCTGCAACGACCTCCGGCCAGGTCGCGGCCTCCGGCGCTGGCGGCTCTGGCGCGTATGCGAAGGCACGGTTCACGTCGGGATTCAGCGGCGTCTTGGTGACGGTGGGTGCCGGCGGAACCGGTGGCGCGGCCGGAACGAACGGCGGTAATCCTGGGGGTACGTCAAGCTTTGGAGCATTGATCTCAGCGCCAGGTGGTAGCCCTGGTGGAAGTCTCGCTCCGGGGACCATCATTCCGATCGGTCGCGGCGGCAGCACTAATTCTTCTGCGCCTGCTGGTGGAAACATTGTCCAGTTTCCAGGCGCGCCTGGCGGCGGATCTCTGATGGTGTCGGCCAGCACGGGGTCGGTAGCCATTGGCGCCTCGTCGACGTTCGGTCCGGGAGGCTTGGGGAGTCAAGGTAACGGGGTTTCTCCGATCACTGCGCCGGGATTCGGGTGTGGCGCGGGAGGCATCACGCAAATTCAAAGCTCAGCTGCGGCGGCAGGCGCCGCCGGGGCGCCGGGAATTGTAACCGTGTGGGAGCTTGGCTAATGAAGACATACGCACGAGTAGACCAGGGTATCGTCATGGAGCTGTTCTCCACTGACGACGACATCACCAAGATGTTCAATCCGGCGCTAGTCTGGGTCGATGTCAGCGCCGTAGAGCCGCAACCGGCCTACGGCTGGATCGCGATCGAATCCGACGGCCAGTGGACATTCACGGAGCAGGACCTACCTGTTTAATAGGCGACCAGACGCTATAGTGTGTCAGTCACACAACAAGCAGGGACGATATGAGGCACGTCGGAAAGATTCTGGACGAGAATAGGGGAATGGGGCCTGGTTTCGGCCTCGCTCGCATCGGCCTTGCTATCACCATCATCGCTTGGCACAGCTTGGTGGTGAGCCAGGGCGACCGCTCGATCTTTGACCTGAAGTACACGTGGTCATTGAACTATGCACTGCTTCCCATGTTCTTCGGCTTGAGTGGTTTCCTCATTGCGGGGAGCGCTGTGCGTCTACGCATGCGTGATTTCTTTTTAAATCGCGCGGCACGCATTTTTCCCGCACTTGCCGTTGAGACCGTCCTTTCGGCCGTGCTGATTGGGTTCCTGGTCACCGACCTTTCCATCGGGCAGTACTTCACCGATCCCGCGTTCTTTACGTACTTCCGCAACATGTATGGCGCGGTGGTTTATGAGCTTCCGGGAGTGCATTTCCTGGCGCCGTATCCCAACATCGTCAATGGTGTGATATGGACGGTTCCAATTGAGCTGGCCTGCTACGTGGTCATGGGTGTGGTGATGGCGGTGAAGCTGCAGAAGCAGCCCTACTGGCTGATCGCCATTGGCTTGGCACTTCTCTACGTTCCGTACGCGATTGATGCGTTCCACCTGCAGAAGGTTGGACAGTTTATCGACGCGTCCAATCACCTGAGCTTTCTGAAGAACCTGCGCGGCGAGACGCTGCTTCCGTCTTTCCTGTTTGGCATAGCCGCTTACCACCTACGCTATCGCGTGCCTGTCTCGGTATGGAGCATCGCTGGCGCGTCGGCCATTATCGTTTCGCTCGGATGCGTTGGCACAGTTACGGAAGCGTTCGCGCATTTTTGGGTGCCAATGGTTATGTGTGTCGCAGCCGTACTTCTTGTCGTTCAGATCGGATGCCTTGATCTGAGACGCATGACACCTAAGGGCGATTATTCGTACGGGCTATACATCTACTGCTTTCCCATCCAGCAGATCGTCAATCGTGAAATGCACATCAGCGGCATCGCTGGGTTCGCGTTCAACTTCTTGGCGAGCCTCGCGATAGCCTTCGGATTCGCGTTCTTTTCCTGGCACGTCATCGAGAAGCCTGTTCTTCAGCTCCGTAAGCGCTTCGCTGTGACCAGGACAGAGCCGGCTGTTGCCGCTCCATCATGAAGCAACTCTCCACCTGGGTTGTCGCGATCCTTGGCACGGTCATGTTGGTAGCAGCCCTGCGGAGCTTCGATTGGGCGGAAGACCAGACGGTCGCGCCACGCATTACCACTCGCGAGGCGAGCCCCGCGTGCGTCGATGTCAGAAAGCGCATCGCGGAAAAGAAGAAGGGCGACCTTGTTGAGTCGGGCGAACTGTACAGCCTCTTCGACTTGCAGAAGGTAGAGCTGCGCGAGTGCGGGTCCATCAGGGCTTAACAGCGGCGTCTAACTCCATCCTGCGCCGGCGCCCGTCTATGGCCGTGAGACGCTTCTGGCGTAGGCTGCCAGGATGAGTGCAATAACCATCGAATGGGAACGCGTTGTCGTCAACGACAAGCCCCTTGATCTCTACCTCGCGCGGCTCATTGAGCCCCATACGACCGGTGCGTTCGCGACGCTCTGTCGGCAGGAAGGAGAGTGGCGCCTCTTCTGGTATCCCAACGCCAGTTCCGACCGGGTCAAGAACTACAAGTTAGGGTCGAAGGAAAAAGGCGTCGAACGGGTCGAGAAGTGGGCTGCGCTACATGGCCTAAGCCTCCCACCCCAGCCGCATCCGGGGTATTGCGCCGTCTACGAATATGAGACGCATCGACTTTAGCTTGGCGCCATGACCAACCGCGACGACCTCCAGAAAGCTCTGAACCGCATCGAAGGCCATCTCCCGGGCCTGCTGGATGCCCATACCGACGCCTCAGATTTCTGGCCAGCCTTCGCTGGCGAAGCGGACGCCGTGCTAGAGGGCGCGCCCGCAGAGCACCATGACTGGGTGGCCGGCAAGCTCGAGAGTATGCTGACCTTCCACGGGGCACCGGCCCCCTGAGGGAGCGTGCCGTGTGCTACTCCGCCGAAGTATGGGAAGACTTCCGACTGTATGAGCGCATGGGCGGAACTCTCGACATCCAGGCCTTCGCCCAGATGATGGAAGCGCGCCGAGCGACGGGCGATCTGTTCAAGGTCGTGCCCAAGGCCATGCGCGAGCCGTTCATGCATCCGCGCAACGAGGGCGAGAATGGCGTCAAGGAGAAGATGCTGGAGGCCTACCGGGCCGCCACGCTGGTGATCGAGGAAGAGATCGCCGCGCAAACCGAGCGGCTGGTCAAAGCCGAGGCCGTTCTGGCCTCCGCCAAACCCACCAAGAAAGCTGAAAACGACAAGCGTGTGGCCAGCAACAAGATCGCTACCGCGCGCGAGAAGCTCCAGGAGATGCAGGCGCACGCAGAGTCCGACGGCTTTGGCCGCATGTGGCCTGGCCAGTTCGCGCCGGTGCTGATCCGCGACCCGGCCACGGGCGCGCGCATGATCGTGCCGGCGCGCTACCGCTGCCGTCTCCCCGGCTGGACGAAGGCCGACGAGCTGGAGAAGCCGGGCACCTACAACGCCCGTAAGGACAAGCTGCATACGGTCTGGAAAAAGCTCTTCGGCTACAACCACGGCGTGATCGTGGCCCGGCGCTTCTACGAGAGCGTGTCGCTCCACCGCCTACAGCAGCGCGAGCTGGTCCCGGGAGAGCGTGACATCCCGGTCGAGATCCGCTTCGAGCCCGAGCCCAAGCAGGAGATGTTTCTGGCGTGCCTATGGCGCTACGTGGAACCGGCGGACGGGGAGGAGGGCTTCTATACTTTCGCCGCTATCACGCGCGATCCACCGCCCGAGGTCGCCGCGGCTGGCCACGACCGATGCATCATCGCGCTGAAGCCAGAGAACATCGACGCATGGCTGGAGCCGGATTCCGGGCACCTGTCGGCGATGTACGCGATCCTCGATGACCCGATCGACGCCTATTACCAGCACGAGCTGCCGGTGAGGAAGGGCGACAGAGGGTGATAATTTCTGGTCCGCAATTCTCGTAGACCGCATGTATTCTCCTGGTTTTATGGGTTGGTTCGGCCTCTATGCTGCCAATACCCCAGAACGTGCAACTCCCACGTCTTCATTTGAGCCTGAGCAGCGGAGATGGTTGCCGGGTAATGTGGCATCACCTTGGAGCGGTCCAGACTGTTGGCGATGGCCATGAATTCAGGCATTGAATCAAGGCTTCCGCCCCGCGTCGTTTCCGCATTCCAAGGGGGATCCCATGCTCGAATATAGGCCTGCTCAAACTCATTCTGTGCCCAACTCGGTATGCCTAGGATCACTGCGATCTTCTCGACGGGGCGACCCTCCTTGATGTGGTCTTGAATGCGGCTGCTGATGTGGTTGCCTTTCCCCACGTAGCAAACCAGGTCATGCCAGATCAGGAAGTAGAGACCCGGCTGGTCAAACCATGGTGCGCTCGCCTTTGAATAGGAAACGACAGCTGTGCTATCCACGAGACCATAGCGCGCGCGGCCAAGGAACCACCTGCGGCGATCATCTCCAGCAAGATGCTCGGCCTCGTCTTCGTCGAAATCATGGATCACGCAGGTCGTCATTGAGAACTCTTTTCGACTGACCTAAAACTGACCAAGCATAGCCAAAAACAGCCCATCCAAACCCAACTAAAGAAAAAGCCACCTAAGTCAATCAATAACTTAGATGGCTATATTGGTGGAGGTGGCGGGAGTCGAACCCGCGTCCGAAGGCGTTTGACGCCCGGTACTACATGCTTAGCTCGCCGTTAGATCTCATCCCGCGACAGCACAGCGTGCGAAGCGCATCGAAGGACCAGCCTGCTTGATTTAGCCCTTACCGACAGGCGGCAGCTTCGGGCGATCTCGTGATAATGACCCTACATCCACGAGCACGAGCACAAGTGGGTTCGGGGCTAGGCCTTAAGCGGCCAGAGCGTAGTTGTCGTCGTTGGCAACTATAAGTTTGCGGCTGGATTAACGAGGAAAGCTGCCCCCTCGGCATGCACCAAGCTATCTCACTACCCCCGTCGAAGCCATGACACCCCCGGGGAAACTGAAACAGTAGCTGGTCAGTCAGTATATGTAGCCGGAAGGCATTTCTACAAGCTGGCATGACGCCGCTATGGTTTACCCATCACCACCGAAAGGAACGGCCATGGTCCGGATACGTCAGGCGGTGTTGCACGATGCAGGTGTGTTGACGGAATTGCGTTGTGCGTTTCTGGAAGAAGAGCTCAAGCAGCAATTGCCGGACGGTTTTGCCGACCAGTTGCGCGGCTGGATCGAGGAAGCCATGCCCGAAGGCCGCCTGCTGGCCTGGCTGGCCGAGGTGGAAGGGCGCGCAGCCGGTTGCGTGATGGTGCATCCGTATACGCACTTGCCTTCGGCTTATTTCCGTCGCGGCGTGGGCTGGTATGTGCTGAACATGTTCGTGAAACGCACGCATCGGCGCCAGGGCCTGGCTTCGGCCTTGCTCGCGGCGTTGGGGGCGGCGGCGAGGGCGCAGGATGTCGATTCGCTCAACCTGCACTCCACCGGCGCCGCGCATTGCATCTATGAGCGGTTCGGTTTCGGCACCTCGGTGGATGCCATGAACATGTCGCTGCGCGAGGATGCGGTGGGGCTTTCCGAAGGCGAGCCAGGCTCGTGGCGGAGAATGTCAGGCTAGCTTGTTGTGCGAACGCATGGTGCGCTGCTTTTCGCGCTGCCAGTCGCGTTCCTTTTCCGCATCGCGCTTGTCGTGCGCCTGCTTGCCCTTGGCCAGTCCGATTTCCACCTTCACCTTGTTGCCCTTCCAGTAGAGGGCCATGGGAATGAGGGTGTAGCCCTTGCGCTCGACGGCGCCGATGAGGGTGTCGATCTCTTCCCGGTGGAGCAGTAGCTTGCGAGTGCGGCGATCGTTGGCCACCACGTGCGTGGAGGCGCTGATCAGCGGCGGAATGGAGGTGCCGACGAGGAAGATCTCGCTTCTCAGCACCACCGCGTAGCTGTCGCCGAAATTGATGCGGCCGGCACGCAGCGACTTCACTTCCCAGCCTTGCAGCTCGAGTCCCGCCTCGAAGCGTTGATCGATGTGGTACTCGTGGCGCGCGCGTTTGTTCAGCGCAATGGTGCCGCCCGAGTTTTTGTCTTTGTCCTTAGGCTTGGCCATGTCCGTTAAACTTCGGGCTCATTGCCCTGGTGATGGTCCCGTCCGTGGAGGGACTGAAGATGATGCTCAAGAAGAGGCTGAAGTGATCGAGATCCGCCGCAGCGCCCTGGTGCGATATTCGCCGGCCCAGATGTTCGATCTGGTCAATGACGTTGAAGCATACCCAAAGCGCTTCCCCTGGTGTGTCGACGCTCAGGTGCTGGAGCGTGGCGAGGATGTGCTGGTGGCGCGGCTGGATCTCAAGTACATGGGGTTTCGCCAGAGCTTTACCACGCGCAATAGCACCGTGCGTCCCAGCCGTTTGCACATGAGCCTGGTCGATGGTCCGTTCCGCAGCCTGGACGGGCTGTGGGAATTCATCGCGCTGGGCGACGCCGGCTGCAAGGTGTCCTTCGCGCTGGATTTCGACTATGCGGGCAAGCTGGGTGGCGCGGCCATCAAGCTGGGTTTCCAGGGGCTGGCGAGCCGCATGGTCGACGATTTCTGCCGCGAGGCGGAGCGCACCTATGGCTGAGCAGGTCACCGTCGAGGTGGTCTTTGCCGAACCCTCGCGACGCTGGCTGCGAAAAGTCACGCTGCCTGCGGGAAGTACCGTGGCGCAGGCCATCGAAGCTTCAGGCATCGCGCGGGAGATTTCAGGATTCGTCGTGGATCCGGCGCGACTGGGAATCTTCTCCCGCAAGGTGACGCCGGATCACGTGGTGGGCGAGGGCGACCGGGTGGAAATCTACCGGCCGCTCACGCTCGATCCAAAAGAAGCACGCCGGCGCCGCGCCCACGAGCGTTGACGCCGGCCGCACGGGCTTAGTGACCGTCGTTGCCGCCACCACCACCGCCGCCGTTGTCACCACCCTTGTCGCCGCCACCGCCGGTGTTCTTGTCACCCTTGGTTTCGTCGACCGGATAGCTGGCGTGGTACTTCTTGGTGTCGTTGATGAGCTTCTGCGCGTCTTCGGCGAAGAAGTCGCCTTCGGTGCGCACCAGCACATCGTTGTTGAAGGTGAGCTTGAGCGTGTGGACCTTGATGTCGCCACCGCGGTGCTGCTGGGTGGAAACGTAAGCCCACTCGTTCTGGCTGAAGGGCGAATTCACCGAGGGCGAACCCATCAGCACCAATACCTGACGCTTGGTCATGCCGGGCTGCAGCTGATCCACGGTCTTCTTGTCGAGCAGGTTGCCCTGTTGCACGTCGGGGGTATAAATGAGACGGCAGCTGGCCAGCGACAGTGCCAGCATGGCAAAACCCAGCGTGCGAATCAGCTTATGCATGCGTGTTGCGTCCGGATCGTAAAGGTGTCGGATGATACACTAACGGCCTCGTGGCGCCGTGTGCGTGGAGTTTGCTATGGAACAGGAAACGAAAGAACTGCGCAAAGCCGGGCTCAAGGTCACCCACCCCCGCATGCGTATTCTCCAGATCTTCGAAGATGAGGAGGCCCACCATCTCACCGCCGAAGACATCTACAAACGCCTGCTCGCCCACCAGGAAGACATCGGACTGGCCACCGTCTACCGGGTGCTGACCCAGTTCGAGGCGGCGGGCATCGTCGTCAAGCACAACTTCGAGGGCGGCCAGGCCGTCTACGAACTGGACCGCGGCAAGCATCATGACCACATGATCGATGTGGACAGCGGAAAGGTCATCGAGTTCGTGAGCGAGGAGATCGAGCGGCTCCAGGCCGAGATCGCCGCCCGCCACGGCTACGTCATCGAGGACCACAGCCTGGTGCTGTACGTGCGCCCCAAGAAGGGCGGCAAGTAAGCGAAATCCTCGCGAAATCCTCGGGCCGGTGACGGAAACGTTGCCGGCCTTTTTCGTGGCCGGAAGGGCGGCATGCAAAACCTTCGCCCATAAAAAAAGCCGCGGGAGGACTCCTGTCCGCCCTGCGGCTTGATCCGTTACCGGATGGCTCCTAGGAGGGCGAGTTGCTCGCGCGTCCCGGTATGGCCACCGATTCCGGCGGAACGGCATCCTGCCGTTCTTCATGCCCACCGTCCCCACGGTTGGCATGGCTCACCATCTTGCGATGGTGGCTCCCCCACATCGATGAATCCAGCGTAACGAACCCTTCACACCTCGGGTATCGGAAAATTTCCTATGTAACGATCCTAAGTGCGAGCTACGTCACCAGTTTGTGTGTTGCTGCGCAACAATATTCGAAGATGAACGCCCTGGGCCTCGGGCCGGACCCTGAACAGGCCGCCCAGTGACGTCACACGGTCGCGCATGCCTTGCATGCCGCGGCCGCCCCGGGGCATGCGGGCGGGCAGGCCGATGCCGTTGTCCCGGATGTCCAGCAGGGCCAATGCCACGCCCTGGCGCTCGCCGATGCGCAGACGCAGCTGGAAGGTGTCGGCGTGGGCGTGCTTCACGGCGTTGGTGGCGCTTTCCTGCACCAGGCGATAGACCACGGTGCGGGTGTCGTCGTCGAGCAGGCGCGGGTCGCCGTGCAGTTCGGTGCGGTAGGCCACGCCCGCCGCGCTGAGCAGGTCGCGGATCGGGCCCTCGTCCAGCGCGCGCAGCAGGCCGAATTCATCAAGCACGGCGGGGCGCAGATCATCCAGCAGGCGATGCAGGGCGCGGCGCATGTGGCCCAGGATGGCGTTGATGGAGACGCCGATATCGTCCATGCCGGCCTGCGTCAGGCGCGATTGCGCAAGCTTCAGATGCGTCTGGATGGCAGTGAGGTTCTGGCCCAGTTCGTCGTGCAGTTCCGCAGCCATGTGGCGGCGCTGGTTTTCCTCGGTGCGCAGGTTGCCGCGTGCGGCGTCTCGCAACTGACGGGCGAGATGATCGAGGCGGCGATTCACCGCGGCGAGATAGACGTTCTGTTCTGCCACGCGCTCGCTGCTGCGGCGAAGCGCATCGGTGGCTGAGCCAAGCATCAGCGCGCCGGTGCCCGCCACGGCCAGGAACAGTTCGCCGGCTGCACTGGGAATGCCGTGCCCTGAGAGATGATCGACCAGCGTCATGCCCAGGCTGGAAATCAGCATGGCGAGACTGGCGCCGCGCCAGCCATGCCGAAATGCGAAGAACAGCACGGGCGCCAGCGACAACACGCGAGCGAACTGCGGCTGCGGCGCCGCGTGCGACGAAAGCACCAGCAGGATCGCCAGTGACGGCAGCAGCACCAGCATGCCATCCATCAACAGGCGTCCGAGCGCCCGCTTGTCCAGCCGTGCGCGCAGCATCATCACCAGCAGCGGCACCACCAGCAGCACGCCCACGTAGTTGCCGAGCAGATCCTGGCCCAGGGCCTGCATCATCAGCTCGGTGGTGGGGCTGGCGTGGACCAGCGCGAGCAGCACCGCATCCGTCGCCGTGGTGGCCGCCACCGTAAAGGCGGCCGACAGGAGCAGGCGAGCCACATCTTCCGGGTCGCGCAGGCTGGCGTGCAGGTTGGCGCGACGCATCAGCCAGAGGCAGACGGCAACCACCAGGGGCTCGGGCAGTTCTCCCATAAGGAAGCCCCACCAGCCCATCGGCAGCGGATGGACGGACGCGATCAGCCCGGTCGCTGCGAATTCGGCGCCGAGCAGCCAGGGCCACATGCGCGTGGGCGCAAGCAGCAAAGCGCCAAAACGCAGGCCGTAGGGAAGCATCCAATAGGGTTGTTCGGTGGGCCAGAGCAGCAGCCAGAGCAGCAAATAGCCAATACCCAGAAGCAGGCTGGAACCGGGGAGCGCGGAAGATTTGAGTCGCATGCGGCCGATGTTACATGGCGTCGGGCAGCGGTCCAGACGGCCGTCCGGGCACTTTGACGCCATCGCCCGTGCGCGCTCTTTCGGCCACATGCGCGCAGAGATCGTCAACGGCCTCCGGGACTGCTATACATGCGGCATGTACAGCATTGTCCTGGTCGATGACCATGCCATTGTCCGAGAGGGGTTCAAGCGGCTGATCGAATTGGAACCGGATCTGGAGGTCGTTGCGGAATGCCGCAGCGCCGACGATGCGGTCGAAGCGGTTGGCTCGTGTCGTCCCGATCTCGTGGCACTCGATCTCTCGCTGCCCGATGGCAGCGGGCTGCCGTTGATCGAGCATTTGCGCAGCGTCGCCTCGGATACCCGCATCGTGGTGCTGAGCATGCACGACGGCGAGCCCTACGTATCGGAAGCCTTGCGTCGCGGTGCGAGCGGCTACGTCACCAAGGGCGTGGCGCCGGAGGAACTCGTCGCCGGCTTGCGCGCGGTGATGCAGGGCGAATGTTTTCTCAGTTCGGATTTGCGCAAGCGCCGCGCCGAACGTCCGAGCGAATCGCGCGATCCCATCCATCGGCTCACCGCGCGCGAGCGCGAAGTGTTCCTCTTGCTGGCGGCGGGTCGCGCGCCCAAGCAGGTGGCGGGTGAGCTTGGGATTGGCCAGAAGACGGTCTACATCCATCGCGCGAGCTTGATGGGCAAGTTGGGTGCGGGGTCGGAACTCGATCTCTACCGCATGGCCACCGAGCGCGGGTTGTTGCCGCGGAAGAATTGACGGGTTCCTGCGGGACGCGTCACGCCTTGCGCTCTCGTTCGTCATTCCGGCGCAGGCCGGAATCCAATAAAGAAAGCTTCCGTTTTCGCGATGGCCTTTATTTACAGGAGTCGCGACGACCTCGCACAACGCCACTGGATTCCGGCTCGCGCCGGAATGACGTAGGTGAGGTGGCGGTGAGCTGACGTCACGGACAAAGTAGTGAGCGAAGCAGATCCTTAAACCTGCGCCCGCTCCAGCATCTGCTTGGCATGCGCCCGCGTTTCGCGCGTGATCTCCACACCGCCCAGCATGCGCGCGAGTTCATCGCGGCGGCCGTTGGCATCAAGTTTCTCGATGCGCGTGCGGGTGGATTCGCCATCGCTTTCCTTACTCACGCGAAGATGCGCGTGGCCTTGCGCGGCGACCTGCGGCAGATGCGTGACGCACAGCACCTGGCGCAGTCCGCCGAGTGCGCGCAGCTTTTGGCCGACCACTTCGGCTACCGCGCCGCCGATGCCGGTATCCACTTCGTCGAACACCATGGTGCCGATGGTGTCCTTGCCCAGCGTGGCCACTTCGATGGCGAGGCTGATGCGTGCCAGTTCGCCGCCCGATGCCACCTTGCGCAGTGCGCGCGGCGGTTGGCCGGGATTGGCGCTCACCAGCAGTTCGCAGCGCTCGCGGCCTTGTGCGTCGGGATCGCTTTCGCTGGTCGATTCCAGTTCGACGACGAGGCGACCGCCGCTCATGCCCAGTTCGCCCATCAGCACGCTCACTTCGCCACCTAGGCGTTCGGCGGCCTGCTGGCGAGCGTGGCTGAGCTTGGCGGCATGTTCGTCGTACTGCTGTTGCAGGCGCGCGCGCTGGCTGGCCAGTTTTTCCAGCGCGTCGCCGGCACCTTCCAGTTCGCTGAGTTCGATGCGCAGCGTGGCAGCCTTGTCGTGCAGTTCGGCGACGGGCAGGCGATGGCGACGCGAGAGTTCGTGCAGGCGCGTGAGGTGCGTATCCACTTCGGCATAGCGATCGGGATCGAGATCGACGTCGAGCGCATAGCGACCGAGTCCATCGGCCGCTTCACTGAGCTGGATCGAGGCGTTGTCCAGCAGTTCCAGCAGCGGCGCGAGGCGATCGTCCAGCGCGGCGAGCTTGCTCATTTCCAGCTGCGCGCGGCCCAGTGCGCGGCGCAGCGCGAATTCGCTTTCGCCATCGAGCAGTTCCACCACGCCGCCCGCGCCTTCGGCGAGACGGCCGGCATTGGCCAGGCGCTTGTGGCTGGCTTCCAGTTCGGTGAGTTCGCTGGCGGGCAGTGCCCACTTGTCCAACTCGCCCAGTTCATGGCTCAGCAGTTCGATGCGCTGTTCGCGATCATCACCGCCGCTCAGCTTGCGGATGCGGTTGCCCAACTCGCGCCATTGCTGGGCCAGTTCGCGGACCTGCGCCACCAGGGCTTCGTTGCCGGCGTAGGCATCGAGCAGTTCCATCTGGTGCGCGCGGGAGAGCAGCGCCTGGTGTTCGTGCTGGCCGTGGATTTCCACCAGCAGCGTGGCCAGTTCGCCGAGCTGGCTGGCGTTGGCCGGGCGTCCGTTGATCCAGGCGCGTGAGCTGCCTTCGGCGCGGATGACGCGGCGCAGCTGGCAGCTGTCCTCTTCGTCCAGCTCCTCGCGGCGCAGCCATTCGCGGGCTTCAGGCAGGTGGGTCAGGTCGAACTCGGCGGTGAGCTCGGCACGGTCGCTGCCGGCGCGGACCATGCCGCTGTCGGCACGGGCGCCGGCCAGCAGCATCAGGGCATCCACGAGCAGGGACTTGCCCGCACCCGTCTCGCCGCTGACCACGGTAAGACCCGGGCCGAAGGCGATCTCGGCTTCTTCGACGACGGCGAAATGACGAACGTAGAGCGAGGTGAGCATGGGCGAGGGCGTGTTGGAGTCGGGGGATTGTAAGGGGCGGGGCATGGGAAACGGATAGTGGGGGCTCACGCTCTGGCATCCGGTGCATGACCGACCACCCGTTTTTGGCGCCCCCGCCACCAGCCCCGCATCCCCATTTCTTGCAAACTTTCCCGCCAGACCTTATTTCTTTCGTGTCTCACGGATTGCTACAGCATGCCAGCCGCCCATCTCGATGCCCGCGCGCGACGCCTCTTGCGCACATTGATCGCCCAGTACCTCGCCGATGGCGAGCCTGTGGGGTCGCGCACGCTGTCGCGTTCGTCCGGCCTGGACGTGAGCCCGGCCACCATCCGCAACATCATGGCGGACCTGGAAGAAGCGGGCCTGGTCGCCTCGCCGCACACCTCGGCGGGCCGCGTGCCCACGCCGCGTGGCCTGCGCCTGTTCGTGGACAGCCTGATCGAGTTGCAGCCGCTGCCGCAGGACGAGATGGCCCGCCTTCGTCGCGAATTGCCGCCGGGGCCCACCACCACGCGCGACCTGCTCGGCAACGTCTCCACGCTGCTTTCGGCCATGACGCGCTTCGCCGGTGTGGTCACGGTGCCGCGCCAGGCGGACTTTCCACTGCGCCACATCGACTTCGTGGCGCTGCCCGACGCACGCGTGCTGGTGATCCTGGTGTTCTCGGACAATCAGGTGCAGAACCGCATCGTGCAGCTGGCCAAGCCGCTGGAAGGCGGCGAGCTGGAGCAGGCCGCCAATTACCTCAATGGCCATTTTGCCGGCCTGCGCCTGGACGACATCCGCGCCCATCTGTTGCGCGAGCTCCGCGAGGCTAGCGGCGAACTCAACCGGCTGATGTCCAGCGCAGTAGAACTTGCAGCGGCCTCGTTCGCCCCGCAGAGCGAAAGCGACGACGTGCTGGTGAGCGGCCAGACCAACCTGATGGGTTATTCGGAACTAGCGAACCTTGAGCGCCTGCGCGAGCTGTTCGAGGCCTTCCAGCAGAAGAACGAGCTATTGCAGCTGATGGAAGTGTGCGCCAAGGCCCCTGGCGTGAGGCTCTTCATCGGGGAAGAATCGGGGTTTGCGGCACTGGATGGTTGCAGTGTGGTCACAGCCAGCTATGGTGCACAGGGCCGCGTGCTAGGCGCGGTAGGGGTCATCGGACCCACCCGCATGGCCTATGAGCGGGTGATTCCCGTGGTGCAGGCAACGGCCGGTTTGCTCAGCGACGCCTTGAATCGCGCCGCTACGACCTTATAACGCGCTCGGGAGGCGGGATTTGCCCGCAAGTGTTTGACGGTTGGTGCGTAACGCACCGGCCATGGATAAGGCTTGGAGTTATTTATGCAAAGCAACGATCCCACGGCGCCCCACGAGGCGCAGGGCCATGTGGAGGGCACCGTGCCCAACGCCGAACTGGAAGCACTGAAGGGCCGCATCGCCGAACTGGAAGCTGCCAACGTGGAGCTGCGCGATACGGTGCTGCGCGAGAAGGCGGAAATCGAGAACCAGCGTCGTCGCCTGCATCGCGACGTGGAGCAGGCTCGCCGCTTCGCCAACGAGAAGCTGTTGAACGAGCTGCTGCCGGTCTACGACGGCCTGGAGCGCGGCCTGCAGGTGGAAAGCGGCGACGTGGCCAGCGTGCGCGAGGGCATCGCACTCACGCTCAAGTCGCTGCTGAAGATCGCCGAGAACAATGGCCTGGTGCAGATCGATCCGGTGGGCCAGCCGCTGGATCCGGATCGGCATCACGCCGTGAGCATGGTGGAGGCCCCGGGCGCGGCCCCCAACACGGTCGTCAACGTACTCCAGAAGGGCTACGTGCTGAACGATCGGCTTCTGCGCCCCGCATTGGTGGCGGTCGCCAAGGAATGACACCTGCGCCGGTGGTCGAGGACGCCTGAATGGCGTCCCCTTCCGGCAACGGTGCAAGGCATTGGGGGGTCTTGTCGGCATTGAGATGCCGGGCGCGAAACCCCATCTGAAAACCAGTCGCGGCCGAGGGGTCGCTTAAAGAATTCGGGAGTAGACAACATGGGTAAAATCATCGGTATCGACCTGGGCACGACCAACTCGTGCGTCGCCGTCATGGACGGCACCACCGCCAAGGTCATCGAGAACTCGGAAGGCGATCGCACCACGCCGTCCATCGTGGCCTTCACCAAGGACAACGAAGTCCTCGTGGGCGCGCCGGCCAAGCGCCAGAGCGTGACCAACCCCAAGAACACCTTCTACGCGGTGAAGCGCCTTATCGGCCGCAAGTTCACCGACGCGGAAGTGCAGAAAGACCTGCACATCGTGCCCTACGGCATCATCGCGCACGACAACGGCGACGCCTGGGTGCAGACCTCCGACGGCCGCAAGATGGCGCCGCAGGAGATCTCGGCCAAGGTCCTCATGAAGATGAAGAAGACCGCTGAGGACTATCTCGGCGAGCCCGTCACCGAAGCTGTGATCACGGTGCCGGCGTACTTCAACGACAGCCAGCGCCAGGCCACCAAGGACGCCGGCCGCATCGCGGGCCTGGACGTCAAGCGCATCATCAACGAGCCGACCGCGGCCGCGCTGGCCTATGGCCTGGACAAGAAGGGCGCCGATCGCAAGGTGGCGGTGTATGACCTCGGCGGCGGCACGTTCGACGTGTCCATCATCGAGATCGCCGAAGTGGACGGCGAGAAGCAGTTCGAAGTGCTGGCCACCAACGGCGACACCTTCCTGGGTGGCGAAGACTTCGACATGCGCGTCATCGACTACCTCGTCGAGGAATTCAAGAAAGACCAGGGCATGGACCTGCGCAAGGATCCGCTCGCACTGCAGCGCCTGAAGGACGCCGCCGAGCGCGCGAAGATCGAGCTGTCGTCCAGCCACCAGACCGAAGTGAACCTGCCGTACATCACGGCCGATGCGTCCGGTCCCAAGCACCTCAACATCAAGCTCACCCGCGCCAAGCTCGAAGCGCTGGTGGAAGACCTGATCAAGCGCACCATCGAGCCGTGCCGCACCGCGTTGAACGACGCCGGCCTGCGCGTGTCCGACGTCAGCGAGGTCATCCTCGTCGGCGGCCAGACCCGCATGCCTAAGGTGCAGGAGTCGGTGAAGGACTTCTTCGGCAAGGAGCCGCGCAAGGACGTCAATCCGGATGAAGCCGTCGCCGTTGGCGCCGCGATCCAGGGCGGCGTGCTGGGCGGTACCGTGAAGGACGTGCTGCTGCTCGACGTCACCCCGCTGTCGCTCGGCATCGAGACGATGGGCGGCGTGATGACCAAGCTGATCGAGAAGAACACCACCGTGCCGACCAAGGCCTCGCAGGTGTTCTCCACTGCCGACGACAACCAGAGCGCGGTGACCGTGCATGTGCTGCAGGGCGAGCGTGAGCGTGCCAGCGCCAACAAGTCGCTGGGCAAGTTCGACCTGCAGGGCATCGACCCGGCGCCGCGCGGCATGCCGCAGATCGAAGTGACCTTCGACATCGACGCCAACGGCATCCTGCACGTGTCGGCCAAGGACAAGAAGAGCGGCAAGGAACAGAAGATCGAAATCAAGGCCGGCTCGGGCCTGTCCGAGGAAGAGATCAACCGCATGGTGGCCGACGCCGAGGCCAACAAGGAAGAGGACAAGAAATTCCACGAACTCGTCGGCACGCGCAACAAGGCCGACCAGTTGGTGCACGCCACCCGTAGCGCGCTCAAGGATCACGGCGGCAAGGTGCCGGCCGATCAGCTGAGCACGATCGAGGGCGCACTGTCCGATCTGGAGAAGGTCAAGGACGGCGACGACAAGGGCGCCATCGAATCGAAGATCGAAAAGCTCGAGCAGGTCGCGCAGGCGCTGTACGCAGCGGCCCAGGGCGGTGCTGGCCCGCAGGCTGACGCCGGTGCCCACGCCGGTGCGCAGGGCGGCTCCTCGGCCGGTCAGGACGACGTGGTCGATGCCGAGTTCACTGAAGTCAAGGACGACAAGAAGTAATATGGGCCGGTCGGCGCTGCCGATCTGATGCAGCCCGCGCCCGGGACTCGACACCTAGGCGCGGGCTGTTTTGCTGATAGGACACGGGTCGCCTGATCCGTGTCGCAAGAGAGCGGTCCATGCCGGATGCAACGATGAGCAAGCGTGATTACTACGAAATCCTCGGGGTGGAGCGCACCGTCACCGAGGTCGAACTGAAGAAGTCGTTCCGTCGACTCGCGATGAAGTACCACCCGGATCGCTGTCCGGACGATCCGCATGCGCAAGAGAAATTCAAGGAGGCCAAGGAGGCCTACGAAGTGCTGTCGGACGCGCAGAAGCGCGCGATGTACGACCAGCACGGCCATGCCGCTTTCGAGCACGGCATGGGCGGTCGCGGTAGCGCCGGTGGTTTCGGCGACATGGGCGACATCTTCGGCGATATTTTCGGCGACATCTTCGGCATGGGCGGTGGTGGCGGACGCGGTCGTTCGCGTCGCGGCTCCGACCTGCGCTACATCATGGAGCTCGATCTTGAGGAAGCCGTGTTCGGCACCGAGAAGAAGATCGAGATCCCCACCCAGGTCAATTGCCATCACTGCAACGGCAGCGGTTCGGCCGACGGCAAGACGGTGACCTGCAAGACCTGCGCGGGCCACGGCCGCGTGCGCATGCAGAACGGCATCTTCTCCATCCAGCAGGCGTGCCCGCATTGCGGCGGCAGCGGCCATGCGATCGAGAAGCCGTGCAAGCAGTGCGATGGCGAAGGCCGCCTGGAGGAAACGCGCGCGCTGTCGGTGAACATTCCCGCGGGCGTCGACAACGGCGACCGCATCCGCCTCACGGGACAGGGCGAAGCCGGCCCGGCCGGCGGCGAAGCGGGCGATCTCTACGTGGAAGTGCGCGTGCGCGAGCACGGCATTTTCCAGCGCGACGGCAACGACCTGCATTGCGAATTGCCGATTCGTTTCGCGCAGGCGGCGCTGGGTGCGGAATTGCAGGTGCCCACGCTCGAAGGCGAAGTGCCGATCAATATTCCGCCGGAAACGCAGACCGGGCAGATGTTCCGGCTGCGCGGGCGCGGCGTGAAGTCGGTGCGCAGCAGCCGCACGGGCGACCTCATCTGCCGCGTGGTGGTGGAAACGCCGGTGCGCCTCACCAAGCAGCAGCGCGATCTGCTGGAGCAACTCGAGGCCACCTTCGACGATGGCGAGGCAGAGAAGCACACGCCGCGCGCCAAGACCTGGGTCGATGGCGTCAAGCAATTCTGGTCGCGCGTCACCTCGTAAGTTCGCACGACACGTGTCGCTGCAAAGCCCCGGCTCAAAGCCGGGGCTTTGTTTTTTGCGCGATTCACGCGGGTTGTGCACGACGACGCCCGCAGGCGGTAGCATCGCCTCTCCCGTGCCAGCCCCGCCCCAGGAAGGAATCCACCGATGACCCAGCCCGTCCGCCTTGCCATCAACGGCGCCACCGGTCGCATGGGGCAGGCCCTGCTCGCACTGGTGAAAGACGATGCTCGCTTCATGCTGGTGGCGGCTATTGCGTCGCCCGGTTCCTCGAAGCTGGGTCAGGCCGTCGACGCCTGCGAGGGCTCGTTGAGTTTCACGCACGAATGGCCGGCGGCCGATGCGTTGGATGTCGTAGTGGATTTCAGCGGTCCGGCCGGTCTCGCCGAAGCGCTGACGTACTGCGAGTCCAACGGCGTGGCCTTGGTCACGGGCACCACCGGGCTCGATGCCACCTTCGCGCAGCGCCTCAGCGCGTCGGCGGCCCGCATAGCGCTGTTGCGGGCCGCCAATTTCAGCCTTGGCGTGGCGGTGCTGACGCGTTTGCTTCGCCAGGCTGCCGCGGCCTTGCCGGATTGGGACATGGACATCGTCGAGGCGCACCACAACCGCAAGGAAGATGCGCCGTCCGGCACCGCGCTGGCGCTGGGCGAGGCGGCCGCTTCGGCACGCGGCACCTCGCTGCGCGAGAGCGCCGTGTACGCCCGGGAAGGACGCGTTGGACCTCGCGCGCAAGGCACCATTGGTTTTGCCGTGGTGCGCGGCGGCGATATCGTGGGCGAACACGAAGTGCTGCTGATGGGGCAGGGCGAGCGTCTGGAACTCGTGCATCGCGCGACGGATCGCTCGATCTTCGCCCGCGGTGCACTCGAAGCCGCACACTGGCTCAGCGGCCGCGATGCCGGCGACTACGATCTCGACGCGATGCTGGCGGATCGTTCGTCGCGTTGAACCGTTATGGTGTAGCGCGCGCCGCAATTCAGGCCCGTTCGCTTGCCCGAGGCCCCTCGGGCCTCTAAACTTATTGCGATTGTCATTGGGGAGTAGCCATCCTCACCCCCTCGCAGCCGGTCATCGGTTGCGATTCCAGAGGAATCCGCGTCAACAGACTTGAAGCCTCGGCTTCATGGCGTGGATGGTTCATCGATACCATCGGTATCGACAGCCCGGCGAGACCTTTGGCCACGACGCGCTTACCCGGCCGGGCGAGCTTGCGTCGCTGAGCCAATGGTTTTCTGCTCGCCCGGCCTTGGAAAAAGCATGCTCACTGCACTGTTGTTCCTGCTCTCGGCTGGTGCGATCTATCTCGCCTGCGAATATTTCGTCAACGGCGTGGAGTGGTTCGGCCAGAAGCTCAACCTGGGCGCCACCGCCACAGGCACCATTCTGGCGGCGTTCGGCACGGCATTGCCGGAGAGCGCCGTGACGTTCGTCGCCGTGATCCTCGGCAAGACACCGGAGCAAAAAGACATCGGCGTGGGCGCGGCTCTCGGTGGTCCGCTCGTGCTGGCAACGATTGCGTACGCGGTCGTGGGCGTGGCCTTGTGGATGAATCGTCGACGCCTGCAACGTGCGGACGCCATGGTGCGCGTGGAGCACAGGCGATTGGCCCGCGACCAGTCGTGGTTCCTGGCGATCTTCGTGGTGAAGTGCGGGCTGGGCCTGATCGCGTTTGCGTTCAAGCCATGGCTGGGCGTGCTCTTCCTCGCCGCCTATGGCTTGTACGTGTGGCGCGAGTTGAAGTCGTCCGACACCGCGCCCGAGGAAGAGGAAATCGAGCCGCTGAAGTTCCAGCCGAAGGCGGCCGATCCGTCGGTATGGTGGGTGGTCGCGCAGACCACGCTGGCACTGGTCGTGATTGCGTTTGCCTCGCACACCTTCGTCAAGCAGATCGAGGCCATCGGCATCGCGTTGAACCTCTCGCCGCATCTGGTGGCCCTGGTGCTCAGCCCGGTCGCCACGGAGTTGCCGGAGACGATGAACGCGCTGATCTGGGTGCGCCAGGGCAAGGAGCGCCTCGCGCTGGCCAACATCTCGGGCGCGATGATGATCCAGGCGACCATTCCCAGCTCACTCGCGCTATTCGCCACACCCTGGCTGTTCGACGCGCCGCTGATGGTGGCGGGCGTGCTCACGGGTATCGCGGTGATCTATCTGTGGTGGATGTTCCGCCGTGGGCGCGTGGACGCACGCTGGCTGGTGCCGGTGGGTGCGCTGTACAGTGTGTTTGCTGCCTACGTGGCGTGGCACTTCTACGGCAGCTGATCGCTGGTGTGGATGGCTTTGCGTTGGCGAAGGCGCCAGATCAACGGATAAAGCATGACGATGAGCAGCGGCATGGAAAGGCCATTCCACGCCGTGAGTCGAAGCGTATGGCGCAGTTGGTTGACGTTTTCGCCCATGTTCCAGGTGAGGGCAAACGTCAGCAATGCAGTCAGGATGGCGACGGCAAACAAAGCAGCCACCAACCAGCTCACCGCCACGCCCTCGCGTATGCCGTGCACGAACCGCTGTCGTGCAGGCCATGCCGCCATGACCAGCGCCAGCAACCCCGCAACGCTGCTTCCGTATTGCAGGAGATTGGCGGCGGAAATCGCGGCGTGGTCAACCCGGAACAAAGGTTGCCCCAGCGCGGGCAGGTAGAGCCCAAGGCCGTAGTTGGCATGAGTGCACGCATCCCACGCCAAGTGGGTGAGCGCACCGACGATCAGCGCAATCATCACGCGCCATGGCGCTGGCACGGGCGGTTCGTGGCCGTCGACCGTGGAAACAGGCATCCACAAGGGCCGCCATAATCGCCAAAGCAACCAGCCTGCCGGCAAGCAAAACAACGGCAGGCTGATGAGGTGGTGGCTGGGTAGCGGCCAGTGCTCGCGCAGCACCGGCAGGAAGTAATGCATGTCCGGCATCATGCTGCCTATGGCCAGGGCAGCGAAGACGTCCATGCTGCAATGGCGTCGCAATGGCAGCACGGCCGCTATGTGGCTTACGGTGAACGGCATGACACATCGATGAGATCAGCGATGAGTCACTCTATGCGCCGGACACGTTGAGGGCATGGCGGAAAGATAGCGACAAGCTGACAGCACACGGAAGCCTGGCGTTTCTCAGGATTCGCCCAGCTTCGCCAACTCAGAGCGTGCCGCCTTGAGCCAGGCCTGTTCCTTGCGGCGGTAATAGCCGGGCATCAGTTTGGCCCGGCTGAGCAATGACTCCAGCACACCGCGTGCTTCCGCATGCTTCTGCTGTTTTCGCAGCAGCGCGGCGTAGCGGTAGCGGCCCTCTTCGCCGGGATAGCTATCGGCGAGCACGCGGTATTCGTCGAGCGCCGCATCGTATTCGCCGAGCTCCTCCAGGCAGCGCGCGTATAGCAGGTGCCCATCGCTGGAACGGTAGTTGGGATTGGCCTTGATCAAGGCATCGAGCGTTACTCGCGCCGCGGCGTAGTCCTCGCTGCCCGCCTGTGCGCGCGCCAGGCCGAGCATGAAATCCGGCTCCGTGCTGTATAGGCCGGTCAGCAAGCCCTGGTAGAGCTCACGCGCATTCTCGTAGTCGCCCATGGCGAGGCATTCGGCGGCGAGGTGGCTGCGGTTCTGCACCGTGTCGGCCAGTTCCAGTTTGCGCTGCAATTCGCGGCGTCGACGCTGCGGATCGATGGTCTGCATGGCCTTGCGCGCTACCTGCCGACCGCGTGGATCGTGGCGCATGTCGGGAATCACGGCGACCAGCACGTACACGGCGACGGCGAGGTAGGAGCCGATCAGCAGCAGCCAGATCCAGTAGAGCGGGCGGCCGCTGCGCACGACGTGTACGGCGCAACCGACCTGCAACGCGATGGACAGCAAAAAAACGAACGGCATGTCACTCCTCCGTGATGTTGACGTGCGATGGGGTTGCCGCCTGGCCTGGCGGCGCCGACTCAGTCGGGATGCGAAGCGTTGCGGTCGCGGTCGGCGCCCAGCTTGCGATCCAGCGAGCCGAAAATCTTCTTGAATACCCGAGCGAACTTGCCGCGCTTGGTCTTGCGCAGCTTTTCTTCCTCGCTGGTGAGCCAGGCGACCTGGATCACGCGGCGCTCGCCTTCGAAGGGAAGGTGGCCGTGGAACGAGTTTTCGCAGCGCTTGAACACGGCGAATTCGCCGTACAGCGGCTTGAGTTCGGGCGCGACGATGTCGTCGATGTTGTCCACGCTGCCCAGGAAGCGCAGGCAGCCGTCGCTGGTGTCCGGCCACAGGTTGTTGAGGTAGAGCAGGGCCGTGGCCACCTTGGACTTGCTGTCGGTGTGGATGGTGCCGTGGCGCTTGTTGAGCGACCGGCACAGCGTGATGAGGGTGGGGTACTGGCCCAGGTTGTCGATGCCCAGGCGCTCGCCGATGGCGCGGGCGAACTCGGCCGAACTCAGGCGCGAGACCAGGGCGTTGATCGACGGGCCGCAGTCACTGGCGTCATAAGGGAAGAACCCGGCACTCGCGTAGCGCGGAAAATCGCGCTCCAGCTCGCCTCGTGCCTCGTCTGGCAGCTGACCGTGCGCGATCAGGAACGGAAACGGTTCCGCCCTGATGTCGGTGTCCGGTCGGTCGAGACGGGCGGGGTCGAGCAACGCGGCTGAGTTCATGGACGTCCGAGCATGGATGAGACCGCGCTAGTGTAACGCTCGGGCAGGGCGGCAAAGGGTCTTTCCCGGGGCTGCGTTCAGCTCTTTTGGGTGGACACCAAAGGGGCTTGCACCTATCATTGCGACCCGCCCTGCAACATTCCTCGACTAAGGTCCTCAAGCCTGCTTTGGTGCGGCTTGCGGACCTTGCTGCACCTAAAAGGCGGTCCTCCCATGCCTATTCCTGCTCTGCTTGCCCTCGAAGACGGCAGCGTGTTCCACGGCTACGCCGTTGGCGCGACTGGCGAAACCGTCGGCGAGGTGGTTTTCAACACCGCCATGACCGGCTACCAGGAGATCCTCACCGATCCCTCGTATGCCAAACAGATCGTCACCCTTACGTATCCCCACATAGGTAATACCGGCGTCAACGTCGAGGACGAAGAGTCCGCTTCGGTGCACGCCGCGGGCCTGATCGTGCGCGATGTGCCGCGTCGAGCCAGCAACTGGCGCAGCACCGAGAGCCTTCCCGATTACCTCAAGCGTCACGGCATCGTGGCCCTGGCCGGCATCGATACGCGCCGCCTGACGCGCATCCTGCGCGACAAGGGCGCATTGAACGGCTGCATCGTTGCCGGCGAACAGATCGACGTCGAAGCGGCACTGGCGAAGGCGCGCGCCTTCCCGGGCCTCAACGGCATGGACCTGGCCAAGGAAGTAAGCGTCGGCGAGTCGTACACGTGGAACGAGGGCGTCTACGACCTCGACCGCACCGCGTTCAACCAGCCGGCCCGACGCTTCAAGGTCGTGGCCTACGACTACGGCGTGAAGTACAACATCCTGCGCCTGCTGGCCGAGCAGGGTTGCGACATCACGGTCGTGCCCGCGCAGACGCCGGCTGCCGACGTGCTCGCCATGAAGCCCGACGGCGTGTTCCTCTCCAACGGCCCTGGTGATCCGGCGGCCTGCGACTACGCGGTGGAAGCGACCAAGCAGTTCCTCGACGCGAAGATCCCGCTGTTCGGCATCTGCCTGGGCCACCAGATCATGGGTCTGGCGCTGGGCGCCAAGACGCTGAAGATGAAGTTCGGCCACCACGGCGCGAACCATCCAGTGAAGGATCTCGACGACGGCCGCGTGCTGATCACCTCGCAGAACCACGGCTTCGCGGTCGACCCGGCCACGCTGCCGGCGAACGTGCGCGTCACGCACACCTCGCTGTTCGATGGTTCGCTGCAGGGCTTCGCGCTCACCGATCGCCCGGCGTTCTGCTTCCAGGGTCATCCGGAAGCGAGCCCCGGTCCGCACGAGATGAGCTACCTGTTTGATCGTTTTGCCGCCCTGATGCAGGAGGCCCGCACGCATGGCTAAGCGCACCGATATCAAGAGCATCCTCATCATCGGCGCCGGTCCGATCGTCATCGGTCAGGCCTGCGAGTTCGACTACTCCGGCGCGCAGGCCTGCAAGGCGCTGAAGGAAGAGGGTTACCGCGTCATCCTGGTGAACTCCAACCCCGCCACGATCATGACCGACCCGGAGACGGCCGACGCCGTCTACATCGAGCCGATCAACTGGCAGACGGTGGAGCGCATCATCGCCAAGGAGCGCCCCGACGCGGTGTTGCCGACAATGGGCGGCCAGACCGGCCTCAACTGCGCGCTCGACCTTGCCGACAACGGCGTGCTCGAGAAGTACAACGTCGAACTGATCGGCGCGTCGCGCGAAGCCATCCGCATGGCCGAAGACCGCGAGCTGTTCCGCGTCGCCATGGCCGAGATCGGCCTGGAGTGCCCGAAGGCCGAAGTGGTTCGTACCTTCGAACAGGCGCTGGTGACGCAGGCGAAGGTGGGTTTCCCCACCATCATCCGCCCCAGCTTCACGCTGGGCGGTTCCGGCGGCGGCATCGCGTACAACCGCGAAGAGTTCGAAGAAATCGTCAAGCGTGGTCTCGACCTGTCGCCGGTGGGCGAAGTGCTGGTCGAGGAATCCGTGCTCGGCTGGAAGGAATTCGAGATGGAAGTGGTCCGCGACAAGGCGGACAACTGCATCATCGTGTGCTCGATCGAAAACCTCGATCCGATGGGCGTGCACACCGGCGACTCGATCACCGTCGCGCCGGCGCAGACGCTCACCGACAAGGAATACCAGCGCCTGCGCGATGCTTCCATCGCGGTGCTGCGCAAGATCGGCGTGGATACCGGCGGCTCCAACGTGCAGTTCGGCATCAATGCCGAGAACGGCCGCGTGGTGGTCATCGAGATGAATCCGCGCGTGTCGCGTTCCTCGGCGCTGGCATCCAAGGCCACCGGTTTCCCGATCGCCAAGATCGCGGCGAAACTGGCCGTCGGCTACACGCTGGACGAACTGAAGAACGACATCACCGGTGGCCTCACGCCAGCGTCGTTCGAGCCGACCATCGACTACGTCGTCACCAAGATTCCGCGTTTCGCCTTCGAGAAGTTCCCGTCGGCCGATGCACGCCTCACCACGCAGATGAAGTCCGTCGGCGAAGTGATGGCGATGGGCCGCACCTTCCACGAATCGCTGCAGAAGGCGCTGCGTGGCCTGGAAATCGGCAAGAACGGTCTCAACCCGACCGGTCTGGATCTCACTTCCGAGGAAGGCATCAACGCGCTCAAGCGCGAGCTGCGTGAGCCGCGTCCGGATCGCGTGTTCCATCTCGCCGATGCATTCCGCGCAGGCCTGTCGCTGGAAGACGTGTACGGTCTCAGCCGCGTCGATCCCTGGTTCCTCGCCGCCTTCGAAGACATCGTGCTCACCGAGAAGGACGTGCAGGCGCAGGGCGTCACCGCGCTCGACGCCGCGCGCATGCGTGAACTCAAGCGCATGGGCTTCTCCGATGCGCGCCTGGCCGAGCTGCTCGACACCAACGAAGCGGCCATGCGTCACCTGCGCCGCACGCTGGGCGTGCGCCCGGTGTACAAGCGCGTGGACTCCTGCGCCGCCGAGTTCGCCACCACCACGGCCTACATGTACTCGACCTACGAGGAAGAGTGCGAAGCCAACCCGACCAACCGCGACAAGATCATCGTGCTGGGCGGCGGTCCGAACCGCATCGGCCAGGGCATCGAGTTCGACTACTGCTGCGTGCACGCGGCACTCGCACTGCGCGAGGATGGTTTCGAGACCATCATGGTCAACTGCAACCCCGAAACCGTTTCCACCGACTACGACACCTCCGACCGCCTGTACTTCGAGCCGCTCACGCTTGAAGACGTGCTGGAAATCGTGGACCTGGAAAAGCCCAAGGGCGTGATCGTGCAGTACGGCGGCCAGACGCCGCTCAAGCTCGCGCGCGCACTCGAAGCGGCGGGCGCACCGGTGATCGGCACCTCGCCGGACAGCATCGACCTGGCGGAAGACCGCGAGCGCTTCCAGCAGATGATCGAGAAGATCGGCCTGAAGCAGCCGCCGAACCGCACCGCGCGCACGCCGGAAGAAGCTTTGGCGTCGGCTCGCGAGATCGGCTACCCGCTGGTGGTCCGCCCGAGCTACGTGCTGGGCGGCCGCGCGATGGAAATCGTCTATAGCGATGCGGATCTCTCGCGCTACATCCGCGATGCGGTGCAGGTTTCCAACGATTCGCCGGTGTTGCTGGATCGCTTCCTCGATCACGCCGTTGAAGTGGACGTGGACATCATCGCGGACGCCGAAGGCAATGTGCTCGTCGGCGGCATCATGGAGCATATCGAGGAAGCGGGCGTGCACTCGGGCGACTCGTCCTGCTCGCTGCCGCCGTACTCGTTGACGCCGGAAGTGCAGGACGAAATGCGTCGCCAGGTGACGGCGATGGCGAAGGAACTGAAGGTCATCGGCCTGATGAACACGCAGTTCGCCATCCAGGGCGATACGGTGTTCATCCTCGAAGTGAACCCGCGCGCTTCGCGCACGGTGCCGTTCGTGTCCAAGGCCACGGGTGTGCCGCTCGCCAAGATCGCCGCGCGTGCGATGGCTGGCCGTTCGTTGATCGAGCAGGGCACCACGCGCGAAGTCATTCCGAGCTACTACTCGGTGAAGGAAGCGATCTTCCCGTTCCTGAAGTTCCAGAACGTGGACCCGATCCTCGGCCCCGAAATGCGTTCCACCGGTGAGGTGATGGGCGTGGGCCGCAGCTTCGGCGCCGCCTTCGCACGCGGTCACGATGCAGCCGGCATCAAGACGCCGCCGAAGGGCAAGGTGTTCGTGTCGGTGCGCGATGCCGACAAGGATCGCCTGCTGCCGGTTGCCCGCGAAGTGCTGGAGCGTGGCTTCAGCCTGGTTGCCACCGAAGGCACGGCCAAGTATCTGGCCGAGCACGGCGTGGCCTGCGAGCGCATCAACAAGGTGATCGAAGGCCGTCCGCACATCGTCGACCTGATCAAGAACGGCGAGATCGTCTATATCGTCAACACGACCGAGGGCAAGGCGGCCATCGCCGACTCGTTCTCGATCCGACGCGAGGCCCTGCAGCAGCGCGTCACGTACTCCACCACGGTGGCAGGTGCCCGCGCATTGGTGCATTCGCTGGATTATCACGGCGACGGCTCGGTGCACAGCCTGCAGGAACTGCACAAGGAACTGAAAGCATGAGTCGTGCACCCATTACCAAGGCTGGCTCGGAGCGTCTTCGCAACGAGTTGGAAAAGCTGAAAGGCACCGATAGGCCGCAGATCATCGCGGCCATCGCCGAAGCACGTGCGCATGGCGACCTGAAAGAGAACGCGGAGTACCACGCCGCACGCGAGCAGCAGAGCTTCATCGAGGGGCGTATCGCCGCGCTGGAAGCCTTGCTGTCCACGGCGGAAGTGATCGACGTCAGTCGCCTGGCGGCGGGTTCGCGCGTGGTGTTCGGCGCAACGGTGGATCTGGAAGACGAAGAAAGCGGCGAAGCCGTGACGTACCAGATCGTTGGCGACCTGGAAGCGGACATCAAGCAGCGTCTGATCGCCGTGTCCTCGCCGATTGCCCGCGCCCTGATCGGCAAGAGCGAAGGCGACAGCTTCGAGTTCACCGCGCCCAATGGTGTGAAGAGCTATGCGATTGTGGGCGTGCGTTACGCCTGACCTGATGAAACATGCTGGAGCGCAGTCTCTGTTCTCCGGCAAAAAAAGGGCCGCACGAGCGGCCCTTTTTTTGGCTTGCAGAAGCGAACTCCTGTGTAGGAGCTCACCTTGACCTTGGCGCTTCATCGTTCCATGGCGACGGATATGCCCGCCGAGAGCGAAGCCCTTCCGATGTTTCACCGGACAATAAAAAAGGGCCGCTTTCGCGGCCCTTTTTCACGACACGTCGCAGCTAGGAATTAGCGCTGACGAGCCTTGAAACGCGGGTTGCTCTTGCAGATCACGAACACCTTGCCGCGACGACGCACAACCTTGCAGTCACGGTGCCGCGCCTTGGCGGACTTCAAAGAGGAAAGCACCTTCACGGCCAGCTCCTGAAACTATCGAAAGAAAAAATACAAGACGGCAATCTTAAACAGTTTCTTGACGTCGCACAAGTCCTTGGATCGCCTGCCAATTGGCCGTTCACCACCTTGCCGTGCGACCAAAGGTTCAATCGGTTTCGGTCATCGCGCTGAGGAAGCGCCTCACGACCGGCGAGGGTTCGTCGAGTCGGCTGGCGAGGGCCAGCAGCATATAGGCGTCCGGGTCTTCCAGGCGCAGGTACTTCACGCCGGGCAGGCTGACCGAGCGCATGGATGCAGGCACCAGGGCGAGGCCCATGCCGGCGGCCACCAGTACCAGCAGGCCATTGATCTGCTGCGCATGCTGGCGAATCAACGGATGGAAGTTGGCCTTGGCGGCGATCTGGGCCAGGCGGTCGTAGAGGGTAGCGGCCAGTTCGCGTGGTTGGACCACGAAGGCCTCCATAGCCACCTCGCGCAGCCAGATGCTTTCGCGGTCGGCCAGGGGGTGGTTGGCGGGCAGGGCGAGCAGCAGGGGCTCGCGGTCGATCACGTCCAGGCGCAGCAGGCGGGCCATGCCGGGGTGTTCAGGTTCATCGCGCACGAAGCCGACGTCTACCTCGCCTGCCAGCAGCGCGGCGTACTGTTGCTCGGTGTACATCTCGCTGAGGATCAGCCGCACCTGCGGCGCAAAGCTGCGGTAGCGCAGCAGGGTCTGGGGCAGGGCGGGATGGAAGGTCACCGACACCGTGTAGGCGAGGCGCAGTTTGCCGCTGAACCCGGTGGCGGCATCGGCCATCTGTGCGCGGGCCTCTTCGGCCTTGTCCAGGATCTGGCGAGCCTGCTCCAGGAACAGCTTGCCCGGTTCGGTCAGCGACACATTGCGCTTGTTCCGCTCCAGGAGGCGCACACCTAGATCATTCTCAAGCGATTGTATCTGCTGAGAAAGCGGGGGCTGGGAGATATAAAGCCGCTGGGCTGCGCGTGTAAAGCTCAGCTCCTCTGCGACCGTTACAAAGTAACGAAGCTGACGGAAGTCAAACATGGGGAGGGCTTTAAGACGATTTTCGACTAAGTCAGCGCCTAAATATATATTTGTTTCTATAACCCGTCGATCATATTATTCCTTTCGTCCCGCCACCGTCCCCTCCCCCCAGGTGGCGGCGACCCTCGCCCCGCTACGACGCTATCCCCGCGATATCTGGTCTCCTCCCCCCTGACCCATATCGACGCGTCGTCTAGCGGGGCGCTTTCTTTTCAGCACAACGCCCGGCCTAAAGCCGGGCGTTGTCGTTTGTGATCAAGGCCTTGGGGGGAAGGGCGGGGTCAGAGCGTAGCGGCCAGGCGCGTGCCTTGGTCGATGGCGCGCTTGGCATCCAGTTCGGCGGCTACGTCGGCACCGCCGATGACATGGGTCTTGATGCCGGCCGCGGTCAGGGCGTCGGCCAGGGCGCGATTCGGCTCCTGCCCGGCGCAGATGATCACGTTGTCCACCGGCAGCAGCTGCGGCTGTCCATCGACGGTGATGTGCAGTCCTTCATCATCGAGGCGGTCGTAACTGACGCCACCGAGCATGCTGACGCGCTTGGCCTTCAGCGTGGCGCGATGTACCCAGCCGGTGGTCTTGTTGAGGCGTGCGCCGGGGCGCCCCTCGGAGCGTTGCAGCAGCCATACCTGGCGAGCGGGCGCTTCCGGCTTGGCAGGTGCGAGGCCGCCGCGCGTATCCAATTGCATGTCCACGCCCCATTCGCGTGTCCAGCGAGCCACGTCGAGCGTGGCCGATGGCGCATGTTCGACGAGAAACTCCGCCACGTCGAAGCCGATGCCGCCGGCGCCGATGATGGCCACGCGCTGTCCCACCGGCTTGTTGTGGGCGAGCACGTCTAGGTAGCTCAGCACCCGAGGATCGTCGCTGCCGGGAAAGTGCACGCGTCGCGGCGTGATGCCGGTAGCGACCACGACCTCGTCGTGTCCGTCGGCGGCCAGCGTCGATGCGCTGGCGGCCTGGCCCAGTTTCACGGTGACGCCGGTGTCGTCGAGGCGATGGCGGAAATAGCGCAGCGTCTCGTGGAATTCTTCCTTGCCCGGAATCCGCTTGGCGTAGTTGAACTGGCCACCGATCTCGCTCGACTGATCGATCAAGGTCACCGCATGGCCGCGCTCGGCCAGCGTGCTGGCGCAGGCCAGGCCGGCTGGCCCGGCGCCAACCACGGCAATCTTCTTACGCGCCGTGGCAGGTTCGATGCGCAACTCGGTTTCGTGGCACGCGCGTGGATTGAGCAGGCAACTCGCGCGCTGGTTCTTGAACACGTGATCGAGGCAGGCCTGGTTGCAGGCGATGCAGGTATTGATGCGTTCGCTGCGTCCCGCCTTCGCCTTCACCGCCCAATCGGGATCAGCCAGCAGGGGGCGCGCCATCGACACCATGTCCGCTTCACCGGCGGCGAGAACCTGCTCGGCCACTTCCGGCATGTTGATGCGGTTGGTGGTGATCAAGGGAATCGACACTTCGCCCTTGAGCTTCTTCGTGACCCACGCAAAGCCCGCGCGCGGCACGCTGGTGACGATGGTGGGAACGCGAGCTTCATGCCAGCCGATGCCGGTATTGATGATGCTGGCGCCAGCCGCTTCGATGGCCTTGGCGAGCGTGACGATCTCGTTCCAGTCCTGCCCGTTTTCCACCAGATCGAGCATGGACAGGCGATAGATGATGATGAAATCGCGACCCACGGCTTCGCGTGTGCCACGCACGATTTCCACGGGAAAACGCATGCGTTTCGTGGCATCGCCGCCCCACTCATCGCTGCGTTGGTTGGTTCGCGCGGTGAGAAACTGGTTGATCAAATAGCCTTCCGAACCCATCACCTCGATGCCGTCGTAGCCGGCGTCCTGGGCGAGCTTGGCGCAGCGCACGAAGTCGCCGATGGTGCGCTCGACACCGCGCGTAGAAAGCGCGCGCGGAGTGAACGGCGTGATGGGCGACTTGATCTTGGACGGTGCCACCGACAGCGGGTGATAACCGTAGCGGCCGGCGTGCAGGATCTGCATGCAGAGCTTGCCGCCCTCGGCATGCACCGCGTGCGTGAGTTTGCGATGTCGCGCCACGTGCCAGGGCATCGTCAGCCGGCCGCCGAACGGCTTCAGCCATCCCTGGATGCTGGGTGCGATGCCGCCGGTGACCATCAGGCCGACGCCGCCGCGCGCGCGCTCGGCGAAATAGGCGGCGAGCTTGTCGTAGTCGCTGGACTTGTCCTCCAGCCCGGTGTGCATCGAGCCCATCAGGATGCGATTGGGCAGCGTGGTATGCCCAAGGTCGAGCGGGGAGAACAGGCGAGGGAAGTTCATGCGGACCGTCGACGAGGTTCAAACGATCGTATGAATGTGCCTGCTTGATGCGTTTGAAAGCAAGGGTCGGTGCAACGGCATCCTTGTCACCGGGCTCAGTTCGTCCTGCGGGCAACGGCCAACGTCGGTGGTCCAGCCGGACCATCGAACGCGCAGGAGGGGGGCCAGCCCTCGGCTTTTGCCGGGAGCTGCGTGGATGGCGCAGTGATTGGGCATCGCCCAGAAGCGGGCGAGTCTCAGCTCAGCAATTCCTGCACGAGCTCGATATAGCGCTGCATCGCTTCGTCTTCGGAAACGCCGCGCAGCTTGGCCCAGGCCTCGTACTTCGCGGTGCCGACGAAGTCGAAGAAGCCCGGCTGGTCGCCGCGCACGTCGCCCTCGGAGCCTTGCTTGTAGAGGGCGTAGAGCTTGAGCAGCGTGTCGTTATCCGGTCGCTGGCCAAGCCGCTGGATATCTTCGGCGGCTTGATCGAATTCGCGACGCAGATCGGTCATGGTGTGAAGTTGCATGGTCTGACGGACTGAAGGAAGGCGAGTGGATATCCCGCGTTCCGTGCGAGGACCAACGCGATAGCATATGCGTTTTCTTCCGTCGCCGTCAGGAGCGCCCATGACTTCGTCCTCGTCCGTCCCCGTTCTCACCATCGACGGACCCTCGGGGTCAGGCAAGGGCACCATCAGTCGCATGGTCGCTGAGAAACTTGGTTGGCGCCTGCTGGACTCCGGCGCGCTGTACCGTGCCGTGGGTTACGCGGCGGGCATGGAGGGGCTGGATCTCTCCGATGCCGAGGCGGTCACGCGCTGCGCCCAGACCACCAAGATCCGCTTCGTGGCCGCCACCGACGGCAGCGACACCCGGGTGATGGTGAACGGGCACGACGCCACCGACGAATTGCGCACCGAAACGGCCGGCGGCGCGGCCTCGGCTATTGCCTCGATTCCTTCGGTACGTCAGGCACTTGTGGACATGCAGCTGGCTTTCCGCAAGGCCCCGGGCCTGGTGGCCGACGGGCGCGACATGGGCACCGTGATCTTCCCCGAGGCCCCCTTCAAGGTGTTCCTCACCGCCAGCGCCGCCGAACGGGCGAAAAGGCGCTATAAGCAGTTGAAGGAAAAGGGGCTGAGCGTTACACTTGCTACTCTCCAGCGCGAGATCGAAGCGCGCGACGAACGTGATGCCTCACGAACCGTCGCGCCGCTCAAGCCGGCCGCAGATGCGGTTTTTATCGACACCACCGGCATGGGCATCGACGTTGTCGTCGCGAAAGTATTGGCTGTCGTGCGGCCCTGATGGGCTGCAGATAGCCGTTGGTGCCTCTACCGCGGTAGGGGTTTTGGTCAACGGTGCCCAGGGAGCTTTTTCCCGAAGACACCCATAGCCGGTGGGCCGATAGTCCGTGCGCTTTTCATCCGACGGCGCGTAAGGACTCAAGGCCTTTTCTCATTTCTGGAATCAACATGACTGAAAGTTTTGCCGAACTGTTTGAACAGAGCCAACAGGCTATCTCCAAGCTGAAGCCGGGCGCGATCGTCACGGGCATCGTTGTGGAAATCCGCAACGACGTCGTCGTGATCAACGCTGGCCTCAAGAGCGAAGGCATCGTCCCGATCGAGCAGTTCAAGGACGAGAGCGGAGAGCTGGAAGTGCAGGTCGGCGACGAGGTGAAGGTTGCCCTCGACGCCCTGGAAGACGGTTTCGGCGAGACCAAGCTCTCCCGTGAGAAGGCCAAGCGTTCCATGGTTTGGGACGATCTCGAGCAGGCTTTCGACAAGGAAGAGACCATCACCGGCAAGATCTCCGGCAAGGTCAAGGGCGGTTTCACCGTCGACATCAAGGACGTCCGCGCATTCCTGCCGGGCTCGCTGGTCGACGTGCGTCCGGTCCGCGATCCGGTTTACCTGGAAGGCAAGGACCTCGAGTTCAAGATCATCAAGCTCGACCGCAAGCGCAACAACGTTGTGGTCAGCCGCCGCGCCGTCGTCGAGACCGAGTTCTCCGAAGAGCGCGAGAAGCTGCTTGAGCGCCTCACCGAGGGTGCAGTGGTCAAGGGCACGGTCAAGAACCTCACCGATTACGGCGCGTTCGTGGACCTGGGCGGTATCGACGGCCTGCTGCACATCACCGACATGGCGTGGAAGCGCGTGCGTCATCCGTCCGAAGTCGTCAATGTCGGCGACGAGCTGGACGTCCGCGTGCTGAAGTACGACCGCGAGCGTAACCGCGTGTCGCTGGGCCTCAAGCAGCTGGGCGACGACCCGTGGGTCGCCATCGCTCGCCGCTACCCGGTCGGCAGCCGCCTGTTCGGCAAGGTCTCCAACGTTACCGATTACGGCTGCTTCGTCGAGATCGAGCCGGGCGTGGAAGGCCTGGTCCACGTGTCCGAAATGGACTGGACCAACAAGAACGTCAACCCGGCCAAGGTGGTGCAGGTCGGTGACGAGACCGAAGTGATGGTGCTGGACGTGGATGAAGAGCGTCGCCGCATCTCGCTGGGTATCAAGCAGACCCGCTCGAACCCGTGGGAAGCCTTCGCAGCGATGCACAAGAAGGGCGACAAGGTGTCCGGTCAGATCAAGTCGATCACCGACTTCGGCATCTTCATCGGCCTGGACGGCGGCATCGACGGTCTGGTTCACCTGTCCGACATCTCCTGGCAGGCGTCCGGCGAAGACCTCGTTCGCAACTTCAAGAAGGGCGACGAGATCGAAGCCGTGGTGCTGGCCGTTGATCCGGAGCGCGAGCGCATCTCCCTCGGCATCAAGCAGATGGAGCAGGATCCGTTCGGTCAGTTCATGGCCACCAATCCGCGCGGCACCATCGTCAACGGTACCGTGAAGGAAGTGGATGCCAAGGGCGCCGTGATCGACCTGGGCGAGGGCGTCGAGGGTTACCTCCGCGCCAACGACATCGCCAAGGAGCGCATCGACGATGCCACGCAGCACCTGAAGGTGGGCGACAAGGTCGAAGCCAAGTTCACCGGCATGGACCGTAAGGGCCGCCAGCTGCAGCTGTCGATCCGCGCCAAGGACGAAGAAGAGCTGAGCGATGCCATGGCTGAGTACTCGTCCGCTTCCGGCGGCACGACCAAGCTTGGCGCGCTGCTCAAAGAGCAGCTCAACAAGGCCGACTAAGCACCAAGCAAAGCAGGAATGCGGGGCGGCGACAGCCGCCCCGCGGTTACACGTCACGGACATTGGGGACCCATGACCAAATCCGAATTGATTGAGGCGCTGGCACGGCGTCAGACCCATCTCGCGTTCGCCGACGTGGAGTTGGCGGTCAAGAGCGTGATCGAACAGATGAGCCATGCCTTGTCCAATGGTGAGCGCATCGAGGTGCGAGGCTTCGGCAGCTTTGCGCTGCACTATCGTCCGCCGCGCATGGGACGCAATCCCAAGACCGGCGACGCAGTGGCCCTGCCGGGCAAGCATGTCCCGCATTTCAAGCCGGGCAAGGAATTGCGCGAGCGCGTCAACTTGAACCTGGAGTGATCCCGGCCACGGGCATCGCTTTGGAGTGTTTTGGAAGGCAGGCGGCGCAAGCCGATCCTGCCTTCTTTTTGCGTCATGGTTTTTGCGACCGGGTGGCGCAAGCGCAAGAAAGGGATCTGTCTTCCAGTTTATGAAGAACGGCCGAATGGCCGCCTGTGATGGCCCCCGGCAATCGGGTAAAGTCGCGCTATGCGACTGATCGTTACGCTGATTCTCCTGCTCTTCATCGCGGCCGGCATCGTGCTCGGCGCACTGAACGCCGACCTGGTCGCTTACGACCTGGGCTTCGTGCGTCTTTCCGTGCCCAAGGGAGCGGCGTTGTTGCTGGCGCTGGTGATCGGCTGGCTGCTCGGTGGCCTCACTGCGTGGCTGGGCGTCAGCGCCCGGCAGAGCCGCCTGCGTCGCAAGGCGGCAGGCCAGGCCGGCAAGGCCAAGACCTCTCCGGCTGGTGCATGAGCGCGCTTCTCTACGTACTCATCCTGCTGGTACCCGCAGCATTCGCCAGTGGCTGGTGGACCGCCCGCCGGGCCGGCGTGCGGCGTTCCGGCGCACAGGTGAGCGAGCTTTCCTCGGATTACTTCCGCGGCCTGAACTACCTGCTCAACGAAGAGCAGGACAAGGCCATCGAGGTGTTCCTCAAGCTGGCCGAATACAACCGCGATACGGTTGAAACGCACCTCGCGCTCGGCAACCTGTTTCGTCGCCGCGGCGAAGTGGATCGTGCGATCCGCCTGCACCAGCATCTGGTCTCGCGGCCCGGCCTGTCCGATGCCATGAAGACCGTCGCCTTGCTCGAGCTTGGCGAAGACTACATGCGCGCCGGCCTTCTCGATCGCGCGGAAACCCTGTTCTCCGACCTGGTGGCGATGGACGCGCATGCGCCGTCGGCATTGCGCCATCTCATCGCGATCTATCAGCACGAACGCGACTGGCACAAGGCCATCGAGCATGCGCGCCGCCTGGAAGCCATGACCGGTGAAGACGAGGCCGGCATGATCGCGCAGTTCTATTGCGAGCTGGCCGAGCAGTCGCGGCAGCATGGTGCACGACAAGAAGCGCGTGAGTACCTGCGCCAGGCCTTCGCCTGCCAGGCCGATTGCGTGCGCGCTTTCATGTTGACTGGACGTCTATATGCGGAAGAGGGCCAGCACGCCGAGGCCGCCAAAGCCTATGAGCATGCGGTGGAGGCGGACATCGCGTTCGTGCCTGAAATCCTGCCGCCGTTGCTCAACAGCTATGCGCGCTCGCAGCAGATGGAGCATGCCGAGCATTTCCTGCGCGACATTCTCGAGCGCTATCACGGCATCTCGCCTGTGCTCGCCCTGACGCGCCTGTATCAACAGCGCGATGGCGAACGCGCGGCCATCGATTTCCTTACCTCCCAGCTTCGCCAGCGCCCTTCGGTGCGCGGACTGATGGCGTTGATCGACGCCACCATGGACAAGATGGAAGGCGAGGCGCGCGAGAATTTCCTGATCCTGCGCGATCTCACCAAGAAGCTCCTGGAAGGGCAGGCCATGTATCGCTGCAGCCGGTGCGGCTTCGGCGCCAAGGCGCATCACTGGCAATGCCCGAGTTGCAAGAACTGGAGCACGATACGTCCCATTCATGGCGTGGCCAACGAATGAGGCGCGGATGAATCCCACTACGCTGGCCATAGGAATGGTGCTGGCCGCGTTGGTGATAGCGATGGTGGTGGTGCGGAGCGCCATCGCTTATGCGCATCGCCGCGGCATGATGGACATGCCGGGGCAACGTCGCTCCCACAGCATTCCCACGCCTCGCGGCGGCGGCATCGGCATCGTCGTGGCCGCGCTGCTGACCATGCCGGTCGCGCTGGCCGTTCTTCCTGGTGCCTTGCCTCTCATCGTCGTGGCCGCGCTCGCAACGAGTTCGGTACTCGTCGCCGCCGTGGGCTGGTGGGACGACCACAGCTCGTTGCCCATCCTGCCACGCTTCGGCATCCAGCTGCTGTCCGCCGGATTGCTTGCCGCAGCGCTGGCGATGACGGGCATGTCGTGGTGGTGGGTCCCCGTGCTGGTGCTTGCAGGTGGCTGGAGCATCAACCTGCACAACTTCATGGACGGCATCGATGGCCTGCTGGCGCAGCAGGTGATCTTCGTGGGGCTGGGGCTAGCCCTGCTTGCGCATGCCGCGGCTCAGCCGGCGCTGGCCACGGCCTGCACCTGCCTGGCCGCCGCGGCCCTGGGTTTCTGGTACTTCAACCGGCCCCGGGCCCGCATTTTCATGGGAGATGTGGGCAGCGGCACCATGGGCCTGCTGATTTTTGCCCTGACTGCAACGCTCTGGCAGGTGGATGGGCACTTACTGTGGCCTGCTTTGATCCTCAGTTCATCTTTTGTAGCGGACGCTACCCTTACCCTGTTGGGACGTATGGTGAGTGGCCGTCGTTGGTACACTGCACATCGTGAACACCTGTACCAGTGGATGGTGCGCAGTGGGTTCACGCATGCCACGGGAGGGGCGTGCTATCTGACGTGGAACATGTTGGTGGCAGCGCCGCTCGCGCTCCTCGCATGGGCCAGGCCAGGGTGGTCGGTACCGGTTTTCATCGGTACCTACCTGATAGCGACCGCCGTTTGGATCTTCATGAAGCGTCGATGTTTGCGGCGCGTTTGGGACAAGGGTCGTCATGTCGCTACGTAAATGGGTCGGTGTCATTCATCCGCGAACGGCCGTGGTACTCCACGACCTGCTGATGGCTGCGCTGGCGTGGTGGGTGGCCAAGGCCCTTCGCTACGCGATGATCGACAACGCGGCGATCGGCTTCCACGCACTCGAATTCCCGCTCGTGCTGCTGGTGCAGGGCGCCGTGCTGAGCTGGACCGGCCTGTACAAGGGCGTGTGGCGCTTCGCCAGCCTGCCGGATCTCTGGAACATTCTGCGCGCGGCGATCATCGGCGCGCTGGCCATCGCGGCCGTGCTCATCCTCTACAACCGCCTGGCTGACGTGCCGCGTTCGGTGCTGCTGCTGTATCCGGTGGTGCTCTCGGTGCTGCTGGGTACGCCGCGCCTGGCGTACCGGTTCTGGAAGGACAGCCGGGTCGACCTGTTCCAGGCCAAGCCCTCGCAGCGCGTGCTCATCGTCGGTGCGGATCGCGCAGGCGAAGCGCTGTCGCGCGACCTGCACCGCGACAACGGCTTCACCGTGGTCGGCTTCGTCGACGACAAGGAAAGCCTGCGCGGCGCCAGCATCAACGGTCGTCCGGTGCTCGGTCGCATCGACCAGCTTCCCGAACTGGCGCGCGAAGTGGCGGCGCAGATGCTGCTCATCGCCATGCCCGGCGCTTCCACGCAGGAAATGCGTCGGGTGGTGGAGTTGTGCGACCTGAGCGGCCTGCCGTATCGCACGGTCCCCAAGCTGGAAGACGTCGTTTCCGGCCGCGCGCACTTCAACGAAATCAAGGAAGTCGCCATCGAGGACCTGCTCGGCCGCGACGCCGTCGAACTCGATTGGACGGCTATTCGCGTGACGCTCACCGGTCGCCGCGTGCTGGTGACGGGCGGCGGCGGTTCCATCGGTTCGGAGCTTTGTCGCCAGGTGGCGCGCCTCGGTGCGCAGGCGCTGTGCGTGGTCGACAACTGCGAATTCAATCTCTACCGGATCTCGCAGGAACTGCGCGCCGAGTACCCTGAGCTGATCTTCGACGGCGTGTTGGCCGATTGCGGCGATGCCGCCGCGATGCGCAAGCTGTTCAGCGAGTACAAGCCGCAAGTGGTGTTCCACGCCGCGGCCTACAAGCACGTGCCGATGCTGCAGGGGCAGCTGCGCGCCGCGTTCCGCAACAATGTGCTGGCCACGCGCAACGTGGCTGATCTGGCGGACCGCCATCAGGTGGAAGCCTTCGTGCTCATTTCCACCGACAAGGCCGTCAACCCGACCAGCGTGATGGGTGCCTGCAAGCGTCTGGCGGAAATCTGGTGCCAGAATCTCAACGAGCATTCCAACACGCATTTCATCACCGTGCGTTTCGGCAACGTGCTCGATTCGGCCGGCTCCGTGGTGCCGCTGTTCCGCGAGCAGATCCGCAACGGCGGTCCGCTCACCATCACGCACCCGGAAATCTCGCGCTATTTCATGACCATTCCCGAGGCCTGCCAGCTGATCCTGCAGGCGGCCAGCATCGGCAAGGGCGGTGAGATCTTCGCGCTGGACATGGGCGAGCCGATCAAGATTCGCGACCTGGCCGAGCAGATGATCCGCCTGGCCGGCCGCAAGCCGGGCACGGAGATTCCCATCGTCTATACCGGTCTTCGCTCGGGCGAGAAGCTGTTCGAAGAATTGTTCCACCCGCTCGAGAACTACATCGAGACGACGCACGCGAAGATCTTCCTTGCGCAATACCGTCCGGTGAAATGGGATTTGCTCAACACGCAGATGGCCAAGGCAGCGGATGCTGTGGTGGCCTACGACGAGGACATGTTGCGTCAGTGCGTTTCGAACCTGCTGCCATCGTTCCGCTGGAGCGAAACGGTGCAGACGGACAACGTGGTGGCGCTGCGCCGCAATGAATCAGGAGAGAAGTGAGTGAGTAAGCCGTTGCGCAAGGTCGTGTTTCCTGTGGCCGGTCTCGGCACGCGTTTTCTTCCGGCAACCAAGGTGGTGGCCAAGGAAATGCTGCCGGTGCTGGATCGTCCCTTGATCCAGTACGCCGTCGATGAAGCGGTGGATGCTGGCGCAGACACGCTGATTTTCGTCACCAACCGCTACAAGCACGCCATCGCCGATTACTTCGACAAGGCCTACGAACTGGAAGCGAAGCTCCAGGAAAAGGGCAAGGACGAATTGCTTGCGCTGGTGCAGGGCACCTTGCCCAAGCACGTGCGGGCCATCTTCGTGACGCAGCCCGAAGCGCTGGGACTGGGCCATGCGGTGCTCTGCGCCAAGCCGGTGGTGGGCGATGAGCCGTTCGGTGTGGTGCTTCCTGACGACTTGATCTGGAACAAGGGCAAGGGCGCGCTGCGCCAGATGGCCGAACTCGCTGAGTCAGCCAATGCCGGTGTTATCGCGGTGGAGGAAGTGCCGCACAGCGACACCGACAAGTACGGCATCGTCGACGCCACGCGCGTGGACGAGCGCAGCGCCAAGATCCGCCACATGGTGGAAAAGCCCAAGCCGGCAGATGCGCCGTCGAATCTGGCCGTGGTCGGTCGCTACGTGTTGCCAGGCCGCATCTTCCAGTTGCTCGAGCAGACTACGCCCGGCGCGGGCGGCGAAATCCAGCTGACCGACGCCATCGATGCACTGCTCAAGGAGCAGGGCAACGTGCTGGCCTACCGTTTCGAAGGTACGCGTTTCGATTGCGGCAACAAGGCAGGCCTGGTGCGCGCCACCATGCACATGGCCCTGCAGGATCCCAAGCTTGCGCCGGTCGTGCGCGAGATCATCGCCACGCTGTGACCCTTGTCGAGGTACCGGCTCCTGCCGGTGCCTCGAGCGGGCCTAGCCGCGTGCTGTAGGGACATTCCCGAGGGCAACGGATGCCCATGCGTCGCTGGCGCAACCATGCCAGAATCCTTGCCGCGCTTTGCCATCTTTGGCGAGCAAGCTGTGCGTGGGATAAGCCGGTGTTTGCTTGAGTCCGCTTCGCAAGAGGCGGGCCTTCTGGCGCACCTGGCTCCCAGGATCGACTTGGCCGTCGTCGTGTTCATTGGATGAAAATCGGGAAGGCATCATGGATCTGCTGCGATTTCTGCTGTTGCTGCCCCTGCGCCTGTTGCGCGGGATTCTGGCGGGCCTCGGCCTGATACTGCGCCCGCTCGTTGGACAGATGAGTTGGTCGGCACCGACCTGGCTACCCACCACGGGCGGCTGGATTCGGCGACGTCCCATGCATGCCGCTGGCGTCTTGGTCGCCGCGCTCGTGCTGGCCGGCGCTGGCTGGTTCGGTTGGCAGTGGTACAAGAACCGGCCCAAGCCGGTGGAACCTTCGCGCATCACGCTGACCGCCTCCGCGCCTACCATCACCGACTATACGAAGCAGCCCATCGTCATCAATCCGCTGATGGTGAGCTTTTCGGGTTCCGCCGCGCCCATCGAACAGGTCGGCAAGCCGGTGACGGCCGGCATCGCCGTGCAGCCCGCGGTGAAGGGGCAGTGGAGCTGGGTCGACGACCGTACGCTGCGCTTCGTTCCCGCCGAAGACTGGCCGGTAGGCAAGCACTACCAGGTGCGCTTCGACGTCGCCAAGGCATTCGCGCAGCAAGTGTTGATGGCCGATGACCACTTCGAGTTCGACACGCCCGCCTTCGAAGCGAAGGCTGAAAACGGCGAGTTCTACCAGGACCCGCAGGACGCCACCGCGAAGAAAACCATCCTGCCGGTCACCTTCAACTATCCGGTCGATACCGCCGATTTCGAGAAGCGCATCGAGGTGGGCCTGGCGCAGCGTGCCGGGCGTGATGTGCCGTTGAAGTACACGGTCACCTACGACCAATACAAGTTGCACGCCTGGATCCACTCGCAGCCGCTTTCCCTGCCGCGCGATGAAAGCGCCGTGGCCTACACCATCGCCAAAGGTGTTCGCAGCACACGCGGTGGCGACGGTATCCCTTCCGAGCTCAAGACGCAGGTGCGCGTGCCGGGTCTCTACAGCCTCACCATCGACAGCATCGAGCCGACGCTGGTCGACAACGAGAAGTACGAACCCGAACAGGTCTTGCTGGTCAACGTCGGCGGCACCGTGCGCGACACGGAACTGGCCGGCCTGATCAAGGCGTGGGTGTTGCCTGCGCGCAAAGCAGGCGAAGACCAGGCGGAAGATGCGCCGCCATATGACTGGAGCGCCGATCAAGTCGGCGAAGCGGAACTGCGCCAGAGCCAGCCGTTGAAGCTGGACTTGGTGTCGACCGAGAACGATTACGAAGCCGTGCAGAGCTTCAAGTTCCACGCATCGCTGGGCCAGCGCGTCTACGTGCGCGTGGACAAGGGACTGAAGACGTTCGGCGGCTACATCCTCGGCAAGCCGTACACCACCGTCGTCACCGTACCCAACTATCCCAAGCTGCTGCGTTTCATGGCGGATGGCTCGCTGCTCTCGATGTCGGGCAGCAAGCGCATCTCGGTGGTGTCGCGCAATCTGCCCGGCATGCGCGTGGAGATTGGCCGCGTACTGCCGGACCAGCTCCAGCATCTCGTCAGCCTCAACCAGGGCTCGTACGCGCGCCCGGAGTTGAGCTACGCCTTCAGCGAGGATCACATCGTCGAGCGCTTCGAACAGAAGCGCAGCTTCCCGAAGGACGATCCGGCCAAGGCCCACTACGAAGGCCTCGATCTTGGCCAGTACCTGAAGGAAGGCAAGCGCGGCGTGTTCCTGCTGCACTTGTCTAGCTACGACGCTGCAGCGGAAAAGAAGCGCGAGGAAGCGCGCAAGGCGGCGGAGAACGAACCGCAAGCCGCGCCGACCAACGATGCGTCGGATGGCGAATCGGACGAGGGCGAAGGCGAGCAGGGCGAGATGTCCGATAGCAGCGACGACGGCAGCGCACCGCCGCCGTCCGATACGCGCATGATCGTGGTCACTGACCTTGGCATGCTGGTGAAGCGTTCGCTCGATGGCAGCCAGGATGTGTTCGTGCAGTCGATTCACTCGGGCGCGCCGGTCGGCGGTGCTTCAGTGTCCGTGCTGGCGGTGAACGGGCAGACGCTGTTCAACGAAACGACGTCGGCCGATGGCGTGGTGCATTTCCCGACGTTCAAGGGCCTGGAGCGCGAAAAGCAGCCGACGCTGTATGTGGTGAAAAAGGGCGACGACCTCTCGTTCCTGCCCATCGGTGGCTACAGCAGCTACGACCGCAAGCTCGACTTCTCCCGCTTCGACGTGGGCGGCGAACGCAATGCGACGAACGAGGGGCAGCTGTCGGCCTACCTCTTCTCCGATCGCGGCATCTATCGCCCCGGCGACACCTTCCACGTGGGGCTCATCGTGCGCGCGGCCAGTTGGACGCGCAGCGTGGTGGGCGTGCCGCTGCAGGCGGAAATCGTCGATCCGCGTGGCATGACGGTGAAGCAACTGCCGATGTCGATGGACGCCTCCGGTTTTGGCGAACTCGAATACGCGCCGGCGGAAACGGCGCCCACCGGCACGTGGACGGTGAACCTCTACATCGTCAAGGACGGCAAGGCCGGTGCGCAGATTGGCAGCACCACTGTGCAGGTGAAGGAGTTCCTGCCCGATCGCATGAAGGTCGAAGCCAAGCTGGCGGGGCAGGTGCCCGAAGGCTGGGTCAAGCCCGACCAGATCAAGGGCATCGTGGACGTGATGAACCTGTTCGGCACGCCGGCGGCCGATCGCCGCGTGGAAGCATCGCTCACCTTGCGTCCGGCATGGCCGGCCTTCCGCAGCTGGCCCGACTATCACTTCTACGACGTGCGTCGCGCCAAGGAGGGCTACGAAGACAAGCTCCAGGATGGCAAGACCGACGACAAAGGCCATGCCGAGTTCGATCTCGACCTGAAGAAATACGCGGACGCCACCTATCAGCTGTACTTCCTGGCCAAGGCTTACGAGCCCGAAGGCGGTCGCAGTGTGGCTGCGGCGGCGCAAACGCTGGTGTCGAGCAACGATTGGCTGGTCGGATACAAGTCGGTCGACAATCTCGATTACATCAACCGCGATGCACCGCGCAGCGTGCATCTGGTGGCCATCGATCACACCGCCAAGTCGATGGCGCTGAAGGATCTCAAGGCGCGCCTGATCGAGCGTCGCTACATCTCGGTGCTGACCAAGCAGGATTCGGGCGTCTACAAGTACCAGTCCAAGCTCAAGGAAGTGCCGCTCAACGAGCAGCCGCTGTCGATACCGGCGAACGGCATGGACTACGCGTTGCCGACCGACAAGCCCGGCAACTATGCGCTGGTGATCGTGCGCAGCAGCGACGGCGTGGAAGTGAATCGCGTGGAGTACTCCGTGGCTGGCGCAGCGAATGTGTCGCGCTCGCTGGATCGCAATGCCGAGTTGCAGCTCAACCTGAGCAAGCAGGACTACGCGCCCGGTGAGTCGGTGGATATCGCCATCCGCGCGCCTTACGCGGGCAGCGGCCTGATCACCATCGAGCGTGACAAGGTCTATGCGCACGCGTGGTTCCACGCCGATACCAGCAGCTCCGTGCAGCACATTACCGTGCCGGCGGATTTCGAAGGCAACGGCTATATCAACGTGCAGTACATCCGCGATCCATCGTCGGATGAAATCTTCATGAGCCCACTCAGCTATGGCGTGGTGCCGTTCTCGGTGAACCTGGATGCGCGTCGTAATGCCATCAAGGTGGATTCGCCTGCGCTGGTGAAACCCGGTGACACCGTGACGTTCAAGCTGAGCGCACCGCAGCCCACGCGCGCCGTGGTGTTCGCGGTGGACGAGGGCATCCTGCAGGTGGCGCGCTACAAGCTGGGCGATCCGCTGAAGTTCTTCTTCCGCAAACGCATGCTGGAAGTGGGCACGTCGCAGATCCTCGACCTGATCCTGCCCGACTTCGAAAAGCTGATGGCGATGGCCGCGCCTGGTGGCGACGCCGATGGTGCCATCGGTCGCCAGCTGAATCCGTTCAAGCGCAAGCGCGACAAGCCGGTGGCATTCTGGTCCGGCATCGTGGACGTGAACGGCGAAAAGGAAGTCACCTATAAGGTGCCGGATTACTTCAACGGCAAGCTTCGCGTGATGGCGGTGGCGGTATCGGCCGATCGTGTGGGCACGTTCGAAGGTGCCACCACCGTGCGCGGCGATTTTGTGCTCTCGCCCAACGTCCCCACGACGCTGGCGCCGGGTGACGAGGTCGAAGTGAGCGTAGGCGTTGCCAACAACCTCACCGGCCTTGGCGGCAAGCAGGTGCCGGTGGCGGTGACGTTGAAGACCGGGCCGCAGCTGCAAGTAATGGGTGCGTCGAACCAGAGCCTCAACCTGGGCGAGATGCGCGAAGGCGTTGTCACCTTCCGCGTCAAGGCCACCGACAAGCTCGGCTCGGGCAATTTCAGCTTCACCGCAGCCTATGGTGACAAATCCGCGCATCAAAGCGTGGACGTCTCCGTGCGCCCGGCGTCCGCCTATCGCACCCAGGTCGACGTGGGCCGCGTGGATGCAGGCAGCAAGGCCGATCAGCCGGAACTGCGCCGCCTGTACACCGAATACGCGTCGCGCACCACGGCGTTCTCCAACATCCCCGTGGTGTTGAGCAGCGGGCTGGCGTCGTACCTGGTGAATTTCGAGCACATGTGCAGCGAGCAGATCCTCAGCTCGGCGATGCCGCGACTGGTGCTGTCCAAGTGGCCGCAGGTGAAGGTGTTTGCCGACGCATTGCAGCCGGCGCTGGGCGACAAGAAGCTCACCAACGAGCAGGCGTTGTCGCAGATGCTCGATATCCTGCACTCGCGCCAGAACGGCGAGGGCGGCATTGGCTTGTGGACGGCGACGCCGGATGCCAATCCGTTCGTATCGACTTACGCCATGCATTTCATGATCGAGGCGCGTGACCGCAACATGGACGTTCCCCGCGACATGTTCGACGCGGGCAACAAATACCTGCACACCTTGGCCAGCGACGACAGCCTCGATGGCATCGACATGCTGCGCCAGCGCGCCTACGCCGTGTATCTGCTGACTCGCCAGGGCAATGTGACCACCAATGATCTGGCGGCCGTGCAGAAGCGCCTGGAAGAAACCGCGCCGAAGGAGTGGAAGAACGACCTGGCAGCCGCTTGGCTGGCAGCTTCCTACCAGTTGCTCAAGCAGGACAAGCCGGCCGCGCAGTTGATCGCCGGCCCGCAGAAGTTGCTCGAGCGTTCGGGTAAGGACAACGACTATACCTATGGCTATTACTACGACGCGTTGACGCGCGACGCGACCACGCTCTACCTGTTGAGCAAGCACTTCCCGGACCGCGCCAAGTCACTGTCGCCGCGTGTGATGGAGAACATCACCTGGCCGATGGAGCAGGGCTGGTACAACACGTTGTCCTCGTCCATGACCTTGCTGGCACTTGATGCGTATGCCACGCAGAACAACCTGGACCTGGACAAGCTGCGCGTCGACGAAGTGCATGCGGACGGCTCGGTCAAGGCCATCTCCGCGCCTCAAGGCAATCTGCTGGTCGCGGGCACCTGGGGAAGCGACGCCAAGCGCCTGCGCTTCACCAACGACAGTGCGTTGGCTGCATGGCGCGTCGTCAGCCAGGGTGGTTATGACCGTGACCAGCCGGCCAAGGCGATCAAGGAGAAACTGGAAATCACCCGCGACTACACCGACACCAACGGCAAGGCCATCGACAAGGTGACGGTGGGGCAGGAGATCGACGTGCACGTGAAGATCCGCAGCACTGATGGCAGCGATTACGACGATATCGCCGTCGTCGACCTGCTGCCCGGTGGCTTTGAGCCGGTCATCCAACCGCCGCCGGCCGTGACGGATCAGCAAGAAGACGGCAGTGCGCAGAACGATACCGGTGGCGACAGCGAGGTCAAGGCCAGTGCCTGGCGTTCACCGATCGGTGTGGGCAAGTCGACCTGGCAGCTCGACTACGCCGACATCCGCGAGGACCGCGTCGTGCTCTACGGAGCAGCCACATCGAACGTGGGCGAGTTCGTCTATCGCATCAAGGCCACCAACGCCGGCAAGTTCATCGTGCCGCCGGCCTATGGTGAATCGCTGTACGACCGTCGTGTGCAGGCACGCACGGCCGGTGGTGTGACCTTGGACGTCGTCCGTCAGCCTTGAACGAAAAGGCGCGCCCGCTGCTTGGGCGCGCCTTTCGACCATTCGCATGAAACTGTCCGCACTGATCATCCGTTGTAGCCATGCTTTCGCACGCTGGATCGTGCGTTGGCAGAATTGGCTGGTCGGTGCGGCATTGATGGGCGTGGTGCTGGTGGGCCTGCGTGTGTGGCCCCATCGACCGCTCAGCAGTTGGCTGCCGTCATCGACGGCGGTCTACGACGTGCGTGGCCGACTGCTGCGCCTCACGCTGGCCAGCGACCAACGTTATCGCCTCTGGGTGCCGCTCAAGGATGTGTCGCCGTCGCTGGTCGATGGCGTACTGCTGCACGAGGACCGCTGGTATCGTTGGCATCCCGGCTTCAATCCCTACGGCTTGATGCGCGGCGCCTGGGTGACCTACGTGAGTCACGGCAACCGCCAGGGTGGCTCCACCGTCACCATGCAGCTCGCGCGGTTGTTGTGGCGGCTCAATACGCGCACGCCCATGGGCAAGTTGCAGCAGATCGCGCGCGCCGTGCAGTTGGAACTGTTCTATTCGAAGGATCAGATCCTCGAGGCCTATCTCAACTTCGCTCCCTACGGCCGCAATGTCGAGGGCGTGGGTGCAGCGAGCCTCGCCTATTTCGACAAGCCAGCCGACGCGCTGAGCCTGCCCGAAGCGTTGACGCTGGCGGTGGTTCCACAGGATCCAAGCCGTCGCCTGCAGGCGGGCGCGGATGAACCGGATGTCATCAGTCGCCAGCTCAGCACGTCCCGCAACCGCCTTTACGCCAAATGGAAAACGTTGCACACGGCCGACGCCGGTCTGCAACCTTTGTTCACGCTGCCGTTGCGTCTGAGGCCGTTGTCCAAGCTGCCATTCGAGGCGCCGCATGCGGTGGATCAGGTGTTGGCGCAGCGCAAGGTTCTTTCGGCCGACACCGACAGCCGAGTCACGACCACGCTCGACCTTGACCTGCAACACGCGCTGGAGCGGCAGGTGGATCGTTATGTGGAACGCAACAGCGGGCGCGGCATCCGCAACGTTGCCGCGTTGCTCGTGGACACGCGCGACATGGGCGTGAAGGCGCTGGTCGGTTCCGCCAATTACGCCAATGCGGATATCCAGGGGCAGGTGAATGGCACGCTTGCCAAGCGCTCGCCGGGTTCCACGCTCAAGCCCTTCATCTATGCGCTGGGTTTCGACCAGGGCGTGCTTCATCCACAGACGGTATTGAGAGACGTGCCGACAGCGTTCGGCCCTTATGCGCCGGAGAATTTCGACGGCCATTTCCTCGGGCCCGTCACGGCTACCGAAGCGCTGGTGCGCAGCCGCAATATTCCCGCGGTGTGGGTGGCGTCGCAGCTTCAGCAGCCATCGTTCTACCAGTTCCTGCGCGATGCGGGCATCAGTCGGCTGGCGAGCGAGAAGCACTATGGGCTCGCGCTGGTACTCGGCGGCGGTGAAGTGACCATGCAAGAGCTGGCGGGCCTGTACGCCATGCTCGCCAATCGCGGCGAATTGCGCCCGCTACGATTGCTCGCCGGCGATACGCATGGCAACGGCACGCGCCTGCTGAGCGAGGAAGCCACCTTCATGGTGATGGATATGCTGCGCCAGAACCCGCGGCCTGATGAAACCACGGGCGCACAACCCGAACGTTTGCCCGTGTATTGGAAAACCGGCACCTCGTGGGGCTTTCGCGATGCGTGGACGGCGGGCAGCTTCGGGCCCTATGTGCTCGTTGTCTGGGTGGGCAACTTCGACGGCAGCAGCAATCCCGCCTTCGTGGGCGTGGATGCGGCGGCGCCGTTGTTCTTCCAGATGGTGGACGCCTTGCGCGCCGCCCAGCCGCAGATGACCGAACCCGTGCGGCACATGCCCGCGCACCTGCGTCGTGTGGAAATCTGTCTCGCCAGCGGCGACCTTCCGAACCAGTGGTGCCCACAGCGCGGGATGACGTGGTTCATTCCCGGCAAGTCGCCGATCCGCGTGAGCCAGGTGCATCGTCCGGTGGTCATGGATGACGACACCGGCAAACCGGCCTGTCCGCCGTATGCCGGCAAGCGTACGCACGTGGAGGTCTACGAATTCTGGCCGTCGGAACTGCAACGTGTGTTCGTGCAGGCAGGCATCCCGCGTCGCACGCCACCGCGCAATGACACCTGCGTGCTCACCGGCGTGGACGGCGAGCCGCCTTCGATCACCTCGCCATTGCGCGGCAGCATTTATGCCATGCGCCTGAAGTCGACCGGTCAGGACCGCATCGCCTTCAGCGCCAACGCCGATGCATCGGTGCGCGAGATGTACTGGTTCGTCAACGACGCCTATGTGGGACGCAGCGCGCCCGGCGAGTCGATGTTCTGGTTACCTGCCAGTGCAGGCAACTACGAGGTGCGCGTGGTCGACGACCGCGGGCGCAGCGACATCAGGCCGCTGGGCGTGAACGTGGTCGATTGATCGAACCTGCCAGGCGTCATGCCCGAATGGAGCGCCGGGGCTGCGCTATGCTTGCTGGCCTGACCCGCGACAAGCACACGCCCACCGCATGACGTCGTCACCGGCTGCTTCCTATTACCTCGCCACGGCCACTCCGTATGCGCCGTTCGCTCCCTTGCAGGGACAGACGGATGCGCGCGTCGCCATCATCGGTGGCGGCTTTGCCGGCCTGCACACGGCGCTCGGCCTGGCGGAGCGCGGCGTGCGCGACGTGGTGTTGCTGGAGCGGGAGAAAGTTGGCTTTGGTGCCTCGGGCCGCAACGGCGGTTTCGTGTTCGGTGGTTATTCGCTGGGCGAGCAATCGCTGCTCGACCAGCGAGGGCAGGATGCCGCCGTCGCCTTGTTTCGCCTCACCACGGAAGCTGTCGCGCGCATTCGCCAACGCGTCTCGCATTACGACATTCCGTGCGACGTGGTGGACGAAGGCGTCATCTGGGCCAACTGGTTCCGCGATCCCGCCGTGCTGCGCCAGCGACAGGAATTGCTGGCGCGCCACTACGGCGTGTCGTGGGAGTGGTTGCCGCAACACGAGCTGCGCGCCCGCGTGCACACCACGCGCTACTACGACGGCTTGTGCGAACGCGATGCGCTGCACCTGCATCCATTGAACTTCGCCATTGGCGTTGCCGGTGCCGCAGCCGCGCAGGGCGTGCGCGTGCATGAAGACACCGACGTGTGGCAGTTGCGTCGTGAGGGCACGCGTTGGCGTATCGAAACGGCGCAGGGTTCGGTGCACGCCGATCAGGTCGTGTTGGCCTGCGGCGGTTATCTCGCCGGACTGCGCCGCCAGGTGGACCGCGCGATCCTGCCCATCGCCACCTACGTGATGGTCACCGAGCCGTTGGGCGATCGCCTGCACGATTGCCTGGAAACGCGCTCGGCCGTCTACGACTCGCGCTTTGCCTTCGACTACTACCGCCCCTTGCCTGATAGCCGTCTGCTGTGGGGCGGACGCATCTCGGTGCGTGACCGCTCGCCACGTGCGGTTCAACGCCTGCTGCTGCGCGATTTGCTGCGCGTATTCCCCCAGCTGAAAGATGTGCGCGTGGACTACGCGTGGTCGGGCCTGATGAGTTATGCACGTCACCAGATGCCGCAGATAGGCACCAGCGGCGATGGTTTGTGGTGGGCGCAGGCGTTTGGCGGTCACGGTCTGGCGCCGACGTGCGCAGCGGGCGATCTGCTCGCCTCCGCACTGGCGGAAGGCGATGACCGCTGGAAACAATTTGCACCGTACGGCCTGGAACGCACGTATCGGCCGTTTGGGTATCTGGGCGCGCAAGCAAGTTACTGGTGGGAGCAGAGCAAGGACTGGTTCAAGACGAGGTTGGAAGGATGAGAGGCACAGAAGCAAACGCAGTCAACGAAATCAGCTGGGCCGATTTCGAAAAGGTGCTGATCGTTGCCGGCACCGTCACGCGCGTCGAGCCGTTTCCCGAAGCGCGCAAGCCGGCGTGGAAAGTGTGGGTGGATTTCGGCACGTATGGCGAAAAGAAAACCAGCGCGCAGATCGTGAATCTCTATCGCGCTGAGGATCTGCTCGGCCGGCAGATCGTCGGCGTCATCAACTTTCCGGAGAAGCAGATCGGGCCGTATCGCTCGCAATTCCTGCTTACCGGTTTCCACACCGACGAAGGCGTGGTGCTCACCGCCATCGAGCGCCCCGTGCCTAACGGCACGCGCCTGGCCTGATCAACCGGCCTGCAGCGCCGGTTGAAGTTGCGGGCGGCGACCGATCATCAGCGCCAGTCCCGCCGCGATCAGGCCGGTCACGCCCGCCACCACGAACGGCTGCAGGTAATCACCACTCTGCGTGCGCAAGGCGCCGGCGAAGAAGGCTGCGCTGGCCGCACCGATCTGATGCCCCGCGGCCACCCAGCCAAATACCACCGGTGCATCGCGATCGCCGAACGCTTCGGTGGCAAGGCGCAGCGTGGGCGGCACCGTGGCAATCCAGTCGAGGCCGTAGAACATGCCGAACAACGACAGGCTGGCAAACGAAAAATCGGAATAGGGCAGCCAGATCAGTGAGAGTCCGCGCAGGCCGTAGTAAACGAATAGAAGCTTGCGTGGATCGTAGCGATCGGTCAGCCAACCCGACAGCGTGGTGCCGATCAGGTCGAACGCACCCATCATGGCCAGCAGGCCCGCCGCGCGCACTTCGGGAATGCCGTGATCGCCGCACATCGCGATGAAGTGCGTGCCGATCAGGCCGTTGGTGGTGAAGCCGCAAATGAAGAACGTGGCGAACAGGAACCAAAACGTGCGCTGTTTGGTGGCGGTGGCCAAGGTACCCAGTGCGATAGCGAGCAAGTTGCGACGCGGTGCGGTGTCGACCTCGTCTTCCGTCGCACCGTAGGGACGCAAGCCAATATCGGAAGGCCGTTCCGGCAGCAGCCACCAAGCCAGCGGAATCAGGACGGCGCAGCCGGTAGCGACGGTCCACACCACCGGCCGCCAGCCACCATGTTCGGCGATGGCTGCCAACGCGGGCAGGAAGGCGAGGGTGCCGGTGGCGGTGCTCGCCGTGAGCAGTCCCATCATCAGTCCGCGATGGGTGACGAACCACCGGTTCACCACCGTGGCGCCCAGGACGATGGCCACGCAGCCCGATCCGATGCCGGAGAACAGTCCCCACGTCACCATCAGGTGCCAGGGCTGCGTCATCCACGCGCTGGCGGAGATCGACACGGTCATCAAGACCAGCGCACCCACCAGGGTGCGGCGTACACCCACGGCCTGCATGAGCGCCGCGGCGAAGGGGCCGACCATGCCGTAAAGGAAGATGCCCAGGGCGGCCGAGAGCGAAATGGTGTCCCGGCTCCAGCCGAAGGCCTTGCCCAGCGGAAGGATCAACACGCCGGGCGCGGCGCGTACGCCGGCGGCGGCCAGCAGGGCGAGAAAGATCACGCCGGCCACGACAAAGGCGTACTTCTGGCCGAAGGGGCGGGTGCGCGGTATAGTCATGTTACCGATCGGTACGTTAGGTTCGCGAATCGTACGTACCGATCGGTAACACTGTCAACCCGTGACTTGCCATGCCCGCCAAACGCCCGCCAACCCATCCCGCCGAGCCGGCCGCCGAAGAAAAGCCCAAGGCAGCCGAACGCATTCGCCGCACGGCGCGCGAGTTGTTCTATCGCGAAGGCATCCGAGCCATCGGCGTGGAGGAAATCGTCACACGCGCCGGTGTCACCAAGCCGAGCCTCTATCGCAGCTACGCCTCGAAGGACGAACTCGCCGCCGAATACCTGCGTGACTACGAAGTCGCGTTCTGGAAGGTGTTCGAGGCGGGTGCCGAAACCCATCCCTCCGACGCACGCGCGCAGTTGATGGCGTACTTCGAAGGCCTGTCGCAGCGTGCCTCGCAAGCGGGTTATCGCGGCTGCGGATTGACCAACGCGGTCGTGGAATATCCCGGTGACGATCACCCGGCGCGCAAGGTTGCCGAGGAGCACAAGCGCAAGTTGCGCACGCGCCTGGTTGAGCTGTCCACCGCGATGGGTGCGAAGAATCCGGTGCTTCTCGCCGACGGCCTGCTGCTGTTGCTGGAGGGCACCTATGCCTCGGGCCAGATGTTCGGATCGCACGGCCCGGCAGAATCGCTGGTCAACATCGCCAATCAGTTGATCGACGCGTCGCTCTCGTAAGCGTCAGCCAGTGCGGCGATACTGGTTGTCCAGCCAGATGCCAAGGCCTTGCGCGTTGAGTTCCACATCCATGCCGAGAATCTCCAGCAACTGAGCATGGTCGCCGTGCCAGCCGTGGGCGTGCGCCCGTGACAGGTAGAGATTCGTCAGCGCGGCTTTCATCGCGTCATGGCGTTCTTGGGCAAGCGATGAGGTGGACTGCGCCGACTGGGCGATGAACACCATGGCGTCGATCTGCGTATGCAGATCATCCGCGAGCCTCTCGACTTCCTCGACACGGCCGTAGTGCGTGAGATACATCGCCGCGGGCTTCAGTTCGACCAGCCGCCGGATCGATGCATGCAATGCTTCGGGATCGAACTGCACGGGCGATGTTGTCGGCAGGATGAAAGCACCGTTTGCCGTATCGAACTCGCGATAGGACAGCCCGAACGTATCGCCGGTGAAGCACACGTTCGCGCGTTCGTCGTAGACGCTCAGGTGATGGCGCGCGTGACCCGGCGTGTCCAGGCAAAGCAACGGCCGGCCCGAGAGCATGACGACGTGACCATCGGGCGCTTCGACGACGCGCTCGACGGCAATGGGACGCAGGCGACCATACGTCGCTTCCATCACCTCGTCGCCATACACGGCCGAGGCGCCAGCCCACAATTGACTGGGATCGATCATGTGACGCGCGCCGCGTGGATGCACCACGAGACGCGCGTTCGGCAATTGCGCCATGAGCTCGCCGGCACCACCGGCGTGATCGAGATGAACGTGCGTGAGGATCAGCCAATCGACATCAGTGGGTGCAAGACCCGCATCCTTCAGTGCATCGAGCATGCGCGGCACAGCGTGGTTCGTGCCGCAGTCGATATATGCCGCGCGACCGTTCTCCACCAGCAAGTACGCCGCGTCGAAGCGCGGGCGAACGAAGCCCGTATCGATCGTATGGATGCCGTGATTCATCGCCAACCTCGCGCTGTGGAATCAGGCGAGGTTAGCAAGGCCGCCGTGAGGGTTCACTCCCCACCTTGGTCGGGCGGCGCCATTACGCCGCCGAATCGACCAGCACCAGCTCGGCGTCGTCCAGCGCTTTGACGGTGAGTTTCGTTTCGTTGCGGATCGCTGCACCATCGCGCGCATCGAGCTGCACGCCATTGACCTCGATCTTGCCCTTCGCAGGCACGAGATACGCGAAGCGGCTCGCATCGAGTTCATACACGGCGGTTTCGCCGGCCTTCAATGTGGCGCCCAGTACGCGCGCATCGGTGCGCAAGGGTAGGGCATCGGTGTCTTCCTTGAAGCCGCTGGCGAGCGTCACGAAACGGCCGGAGCGGTCACCCATCGGGAACGGCTTGGTGCCCCACGATGGCGCCTTGCCGTGCTGGTCCGGGATGATCCAGATCTGGAAGATCTGGGTGGTCCCCACTTCCAGGTTGTATTCCGCATGCGTGATGCCCGAACCCGCGCTCATCACCTGCACGTCGCCCGCCACGGTGCGGCCTTTGTTGCCAAGGTTGTCCTGATGCGTGATGGCGCCTTCGCGAACATAGGTGATGATTTCCATATCCGCATGCGGATGCGGCGGAAAACCCGTCTGCGGCGCGATGGTATCGTCGTTCCACACGCGCAACGCGCCCCAGCCCATGCGCGAGGGATCGTGGTAGTTGGCGAAGGAGAAGTGATGCTTGGCGTCGAGCCAGCCGTGGTTGGCTCCGCCCAGGCTCTGGAAAGGTCGACGGTCGATCATGCTGCACTCCTGAATGTGGGTAGCGCTCTGCAAGCGCCTTGCGACAAGATAAGTCGCAGCGGCGTAGTTACCAGTCATTGCAAACCGAACGGACTGTTGCCTGAAATACACGTATCGGTTGTCGAGGTTGCCCGACGTCGCGTGGGCCGCGCGCGATGATGTCCCCGCGCAGGGTTCCTCGGGTGTCGCCAGACCTGTACGCGGCACCGTGAAAAAAGTCCTTCCAGACTCTTCACAAATGGCCTCTTTCTGCTATTATTTCTGACTCCGATGCGGGAATAGCTCAGTTGGTAGAGCACGACCTTGCCAAGGTCGGGGTCGCGAGTTCGAGTCTCGTTTCCCGCTCCAGTTTTCAGCAAAACCTCGGCATTCCGGGGTTTTGTTTTTTCAAGCGGATGGTGACCCTTTCAGGTTACGATCCGTGCGCAATGGCCTGGTGGCAGAGTGGTCATGCAGCGGCCTGCAAAGCCGTGTACGCCGGTTCGATTCCGACCCAGGCCTCCATTGCGAACCGATCAAGCCCGCCTCAAGGCGGGCTTTTTCTTGTCTGCGCCACTGCGGGAGCGCAGCGCACGCATGCTAGGATGCGCATCCTTCCGTATTCGGCCCGGATGGCGAAACTGGTAGACGCAAGGGACTTAAAATCCCTCACCCGCAAGGGTATGACGGTTCGATTCCGTCTCCGGGCACCAACGTACGATGTTTCCCCCCCTTCGAGGGATGTCATGAGTGGCATCAGATTTCTCGGACCCTACGACAATCGCGTCGCGGCAGAGCTGCCCGAAGGCTTCGTCGTGGGCAGTTGCAAAGGCGATGGAGGAATCGAGCCGGGCGCGCTCGTCCACGGTGTTTTTCGGCGCATCGGTGAGCAGCAGTGGTCCGATGATGCGGGACATGTGATGACGGTGATAGTCGAGGATTTCGATCTCGACGCCGTGGGCCTGAGGAATTGGTCAACCGGCATCGAGTAGCTTCGTCAGCACTCCAGTGATGAGCTGCGTAAGGTAATTCCACCAGCTCTCGTAGGGGGTATTTGTGGGAATATTCTTAATTTTCATCAGGTACTTGCATTAGGCCATGGGGCGGCCTATGTTCGTTTGACACACCCAAGGAGGGCGACTGGTGATCAAGGTTGTACTGATTGACGATCACGAGCTGGTGCGTACAGGGTTCAGGATGATCCTGCAGCAGCAGCCGGATATTCAGATCTGCGGCGAGGCAGGAACCGCCGAAGAGGGGCTGCGCTTGATCCGCGCCAAGGCGCCGGACATTGCCCTGGTGGATGTCCATATGCCCGGCATGAGCGGCATCGAGCTTACTGAGCGCGTGTCGCGGTCCAAGCTTCCCACGCACATCATCATCGTCACCGTGGTCGATGACGCACGCTTTCCCAAGCGCCTGCTCGATGCGGGCGCGCTGGGCTATCTCACCAAGGGTTGCACGTCGGACGAATTGCTTGATGCCGTGCGCCAGGTTGCCTCGAGCCGACGTTATCTGGCTCCGGCGGTGGCGCAGCAGCTCGCGCTGGCCACGTTGGATGGCGAAGGCTCACCGTTCGATGCTCTGTCCAGTCGGGAGCTTGAGGTGGCCATGATGCTGGTGCGCGGCAAGGCGCTCACCATGATCGGCGAGCAGCTCAACCTGAGCCCCAAGACCGTCTCGACGTACAAGCAGCGCCTGATGGAGAAGTTGCAGGTCGATCACGTGATCAGCCTCGCGCATTTGATGACCATCCACGGGCTGCTGGATACGCATAACAACCAGGTGGGGAACAATCAACTTAGCGTTTGACGTTCCCTATCGTGGACCATAAAAAAAGCCGGACATGCGTCCGGCTTTTTTTTTGTGCGACAGCGACGCGTCCTCAACCGTGCGAGGAAGCGTCCTTCTTCACGTCGTCGGCATTTTCTTCGTCGACCGCGTGTGGCGTCGTCGGCTGGACCGCCTGCGCCTGCGACAGTCCGGCATGGGCCAGCAGATCGCCCTGCGTGGGCGATGCCACCGGGGTTGCTTCCTGCTCAGCTGGATGTTCCGCCTTCACCGCCACGTCATTCTCGGCAACGGCCGGAACGACAGGTTCCGCAGCAGCCGCAGATGCGGTCTGCTCAGTGACTGGCTCGACCTTCGGCGACACGTCCAAGTGGGCGCGGAAATCGATGGTCGTGCTGCCTTCGTTAGGCGCAGCGTCGGAAACAGCGGGCGTGGCTTCTGGGGCGTGCGTCGTGCTGGCGGAAACGTCGGTGGTAGGTGTCACTGCTGCGGCTTCGATGACCGCGGGAGTCACCACGGCTACATGTTCTTCATGCGACACAGTCGCACTGAACGTTTCGACGACGGCCGACGTGTCGACGTGGATGTGCTCGACCACGTTTTCCACGACGACATCCGTTTCCGGAATCGGCGGCAGCGTCGGCAGGTTGAACGTGGTTGGCGCCACGGCGCTCAGCACTTGCTCGGGAGCCTGGATGGGCGCCGAGGGTGGTGCGGCGGGAGCCACATCATCCGCCTTGGTCGCCGCAACATCGGCCGACGACGCATACAGTTCTTCGCGAGTCGCATGCGTCACGGCCGTGATTGCCGCAGTGGCAGCGACAGCGGTGGCGACCGGTGCGGCCGAGACCGAGGTCACCGGTGCGGCGGGGCTGGCTGCCTCCACCCGATCCTCATCGTCGAGATCATCGAGATGCTGATCGTCGGCCGATTCAGAGCTCTGTGCGCCGGTCTGCGTGCCGTCCTCGTGACGACGACGGCGACGGCCGCCGCGACGACCGCGGCGACGACGCGACTGTCCGCCTTCGGCTTCTGCTGCGCCCGCGACGGCCGGAGCCGTATCGGCGGTGATGACTTCGCCGGTGGTCTCGACCGGGGCCACGATGTTCTTGATCAGCTCCGCATCAGGTGCCGTAGCGGGGCGTTCGGCTTGCGGCTGAGCGGCTGCGGGCGCTGCGGCGGCGGCAGTTGCAGCGGGCTGTGTCTGCTGGTTCTGCGGCGGCTGCTGGCGGGGCGGACGTTGCTGCTGTTCCTGGCGCGGTGGCTGCTGCTTGCGTTCGCCCTGGGCCTGCTGCGCTTCCTTCGGCGGCTGCGGCTGGCGCTCCTGCTTGGGAGCCTGCTGCTGACCCTTCTGACCCTGCTGCTGCGGCTGCTGGCGATTGCCCTTGGCCGGTTGCTGGCCCTTCTGGCCCTGCTGCGGCTGGTCACGACGCTGCTGCTGGCGGTTGCCCTGCTGCTGGTCACGCTGAGCGGAGCGCCCACGCTCATCGCGGCGATTGTTGTTGCGGCCCGACGAGGCCGGCTCGGACTTGGGCGCCTGAGCGGGCGCGGTCGGCGCGGCGCTGCTGCGGAACCAGCCAAGCAGGCGCGAAATGACGCCACCTGCCGGAGCCGGCGAGGCGGCAGGCTGGCGAGCGGCCGGTGCCTGCGGTGCCGGGGCGGCAGCGGTTTCCTCGCGAACCGGCGCGGGCGTGGACGGCACGATGCCGCTGACGGCTGGCTGCTCGCTGCTGCCCAGGGCCTGGCCCATCTTCGGCACCGCGGAGGCCTCGACGGCGGTCAGGCGCTCATAGCTGGGCTTGCTGTGCTCGCCCATGTCGGCTTCGCGGATGCGCTGGATCTCGATGTGTGGCGTCTCGAGCTTGTCGTCCGCCACGATGACCACGTGCACCTTGTTGCGCAGCTCGATTTCGACCACGCTGGCGCGCTTCTCGTTGAGCATGAAGTTGGCCACGGTCGGCGGCGCCTGCACCAGCACCTGGCCGGTGTTGTCCTTCATCGCGTGCTCTTCGATGAGACGCAGCGTGGACAGGGCGAGCGACTCGACGCCGCGGATATGGCCATGGCCCTCGCAGCGCGGGCACACGATCTGGGTGGCTTCGCCGAGACTCGGGCGCAGGCGCTGGCGGGACATCTCCAGCAGGCCGAAGCGCGAGATGCGACCGATCTGCACGCGGGCGCGGTCCAGCTTCAGCGCGTCCTTGAGACGCTCTTCCACTTCGCGCTGGTGCTTGGGGCTGTCCATGTCGATGAAGTCGATCACGATCAGGCCGCCGGCATCGCGGATGCGCAGCTGGCGGGCAATTTCCACCGCCGCTTCCAGGTTGGTGTTGAACGCGGTTTCTTCGATGTCGCTGCCCTTGGTGGCCTTCGACGAGTTGATGTCGATGGCGGTGAGGGCTTCGGTCTGGTCGACCACGATCGAGCCGCCCGAGGGCAGGCGCACCTGGCGGTCGAACACGCTCTCGATCTGGGTTTCGATCTGGTAGCGCGAGAACAGCGGGGTGTCGTCGCGGTACATCTTGAGCTTGCGCAGGGCGTTGGGCATCACCTGCTGCATGAACTCGCGCGCGTCGTTGTACAGCGACTCCTCGTCGATGAGGATTTCGCCGATGTCACTGCGCAGGTAGTCGCGCAGGGCGCGGATGAACAGCTTGGATTCCTGGTAGATCAGGAACGGGGCCTTCTGTGCCTGGGCGGCGCCGGAGATGGCCTTCCACAGCTGGAGCAGGTAATCGAGATCCCACTGCAGTTCTTCGGCGTCGCGGCCGAGACCGGCGGTGCGCACGATCAGGCCCACGTCGTCAGGAACGTTGAGATGCTCCAGCGCTTCCTTCAGCGCCTGGCGGTCTTCGCCCTCGATGCGACGCGAAACGCCACCCGCCTTCGGGTTGTTCGGCATCAGCACCATGTAACGGCCGGCGAGGCTGATGAAGGTGGTCAGCGCGGCACCCTTGTTGCCTCGCTCTTCCTTCTCTACTTGCACGACCACTTCGTGACCTTCCTTGATGAGGTCGCGAATGTTGGCCTTGTTGGGGTCCAGGCCAGGAGTGAAATACTCCCGGGCCACTTCCTTGAGCGGCAGGAAGCCATGACGTTCCGCGCCGTAGTCGACGAAACAGGCTTCAAGGGACGGTTCCACGCGGGTGATGCGGCCCTTGTAGATATTGGCCTTTTTCTGTTCGCGGGAAGGGATTTCGATGTCGAGATCGTAAAGGGTTTGACCATCGACGATGGCCACACGCAACTCTTCACGCTGAGTTGCGTTGATCAACATACGTTTCATTGTAATTTTTCCTCGGCTTGCCGCGCGTCGCGTGCCTCGGTGGCGCCAGTCACTTCGGCGGCCTGCCGGGGATCGCGCCGCTGCGGTTAAGCGGCAAATGACGGCATCGTTCTCGGTGCCGGGATGATTCTTAGGCTGCGCCCGCCGCCCCGGGTTCCCTTGGAAACCGGACAAACAGCAACCCGAACCGTTACGATGTAAGGGAGCAGCAACCGGCTGCCAAAGAGGCGACCGGCGCTATCCTCGCCGACGTCACGGGGTGGGCGTCCCGACCCATCCGAACTTCGGCAGGGGCAAGACCAAACGCCGGCCGAGTATCCTATTTCGCCAGGTTTTTTTCAATGCAGACGGTAACTTCCCCCGACGCACCTCAAGGTGTGCGTCAAGTCGAGATCGGACCCGAGCGGGACGGTCAGCGCATCGACAATGCGCTCATGACGCTGCTCAAGGGGGTTCCGAAGAGCATGATCTATCGGATTCTTCGTACGGGACAGGTGCGCGTGAACGGCAAGCGCGCCAAGCCCGATACGCGTCTCGCGGCCGGCGATATGCTGCGCATTCCACCTGTTCGCGTGGCCGAAAAGGCCGAGACGAAGGGGCCGTCCGCGGGGATGGTCTCAGCCATCACTGATTCGATCATTTTCGAAGACAAGCACTTCCTGGCCATTGACAAGGCCACCGGCATCGCCAGTCACGGCGGCAGCGGCGTGAGTCATGGCGCCATCGAGTTGTTGCGTGCGGCACGGCCGAACGAGCATATCGAGCTGGTCCATCGACTCGATCGCGACACCAGCGGCGTTTTGGTGTTCGCCAAGACCCGTGCGGGCCTGACCGGGCTGCAGGCGGCCATCCGCGACGGTTCCGTGGTCAAGCAATACCTCTGCCTAATGGTGGGCCACCCGAACAAAGCCAAGTTCAGCGTGAACGCGCCGTTGCTCAAATCCGTGCTGCAGGGCGGAGAGCGGATGGTAAGAGTGTCCGATAACGGCAAGCCATCGCTCACGTTTTTCCAGGAAATGGAGCAGTACCCGGGCGGCCGCCTGATGCAGGCGACGCTGGGAACCGGCCGCACGCACCAGATTCGCGTCCATGCCGCTCATATAGGCCACCCGCTCGCGGGCGACCCGAAGTACGGCGACAAGGAAATCAACAAGGCCATGAAGGATCTGGGCCTCAATCGCCTGTTCCTGCATGCCTCGCACATGAGCTTTGAGCTCGACGGGCGTTCGTACAGCTTTTCGGCGCCGATGCCGGACGATCTGAAGGATTTCCTCGACGTTCTGGCCGTAAAGGGCAACAGGATCCGTCGTCTACTGGAAAAAGCGCGCGCTCACCTCGAGTGATCGCAGCAGGTGGCCAGTGAGGCCGCTTTCCACCAGCAGTGCGCAGGCCGCGTGTGCGATGGCGATGGGTACCAGTCGCGGCGCGCGCATGAAACTCCACGCCCACCACAGCTCGGCTGCTAGGCACAGTTGCATCAGCGCGCCGTTAGGGGTGTGGAGCAGGCCGAACAAGCCAGCCGTGACCAGGATGATGGCCGCGCGGGGCAGGCCGGTGCGTTCCAGGCGGCCCATCACCAGCGCGAGCATGGCCCACTGCTGCAGCAGGGCCCAGCCGACGTACATGAGGATGTGACGGACATCCAGATGAAGGAGGTGGTGCCCGTCGGCCAAGGTCAGCGCAGCGGCGACGGGCAGGGGAACCAGCGGGTAAACCCAGTCCAGCCAGGTTCGCCCCCACCAGCTCCATTCCACCGGCCGGCGTCGCCATTCGCTTTGGCCACCATAGATGAGCGCGGCCAGAAAGGCGGTGATGCCCGCAACGGAGGGATCAGGTCCCCAGCGCAGCCCGGCGATGAGCCAAAGCGGTCCAAAGGCAATGGCGGCGACTTCGGTCCATGGCCGCACCACGCTAGGGCGTTGCCGGACGGCCAGCCAGACCAGCCACGCCAGATAGAGCCCGCACACGCCGGCATCGAGCCAGGTGGGCATGTGGCTGGCCGCGTCGGTGGGGAGAGCTTGTCCGAAGGGAAGAACGATGGCGGCGGGCCAGTATTGATGTACCCGATCGCGCCACAGGAGCATGGCTTCCGAGGAGGCACCCTCCGGCAGTCGGACCATCGGCGCCCGATAGCGGGCAAGCTCCCGGGAGTCGGGTGTCCACGAGACCGATGATTCGGCGCCGAGCAATCGGATGTCGGCCATCTGCCGGTCGATGGCCGGTGGCAGCGAGGTGCGTTCAAGCGACGCGAGCGTGACCGAGCGCAGGGCCAGCGTGGAGCCGGCCGGTATCGTTACCCGCAGGCGCAACATATAGACCACGACGTCCGGGGCGCGGCAGGGTGCGCCGTCGACGGTCCGCCACGACAGGTTGGCCAGATCGATGGATAGCGATACCGTGTTGCGCGAAACGTTGGCGGCGCGATCGGCCGAACAGGCCGCTCCCGATTCGATCGGCTGATAGATCAACCCAAGCACGCCGTCGCGATTGCCTTGCATATCGATGCGAAGCAACGGCCAGTGCGCAAGGTCGACGGGTGCTGCCAGCGGCAAGCCGACTTCAAACGCTGTGCCGTCCCGGCTGGTGATGACCAGACCAGCGGGCGTGGCCGTCAGATCGGCCGCGCCGAACACGCGGCTGGCGACCAGATCGGACGGGCGCCGCAGCTGCCACTGCCATGGCGACCTGCCGCCGCGCAGGGTCGATACATCATGACTGGCTTGATGAATCAGCTGGCCGCGCGTGATCCAGCCCGACAGCGCCCCCATGCACCACATCAACACCGCCACCGCTGCGAGGAAACCCGCAACGGGAAGCAGGCGCAACGTGGCGCGTGGCACGCTCAACGTTCGAGCAAAACGTCGACGCGCGCCGCGCAGATGATGTCGTTCATCGACAGCCCGCCCACGTCGTGCGTGGACCACAGCACCTGGCAATGGCCGTAACCCGCTTCCAGATCGGGGTGGTGGTCCTCTTGATTGGCCATGAAGCCAACCGCATTGATGAAGCCGAGCGTGTGGTGAAAGTCAGGGAACTTGAAATCCTTGACGATGGCCTTGCCATCGTCGGTGACTTTCCAGCCGGGCAGTGCAGCGAGCAGTTCCTTGAGCTGGGCGGCGTCCAGCGCGTGTTCCTTGCCCTTGCGCGGCGTGCAGTGCTGGCTGGCGAGTTGGCTGAGGTTCATGGCGAAACGTCCGTGGCGAGAGAAAGGTGCGAAGCGTCGAAGCTACGCCCGGAAAAGTCAAAGCCGGGCAGACGAGTCAAATTAGGACTAAAATGGTGCTGTATTGCCGGCCAGGCCGGAGTTTCAGCTGGAGTAGACATGATCGACATTTCAGAACGCGCGCAACGGCACTTCCTGCGCCTGCTTTCCCAGCAGGGCATCGAAGGCTTGAGCATTCGCCTGCGCGTGACGTCGCCGGGTACGCCGGCGGCCAACTGCGAGCTGGAGTTTGCCGAGCCCGATGAATTGACCGGGCAGGAATGGACCATCGTGTGCGATGGTTTCGATTTCAACGTGGAAGGTGACAGCGCGCCCTGGCTGGAAGGCGCCAGCATCGATTTTGAGCCGAACGCCACGGGCGGCCAGCTCAACATCCGCGCGCCGCGTATCAAGGGCGAGATCCCCGGCGAGGAAGCCGGCCTGATCGAACGTGTTCGCTATGTGCTCGAAGCCGAAGTGAATCCGATGATCGCCTCGCACGGCGGTCGCGTGAGCCTGCTGGAAGTGAATGCCAACGGCGTGGTGATCCTGCAGTTCGGCGGCGGTTGCCATGGCTGCGGCATGGTCGATGTGACGCTCAAGCATGGCATAGAGAAAACGCTGCGCGAACGCGTGCCGGAAATCACCGAGGTGCGCGACGCCACCGACCACAGCGGCGGCAGCAATCCGTACTACAGCAAGAAGGAAGGCCAGTCCGCGCTGGGTTGATCGACAGCCGTCTGGACGTCCAAACGAAAAGGCCCGCATGATGCGGGCCTTTTCTGTTTGCGGCGGTGGCGCTTACTTGTCGCCCTGGATATGACCTTGCAGCGTATCGAGCTTGGTCGGCAGGCTGGAGAAGTAGGCGGCGACATCCTGGATGTCCTGGTCGGACAGCTGCGCCACGAAGCCCTTCATGATGGCGTTGTCGCGCTGGCCCGTCTTGTACTCGTTCAGGGCCTGCTGGAGGTACAGGTTGTACTGGCCGGCCAGGCGGGGGTACTGCGGATCGATCGAGTTGCCGTCGGTGCCGTGGCATGCAAAGCATGCGGCAGCCTTCTGCTTGCCGTTCTCGATGTTGCCTGCGGCCAGCAACTGGGTGGAAGCGAACGCCAGGACGGCGCCGAAGGAAAGCAGGGTGAGTGCACGATGCATGCGTTCGGGTCCTTGGCTTACTTGGCGAGGCTGGACAGGTAGGCGGCGATGTCCTGGATGTCCTGGTCGGACAGACTCTGTGCCTGGGCCATCATGGTCGGATGCTTGCGCTCGCCGGCCTTGTATTCGTGCAGTGCACTGATGATGTATTGCTGGTTCTGGCCGGCGATGCGCGGCACCGGATAGTTCGGATACGCGTTGGCGTAACCGGGCACACCATGGCAACCATTGCACGTATAGATCAACTTGCGTCCGGCAGCTTTATCACCCTCGGCATGCACGCTGGCAGTGGCGAAAAGAGCTGCGGCCACGGTCAGGCCAAGCAGTTGCAGTCGAGTCATCAGCATCGTCCCCACGATTCCGGCTGGTACATGGTGAAAGTCCGAAGAAGTATAGTCGTAGCGTTCACGAACGGACAACATGTCGCAAGCCACTGATTCCCATCAGTGCAAGGCCTCAAAGTGGTGGGGCAGGCGCATGTGCGGACCGGCGATGCGCAACGACACACGCAAAGGGCAAACCATGAAAGAAAGGCTTGGCAAAGCGGGAAATCGCCGTGGATGGAAGATCGCCTTGGCCGTCGCGATGGCGTTTGGCGCGGCATGGAACATCGCCGGGGCGCAGACCGCACCCCCTGCGGCAGATTACCGCATCGTCGGATACGTGGGCGACACCAAGCCGCTGCCTAAGGTGAGCGCACAGAAGCTCGACGTGATCAACTACGCCTTCGCGAAAGTCGATGCCAAGGGGGACGTGTCTTTTCCCAGCCCCGTCGCCGACGAGACCCTCGCCACCTTCACTGGGCTGCGCAAGATCAACCCCAACCTCAAGATCATCGTTTCCATCGGTGGCTGGGGCGCGGACTATTTTTCCGATGTGGCGCTTACGGCTGCTACGCGCGAGCACATGGCCGATAGCGTGGCTGCCTTCATCGAGAAATATGACGTGGACGGCGCGGACCTGGACTGGGAATATCCCACGCTGCCTGGCCCCGGCATCAGCCACCGTCCCGAGGACAAGCGCAATTTCAGCCTCTTGCTGGAAACGCTGCGCGCTCGCCTCGACAAGCTGGGCGCCGCGCACCAGGGCCGCCACTATCTGCTGACCATCGCTGCCGCCGACGGCGAATTCGTGTCGGGCATCGAGCTAGAACGCGCATCGCGCTCGCTCGATTGGATCAACCTGATGACCTACGACTTCCATAACAGCCTGACGCCAACCACCGGCCATCATGCGGGTTTGCATCTGCCGGACATCGCTCCGTCGGATGATCGTGCGGGCGACAAGGCGGTGGCGCAGTTCCTTGCGGCCGGCGTGCCGGCGAAGAAGCTCAATCTCGGAGCGGCGTTCTACGGGCGTGCATTTGCCGGCGTCGATCCCGCGCACGACGGCTTGCAGCAGAAGTACGCCAAGTACGCGGGCAGTCCGTCGTGGCAGGAGCTGGTGGCCAGCTATATCGACAAGAACGGCTATGTGCGGCACTGGGATGCGAAGGCGCAGGCGCCGTATCTGTGGAATGCGAAGACGCGCACGTTCGTGACTTACGAGGACCCGGAATCGCTGCGCGCGAAGGCTGCCTTCGTGAAGGCTAAGGGGTTGGGTGGGGTGATGTATTGGGAGCAGAGTTTGGATCGGAATGAGGAGTTGCTGGGGGTGCTGGATGAGGCGCTGGGCAAGCACTGACTTTCGCTCACCACCTCAGTGCCATCACTTGCTCGTCATTCCTGCGAACCCCCAAAGGGGGGGCGAGAGCAGGAATCCAGTGACTTTGCATTTGATTGTCGCGGTGCGCTGGTCGCTATTTTTGCAGCGCTGCTGCCAGCATGCCGCCTGCGCGGCGGGCGCTTCGGACGGCTGCCGCCGCCCGAGTCACTTTTCTCTTGCTGGCCCAAGAGAAAAGTGACCCAAAGAGAATGGCCCCAAGAGCTGGCAGCATCGTGTTGAATACGAGCACGAACGGTAGAGGAACGTCGCGTGGGATCTCCATGGGAGGGTACCCCAGGGGCGCGTAGTGACATTGCGCAACGCGCCCGAATCGCTGAGGACTTAAAGCCGCTGTTCGCGGTGCACATCACCTCTCCCTCTCCCCTTGTGGGAGAGGGCGGGTGCTCGCGGGAACGCTCAGTTAGCGCTTAAAGCAAGCTCTTCACGATATGAATCCCGGCGGTGTACTCGCCGATGATCGTGCCGAAGCTCACCAGGAAGAAGTTGAGCAGGGTGCGGGCGACGCGGTTGCGCCACCAGCCGCGCCAGTGGCCGATGTCGTCGCGCAGTGTTTCGAAATCGGCCACGCGTGGGCGTCGCACCCACGCTTCCACCATCGCGCTGATGCCGCCGGAGGGAATGCCCGGCCGGAACGGCTTGATGGGGGCCGCAATGAATGCGGCGAGCACGCTCAGCGGATGCGCGCCTGCGATGATGGCGCCGATGGCGGAGAAACCGCCGGTGTAGAGCACCCAGTCACGCAACGCGGCCGTGCCCAACGACGGGCTGCGATGGAAGGCGAAGCCGATGGCGACGAACACGGCCAGCACCAGGCCGATCGCAAGCCACTTCGGCCATGCCGCTTTCGGCGGTGCGGCGGAGAGCGTTGCCGCCTCCGCTGCAGGATCGCCTTGCTGGGTGCGCAATTGTTCGCACAAACCCTTGAGGTGGCCTGCACCGATCACCACCAGTACACGGCGACCTTCGCCAAAGCCGGCCTGCGTGGCCTGTTCGCGCAAGCGCGCGGCCATGTACGCGTCGCGTTCGGCGATCAGCGCGCGATAGAGCGGCGCGGAGTTGGTGGCGAATTCGCTGAAGGCGCTCTCCAGCATGTCGCCTTGCTTGAGTTTTTCGATCTCGGCTTCCTGGATGTTCTCGCGTTCGAACACGCTGGCGATCAGGCCGCCCATCAGGCCGAAGCGTTGCCAGAAACCCACGCTGTGCCAGGCGCGGCGCAACGTCGTGCCCACTTCGCGATCCACCAGCCACACGGGAACGCCGCGTTGATCGGCGCCATCCATGCCTGCCTTCATTTCCGCGCCAGGTTGAATGCCGTACTGCTCGGCAAGGCGTTTCTGGAACGACGACAGCACCAGGCTGGCCGCCACCATGCCGGCCTTGCCCTGGCGTATCACCTGGAACAGGTCCATCTGCTTGAACGCATCCGGATCGCGCATGCCCTGCGCGCGGCTGTCGCACAACTCCACGGCAACCGCATCGAAGGTTTCATGCGCCAGCAGCGCTTCCACCGCTTCCACGCTGGTGCGTGATACGTGCGCCGTGCCAAGCACCACGTATTCCACGCCGTCGCGCGTCACGCGCTCGATCGGCTGGTCGTGCAGTACGGCGGGCAGGGAGTCGGCGATATCGGTCTGGCTCATGCGTGGTGTCGGTGTCGCGCAGGCAAAGACTGCATGGAGAGGCATGGGCGCGACGGCGTCGCGCCGTTGTGGGTTTCAGTCGCGGAAACGCTTGAGCAAATCGGCGTACGCGTCGATGCGGCGATCGCGCAGGAACGGCCAGATGCGCCGCACGTGTTCGCTGCGCGCCATGTCCACCTTGGCGATCAGCAACTCGCGGCCATCGACGCCGGCCTGCGCCAGGAACTCGCCCTGCGGGCCGGCCACGAAACTGGTGCCCCAGAACTGGATGCCGTTGGTGACCCCCGCCTTGTCGGCTTCGAAGCCGGTGCGGTTGCACGACAGCAGCGGCAAGCCGTTGGCGACGGCGTGGCCGCGCTGCACGGTAACCCAGGCTTCGCGCTGGCGATCCTTCTCGGCCTGGTCGTCCTGCGGATCCCAGCCGATGGCGGTGGGATAGAGCAGCAGGTCGGCGCCGGCCAGCGCCATCAGGCGCGCGGCTTCCGGATACCACTGGTCCCAGCACACCAGCACGCCCAAGCGGCCCACGGACGTGTCGATGGGCTCGAAGCCGATGTCGCCCGGCGTGAAGTAGAACTTCTCATAGAACGCCGGATCGTCGGGTATGTGCATCTTGCGGTACTTGCCCGCGATGGCGGCCGACCGGTCGAACACCACGGCCGTGTTGTGATACAGGCCGGTGGCGCGCTTTTCGAACAGCGAGGCGACCACCACCAGCTTCAGCTCCTCGGCCAGCTTGCCGATGCGCGCCGTGCTGTGGCCCGGAATCGTCTCGGCCAGGTCGAACTCGTCCACCGACTCGCGCTGGCAAAAGTACGGTCCGTTGTGCAGTTCCTGCAGCAGCACCAGTTCCACGCCCTGGGCCGCGGCGTCGCGCAGTCCTGCCTCAATGGCGTCGAGATTGGCATCGCGGCTGCCGCGGTCGGTTTCCTGCAGCAGGGCGACTTTGAGGGTCTTGCGGGTCATCGTGGGATCTCGGAAAAAGGCTGCCGGGGAGCAGATCGCAGAGTCTAACGGATACGGCCGCCCGACCCGGTTTCCGGGGCGGGCGACGATTCACCTATATGGTGTGCCTCGGGCCAGTTTCCACCGGCCCGGCGTTCAGACGATGCCGGCCGGCAACTGCATGGTGATGCAGTGCAGGCTGCCGTTCTGCCAGATCAGTGGGCGGCAGGGCACCTGCACCACCTCGCGGCCCGGGTGGGCTTCGCCGATGATGCGTGCCGCCTCGTTGTCGGCGATGTCGCCATAGGCAGGCACCAGCACGGCATCGTTGACGATCAGGTAGTTCGCATAGGAGGCGGCCAGGCGGCGGCCTTCGTCGACGATGGGCTTGGCCCAGGGCAGGGGATAGAGCGTGTACGGTTTGCCCTCGGGCGTGCGCAGCGCGGCGAGTTCCTCGCCCATGCGCTTGAGCTCGTCGTAGTGCGGATCGCTGCTGTCGTCGCACGCCTGGTAGACGATGCGGTCGCCGGGCGCGAAGCGCGCCAGCGTGTCGATGTGCGCATCGGTGTCGTCGCCTTCGAGGTAACCGTAGTCGAGCCACAGCACGCGCTGCGCATGCAGGCTGTCGCTCAGGATTTCGGTCATCTGCTCGCGCGACTGTTCCGGGTGGCGCTGGGTCAGGCAGCGCCAGGTGGTGAGTACGGTGCCCACACCATCGCTCTCGATGCCGCCGCCTTCCAGTGCCCAGTCGATGCGCTTGTGCTTGGCCTTGCCGAACACGCCTTCCTGCACGAGGCCGGCGATCAGCGCGTCATCCTGCTCGGCGCCGAACTTGCCGCCCCAGCCGGTGAAGCGGAAATCGGTGAGCTGGTACTGGCCGCCGTCGCCACGTAGCGTGATCGGGCCGGAGTCGCGCAGCCACGTGTCGTCGTACGGCAGCTCGACGAAGCGGATCTTGGAAAGATCCACGCCTTCGCCGTTGAGCAACGCCTGCACGCGCAGTCGCAATTCGTTGCCCGCCACCACGATGATCAGCGGCTGGAAGCGCGTCACGGCGGCGGCCAACGCCACATAGGTGGTTTCCACGTCGGCCAGGCGGTCGGCCCAATCGGTGCCGGCGTGCGGCCAGGCGATCAGAACGGCCGATTGCGGCTCCCATTCCGCCGGAAGGCGAAGGCTGTGGTCGATCATCGTAGGCGGCTCTCTTGCAGCGGGGACAGTCGCCAGGCCGCTGGGGCAGGCGATGAAGGGCGCAGAGTGTAAACGATGCGACGTGACAGGGCGGAAAAGAGAACGCGGCCCGTGTTTCCACGAGCCGCGTCGACAAAACGTTCGCGCCGGTCAGTTGACCGAAGCGGGATTGGTGTTGTTGCCTGCCGGCGTGTTGAGCACGGCGTGGATCACATGGCTCTTCTCGAAATACACGATGAAATTCGCGTAATCCCAGCGGTTGATCACCGGATGCTTGTCGCTGTCGCCGCCACGGGGCGAGAGCTTGCGCTGCGGAGCACCGTACTTCTTCTCCACCTCGGCCATGCTCATGCCGCGGCCGGGCAGGTCCATATCCTTTTCCTGCTGCACGCGGTTGACGAGCAGGCTGTCCGCATGGGCGACCACCGGTGCGCCAAAGCTGGCGGCCAGCAGGGCGATGGACAGGCTGATGCTGAACTTGCTGATTCCGTACTTGTTCACGGTTCCCCTCTCCGCACAAGGCGTTGCCGCGTCGTTGTAGCAGAACTGCATGGCCTTATCCATGCGAATCTGCGGCGATTGCGACGGCGTGGGCATTCGTCGTGAGGATTAGAACGCGCGGGCCGCTATCATGGGCGGCTGCGGGCATGAGGCCCGGTCCCACGAGCCTGCCCCGCGCAGGCCGTATAACGGCAATGAACAGGCTTTAGGCTCCCTCCATGATTTCGTTTCGTCGCTTCGCTCTCCGCCGTGGCAGCCGACTGCTGCTTTCCGACATCGACCTGGTCATCCAGACCGGGTGGCGGCTGGGCGTGGTCGGGCGCAATGGCTGCGGAAAGTCCAGCCTGTTCGCCGCCCTGCAGGGCCAGGTGGAAGCCGACGCCGGCGACCTGGACCTGCCGGCCAAGCTGCGCATGGCCTCGGTAGCCCAGGAAACCCCGTCGCTGCCGGACCCGGCCATCGAATATGTGATGGGTGGCGACGAAGAACTGGCCAAGGCATTGCGCGACGAACTCGATGCGCAGGCACGCGGCGACACCGAAGCCATGGCGCGCGCGCACCATCGCATTGAAGAACTGCACGGCTACGACGCGCGGGCCCGCGCCGGCCGTCTGCTGCACGGCCTGGGCTTTGCGGCGGAGACGCACGAGACGCCGGTGAAGGAATTCTCAGGCGGCTGGCGCGTGCGCCTGAACCTGGCCCGCGCGCTGATGGCGCCCTCGGAGCTGTTGCTGCTCGACGAGCCCACCAACCATCTCGATCTCGACGCGGTGCTGTGGCTGGAAGAATGGCTGCGCCGCTACCAGGGCACCTTGCTGGTGATTTCGCATGACCGCGAATTCCTCGATGGCGTGATCACCCACACGCTGCATCTCAACGATGGCGGCGCCAAGCTCTACACCGGTAACTACAGCGCGTTCGAGCGCCTGCGCGCCGAGCAGTTGCGCCAGCAGCAGATTGCGCATGAGCGCGAACAGGCCGAGCGTGCGCATCTGCAATCGTTCGTTGATCGCTTCAAGGCGAAGGCCAGCAAGGCCAAGCAGGCGCAGTCGCGCGTGAAGCGACTGGAGAAACTTGCCGGCACCGAAGCAGTGCGTGCCGAGCGTCCGTTCCGTTTTCAATTTGCCGTACCCGATCGCCTGCCCGATTCGATGGTGCAGATCGAAGACGTCGACGCCGGCTATCCAGGCGAGAACGGCGCCGCGCCGACCACCATCCTACGCAACGTGCGTTTCCGCCTGGAAGCGGGCGAGCGCATCGGCCTGCTCGGTCCCAACGGCGCCGGCAAATCCACGCTGGTGAAAACGCTGGTGGGCGAATTGCAGCCGCTGGCTGGCGAGCGCAAGTCGCACAAGGACCTGAAGATCGGCTACTTCGCCCAGCACACGGTGGAAAGCCTGCGCGAAGGCGCTTCGCCATTCGATCATCTGCAAGACAAGGCGCCCGGCGTCGCTGCGCAGTCGCTGCGCGACTTCCTGGGCTCGTGGAATTTCGCCGGCGACCGCGCGTTCGAATCGGTCGACGGCTTCTCCGGCGGCGAGCGCGCGCGACTCGCATTGGCGCTTATTGCCTGGGACAAGCCCAATCTCCTGCTGCTCGACGAGCCGACCAACCATCTTGATCTCGACATGCGCGAAGCGCTCGCCGATGCATTGGCCGAGTTCGACGGCGCGCTGGTGCTGGTGTCGCATGACCGCCATCTGCTCGGCATGGTCAGCGACAGTTTCTGGCGCGTGGCCGACGGCAGTGTGGAGGCCTTCGATGGCGACCTCGACGACTACGCGCGCTGGCTGCGCAGCCGCGGCTCGGAAGCGAAGAAGGCTCGCAACAAAGAGAAGGAAGCCAAGCCCGTCGAGCGCGTGGAAACGCCCGATGAGCGCCGCCGCCGCGTAGCTGCCGAGCGTGACAACGACAAGGCCACCCGTCAGCGCGTGAAAAAGATCGAGACGCGCATTGCCACGCTGGAAGGCGAACTGGCTACGCTAGAAACCAAGCTCGCCGATCCGGCCACCTACAACGGCCCCACGGCGGAGATGATGCGACTGGGTCAGCGCCAGGCCGAACTTCGCGGCGAGAAGGAAACGCTCGAAGTCGAGTGGCTGCAACTCTACGAACAGCTTGAGGCATGAGCGCAGCGATGAACGGTCCGGCTCATCACGCCATCGATGTCTGGCTGCCGAACCTCGCCCGATTCGCGCCCGATCATCCCATGCATGGTTTGCTGCGTAAGGCCGATCGCCTGGCCGACGGCGCGCGCGGTTACATGGCGGGCCTTGGTGAACGTTTTGATCTTCGCCACGCGCTGCCTGCCGGCGCCCTCACGCGCGAACTGATCGCGGGCGATGCCGGCAGCGATCCGTGGTTGTGCGCCGATCCTGCCTGGGTGCAGCCCGACCTCAATGGTGCGCGCCTGCTCGCCTGCGGCCAGATGCAGTTGTCGATGGAGGAGGCGCAGGCACTGGCCGAACCCTTGATGTCTTTGTTCGACGAAGCCGGCATGGCGCTGATGGTGTCCTCACCTGACCATTGGCATGTGCGTTTGCCGGCTGATGTTTCCGTGCCTGAATTCGCTGCGCCTGAGCAGGCGCTGGGCGAAGACTTGTACTACCACCTGCCGCAAGGCGCGGAAGGGCGGCGCTGGCGCATCCTGCTCAACGACGTGCAGGTGATCCTGCACCAGCATCCACTCAATGCCGAGCGACGCCAGCGCGGCTTGCCGCCGGTCAATCACCTGTGGCTGTGGGGCGGCGGCGTGCTGCCGGCCTCGGTGCACACGTCGCTCACGGGCGTCATCGGCGACGATCTTTTGCTGACGGCATTGGCTAAGCGGGCGGGCATTCCGGCGGTTGAGCGCTCGACATCGTCCGTATCCTCCGCCGTGCCGGGCATGCTGATCGATCTGCAGGATCTTCCGGTGGACGATATCGCACAGCGCTGGATGCCCAGCCTGCTCGCGGTGGCAAGGCAGCACGCGCTCGAACTCGGCTTCGCCAGTGGCGAGCGCTGGCTGCATCGCCCATGGCACCGTCTGCGTTTCTGGCGCGGGAGCGGCGCATGAAGCGCGTGAACCTGCGTCGACGGGTGCCGCATGGCGAGCCCGATGGTTGGGGAATGGACGTCCATCCGGTGCTGCAGCAGGTGTTCGCGGCGCGTGGCGTGTTGTCGCCGCTGGGTGCGGAGTATCGACTGGCGCGCCTGCTCGCGCCACAGCAACTGGGTGGCATCGAGCAGGCCGTCACCTTGTTGTCGGAAGCGATTCGCGACGATTGGTCCATCCTGGTCGCCGGCGACTACGATTGCGACGGCGCCACCGGCACCGCCGTGGCCGTGCGCGGATTGCGCATGCTGGGTGCTCGCCGCGTCGA